>Ga0194125_10005867_pt1 | contig 18476 bp, 18 predicted proteins | sample TA2KigC250mmetaG_FD_148626 | JGI IMG/M metagenome (GOLD analysis project Ga0194125, IMG submission 148626) | Freshwater microbial communities from Lake Tanganyika, Tanzania - TA2015034 Kigoma Deep Cast 250m | ecosystem: Environmental > Aquatic > Freshwater > Lake | place: Tanzania: Lake...
CTCTTCAAAGAAATGGAAAAAGGTAAAATAGACGGAAATAACTGATTTTAATAAATATACAAGGTTTACTGATAACCAACATCCATTCCGAACATAAAAAATTATCCGATTATAGGTGACAAAAATGTAATTCGTATAATGTAAATTACATTTAGTTTTACCTTTAATTTGTTTATTTTTACATTTATTTAAAACAAATTAAGTTAAATGGCAAAAGCAATTAAAAGAAGCGACGAAAAAGTATTGCAAATGTATTATAATGCAATAGATTATTACGAAAAAAATAAAAAAATTGTCTGGTCGATAATTACGGGTATCATTGTAGTAGTTGTTGTAATCTTTATTTATCTCAGAAATCAGGCGGCAAAAAGTGAAACCGCTGCCCTCGAACTGGATAAGGCAAAGACAGCATTTATGAATAACGAATATCAAAAAGCCATCTACGGTGATTCACTTGGAATATCAAAAGGACTTTTGTATGTTGTTGAAAATTACGGCTCTACTGAAAGCGGAGAAACGGCAAAAATAATGCTCGCTCAGTCATTTTATGCCTTACGGGATTTTAACTCGGCTCTGATTTATTTTAAAGATTACGGAGGTAAGGATTATATCCTGAAATCCACTTCTATTGCAGGAATAGGTATGGTGTATGATGCAAACGGAGATTACAAAAATGCAGCCGAATATTTCGAAAAAGCCTCAAAAGTGGCAAAAGATAATTTTAAAAATGAAGAGTATATATATAATTCTATCAGATGCTATTTCTACGCAAAAGATACAGATAATCTTAAAAGAATTATTAAAGAATTCAAAACCGAATATCCTAAATCAAAATATCTTGCGGAAATTAACAGATATGACCCTCCAAACTAATCGTATATGTCTTTAAAAAATAAAATCAACGAAGATTTAAAAAGAGCCATGCTGTCTAAAGATTCTCAGAGAGTTTTAACTCTGAGAGCTATCAGAGCGGAAATACTTAAAATGGATAAGTCGGGAATGAACCGCGAAATGACTGCGGATGAAGAAATACAATTGCTAACAAAACAAGCAAAAATGAGAAAAGAAGCAATTGAAATTTATGAAAAAGCAGGAAGAAAAGACCTGGAAGAGCAGGAAAAAATTCAACTGAATATTATCGGCGAATATCTGCCGAAACAAATCTCAAAAGAAGAAGCAAAACAAATTATTGCTAAAATAATTACGGATACAGGGGCATCGGATATAAAGGAATTTGGTAAAATTATGGGATTGGCAATGAAAGAACTTAAAGGAAAAATCGAAGGCAGTTTGGTGCAGGAAATAGTCCGTTCGAAACTCAACCCAAATAATTGAACAAGTTTGAATAAACTTGATATTGTAATAATCATCTTTGTTATAATATTTTCTCTCTTAGGATTCAGGAAAGGTTTCCTCAGAAGTATCATTTCTCTAATAGGTATCGTTGCTGGGATTTTACTGGCGGTTAAATTCCATTCTTACCTCACCAATCTTCTGCTCAGTATTTATTCAGACAAGAAAATAATGGATGTCGTTTCATTTATATTAATCTTTATTGTAGTCTATAATATATCGATTTATATTGCCCGAAAAATATCAGGTGCAAACAGAGCTACAAAATTCGCTGATAAATTCTTCGGATTATTTCTCGGAGCTTTTAAAGGATTTCTGTTAATCAGCATTATATTATTGATTACAGTGTATTTCAATTTCGTTTCCGAAAAAACTCAAAAAGAATCCGGACTGTATCCTTATGTTTTTGATTTTTCGTATAAGACATATATTTTTGTTACTCATTATATTCCTCCCGTAAGAAAAACATTTGAAGACTTTTTTTATAAAGATACAACAAAAATAAATCCGGATGAATCTGAATGATGTAAAAAATAAACTCGAGTTCAATAAAGTAATCGAAAAGATTAAAACCTATTGTTATTCCGACTTGGGTATAAGAAAAACGGAAAATATTGAATTCATTACCGACGAAAATGATTTAAATGCTGAACTCGACAAAACCGAAGAAATGCGCCGCATTATTGATTTGGATACTTATTTAGACTTGACAGGTTTGAAAGATATTGGTGAATTATTATCCAACTCTAAAATAGAAGGCAGTCATATACCTCAGGATAAATTTCTGTGGATACTGGACTTTCTGCGTCTTTCGCGAAATATAAAAACATATTTTAAAAGAAAAACCACTCAGGAAACAGCAAAATTAAAAATACTCTCCGGCATCGCATCGGAATTATTTGCTGATAATACTCTGGAACACCATATAGTATACACAATCGATGAAAACGGAAATGTAAAAGATACTGCCAGTGCAGAATTGAAAAAAATCAGAAACGAAATTAACCAGAAATCGGAAACTCTGAGAAAACTGCTGCAAAGGATTCTGAAAAATCTGTCCGAAAGCGAATTTTCGAGAGATGATATCGTAACACTCAGAGACGGTAGAAGCGTTATTCCCGTTAAAATAGAAAATAAAAGAAAAGTTCCGGGAATTATTCATAGCACATCCGCTTCGGGAATTACAGTTTACATTGAACCCGGAGAAACAATCGAACTGAATAACGAAATAACCGAACTGAGTTTTAAAGAAAAAAGGGAAATAGAAAAAATACTTACGGAATTAACCAAAGAAATCTCTGTAAATTACGAAAAACTAAAAAGAAATTGCGAGATACTCGGTGAACTGGATTACCTTCAGGCAAAAGCAAGATACTCCGTGGTTTTAATTTCTTCCCGTCCGGAATTCTCCGATAAAGAAACCGAACTCGTAAATGCATACCATCCTCTCTTACTGCAGGGGTTGGAGAGAAAAAATATCATTCCGCTGAATTTAAACATAGGAAAGAATTTTAATACGCTTGTTATCACAGGTCCGAATGCAGGCGGAAAAACAGTGGCGCTTAAAACTATTGGACTCCTGCAGCTGATGTTTCAGTCCGGTATACTCATTCCGTGCGAATCACACAGTAAAATGAGAATATTTAATAAAATATTCGTTAACATAGGTGATGAACAATCGATTGAAAATAATTTAAGCTCATTCAGTTCGCATCTTAAAATATTAAAGAAAATTTTACAGGAAACGGACAATAGAAGTCTTATTCTGATAGATGAAATATGTGCCGGAACCGACCCTAATTTCGGATCGGCACTTTCCGCCGGAATACTGAAATATTTATCAGAAAAAAACAGTATTACAATTGTTACGACACATACAGGCAATCTGAAATCATTCGCATATAATACTCCGAATATTGAAAATGCTTCACTCGAATTTGATATGTCGTCACTGTCTCCAAATTTTCATTTTGTAACCGGTATTCCGGGTCAGAGTTTTACATTTGAAATAGCGGATAAATTCGCATTTCCTCCTGAACTGATGAATTTTGCTAGAAGCTTGATTAATGTCAGTGACGATAACCTCGAGAATCTCATCAAGGATTTGAATGCTCAAAAACAGAAATATAAAGAATTAAAAGATAAAAATGATAAAAATTCAAAACGGCTCGAGGGGCTGTTGAAAATGTATGAAGAGAAAGTAAAGGAAATTAAACAAAAAGAAAAAAATATTATAAAAAATGCCAACGACGAAGCATCGGAAATATTGAAACAGGCAAATAAAATAATAGAAAAAACAATAAAAGAAATTAAAGAATCCGGTAAACTTTCTCCGAAACAGATAAAAGCCGACTTCAAAAAAGAAAGTGAAAAAATTTTAAAATCAGAAGAAGCTGCGACTGTTAGAATATATGAGTTTCATACAGATGATTTAGCAAGACATAAGGATTTACAAATGACCGGAAAAATTATGGAAATTAAAAAAGATAAAATTATAATTGAAATCAACGGAATACCGATGAAAGTAAATCCTGCCGATATTGAACCGGCTGATAATGCCGAGATGGAAAAATACAGAAACTATGATACCGTTACGACAATTAAAAACAAAATTATCGAAACAAAACTGGATATAAGAGGAAAATATCCGGAAGAAATAAAAGATTTGGTCGAAGAATTCATAATTAATGCAGTGAACGAGGGTATCAAAGAAATATCTATAATACACGGAAAAGGTACAGGTAAATTGCGCAGTGAAGTGAGAAAAATAATATCAAAAAACAATTTAATAAAATCTTACAGATATGGTAATTGGAATGAGGGGGATACGGGAGTTACAATAATTGAGCTGTAAAAAATTATAAATGAAAATAATAATTTCAGGTTCAGGTATCGGAGGTCTAGTCAGCGCTCTGTATTTAAATAAATACGGACATGATGTAGTCATATACGAAAAAAACGATTTTGCCGGCGGAAAAGTAAATGAATACAAAAAAGACGGATACAGGTTTGATACCGGGCCTACATTGATTACAATGCCATTTGTCTTAAAAAAATTTTTTGAAGATATTGATGAAAATATTAATGACTATGCGGAACTGAATGAACTCGAAAAAACATGCAGGTATTTCTGGAGCGACGGAACAATGTTTGATTCGTATTCGGATACGGAAAAACTCTCCGAAGAAATTACAAAAAGATTCGGAAATGATGAATTGAATGCTTTTAAAAATTTTCTGGAATTCAGCAGAAAGTTATATAAAATCTCTGAAAAATATTTCCTGACAAAAGAATTTAAATTAAGAAATTTCATTAATGCGGACGGAATCAGATATTTCAGAAAATTTACCTCAAAAAAAAGTCTGAATACCAGAGCGAATAAATTTTTCAAGGATAAAAAATTAATTAATGTAATTAACAGATTTGCCACTTATAACGGTTCGTCTCCTTTTCTGACACCGCAGTTGTTTTCAATAATCGCATACGTCGAATATATGTTTAAACCTTATTATGTTAAATCCGGTATAAAGAAACTTGCAGACTCGCTGGTTGAATTATGTAACAACAGGGGAATTGAAATAAATTACAACGCATCACTGAAGGGAATCGAAAATAATAATGACGTAATCACAACTGTAATAACAGAAAACAAATCAGGAAGTATTAAAGAAATTAAAAATTTCGATGTCTTATTAAGTAATTTTACGAATAACTCATCTTTAACGGGAAAGAAGTATCTTGAAAATACCGACTGGTCATTATCAGGTTTTTTAATGCTGATGGGAATAGAAGGAAAAAACAAAAAATTACAACACCATAATATTTTATATTCGGATGACTACGAAAAAGAGTTTAACGATTTATTCATCAAAAAACTTCCTGCTGAAAATATGACAATATATATATGCATTACAAGCCGAACGGATGAAAACGATGCTCCTCGGGGACATGAAAACTGGTTTGTATTGGTGAATGCTCCTTCCATAAGCAACAATTTCGAATGGTCGGAAGAAAACAAAGAAATGTACAAAAATAAAATAATTCAAAGGATAAAAGAGTTTGGAACAGATATCGAAAAAAAAATAAAATTTTGCAATATATTTTGTCCTTCTGATTTTTTAAATTTATATAATTGCGAAAACGGCTCGATTTACGGTTTGTCTTCTAATTCATTAAAGACTATGTTTAAGAGAACACGGAATCGTTCGAATAAATACAGGAATTTATTCTTTGCAGGCGGGAATACTCATCCGGGCGGGGGAGTACCGCTGTGCTTTCTTTCTGGGAAAATTGTATCTAATATAATAAATAAATAAAATTATGAACAGTATTTTAATAGTAGATGACGAACAAAGCATACTCGACAGTCTGTCTATGTTTCTGACATACAACGGATATGAAGTATCGACAGCAAGAGACGGGCTGAAAGCTATTGAAAAAATTAAAAAACGTGAATATGATTTAGTTCTGCTTGACATAAAAATGCCGAAAATGGACGGAATAGAAGTACTGGAAAAAATGATGGAAATTAATAAGGAACTTGTCATCATTATGATATCCGGACACGGAAATATTGAAAATGCAGTTGAAGCAACAAAAAAAGGAGCATATAATTTTATCCAGAAACCACTTCCGGATTTGCATGAACTAAAACTTACAGTCAGAAATGCCATCGAATATAAGAAATCAAAAGCTCAGATAAACAGAATGCGAAGCGAGTTAATAGAAGCAAACAGGATAATCGGCTCGAGTACGTCAATAAACGAAGTAAGAACATTAATCACAAAATATGCAGATGTCAATCTGAATGTATTAATCACCGGCGAAAGCGGTACCGGAAAAATGCTTGTAGCAAATCAAATACATTTGAACTCAAGAAATGCGGATAAACCTTTTACAACAATTAACTGCGCTGCTTTAACGGACAGCAACATAGAAGAAATATTATTTGGAAAATATGCAGATGACGAAATTAAAAATCCGGGTAAAATTGTAGAATCAAACGGAGGAACAATTTTTTTCGACGAAATCAGCCATCTAAGTATCGATGCTCAGACAAAAATACTGAAAGTCATTGAAGAAAATAAATTTACAAGAAGTTTCCAGAGTGAAGAAATAAAAATTGATGCAAGATTTATTTTTTCCACAAATAAAGATATAGAAAACGAAATAACGGAAGGCAGGTTCATTGGTGAATTATATCACAGAATAAATGTTCTCAGAATTAATGTTCCGCCATTAAGAGAAAGACCGGAAGATATCGAAGACCTTGTCAAATATTTTGTAAGCAAAATTTGTAAAGCCTATAATATTCCTGAAATCACTTTCACTCCCGATGCTGTTTCACTTTTTCAACAATTCCGCTGGCCCGGTAATGTAAGGGAATTAAGAAATACAATAGAAAGGCTGATATTTACCACCGACAAAAATAAAATTACATCGGAAGACATCGAACTGCCCGTTACAAAATACAACAAAATATTTGCAGACCTTTTCAGCAGGAATATGAGTTTAAATGAGTACCAGAATGAATCCGAAAAGATTTTTCTGGAAAAAATGCTGAATGATTACAAATATAATATCAGCCAGACTGCCGAAGCTCTGAAGATTCAAAGAAGTCATCTCTATAAACTGATGTCCAAATACAACATACCTCTTCCAAGCAGAAAAAAAGGGGAAACGGATTAACTGTTTTTCTGCCGGAATATCTCGTAGAGGAAAATACCCGCTGATACCGAAGCATTTAAAGATTCTATTCTGTTCATAAGCGGAATACGTGTTAATAAATCACATCTGGAACGGACTTTTTTCCTGATACCTTTACCCTCACTTCCGATAACAAGTACAACCGGCTTTTTAAAATCAATTTCAAAAATCGTCTGATTTGCTGAAGAGTCGGTGCCTATAACCGTAAAATCTTTAAACTTCAATGCGTCTATTGAATTCGAAATATTGGTCTCTTTTGCTATCGGAATGAAATTAACTGACCCGGAAGATGTCTTAATCACAGTATGATTGACTTCTGACGAATTATGCCTCGGAATAATTATGCCGTCTGCTCCGAGACATACTGCAGAGCGTATTATTGCTCCCATATTATGAGGATCGGTAATTTCGTCCAGTATTAATAACAAGGGATTCGGAATTTTCTCTGCCTTTTTAATAATTTCTTTTAACGTGAAGTATTTGTATTCCTTTATGAATCCTAAAACTCCTTGTGTGATCCCTTCACTTTTATTTTTATTATTGAAGTATTTGCCGAAATCTTCTCTGCTCAAATATAAAATCCTAATGCTGTTTTCTTCAGCCAAACGTACTATTTCTCTGGACTTTCTCTCGGGATTTAATGTTTTTAATAAAATAATTTTGTTTAGTGATTTCGGAGTGGATTTCAGAAGTTCTAAGACAGGGTGTTTTCCTATTACTAACATAATTTATTTAATCTTTTGTTAAATAAATTCATTGTAAACATTAATGTTTTTTACTTTATTAACAAAATAAATATATTTATTTTAATATTAAATTACAAAAAAATATCTTGTTGGAACAAGTTAATTTTAAAAACGAAATAAGTTTCGATAAATTCGGCAGCCTGAAAACAGAAAAAAAATGTCTGTATATTGTTTCTACTCCCATTGGCAACCTGCTCGATATTTCATACAGAGCCCTGTTGATAATGGATGGAGTGGATTATATTTTATCGGAAGATACAAGAAAGACACAAATACTTCTCGATAAATACGGAATCAAAACAAAATTACTGAGTTATTATTCGGTTACTGAAAAAAGTAAATTAAACAGAATAATAACAATGTTGAAAGACGGAAACTCGTTGGCACTGATATCCGAAGCCGGTACGCCTTGTATATCTGACCCCGGTTCGATTCTGATAAATGAATGCATAAAAGAAAACATAAACATTAAATCTGTTCCAGGAGCGAGTGCCCTGACTCATTCACTTGTTCTATGCGGATTCCCGGTAAACCGTTACTACTTTCAGGGATTTTTGCCTGTAAAAAAGGGGAGGGAAAAAACGTTTATCGGCTTGAAAAAAATTATGATGCCCGTCGTAATATATGAATCCAAATACAGAATAAAAAAAACCCTTTCGGATTGTCATAAATATTTCGGAAACAGAGAAGTGTCAATATGCAGGGAATTATCGAAAAAATTCGAAGAAGTTGTTAATATAAATCTTGGAATTGTTGTGAAAAATTTATCTCTGATTAAAGAGAAAGGTGAATTTGTTATTATTGTAAATAACTGCTGATTTTTTTTATATTTGATTTATCCGGTGTATTACTATATTAAATTATTATCTTAATTTCTTTTTATGTCTGTTCTTACGCAGTCTTTTTTTTCTTTTGTGGGTTGACATTTTTGCCCGTTTTCTTTTTTTACCGCAAGGCATTAATCTGCTTTTCTCCTTTCTTTAATTTTAGTTTATTTATTTTTTTTCCTTAAATTTTCCTGTACTGTGTTTTTGAATTCTTTCGATACTTTGAAATAGGGAATATATCTTTTCTCGAGTTTTATCGATTCACCTGTTTTAGGATTTCTAGCAACTCTCGGTTCCCTGATTATATTTTTGAAGGTTCCGAAGCCTCGAATCTCTATAGTATCGTTTTCTTTGAGACAGTCGATAACGCAGCTGATAAAACCTTCAACTACTATATCGGTTTCTTTCTTGCTTAATCCTGTAGCTTCAGATATTTTTGCAGCAATTTGTGCTCTGGTCATAATTTTTTTTATGGTTCAAATTTATATTGAATTAGTGGTTTATTAAATATTTCTTTATATAAGTCATTTTTTAATATGTTGAAACTATTGGAAGAATTGGACTCTAAAAAGAATTCTATAATATTTCTTTCTTTAACTTCTTTAACAAGAGTCGGCTCTCCGGTAATCCCCGCAAGGTCAGCGGCAATTTTTACGGCATCTTCAAACGTTCCGAGTGTATCAACCAATCCGAGTTCTTTTGCCTGCCTTCCTGTATAAATCCGTCCATTTGCAATCGTTTTTAATTTCTCACGGTCAATTTTTCTTTCCTTTGCAACAATATCAAAAAACTGCTCGAATGTATCGTCTATAATTTCCTGTATATACTTCTTTTCCGATTCTCTCATTTCCCTGAAAGGACTGCCTGTATCTTTAAATTCACCGCTGACTATGGATGTTTCTTTAATGCCGATTTTATCGAGTAACTCGTAAACGGTTGTAAACGTTGCTATCACGCCTATGCTGCCGGTGATTGAAGAAGGATTGGAAACAATTATATTACCTCCGCAGGAAACAAGATATCCGCCGCTTGCTGCAATAGAGCCGTGGCTTACTATTACTGGTTTACCCGATTCCCGTGTTCTTCTGACCTCTTCGTACATTTCGAAAGAAGCCGCACTGCCTCCGCCGGGAGAATCTATTCTGAGAATTATCGCCTTAATCGATTTGTCATCTCTGTATTTTTTCAATTGTCTTATGAGCGGCTCGGATTTAAAAATAGTGTAATCAATTTCAATTACTGCAATTTTTCCCGAACCGTCTCTGATAGTTTCATACTTGTAGGATTTTTCGGAAGTTTTCAAAATTGAACCCGCAAGAAAAATAAAAGAGATTCCTGCAAACAATAAAGCAAAAATCAGCAGGGAAATAAATATTCCCCAGAACCAAATACTGCCCGATGATTTTCTTTGTGTATCCAATTAATTATTGTTTTGAAGTTTTTCTAATTCTTCTTTTTTCTTTAATGCATCCTGCGCCTTAACGTTATCGCCCAGACTTGCATATACGTTCACAAGCAATTCCCAAACTCTCACTTCTATGTCTTTTTTGACAAGTGTTCTTGAAAGCGGCTCTAATACGTTTAATGCTTCATTAAAAGGTTGTTTATAGTCGTCGCTGTCGGGATTATCATCCCGCATTTTTGCTCCGATTGCGGCTTTAGAAAGTGCATAGAAATATGCGGATGCCTCCCAGTACTGATCATCTTTCGGCAAGTATTGCATACCCATAATTTTCTGGAATGTTTCGGCTGCTGCATTGAAGTTTTCGATTTTTACCATTCCCATTCCTACATCATATAATATTGCAGCAACTTTTTCTGCATCTTCTTTGCTCTTGGACTTTTCCAGTATTTTATTGAAAATGTCCATTGCTTTTTCTCTTTCGTTCAATGCAAGATATGTTTCTCCGATATATTTATAAGACTTTATGCTGTCGGGAATAATGTATGATGCCCCTATGAAACTGTTTAATGCTCTTGTATACAAAGTCTTTGTAAGAGCCGAATCTTTTCTCTTTTCAGCAGCAATTCCGTCATTGAAATTCGATGCTCCGTTATTAATCAATTCAGCCCATAATGCAAGTACATTCTGTGAATATTTATCGCTGATAGCCAGACTTTTATTAATGGCATTGGCTGCTTCTTCATACCTTCCGAGCAGAGAATATGCATGACCAAGCATATACCATCCTTCAGAGTCGTCTTTATTAATCGCCAGACCTTTCTCCAGATTGGTTACAGCTTTTTCATATTCTTTGTTTCTGTAAGCCAGTTTTCCGGTTTCAAGTTCCGGTGAAGTACAACCTGCAAATAAAATTGCAATAAAAGCAAGCAGTAAACCTATCATCAGATAGGATTTAAAATTTCTTGTTCCCATTATTATTCTCCGTAATAAATTTAATAAATTTGTGTAAATATAAATAAAATATAATACTTATTCAATCCACAATTTAAAAAACACCTTCTTCTTTTGTCATTACCGCGAACACGGAGATACTTCAAAAAACCAGTCAACCAGTCAACAAATCTACCGTCAATCATTTAACATTTACAATTAATATTATATTTTTAAACTAAAAAAATAACAACAATGAAACATATGAATGTCTCGAGGATTCAGGATGAATGCATTGAATATGAATCAAGGATAATCATATGGATGATCCACCTAAAGTCAGGCAAGCGGGTACCCCCCCTTTTGCAAGGGATGACAGGAGTCACTCGTTACTCGTAATTCATTTGTGCTGAATTATTAAATTTATTTTAATTGATAAGTTATTTAATTTACATAAATGCTCAAGAAACTTTCAATATTGGCAGGCATTCTCGTCGTTTTAATTTTGTTGTTTAATTACCTGATTATGCCGATTTATGTCAAACATTCACGTACTGTCATCGTACCGAATGTAATCGGTATGAACTTTATGGAAGCCAAAAAAATACTCGAAGATGCCGGATTGGATGTCAAACAGGGCGATATCAGATATGATGAAACTAAACCTATCGGATTGGTTATAGACCAGAATCCCCAGAATCAGCAGGAAGTAAAGAGCGGAAGAAGAGTATATCTGACAATTACAGGCGGTGAACAACTTGTTGACGTACCTAAACTTACCGGAAGAACCCTCAGAGACGCGAAATTTGCTCTTGAACAACGCAGTCTGCAAATAGGGGAAATTGCAAAAAAATTTTCACATGAGTTTGCGGAAGATGTCGTAATATCACAGGTGATTCAACCCGGAAGCAAAGTTAAAAAATCAACTAAAATTGATTTAATTGTAAGCAATGGTCCGCTTCTGGGAAATATTATAGTACCGAATTTCGTAGGCAGAAATATAGATGAAGTAAAAAAAACAATCATAGAAAAAAAATTAAAACTCGGAAAAATTACTTATCAGCAAAGTGACCAACCTCCCGGACAGATTTTAGACCAGTATCCAAAGAAAGATAAATCGGCAAAAGAGGATACATCGGTGGATTTAGTCGTAGCAAAGAAAAAAACAATAACGGAAAAACCGGTGGAAGAAAGTACAAATGAAATTATTCAGGAAGAAATTCCTACAAAACCGAAAGAACCTGTAAAAGAAAATAAGAAAACGGAAGATAAAGAAAAAAAGGAAACTGAAGGACAGGATAAAATTAACAAAAATAATAATGACAAACCAAATTAATAAATTAATAAGTGTTTCGATTTTATCCGCAGATTTTTCTAAACTCGGAGATGAAATTCACGAAGTCGAGAATGCGGGCGTAGATATGATTCACTGCGATGTTATGGACGGGAATTTTGTACCGAATATTACTTTCGGTCCTATGGTCGTGAAAGCACTGAATAAAATTACTGAATTGAAACTCGATGTGCATTTGATGATTGAACATCCTGAAATGTGTATCAACGATTTCATCGATGCAGGAGCGGATTGCATATCCGTTCATTATGAAAATGTCGTTCATCTCGATAGACTAATAAACACAATTAAAGAAAAGGGTGCTCAGGCAGGTGTTGCAATTAATCCTTCGACTTCTGTATTCCTGCTGAAGGATATTTTGAAATATCTGGATTTTGTCATGATAATGAGCGTTAATCCGGGATTCGGAGGACAAAAGTTCATCCGCTATTCACTCGATAAAATTATCGAACTAAAAAATATGATTGTACTGTACAATGCCAAAACTCTTATTGAGGTCGACGGCGGTATCGGACTCGATAACATCAAAAAAATTGCCGACGCAGGTGCTGATATACTTGTCTGCGGGAATTCTATCTTTAAATCGGAAGATAAAACCGGTACTATTAAAAAAATGAAACAAGTAATCAAAGGATGATATGAAAAATGTTTTTTTCAATAAAGAACTCCTCGAAGCGGAAAAAATTATAATCGAAAAATTAAATATTCCATCGCTGATTCTTATGGAAAATGCGGGTAAGGGAGCTGCAGGGTATATTACCGATTTCTGCAAAAAAAAATCCGTTAAGAATATTATTCTTCTCACTGGGAAGGGAAATAACGCCGGCGACGGTTTTGTTATCGCAAGACATCTGTTGATTAATGAAATAAATCTGACCTTATTACAACTCTATCCCGAAAGCGAACTGAAAGGGGATGCACTGACTAATTATAATATTTTAAAAAACTTAAATAACAAGAGAATTAATGTTATTAATTATGAAAACCTGAACGCTGTTAAAAGTTTGTTATCTCCGGAATCATTAATAATAGATGCGGTTTTCGGAATCGGATATAAGGGCGAACTTGAAGAAAAAATAAAATTGCTGTTTGACGAAATTAATAAACTCGAATGTAAATATATTATCTCGGTAGATGCCATCAGCGGACTGGATGATTTTATGGATTGTCAGGACTGCCTCAACGCCGACGTTACGCTGACTATGGGTGTGCAAAAATTTAATTCGCTGTTTCTCGACGGAAGAAAAAAAAGCGGAAAAATTGATATTATAGATATCGGAATACCTGCTGCTGAATTTACAAGATTTAATACTAAAAAAATATTCGAAGTCGAAAAGGATGATGTTAGTAAAAATATTCCTTTAAGAGATATTAATTCGCATAAATACAATAACGGGAGATTGTTTGTTCTCGGCGGTTCGCCGGGATTATCGGGCGCAGTATATATGGCTTCTTTGTCGGCTCTGAAAACAGGCAGCGGAGCGGTTATTCTCGGAGTTCCCCAATGCCTCGCCGATATTATGGAAATTAAAACTACCGAAGTGATTACAACCTCGTATAAACAAACGGATGAAAATACTCTCTCGATTCTCGATTATCAGGAAATAAAAAAACGAATCGAATGGAGCGATGCGGTGCTGATAGGTCCGGGCTCGGGAAAAAATGAGGAAACATTCGCACTCGTCAGAAAAATAATCAGCTTGAATGATAAATATTTTGTCGTTGATGCTGACGCAGTTCAGGCGTTTAAAAATCACTCCGATGTTCTTAAACAGAATGATAAGAAAATTATTCTTACTCCGCATTACGGGGAATTCTCCGCACTGACAGGCATTCCGCTCGATGAAATTAAAAAAAATCTTTACGACGTTTCAACTGACTTTGCAAAAAAATACTCAGTCATTCTGGTTCTTAAAAATTCACCGACTATAATTACCGACGGTGAAATATTTTTAATTAATCCTACGGGAAAAGAAAATCTCGCGACTATCGGAAGCGGGGACGTTCTTTCCGGAATTATTGCTTCTCTGCTCTCACAAAGCGGTAAACCGCTCGAATCGGCGTTTGCCGGATGCTATATACACGGCAAATGTGGAGATAATTTGTACGAAAAATCGGGGCAGAGCTCTACTGCTGCTTCCGAATTAATCGAAGAAATAGAAAAAGTAAAATTGGATTTGCTTAATTGAAAACTCATAACAAAATTAAATATCACCTGCCGATTATAGCTTATTGCGTATTAATTTTCATCCTGTCATCTATCCCAGGAAATTCTCTGCCGGATTTAAAAATCGAAATTTCAGATAAAATGGCACACTTCGGAATTTATTTTATTATGTTCTTCCTGTTTGTCTATAGTTTGAAAAATCAGAATTTCAGTTCAGGATTAAAGAAAAATTATCTTGTTTTTGCATTGCTGTTTACCGCGCTATATGGTGCTCTGGACGAATACCATCAGAAATTTGTACGTAACAGAACATGTGAATTCTATGATTTCCTTGCCAACATTATCGGTGCCGGCACAGCCCTGTTAATTTATTATTCGTACGAATTAATCAAAAAAACCAAAAATAAAGCTTATGCTGAGTAGTCAGGACGTTAAATATCTGTATCCGTTTATCCTGCTTATAGTACTGTCGGTAGTTACTTTATTTCTGGATTTATTCACAAAACAAAATAAGAAAATTGTATCCGGCTTTTCTATGCTTACTATTGCAGCAGTAATTGCATCTTTGTTTTATATACTAATAAATGATCCTGAAATTGCACGTACTCAGGAAATTTTGCATTCGTATCTCCGTATTAACAGGTATACAATAGCTTTTTCGGTTTTATCCATGCTGGGAATTTTTATTACCTTCCTTGCATCAAAAAATTATTTAAAAAAACAGGATATTAATTTCGGTGAATTTTATTATATAATTTTATTCTCTGCCGCCGGTATGCTGACTATGCTCTATGCTAATGATTTGCTCGTAATTTTTATCGGACTGGAACTGATGTCGGTATCTTTCTATATTCTCGCGGGTTTGATGAGAAGAAGACTAAAATCGAATGAAAGTGCTCTTAAATATTTTCTGTTGGGTGCCTTTATTACAGGATTTATTTTGCTCGGAATATCACTTATGTACGGAACCGGATTGACAAAAGGAATCGAAAATCCTTTGAACTTAACAGCAATTAAAAGTAATCCGAACTTTCTTTTTAATCCTTATTTTCTCGTCGGCTTTGCCTTGTTTCTTATCGGCTTTTTCTTTAAAATCGGCTTGTTTCCTTTTCAGATGTGGATTCCGGATGTGTATGACGGGGCTCCTACCGTCGTCAGCGGTATGATGTCCACTTCCGGAAAAATTGCGGCAGCGGGAACGCTGGCTCCGATTATTATTATTATGCATCCATCGGACCTGACACTGATGTTTTCTGTAATTGCCGTTCTTACTATGGTTATCGGTAATGTTGTTGCTCTTGTACAGAATAATCTCAAAAGACTGCTTGCTTATTCTTCTATTGCAAGTGCCGGATATCTGCTCGTGGGTATTACATCGATGAATATACATACTCTCGATGCAGTTACATTCTATCTGCTTGCCTATACATTTATGCAGCTCGGCTCATTTCTTATCGTTTCGCATTTCGAAGGAAAAACAGCAGACGGAAAAGATTTCTCGAACATAGATATAGGTTACTATAAAGGACTCGCAAAACGTAGTCCTGTATTCACTGTGATATTTACTATCTATTTGTTTTCACTTGCCGGTATTCCGCCGCTTGCAGGGTTCTGGGGCAAATACTACCTGTTTTATGCTGCAATTAAAGCTAATCTGATATGGTTGTCCGTTGTTGCAATTCTGATGAGCGTTGTCTCGGTCTATTATTATCTGAGAATTATTGTGTATATGTGGTTTATGGATAGTAAAACGGAGATACCCGAAGAAAAAAATTATTTAAAAGGAAATATGCTTTTCTTTGCAGCAAATGTAGTTTGTGTTCTTGGCACTCTGGTATTCGGCTTCTATCCGCAGCTGCTTTTCGAAATGTTTAAATTGATTCAAAAGATAATTTAGTATTGGTGAAACAGATTAAAAGTATTTTTTTTATTTTCGCTTTGATTTTCGCTGTTTCCTCAAAGTCTATCGCAAAAAAAGACAGTATCTATTTCTTTTCTTTCGATAATCTTTTCAAACCTGTAAGAGCATCGGTCATCGAAGCAAAAAACGGTTTCTTTAAAGACCTTAATAAAAATTATTTGTACGCCAATATCGGCATTTCAGCCGATGTCATTGGATTAAAAAAAGACGATATGCAGTACTCGATTGGCGCCGACCTTTTTACTTATTCATATCTTCGGACTGAGGATAATTTTAAGTTTCCCGTAGATGCAATCGACTATATGTTCGGTGTGAATTTTAATTTCAAGAAAAAAATTTCACAGTCCGACCTTTCCGTCAGAGTCAGAATATCACATATATCTGCACATCTCGAAGACGGACACCAATATCCGCGCAGCGATACGATTTTTACCCCATTCGTTTACAGCAGGGAATTTGCGGATTTGTCGGGAATTATAGAAAATCAATTGACTGATAATTTGTATCTGAAAAATATGCTGTCCGTCAATTTTCTGTTTCATACAATACCAGACGACTTCGGTAAAATATCGCTGGAATATGGGTTTGAGTTTAACTATTTTTTTAATGAAATATTTTCTGTATATTTTTCAAATGATTTGAAATTGTTTAGAGTAAACGGTAAAACTTATTTGAACGAAAACCTTGAAACCGGAATCAGATTGGGAAAAAAAGACTCAAAAGGAATTGTTGTTTTCTTTACATATTATGACGGAAAAGATTATAAAGGTCAATATTATAATAATTATTTGAATTATAAAGCACTCGGTTTGGGTTTAATACTTTAGAATATGAATTTTTTGTTTTTGATATTATTCGGCACCATACTCGGAAATTCCGACTCGCTTCTTGTAAAACAGGGAGAAATTTCCGGATTTAATGAAGCTGTGTCTGTTACATCAGATGCAAAGAATAATATTTACCTGCTTGATAAAGGTTCCAATGAACTTATTAAATATTTCGAAAACCTAAAAGAAATCAAGAGAATAGGAAGAAAAGGCTGGGGAGACGGGGAGTTTGATTCACCAACCTCCATAGACGGTTCGTCGGGACTGGATATCTATGTAAGCGACGGAAATAATCAGAGAATCCAGAGGTTCGACCAGAATCTCGGTTACTTGTGGTCTTTGTATACCTGGGAAGAAAATTATGATGAATATATGAAATTCCGAAGACCTGTATCATCCGTACTTGTTAATTCCACAAATCTGTACGTCATAGACAGCGATAATAACAGAATCGTTATTTTCAGGAGAATCAATAACCAGTCCGTACCGGTACAGTTTTTCGGAGCATTCGGTGAAGGTACTTCTGCACTCGGTAAACCGGTAAAAATTCTTAAAGACAACAGATACAGAATTTATATTCAGGACAATAACCTGAAATCAATTATGATATTCGACAACTTCGGAAATTTTATTACATCCCTGAAACATAACAGTATAATTTCATTTTCTGTTAATAACGATTTGACTTATATTCTGACTAAGGACGGCATATATATTTATGATGCAGATAAATCTGCTTATACAGATAAAATTGCAGTTCCCGAAGATGTTAATATAAATGAATTAAGAGATATTCTGATAGTTAATAAATACAATTTTTATTTTCTCGAAACAACAACTTTACATCATTTTATTTTAAAAAAACAATAAGAAAGGAATTTTATGGCAAGAGGACTAAACAAAGTAGTATTGATTGGTAATCTTGGAAAAGACCCGGATGTTAAATATCTCGAAAATGGAACCGCCGTATGCCGTTTTACTCTCGCTACTAACGATGCTTTTACAAACGATAAAGGTGAAAGAATCGAAAAAACAGAATGGCATAATATAACGGCATGGAGCAAACTTGCTGAAATATGCGGAAAGTATCTGAAAAAAGGCAGTAAAATCTACCTTGAAGGAAAATTATTGCCGAGAGATTATGAAAAAGAAGGTGTTAAACACTATACATACGATATCAGAATGAATGATATGATTATACTTACTCCGAAAGGTGATTCGGAGCCGGAAATAAATGAAA
>Ga0194125_10005869_pt1 | contig 18460 bp, 10 predicted proteins | sample TA2KigC250mmetaG_FD_148626 | JGI IMG/M metagenome (GOLD analysis project Ga0194125, IMG submission 148626) | Freshwater microbial communities from Lake Tanganyika, Tanzania - TA2015034 Kigoma Deep Cast 250m | ecosystem: Environmental > Aquatic > Freshwater > Lake | place: Tanzania: Lake...
CCGTCCCCCCCCGGCTGTCTACCGTCCCCCAACTCCGCCCCCACAACGCAGGCTCAGCCCCCGACCGCAACCGCCCGCCGCCGCTGAAACCTGGCGCCGCGAAGCCAGCCGCTGGCTGGGAACGCCCTACCGCTACGGCGGCACGGAGCGCTCCGGCGTCGATTGCTCCGGGTTCACCTGGCGCCTCTACCGCGCCGTAGCCGGCATCGCCTTGCCGCGAGTAGCCGCACAGCAGGCCCTCTGCGGCGTTGCGGTGCCCCGAACCGCCTTGCGCCCCGGCGATCTGCTCTTCTTTGGCGCACCCCGGCGCGGCATCCAGCACGTGGGGCTCTCGCTCGGAGGCGATGTGTTTGTGCATGCGAGCGTCTCGCGCGGCGTCACTTACGAGACCCTGCGCACCCCTTACTACGCCTCCCGTTTCGCCGGCGCCCGCAGAGTTACGGTCCAGCCCTGAGCCGCTGCCCGGCGGCCTCAGCCGCCGTCGCTACCCAACGCGGCTGACTCGGTAAATCCCGCCCAGTGGCTGGGTTGATTTTGCCTAGCCTATCCGACCCCGCGAAGGACGCTGGCGCGCTTGACCTCACCAAGCTGCGCTAGGCCAACCGCTTACACGAACCGACCGAATCCACGGATGGGCCTGGCATAGCCGTTGCTTGTGCGCCAGCGAGCGTCATGCACGATGAAATTTGCTGAGCCAATCGAAACGGAGGTTCTCCCCGTCAGGAGCGAGAACATCGTCCGGATACCGCTCGGGCTGCTCGGGTTCGAGCCCATCAAAGAATACGTCCTCCTGATTCGCCCGGAAGAGACCCCGTTCCTTTGGCTCCAAATGCTCAACGACCCGAATCTGGCGTTCCTGGTGGTGTCGCCCTTCGTTGTCCACCCCAGCTACGAACCGGACATCACGGCCGAGGATGCGGAGTTCCTCGAACTCAAGCAACCCGAGGATGCGTTGGTCTTCAACATTGTGACGGTGCGCCCCGCGGGCGCCGCCACCGTCAACTTGCGCGGTCCCATCGTCCTCAACCGGCATACCTTGATCGCCAAACAAGTCATCCCCACCAACGCGGCGGACTTCGACCTCCACCATCCCCTGCCCACCGCCTAACCCGACCCACCCCGGCGCGTTGCCTATGCTCATCCTCTCACGGAAATCCGGCGAAAGCATCGTCATCGATGGCCGCATCGTGGTGAAGATCGTGCGCGTCGAGGGAGGCGAAGTGGTCAAGGTCGGCATCCAAGCCCCCATCGACGTCCCCGTCCATCGGCAAGAGGTCTACGACGAAATCCAACGCACCAACCAAGAAGCCCTCACCCGCGGCCAACCGGCCGTCCCCCAATTACCCGCCGCATCGGTCAGCCGAGCCCGGTCCAAAACCGCCGCCTCGGCTCCCCTGCGACCCACCCCGGCGGGACCCAGTCACGGAAGCAAACCACAACAACAACACCCCCAGTAAGGAAGAACCATGATCATCAACACCAACATCACCTCGCAGTCTGCCGCCGCCCGCTTGGCGGACAGCAGCGCGAGTATGGCCAAGTCGTTGTCCCGACTCAGTTCCGGCTCCAAGATCGTCGACCCCTCCGATGACGCCGGCGGGCTGGCGGTCGCCTCGCGCATGGAGGCCAAGATCCGGCGTACCGAGGCCGCCCGCTCGAATGTTAACAACGCCCTCTCCCTCACCCAGGCCCAAGACGGCTACCTCTCGAAGGTCTATAAAGCCCTTAACCGTATGAGCGAGTTAGCCATCTTCGCCAACGACGTCACCAAGGCCGACACGGATCGTTCCCTGTACGATCTCGAATTCCGACAGCTCGCCAGCTACATCTCGAGTGTCGCCGAGAAAGACTTCAACGGCGTTAGCCTCTTCACCTCCAGCCCCCTCGCCGTCAATGTCGAGGCCGAAGGACAAACCTTCGAAATGACCGGCATCCAGTTGGACTCCGCCACTTACGCCTCAGTGATCGGGGCAGACCTCTCGACCACCGCCGCCGCAACGTCCGCACTGGAGTTGGTCAAAACCGCCATCACCCAACTGGCGAACGACCGCGCCATGCTCGGTTCCTACATGACCCGACTCAACATGTCGGCCGAGCAGCTCACCTTCAGCAAGGAGAACCTGGTCGCCTCCGTGTCCCGGATTCAAGACGCCGATATCGCCGAAGAATCCACCCAGTTCGCCCGCTACAACATCCTCGTCCAGTCCGGCACCGCCATGTTGGCCCAAGCTAACTCGATGCCCCAAACCGTCCTGCGCCTACTCCAATAATCCGCCTGCCCACGGCGCGCCCGGCCCGTACCGAGTCGGCGCGGGGATTCCCCCGCCGCGCGACGCCCTACCCCGGTCCACCGGCTTGACGTCGACCCCACCCCGCCGGCTTATGACCACCTCTCCGCACGGTCGGTTGTCATCCGCTTCACTCGCTTTCGGCTCCTGGCCATGAAAACCACAATCCTCGTCACCGGCGCCGCAGGCTACCTCGGCTCCGTCCTCTGCGAGCGACTGCTCGGCGCCGACTACGCCGTCGTGGCCGTGGACAACCTCCACTACGGCGAGTGCGGTCTGCTCCACCTCTGTGCCGCGTCCGACTTCGACTTCGTCCGGGGTGACGTGCGCGAGAAGTCCGTGCTCAAAGCCCTCCTGCCCAAAGCCGACGCCATCATCCCACTGGCCGCCCTCGTCGGGGCACCGGCATGCGAGCGAGACCCGCTCACCGCCCAGTCCGTCAACCTCGAAGCCATCCGCCTCCTCAACCGGCTCCGCTCCCCCGACCAGCTCGTCATCTTCCCAACCACCAACAGCGGCTACGGCACTCAGTCCGGTGAGCTGTTCTGCACCGAGGAAACCCCCCTCCGCCCCATCTCCATCTACGGCGAGACCAAAGCCGCGGCGGAAGCGCTCCTCCTCGACTCCCCCAACGCCATCTGCCTGCGCCTGGCCACCGTCTTTGGCGTCTCGCCCCGCATGCGCGTCGACCTCCTTGTCAACCACTTCGTCCTCAGCGCCGTGCGCGACGGCTACCTCGTCATCTTCGAGAAACATTTCAAACGGAACTTCGTCCACATCCGGGACGTGGCGGATTGCTTCCTCCACTGCCTCCAGCACCGCTCCACCATGATCGGACGCACCTTTAACCTCGGCCTGGACGCCGCCAACCTCTCGAAGGAAGAACTCGCCCTCAAAGTCAAAGACCACCTCCCCCATTTCCACCTCCAGTTCTCCGAAATCGGCTCCGACCCCGACCAACGCAATTACATCGTCTCCAACCAACGCTTGCGCGAGGCCGGCTTCGAGGCGCGCCGCTCCCTCGACGTCGGCATCCGCGAGCTCATTAAGGCCTATCGCATGCGCAGCCGTTACCCGCACAGCAATGCCTGAACCGCACCCAGCCGCCTTCGCCCACAGGCCCGCGCCGGTCTGGAGCGACACCACCGCGGTCATCCTCGCCGGTGGTTTGGGCATCCGCCTCCGCGCCGCAGTGGCCGATCGGCCCAAAGTCATGGCCGAAGTCGGCGGACGACCCTTTCTGGCCTGGTGGTTGGACTGGCTCGAAGCCCAAGGCCTCCGCCGGGTCGTCCTCTGCACCGGTTACCGTGCCACCCAAATCAGCGACTACTTCGGCCACCGCCACGGCTGCCTCACCCTGCGTTATTCGGTCGAACCGGAACCCCTCGGCACCGCCGGCGCCCTGCGCCACGCCTTGCCGCTCATCGCCAGCAACCCGTTCCTCGCCCTCAACGGCGATTCCTTCTGTGAGGTGGCCCTCGCGACCTTCTGGCGCGCGCACCTGGCCTGCCGTGCGCGCGCCAGCTTGGTCCTAACCCACGTGCCCAACAGCGCTCGTTTCGGCGCCGTCCGCACCCTACCCACCGGCCGGGTGGTCGAGTTCCTCGAAAAGGGGGTCAGCGCCCCCGGCTGGATCAACGCCGGCATCTACTGCCTGCCCCGGGAATGGATCAACGGCATGCCCCGCGGCGGCCCCGCTTCTCTCGAACGCGATTGGCTCCCGGCCTGGCTCTCGCGCGGCCTCTTCGGCTTCCGCACCCGCGGCCGTTTCATCGACATCGGCACCCCGGAATCCTACGCCCAAGCGGAGCCCGTCCTAGCCGCCGCCAGCCAGGCCGCACTCGCCTGAAGTCACGCCTATGATCATCACCCGCACACCCTTTCGGATCTCCTTCTTCGGGGGCGGCACCGACTACCCAGCGTGGTATCGGCTTCATGGCGGCGCCGTCTTAGCCACCACCATCGACAAGTACTGCTACATCACCTGCCGCTACTTGCCCCCCTTCTTCGAAAACCGGCACCGCATCGTCTACTCCCGCGTCGAGAATTGCCAAACCATCGACCAAATCGAGCACCCCGCCGTCCGCGAAGGGTTGCGCCATTTCGGCTTCGATCGCGGCGTCGAGATCCATCACGAGGGCGACCTCCCCGCCCGCAGTGGCATGGCCACTAGCTCCGCGTTCATGGTCGGCCTCTTGCACGCACTCCACGCCCTGCGCGGCGAAATCGCCAGCAAACCCCAACTCGCTAAGGAAGCTATCCACCTCGAACAAGAGGTCATCCGCGAGAACGTCGGCTCCCAAGACCAAGTCTCCGCCGCCTACGGCGGCCTCAACCACATCTGCTTCCAAACCAGCGGCGACATCTCCGTGCACCCCGTCCCCCTGTCCCCCAGCCGACTCGCCGAGCTCAACGCCCACCTGATGCTCTTCTACACCGGCGTCAAACGCACCGCCTCAGACGTCGCCGCCAGCTACGTCGCCGGCCTCGAATCCAAAAAGCGCCAACTGCGCATCCTCAAGGACCTGCTCGAGGAAAGCCTCACCGTCCTCTGCAGCGCCTCCTCCCTCCGCGCCTTCGGCGAACTCCTCCACGAAGCCTGGCTGGTCAAACGCTCCTTCAGCCAGGTCGTCTCCAACCGCCACGTCGAGGCCATCTACGACCACGCCCAACGCGCCGGCGCCCTCGGCGGCAAACTCCTCGGCGCCGGTGGCGGCGGCTTCATGCTCCTCTTCGTCGAACCCGACGCCCAACCGCGCGTCCGCGACGCGCTCAAGGAGTTGATCCAGGTCCCCTTCGAGTTCGAATCGGCCGGGAGCCAGATCATCTTCTATCAACCCGAGCGCGGCTACGACCTCGAAGCCCAACGCCGCGCCGCACAACCCGTGCGTGAGTTCTGTGAACTCGCCACCCTCGAACCCGCCACCGTCGATGCCGCCGACCCCGCCCCAGTGCCGTGCCCGACCTAACCGCCCCTTCACCCTTGCCGTGCCATGATCTGTCGCGTTTGTGATGCTCAAGACCTCGAGCCAGTCATCGACCTCGGCGAGCAACCCTGGTGCAACCACTTCCTCCGCCCCGAGCAACTCGGCCAAGAACCCTTCTACCCGCTCCGCGTCGTCTTTTGTCACCGCTGCGGCACCGCCCAACTCGATTACACCGTCCGCAAAGAAGTCATGTTCGCCGATCACACCTATCTCTCGGGTGTGACGCGCTCCCTCAGCGAACATTTCCAACGCGTCGCCCTCGAAGTCGATCGCCGATTCTTCGCCGCCTCCCCCGCTAAGGCCGTCCTCGACATCGGCTCGAACGACGGCACCCAACTCCAACACTTCCAAGCCCTCGGCTGGGCTGCCCTCGGCGTCGAATCCTCGACCACCACCGCCCGCCTCGCCCAAGACCGCGGCGTGCCCACCCTGCACGCCTTCTTCAACCAGGCAACCGCCCGCCAACTCGGCCGCGCCTTCCACGCCATCAATGCCGCCGGCGTCTTCTTCCACCTCGAAGAACTCCACTCCGTCGCCGAGGGCATCCGCGACTGCCTCCACCCCAACGGCGTGTTCGTGGTCCAATTCCTTTACATGAAACGCATCGTCGAAAACGGCGCCTTCGACCAGATCTACCACGAGCACCTCCTCTACTACAACCTGCGGACCCTCGAAACCCTCCTCAACCGCCATGGCCTCGCCCTCTTCGACGCTTACCTCGACCCCATCCACGGCGGCTCGATGATCGCCTTCGCCTCCCACTCCGGCCAACGCGCCCCCAGCGACCGCCTCGGCGCCCTCCTCGCCGCCGAAGACCGCGACGCCAGCAATACCGCCACGGTCTATCGCCAGTTCGCCCGCCGCATCGACGCCATGAAAGCCGAAAACCTCGACTACCTCGACCGCGCCAAAGCCGCCGGCCAACGACTCTTCGGCCTGGGCGCTCCGGTCAAGGGTAACACCTTGCTCAATTACTTCGGCATCGGTACCCAATACCTCGATTGCCTGGTCGAGAAAAATCCCCTCCGCCGCGGCCTCTACTCCCCCGGCATGCATATCCCCGTCCTCCTCGAGTCCGAGCTGACCGCGCCCCCGGACGCTTACTACGTGCTCGCCTGGAACTTCAAACAGGAGATCCTCGCCAACCACCGCCCGCTCCTCGAACGCGGCGTCCACTTCCATTTCCCCGTCAATCCGCGGGACAACTAACATGCGCATCCTCGTCACCGGCGCCACCGGGTTTCTCGGCACACACCTCTGCCGAGAACTGCGCCGGCGCGGCCACCACCTCACCGCCCTCGGCTCGCGCCAGGCCGACCTCACCCACCCCGACAGCCTGTCGCCGTTCGCCTCGGACACCTACGACCAGATCTTTCACCTGGCCGCCTGGACCCAGGCCGGCGACTTTTGCCTGCGCCACCCCGGCGAGCAATGGCTCATCAACCAGCGCATCAACACCCACGTCCTTGCCTGGTGGCACGCCCATCAACCCCAGGCCAAACTCATCTGCATGGGCACCAGTTGCGCCTACGACCCCGCCCTCCCATTGGTCGAGGATAACTACCTCGCCGGCCAACCCATCCCGAGCCTCCTGACCTACGCCCACACCAAACGCATGCTCTACGTGGGCCTGCTCGCCCTCGAACGCCAGTTCGGCCTCCGCCACCTCACCCTCGTCCCCTCCACCTTGTACGGCCCCGGCTACCACACCGATGGCCGCCAGATGCACTTCATCTTCGACCTCTTCCGCAAGATCCTCGACGGCCAACGCACCGGCAACCCCGTCGTCCTCTGGGGCGACGGCCATCAACGGCGTGAACTCGTCTTCGTCGAGGACTTCGTCCGCGTCGCCTGCGACCTCGCCCCCACCGTCGATAACGACCTCGTTAACGTCGGCGCCAGCGAGGAACACACCATCCGCCACTTCGCCCGGCTCATCTGCGACCAAGTCGGATACGACTTCGACCGGATCCAGTTCGACCCCACCCGCCACGTCGGCGCGCGCTCCAAGCGTCTGCTCACCCAGAAACTCTACCGCCTCTTGCCCAACCTCACCCTCACACCCCTGGCTGACGGCCTCCGAAGCACCCTCGCCTGGTGCCGCGACCGACTCGTCCCCCAAACCGCGCCCACCGCCGCAGACCAACCGCCCACCCGCAGGCCCGCAGCCGCCCCGCTCCCGCAGCCGCGCCTGCACGCCCTCTCTTGCCGGCCATGACCATCTCGGTCTTGCTCCCCAACTACAATCATGGCCGGTTCCTCACCGCCAACTTCGAGGCCATCCTCGCCCAAACCTATCCGGATTGGGAACTCATCGTTGTCGACGATGCCTCGACCGACCATAGCCCTGCGCTCATCGCCTCCTACGCCGCCCGCGACCCGCGCATCCGCCCCATCTTCTCCCCAGTTAACCAAGGCGCCGTCGCCGCTTCCCTCGCCAGCCTCGCCGCCGCCCAGGGCGATCTCGTCTACGCTAGCTCCGCCGACGATCGAGTCTCGGACCCTCACTTCTTCGAGGCCGTGACCGAAGCGCTGCGCGCGTACCCCGAGGCGGCAGGGGCCTTCGGCCGATCCACGGTCGTCGACGCCCAAACCGAGGCCTTGCTCTGGGAAATGGGCTGCGCACCGCATGCCGGCTATCTCTCCCCTCGCGAATCCGCCGAGGCCTTCTTCGCCAGCGCCCTCTTCATCCCAGGCATCGCCGCCGTCTGGCGACGCGACCAGATCGACCGCCTCGGCGGCTACGACCCCGCCCTAGGACCTCAGTGCGACTACTTCCTCAACCACGCCCTGGCCATGCTCGAGGGCGTCGTCTTCCTCACCCGAACCGTGGCCGTCACCCGCCACAGCCACTCGAGCTACAGCCAGGCCACCTCGGATGCCGAGTTCTTCGCCCGTCATGCGCATGTCGAACGGCGATTCCACCAACTCCCACTCGCCTACGACCTCGACCCGGCATGGATCCGGCTTTGGCGCGGCAACCTCACCAACGCCCGACTGGCCGCCACAACCCAACGCCGCGCGATCGAACTCCTCAGGGCCAGCTTCGCCGAAATCGTCCCGTGGCAGGAACCCGGGCTGCCCAAGCGCTTTGTCGATTTGCGCCAGACCGCCCGAACTGAGTGCGACCGATTGGAGGCCGAGTTGCGCGAAAACGAACACCTTGCCACCCAGATCTTCGAAGCCATCGCCGGCCCCTGCCCCATACCGTCAGACGCCTTGGGCCAAATCGCTTCACCCCCACCCTTCAACTCACCGGTCGGATCCACACCCTCGCCCATCACGCCCGTGGACCTGATCGAAACCGCCCGGCAAGCGTTGGACGCCGGCGATGCCGAGACGGCCGAACGACATCTGCGCCTCGCGGTCGAAGCCCTCCCCGAGGAACGCGAGCTACGGATCGCTTACGGCAACGTGCTGCTCAGCCTGAACCGGCACGAGCCAGCCCGGCTGCAGTTCGTCGCCGCCGCAAACCTCGCCGCCGGTGGCACCGCCGACCCCACCCCGCAACCTGAACCCACAGCCTGCCTATGATCATGCCCACCTCCCAATCGGAGTCCGAGGCTCCTGCCCCGTACGACTTTGACGGTCCCAGCACCGCCGCTTTCCCGACCCGCGTCATGGTCGAGCCCACCGAAGTCTGCGACCTCGCGTGCATCCACTGCCCGCACCCCCACTTCAAGCGCTCGCCCCAATACCACGGCCTTGCCCTCGATCCCGAATTGAACGCCAAACTGGTCGATGAAGTCCGCCTCCAGGGCCAAGGCTGCCTCCAACAGCTCCGTTACGGTGGCAACGGCGAACCGCTCACCCATCCCCGCCTCTTCGACATGTTGGACTACGCCTCGCAGCAGGCCGGATCCGGTGTCACCATCACCCTTGCCACCAACGGCCGGCTCCTCACCCCGGAGCACACCGAGCGCCTCCTCGCCAGCAGGATCCAGATCGTCGACATCAGCCTCGATGCCTTCTCGCCCGCCACCTACGCGCGCATTCGCGTCGGCGGCGACCTGAACGTCACCCGCCAAAACGTCCTGCATCTTATCGAGCACGCCCGGGCCGCCGGCGCGACTCTCCAAATCGTCGTCAGCTACGTCGAACAGATCCTCAATCATCTCGAGACGGCCGACTTCGAGGCCTTCTGGCACGACGCCGGCGCCGATCACATCGTCGTCCGCCGGCTCCAGTCCTGCTCAGGGGCAAAACGCGAACTCGCCCGCCAGCGCCGCCACCTCAACGCCCAACAACCCCGCCGGCCGTGCCTCTACCCCTGGCAAAGCATCGTCCTCAACGCCATCGGTCACCTCGCCTTCTGTCCCACGGATTGGGCTCGCAGATCGGTCCTCGCCGACTACCGAACCACCACCATCCACGACCTCTGGCAGGGCACCCACTATCAGAGCCTGCGCCGCGCCCACTTGGACGACGATTACGCCGACCATCCCTTCTGCGGCCAGTGCCCGGATTGGGTCGCCACGAACTGGCCACACCTCAGCCCCACTCACACCGCTCTACCCCTGCCCACCAACAGCCGCCCCGCCTGCCTCCCGACCGCGCAACGCAACGACCTGCCGCCGGCCCCCAGTCCCCTCTGCCCTTGCCCGGCCGGTCACCGGCGGAGCGACCCCGAAAGCCGCCCCACCGGCGGCTCTCTCTCGTTCACCCACACCACTTCCTAGCACACCCCTCCGCACCCAAAACCCTCGACCACCCACCCCCACCTCATGAACGTCCTCATCACCCAGTTCGACCTCTTCGCCGAAATCGGTGGCGGGCAGACGGTGTACCGCCGGCTCATCGAATCCAACCCGAACCTCGACTTCCACTACCTGGTCCGCAACGAACCCCAGAAAGCGCCCCGCCCAACCAACGCCCACCCCGTCCCCTACCTCCAACGCTACCGACTCGAAAATCTGATCCCGCGCCTCCGCGACCTAAGCCCTCCCCCAGGCCACTACCTCGAGTTCATTGAGGCTAGCAACATCGCCGCCTCCGTCGCCGGCCAACACTTCGACGTCGCAGACACACCCGACTACGCCCTCCACGGCTACCTCCTCCGACCCGCCTTCCGCGCACACGAGGTGACCGTCGACTGCCTCGCCCTCGCCCTCCACGGCAACTGCTCGATCTCCGAATACCTCAACTGGAACCTCCTCGGCCACCCCCGCATCGATATGGACGTGCGCGAGCAGTGGCAGTACCGCAGCGCCGATCTCCGTTACGCCATCAGCCGCGACTACCTCGAAGAGTGGCAACGCCTAACCGGCCTCGCCCCGCACTACCTCCACCCCCTCCATTTCCTCCAACTCCCACACCCCCACCCCGCCTCAGCCAATCCAGCGCCACCAAGCCTCAACTTCATCGGCCGCACCGAACGCCGCAAAGGCCCGGATATCTTCGTGGACCTCGTCAGCTGGCTGCCCCGCTCCGCCTACAGCGCCGCCAACATCATCGGACCCGACGACCGCGCCGGCTCGAACCAGTTCCTTCAGGCGATGATCCGTAACCGCAACGTCGACATCCGTCTCCTCGGCTCCTGGAACCCAGCCCAACTGGCCAGCCTCTTCGCCTCCCGCGCCATTACCCTCCTTCCTTCCCGCTATGACACCCTAAACCTACTCGTCCTCGAATCCCTCTTCAGCGGTTGCCCCGTCATCGTCGGAGACGGTGCCGGCGTCATCCGCTTCCTCCGCGACGAACTCCCCCATCTGCCCATCCTCGCCCTGGATGTCACCCACCCGCGCGCCAGCCTGGGTCCAATCCGCCACTTGCTCGAAAACTACGACGCCGCACGCGAGAACCTGCTCCGCGCCCTCGAACGCGGCCTCCCCAAGCCAACCGGTGCCAACCTCGCCGAAATCTACGCCAGCGCACCTTCGCCAGATCTGCGCCTGACCGCCCACCACGACCACACCTACGCGCAATTGCTCCGACTCCACCAAGACCCCGGCCCGCCCAGCGTCCTCCTCCCCAAGCACGCACCCCCCGCACGCCAGGTCACCCCGCGCGACACTGAACTCCTCCAGGAAGCCGACCGCCTCGCCACCGCCGCCGCTCATGACGCCCCTCCCAAGGTCCTCGACGCCGCACGCCGCGCCCGCAAACTGTGGGAGCTTTATCCAAGTATTCTCTTCCATGCCGAGTCCACCGAGGAGGAAATCGTGCAGAAACTCTCGACCCTCTGGGAAGGCGCTCGCATCTCCCCAGCCGATCGCCTCCGTTGGTGGCGCGAAATCGCCCGCCTCGAACGCATCCGCAGCAACGACCTGCTCGCCGCCACCTACGCCCTCCGCAGCCTGCGCCTCCTCGGCCAAGACCGGTTCTTCGAACTGCCCTTCATCCTCGAAACCCTCGCCACCCACGGCTACACCCACGAGGCCGAGGCCGCCCGCGCCCTCTTCGGCCCCAGCCGCGAACGAGATCGACGCGCCGCCGCTCTCCTCGCCGAAGCACGCACCCGCCATCGCCACAACCCTAACCGCCCCTTCGATTTCATCGACGACCGACGCCACTCCCCAGCGCCGCGCGTCTCGATCGTCGTCTCCCTCTACGACGCCGCCAGTAAGCTGCCTCATTTCCTTAACCTGTTGCGCGACCAAACTATGCTCGCCCACGGCGCAGCCGAACTCGTCTTGGTCGAGACCGGCTCGCCCAGCGACGATTACCGCGTCTTCCAACAATGGCTCCAGCTCCAACCCTGGGAGGTCGTCTACGCTCGCACACACTCCCGCGAGACCATCCAAAGCGCCTGGAACCGAGGTATCGCCCTAGCCCGCGCCCCCTACCTCGCCTTCCTCGGCGTCGATGAAACCCTCCTCCATCACGCCCTCGAGACCCTCGCCCAGGAACTCGACCAGGACCCGAACCTCGACTGGGTCATCAGCAACAGCCTCGTCACCGAAGTCAACTCCCACGGCGCTTGGGTCCGCGACGTCATGCTGTACAACCGCGCCGATTACCACCAAGACCTCGCCTACCTCGAAACCTGCTACCTCTCCTGGGTCGGCGGCCTCTACCGCCGCTCCATCCACGATCGCTTCGGCTATTACGACCCCACCTTCCACGCCGCCGGCGACACCGAGTTCAAGAACCGCGTCCTCCCCTTCATCCGCTCCAAAGCCATCCCCGGTACGCTCGGCTATTTCCTCAATTACCCAGACGCGCGTACCACCCAAAGCCCGCGCGCCGAACTCGAAGACCTCCGCGCCTGGTACCTCCACCGCTCCCCCGCCGGCATCGCCTACGCCTTCGACCAGCGCAGCCTCACCCATGCCGAAGCCCTCTTCGCCCGCGCCCTGAGCTACCGCAAGTCCTATCTGCAGCATACCAGCACAGACCTCGAATACGCCGCCGCTCTCGCCGCCTATGTCCTCGCACGCCAACCCGACTCCCGCCTCGCGCGCTTCCTCCCCGGCGTCCAACGGCTCCGCCAGGCCTACCAAGCCCTAGAATTGACCCCCAGTCTCTCCCAACACGTCCTCAGCACCCAAATCCTCAAAACCTGGCGCTCGGCCCGCGACCTCGCCCGCGAACACACAGCCCTCGGCCACCCGGGCGGCCCCCCCGCCTACGAAGTCTTCAACGACAACCGCTACGAGCAACACACCGAAGTCTGGAAGAGCGAGCTCCGGGCCTTTCCCAACCTCGTCCACGGCCGCTTCACCCGCCGCTACCACTGGGGCCCGGCACCCGAGCACGCACCCGCTCCACCGCTCCCCAACAACCCACAAGCCCTGACCCTGCCGCGCATCACTATCCTCACCCCCTCCCTTAACTGCGCCCCCTACCTCCGCCAGTGCCTCGAAAGCGTCGCCAGCCAAAACTACCCTAACCTCGAACACATCGTCATCGATGGCGGCTCCCAAGACGGCACCCTCGAAATCCTCCAGCAGTTCCCCAACGTCCGCTGGGTCTCCGGACCCGACCGCGGCGAGGCCCACGCCCTCAATAAAGCCCTCCGCCTCGCCTCCGGCGACCTCCTCTGCTGGTTGAACGCAGACGACTGGCTCGAACCCGGCGTCCTCGACCACGTCGCCCGCGAGTTCAATCCCGACCGCGGCCGCCACATCCTCTACGGCCACGCCCACATGGTCGACGAATCCGGCAAGGCCCTCTACCTGAAACGAACCTACCCAGTCATCGACCTGAACTTCCTCCTCCGCTGGTGGCAGTGCCCCGCTCACCCCCACCAACCCGCCATGTTCTTCTCCCGCGAGGTCATCGACACCATCGGCGGCTTCAACGAGTCCCTCCACTACTCGATCGACCTGGACTTCTGGCTCCGCGCCGTCCGCTCGTTCCCCTTCTACCACCTCAACCGCCCCCTCGCCAACGCCCGCGTGCGCGTCAACTCCAAGTCCATCAACACCGAAGGCGACCAAATCCAGAGTCACTGGGCCCTCACCCTGCCCCACCACGAACTCCTCAACCCCGACGAGCAGGTCCAGTTCTGGAAAGACTACTTCCACCACCGCCTCTTCGAGCGCAAAGACCCCGAAACCACACGCCTCGCCGATCACCGCTACGCTGCCGAAGGTCTGCTCGCCGCCCTCGCTAAGGTGCCTTCGCTCCCCCAGGCCCTCACCTACCTCTTCCCCTCACCCGCCGAACAAACCCGCCTCGCCAACCTGCTCCAGACCTTGCCCGCCAATTCCCTCGAGCCATCCACACGCGAACGCCTCGCCCAACTCGTCCGTTGCCTCGCCACGCAGGCCGACCCCTTCGCTAAACCTTCCCCTGCCGTGGCCACGCCCGTGCGGCCCACCCAACCACCCCAAGCCCCAGTCCCCAGCAACGGCTCCAACCGTGCTGACCCAGGTGGCAATGGCAACGGCAAATACCACCTCGCAAACGCGTCCCCGAATCCCCAAGGCAACGGCCACCCCAACGGCGCGTTGGCCCAAGCCCTCGCCCAAGCCGACCAACTCTATGCCGCCGGTCAACTCGACGCCGCCCTAGCCCAACTCGAACAAGCCGCCTCCCTCGCTCCCGACCAACGCGAACTCCTCACCGCCTTGGGCAGCCTCCAGTTTAACACCGGCCGCCACCCCGATTCCGTCCAAACCTTCCAACGCCTCGTCGCCCTCCACCCGGACGACCCGGAACTCCAAACCCAACTCGCCCTCGCCGCCTTCCACGCCCAACAAGCCGAACTCTTCGAGGCCGCCCTGAGCCGCGCCCTCGAACTGGCCCCGGGCTACGAACCCGCCCTCCGACTCCTCGCTCGCATCAACTTCGAACACGAACGCTTCATCCAGGCCGGTCGACTCTACGCGAAGCTCATCGAACACCACCCCAAAGACATCGAACTCCTCCTCTGCTTCGCCCTCTGCTGCCGCGGCGGCGGCGATGACCGCGCCGCCTCGAAAGTCCTCGCCACCGTCCTCGAACTCGATCCCACCCACCTCGGCGCCCTGCGCCTCCAAGCCGCCATCCAGTTGGCCCAAGACCTACCCCTCGACGCTGCCCAATCCTACGGCCGCCTCATCCAACATGCCCCCGATGACCTCGAGGCCATCCTCGGACTCGGCGCCTGCCTGTTCTACCAAGACGAGTTCGCCCACGCCGCCGAGATGTTCCGCGAGGCGGTCCGTCTCGCCCCCGACCACCCCCAGGCCAAAGACTGCTTGCGCGCCTGCGAAGCCAAGCTCGCCGACACCAACCCAGCCCCCCAACCCGAGCCCCCCAACCCCAACCCCACCCCGGCTCCCGCGCCCGCCCCTGCCCCAGCCCATACCGCCACCAACCCGACCCCGACCCCGACCCAACCCGCTCTCCCCGTGCCCGTCCGCTGGCTCGCTCCCTTCTTTAACCCCAGCGGCTATGCCAGCGAAGCCATCAACTTCGTCCTCCCGCTCGCCCGGCACCTCACCCTCGGCATCCATCACCACACCCGCCTCTATTCCGAACAGTTCGTCGCCGACCTGCCCCCAGCCGAACGCCAACAACTCTTCGCCCTCCGCGACCGCTTCCCCTCCCTCCAAGGCGGCATCGTCGTCTCCCATAACCTCGCCCCGGGCTTCGCCCGACTCGACGACGCCACCTACCACATCGGCCGAACCATGTTCGAGACCGACCGCCTCCCCCTCGCCTGGGTCAAGCGCTGTAACCAAATGGACGAAGTCTGGGTCCCCAGCCACTTTAACCTCGAATCCTTCGCCGCTAGCGGTGTCGAACGCCATAAACTCGTCGTCATCCCCGAGGCCGTCGACGACGCCCTCTTCGACCCCGCCCGCCATTCTCCCCTCCCCCTCCCCAACCGCGCCGCCTGCAACTTCCTCGCCCTCTTCGAGTGGACCCTGCGCAAAGGCTGGGATGTCTTGCTCGCCGCTTACCTCCGCGAGTTCTCCGCCGACGACGACGTCTGCCTCTACCTGCGCACCTACTTGATCAATGACCCCGATGGCAGCCCCGCCGACGCCATCCAACAACTCATCCGCGAACACGCCGCCAAACTCGGCCTGGCCAACAAACCCCTCCCCCGCATCCACGTCCTCCCCCACCAGATCCCCCTCGCCGACCTCCCCCGCCTCTACCTGGCCGCCGATTGCCTGGTCGCACCCAGCCGCGGCGAAGGCTGGGGCCGCCCCCAACACGAAGCCATGATGATGGCACGCCCCATCATCGCCACCAACTGGAGCGGCACCACCGAGTTCATTAACCCAGACATCGCTTACCCCATCGACTTCGAGCTCGCCGATATCAAACACGTCGAACCCGAACATTGGCACTACCACGGCCACCGCTGGGCTAACCCCTCCGAAAACCACCTCCGCCAACTCCTCCGACACGTTCAGCAAAACCCCGCCGAAGCCCGCGCCCGAGGCCAAGCCGCCCGCGCCCACATGCTCCAACACTTCAGCCGCGAGCCCGTCGCCGCTCAAGTCCTCGCCCGTCTCTACGCCGTCGCCCAACGCCTCACCACGCCCACCCTGCCCGCCGTCAGCGCTCACCCCCTCGAAGTCAATCCCGAGTTGCCCCACCAGCAACTCCAAGCCATCAACGTCGCTTGGGAAGGCTCTTTCCTCGACTACGGCAGCCTCTCCCACGTCAACCGCCAACTCACCCAACACCTGGCACGCGTGCCCCGTCTCAACCTCACATGCGTCGGCAAAAACGTCTTACCCCCAACCGCCCAACACCCCCGTGAACTAAAAAGCTGCGCCCGCCGACTTCGCCTCCAGGCCCCAGCCTCCACCCAGGTCACCGTCCGCCACGCCTGGCCACCCCAATGGGAACGTCCCACCCACGGCGCGTGGGTCCTCATCCAACCCTGGGAGTTCGGCGCCCTCCCCGCCGAATGGGTCGATCAAGCCCAGGCCGTCGACGAAATCTGGGCCTACTCCGACTACGTCCGCCGCGTCTACGTCGACTCCGGTATCGACCCCGCCAAAGTAAAAGTCGTCCCCCTCGGTATCGACCCAGATCGCTTCCACCCCGACGTCGCCCCCATAGCTCTGCCTACCCAGAAATCGTACCGCTTCCTCTTCGTTGGCGGCACCATCCGCCGTAAAGGCCCAGACCTCCTCCTCCAAGCTTACCTCGAGACCTTCACCGATGCCGATGACGTCTGCCTCGTCATTAAAGATTTCGGCGGCCAAAGCGTCTACCAGGGCCAAACCATCGAAGCCCAAATCCGCGCCGCCCAAAACCAACCCCACGCCCCGGAGATCCTCTACCTCAACGATGAACTGCCCCCCGAGGCCCTCCCTAGCCTCTATACCGCCTGCCATTGCCTCGTCCATCCCTACCGCGGCGAAGGCTTCGCACTCCCCGTCCTCGAAGCCATGGCCTGCGGCCTGCCCGTCATCGTCACCGGCGGTGGTGCCACCGACGACTTCGCCACCGACGAATACGCCTACCGCCTGCCCGCACTCCGGCGCCCCATCGGCCCCGAACTTAGCGGCCAAAAACTAATTTACTCGGGTTGGCTTCTGGAGCCTTCTACGGCCGAGCTCGCCCGGGTAATTCGGTCGGTGTTGTTGCACCGCAGGGAAGCAGCGGCGAAGGGACGCGCCGCTTCCCAATTTGTTCGCGCCCACTGGACATGGCACCGCAGCGCCGCCATCGCTGCCCAGCGCCTCCAAAACCTCGTCGCCCGCCACCAATCCGCCGCCGCCTCGCTCGCCCAACGCCGCGCCCGTAAAGCCAAACCCATCGCCCCACCCCAAGCCGCACGCGTCGGCCACCTCGCCGAAGCCCGCCAGCGCCTCTGCCAGAACCGCCTCCTCGACTCCTGGCAACTCACCCTCGCCGCCCTCGAACGCCGCCCCTTCCACCCCGAAGCCTGGCTCTTGCTCGCCGACATCGCCCTGCAAGCCAACGACCCCCAACGCGCCCGCGACTGCGCCCAACAAGCCCTCGCCCTCGCGCCCCAATGGCCACCCGCCGCCCGCCTCCTCAAACAACTTCCCACCCACCCCACAGCCAAGTCCCCTGCCGTCGCCTTGCCCCCGTTGCCCTCGCGCCTCCCCACCCATCCCTCCAACCCGCGCCTCACCGTCCTGATCATCGCACGTAACGAAGAGCGATTCATCGCCGCTTGCCTCCGCTCCGTCCAAAACCTCGCCGACCAAGTCGTCCTCGTCGACACCGGCTCAACCGATCGCACCGCCGAGATCGCCCGCCAATCCGGCGCCGAAGTCTATGCCCACCCCTGGAACGACGACTTCAGCGCCGCCCGTAACGCCGGCCTCGAACGTGCCCGCGGCGATTGGATCCTCGTCCTCGATGCCGATGAAGAACTGGCCCCCGACAACGCCGCCGCTCTCCGGACCGACCTCAGCCAGCCTCACGTCATCGCCCTCCGCCTCCCCATGATCGATGTCGGCCGCGAAAACGAAGGCCGCAGCACCGTCCCTCGCTTGTTCCGCAACGCCCCAGGCCTCTTCTACGTCGGCCGCATCCACGAACAGGTCTTCAGCAGCCTCCTCGTCCGCGCCCAAGAATGGGGCCTCCAAATCGAGCTGGGCAAAACCGAACTCCGCCATCACGGCTACACCGTCGAGTTGGTCCGCAGCCGCCAAAAAATCGCCCGCAACCTCCGTCTGCTCACTGACGCCATCGACGAGTTCCCCAACGAGCCGAACCTCCTCATGAACCTCGGCCTCGAACTGGCCCGCGCCGGCCACCTCGAGGCCGGCCTCGAACAGTACTTCGAAGCCTTTGCCATCCTCTCCGCCCAAC
>Ga0194125_10005871_pt1 | contig 18455 bp, 9 predicted proteins | sample TA2KigC250mmetaG_FD_148626 | JGI IMG/M metagenome (GOLD analysis project Ga0194125, IMG submission 148626) | Freshwater microbial communities from Lake Tanganyika, Tanzania - TA2015034 Kigoma Deep Cast 250m | ecosystem: Environmental > Aquatic > Freshwater > Lake | place: Tanzania: Lake...
ATCTGCTCGCGGATCGCGCGCAGGTCCTCCTGCTGGCGGACCTGCTGCGCGTTCATGTCCTCGTAGTACGTGGCGCACCCCGGCCCCGTCGCGAGCGCGAGCGCCGCGAGGACAACCGGAACCCCTGGGCGAAGTGGAATTCGGATCATGGTTCCACCCTAGCGGACGAGCGGGGCAATTCAAGCGGATTCACCGCGCAACATCCAACCTCGAACACCGGACGCCCATCATCCGACGGCGGAAGGAAGCCCGAGACCAGCACGGAAGAAGAACCCGAAGAACCCTCCGAACCGCCCTGGAGCCCCGGGACATCCTCCCTCCGCCTCCGCCCGCGGCATCGTCCCTGCGATCTCCGCGTCTCGGTGTTCTCCCTGCCTCCGGAACTTGAAACGCGGAACTTCCGGGTGCCATGATGCCTGGCGTTCAGCACGGGAGGCATTCATGTCGCGATGGGCGGTTCTTGCGGCGGGACTGGCGGCCTGGATCGGAATCGCGGACGCGGCGGACCCGCGGCCGAACGTGATCGTGATCATGACCGACGACCAGGGCACGATCGACGCGAACTGCTACGGGTCGGAGGATCTCGAGACCCCGGCGATCGACCGGCTCGCGCGGGAAGGCGTCCGGTTCACGCAGTTCTACTCTGCCGCCCCCGTCTGCTCGCCTTCGCGCGCCGGATTGCTGACCGGCCGCTACCCGCCCCGCGCCGGCGTGCCGAACAACGCGCCGTCGGAATCCGGCAAGGCCGGGATGCCGCCCTCCGAGGTCACCCTGGCCGAGATGTTCAAGGCCGCCGGCTACGCGACGGCCCACATCGGGAAGTGGCACCTCGGCTACTCGCCGGAGACGATGCCGAACGCGCAGGGCTTCGACCGCTCCTTCGGCCACATGGGCGGCTGCATCGACAACTACTCGCACTTCTTCTACTGGCAGGGCCCGAACCGCCACGATCTCCACCTCGACGGCGTCGAGATCCACCGGCCCGGCCGGTTCTTCCCGGACCTGATGGCCGAGGAGGCCGCCGCGTTCCTCCGCGCGAACCGGTCCCGCCCGTTCTTCGTCTACTTCGCGATGAACCTGCCGCACTACCCGTACCAGGGCGACGAGAAGTGGCGGAGGCGCTACGCGTCGCTGCCGCACCCGCGCAACCTCTACGCGGCCTTCGTCTCGACGCTCGACGAGCGCGTCGGGCGGCTGCTCGACGAACTCGACGCCCTCGGCCTCGCGTCGAACACGGTCGTCGTCTACCAGTCCGACAACGGCCACTCCACCGAGGAACGGGCGCACTTCGGCGGCGGCTCGGCCGGGGAGTACCGCGGCGCCAAGTTCAGCCTGTTCGAGGGCGGCATCCGCGTCCCGGCGATCGTCCGCTGGCCCGGCCGCATCCCCGCCGGGGCGACGCGCGACCAGGTCGGCCACGGCTGCGACTGGCTGCCGACGCTGGCGGAGCTGTGCGGCGTGCCGCCGCCGGAGGTCCCGCTCGACGGACGCAGCCTCGTGCGCGTGATCCGCGACGCCGCCGCATCGACGCCTCACGATGTGCTCCACTGGCAGACCGGCGGGCCGTGGGCCGTGCGCGAAGGCGACTGGAAGCTGCTCGGCCAGCCGCAGGACACGGGCGTCCGCCCGCCGGTGACGCTCCCGAAGCTGTTCCTCGTCAACCTGCGCGACGACCCGCGCGAGCAAACCAACCTCGCCGACCGCGAGCCGGACCGCGTCCGGCGCCTCCAGGCCCTTCACGACGCATGGGCGGAGGAGGTTCGCCCGCCGCCGCCCGGCGCCCGGTGAGGTGGCCCCCGCCGCCCGCGGCCCGGCCGGCCCCGCGGCGGACCGCCCCGGTCGCGGGACACAATCCCGGCGCCGACGGAGCGGCGCCCTCCAGGACTCGCCGAATGCATCTGCGTGGGACGGGTTGCTACGAGAGTCGGTTCCATGGCGCCGACGGAGCGGCGCCCTCCAGAAACATCCGACTGAATCTGCGTGGCAGAGGTTGACCCCATGTTTGTTGCACGGCGCCGACGGAGCGGCGCCCTCCAAGGGCCCGCGGGATCCGCGGAACCGGAGATGCCCCCGGAGCCCTCCCGCGGCTTGACCGGCGCGGGGGGGCCGGACCATGCTCCCGGTCGAACCGGAGGAGACGGACCATGGCCAAGATTGCGATGATCGGGGCGGGCAGCCTGGTGTTCTGCAAGACGCTGATGAACGACTTCCTCGCGACCCCCGCGCTGGCGGGCAGCGAGTACCGGCTGATGGCGCTGACGCACACGCGGCTGGACAAGATGCACGCGTTCGTCGAGCGCATGATCCGCGACAACGGCGCCCGGGCGACCGTCACGAAGACCACCGACCTGCGCGAGGCGCTGCGCGGCGCCGATTACGTGGTCGTGATGATCCAGGCCGGCGGCATCGAGGTCTTCCGCACCGACTACGAGATCCCGATGAAGTACGGTCTCGACCAGTGCATCGGCGACACGATGGGCCCCGGCGGCGTCTTCCGCGCCGCGCGCCACATCCCCGAGCTGCTGAAGATCGCCGCCGCGATGCGCGAGCTCTGCCCGAACGCGCTGCTGCTGAACTACGCCAACCCGATGGCGATGTGCTGCTGGGCGCTCGGCCTCCAGGAGGGCCTGCGGTTCGTGGGCCTCTGCCACGGCGTGCAGACGACGCTCGACCTCATCGCCTCCTACGCCGGCGTTCCGAAGGGCGAGATCGATCACCTCGCCGCCGGCATCAACCACATGGCGTGGTTCCTCCGCCTCGAGCACCGCGGCCGCGACCTCTACCCCGGGCTCCGCGCCAGCTTCGAGAAACCCGAGTACTACGCGAGCGAGAAGGTGCGCGGCGAGGTCTTCCGCCACTTCGGCTACTTCATGACCGAAAGCACCGGCCACCTGTCGGAATACCTGCCCTACTTCCGCAAGAACCGGAAGGCGCTGGACCTCTACTGCGACGAGCCCGCGTTCGGCGGCGAGTCGGGCGCCTACATCAAGTACTGCGCGGACCTCGCGATCAAGTTCCTCAAGACCGATCCGCTGTCGATCGAGACCACCGCGCTCCAGCCGCGCAGCGCCGAGTACGCCTCGCACATCCTCGAGGCGCACGAGACCGGCCGCACCTTCCGCCTCGCCGGCAACGTGCGGAACGACGGCTACATCACGAACCTCCCGCGCGGCTGCTGCGTCGAGGTCCCGTGCTACGTCGACCGGCTCGGCCTCCACCCGACGGTCGTCGGCGACCTGCCCGCGCAGTGCGCGGCGCTCAACATGACCAACGTCAACGTGCAGGGCCTGACCGTGAAGGCGTGCCTCGAGGGCGACGTGGAACTGCTCGTGCAGGCCGTCGCGCTCGATCCGCTCGCGTCGGCCGTGCTGACGCTCAAGGAGATCCGCGACATGACCGCCGAACTCCTCGAGGCCCAGCGCGACTGGCTGCCCCAGTTCGCCGGGAAGACGGTCCGCCCGACGCCGACCATCGCGATTCCGAAGGACCTGAAGCGCGTCGACGTCCCGCTCGACCCCGCCCTCGCCATCGCCAACCGGTTCGGGAAACTGGCGAAGGCATGAGCCGCGCGGCGCGGGAGTGGCTGGCTCGCGAACTGCCGGACTGGGTCCGGAAGGGGCTGGTCACACCCGACGCCGCCGCGGAGCTGGGCCGGCGCTACGACCTCGTCGACGCCGGGCGCCCCCGGAATGTTGCCGTGGTCGTGATCGCGGTCTTCGGCAGCCTGCTCGTCGGCCTCGGCGTCATCCTGCTGCTCGCGCACAACTGGGCGGACCTCCCGCGCGGCATGCGGCTCGGCATCGCGTTCCTGCCGCTCCTGGCCGCGCAGGGGCTCGCGGCCTTCGCCGTGGTGACGTCGCGCAACGGCCTCGCGTGGCGCGAGGGCGTCGGCACCGGCTGGATGCTGGCGGTCGGCGCGTGCATCGCGCTGGTCGCGCAGGTCTACCACATTCCCGGCGACGCCGGCGTCTTCACCCTGACATGGATGCTGCTCTCGGTCCCGGTCGTCTACCTGCTGCGGGCCGTCCTGCCGGCCGCCGGGGTGCTGGCGGGGCTCGTCTTCTGGGCCGGCCACGAACAGGCGTTCGCGGGCACCGCGGTCGGCTTCTGGCCGCTGGCCGCGCTGCTGGCGCCCTTCGTGCGGGCCCAGCTCCGCCAGGAGCCCGCCTCCGCGCGGACCGCGCTTCTGCTGTGGGCCGTGGCGCTGGCCGTGCTCGCGGCGCTCGGCATCACGCTCGAACGCGTGACCCCGGGACTGTGGATCGTCGTCTACGCCGGAGCGCTGGCGCTGATGTCGATGGCCGGCGAGGCGATGCCGTTCCTGTCCGGCTTCTGGCGCCGCCCGTTCGCGTCGGCCGGCGCGGTGGGCACGGTGATCCTCGGGCTGATGCTCACCTTCGAATGGCCGTGGAAGGAGATCGGCTGGCACCATCTGCGCCGCGGCGGCGGGCACATCGCACCCGCGGCCGTCTTCGACTACGCGGTCGCCATCGCCCTGCCCCTGGCGGCGGTCGCGCGATGGGGGCTGTCGCTCGTCCGCCGGACCGGCGCCGTGCCGCTGGCCTTCGGCGCGTCCGCCGTGCTCGCGACCGCCTCGTTCGCCGTCGTCGGCGCGGCGCCCGGGGCGGAGGGCATCGCGCGGATCGCCTACAACGTCTTCGTCGCGGCCCTCGGCGGAATCCTGGCGGCGCGCGGCATCCGCGACCGGCGGCTCGGCGAGATGAACGCGGGACTGCTGACCATCGCCGTGCTCGTGATGCTCCGGTTCCTCGACGAGGACGTCTCGTTCGTCGTGCGCGGACTGGTCTTCGTGGGCCTCGGCGCCGCGCTGCTGACCACGAACGCCGTCCTGGCGCGCCGCCTGCGGCGGGAGGAGGCCCGATGAACCTCCGCGCCCTGCTTCCGTTCCTGCTCCCCGCCCTGTTCCTCGCCCAGGTCGGCACGCCGGTCTTCATGATCGCGCAGCGCGAGAAGGTCCTGCGGCGCGGCGAGGAGTTCCGCTTCCGCGTCGCGCCCGTCGACCCCTACGACGCGTTTCGAGGCCGGTTCGTCTGGATCGGCGGAACATCCAACCGCGTCACGACGGCGGACGCGGCGACCTACGCGCGCGGCGAGCGGGTCTACGCGACGGTCGCGCGCGGCGAGGACGGGTTTGCGCTGTTCTCCGACGTCTCCCGCCGGCGTCCGGACGGGCACGACTGGATCCGAACGCGCGTCGAACACGCGTCGGGCCACTATGTCGCGGTCGACACGACCCTCCACCGCTTCTACATGGAGGAGTCGGAGGCTCCGGCGGCGGAAATCGCCGTCCGCGACGCCGCGCGACGCGACGCCACGAACCGCACCGCCGCGGTCGTCGTCCGCGTCCGCAACGGCATGGCCGTCATGACCGACCTCGAACTGGACGGCCGTCCCATCCGCACGGTCCTCCGCGAACGGGCCGCGGCAACGCCCTGACAGCCCGGCCGCGGGGCGGAGGATGGTCTTGAGTTGGCATGCCCGGCCCGGCATTCTCGCGCGGTGAACCCATTTCCCCGCGCCGGTCTCCGCGGACGCTCACCCGAGTCCTCCCCGCACCGGGGTCCGTCCGTGCGGTCGTCTCGCACCCTGACCCTGCTTCCGGCCGTGGCGGCGGTGTGCCTGCCGCTGGCGGCCGGCGCCGCGGACTGGCCGATGTGGCGCCACGACGCCGGCCGCAGCGCCGATTCGCCGGAGGAACTGCCGGCGCAGTTGTCCCTGCGCTGGACGCGCGACTACGGGCCCCGCACGCCGGCATGGGAGGATCCGCTCAACCAGGATCTCATGCCCTTCGACTCCGTCTTCGAGCCCGTCGTGCTCGGGGACCTCCTGTTCGTTCCGTTCAACGATCGCGACAGGCTGGCGGCACTGGACATCCGCACGGGGCGCGAGGTCTGGGCGTTCCACGCCGACGGCCCCGTGCGGCTGGCGCCCGCGGCGTGGCAGGGCCGGGTGTACTTCGCCAGCGACGACGGATGCCTGTACTGCCTGCGGGCGGCGGATGGCGCCCTCGAGTGGAAGTTCCGGGGAGCGCCGTCCAACCGCAAGGCGCTCGGCAACGGCCGGCTCATCTCGGCCTGGCCGGCCCGGGGCGGGCCGGTCATCCGCGACGGCGTGGTGTATTTCGCCGCCAGCATCTGGCCGTTCATGGGCACGTTCATTCACGCGCTCGACGCCACGAACGGACGGGTCCTCTGGACCAACGACGGCACGAGCGCCGACTACATCAAGCAGCCGCACAGCGCGCCGTCCTTCGCCGGCGTGGCGCCGCAGGGCGCGCTGGTCGCCACCCGCGACCTTCTCCTCGTGCCCGGGGGCCGCTCGATCCCCGCCGCGTTCGACCGGGCCACCGGACGCCTGCTCCACTTCCGCATCGCCGAATCCGGCAAGGGCACGGGGGGCTCCACCGTGATGGCCAACGAGAAGGAGTTCTTCGTCCACACCCGCGGGCGGGGCGTGCGCGCTCACGAGCTGGCCACGGGCGCGCGGATCTCCTTCGCGATCGGCGAGCCGGTGCTGGGGCGAAGCCACTACTACTGCGCCGCCGATCATCCGAGCACCCGGGGCGCGCTTTCGGACGCCGAGGACAAGCTGGAAGCCGCCCGGTACGGGGAGCGCAAGGCGAAGGGCGCCGTCGATGACGCCCGCGACAGCGGCGACGACAGCGCCGTGAAGCGGGCGGAGTCGGCCCTGGCCGGCGCCGGCCGGAAGGTGCGGCAGGCCGAGGACGTCGTGGCCGAGGCGAGGAAGCGGGTGCCCGCCGCCGACATGACGAAGGTCGTGCAGGCCTGGCGCGCCGACCGGACGCTCCAGTGGGAGATCGAGGCTGACGGCGCCGGCGATGTCATCCGCGCGGGACGCCGCCTCTACGCCGGCGGCACGGGATCCATCACCGCGATCGACCTGCCCGCGGCCGGCGGGCGGCCATCGATCGCGTGGCGCCTGCCGGTCGAAGGCCGGATCGGCCGGCTGCTGGCCGCCGGCGGACGGCTCTTCGCCGTCACGCACGAGGGACGGATCCTGGCGTTCGGCGGGAAGGACGCGACCGCGCCCGAAATCCCCGCCGGGAAGCCGGGCCCGCCGTCGCCGCCGCCCGCGGCGCTGGAGAAGGCCCGCGCCCTCGTCGCAAGCAGCGGCGACGGCGCCGGCTACGCGCTCTGCCTCGGCGTCGAGGATGCCGCCGGCCTCGCCGCCCTCGCCGCCGTCTCCGACCTGCGGATCGTCGGCGTGGACGCCGACGCGGACAAGATCGCGCGACTCCGGCGCGAGGTGGATGCCGCCGGGCTGTACGGCACGCGGGTGGCGCTTCTGGCCGGCAGCCCCGACGACTTCGGCGCCCCTCCCTACATCGCCAGCCTCATCGTGGTGGGGCGCGCCTTGGCCGCCCCCCTGTCCGCGCCCGAGGCGCTGCGGAGGATCTACGAGTCCGTTCGCCCCTATGGTGGCTCGCTGTGGTTCGCCTCGCCGCCGGATCCCGCCGGGCTGGCCGCCGCGGTGCAGGCCGCGGGGCTGGCCGGCGCGAAGATCGGGATCGTCGGCGACAGCCTCCGGGTTGTCCGCGAGGGGCCGCTCCCGGGCGCCGCGGACTGGACGCACCAGTACGGCGATGTGGCCAACTCGCTGAAGTCCGACGACCGTCGCGTCCGCCTTCCGCTCGGCGTCCTCTGGTTCGGAGGCAACACCCACATGGACGTCCTCCCGCGCCACGGCCACGGCCCGTCGGAACAGGTCATCGGCGGGCGCCTCTTCCTCCAGGGCATGGACGGATTCAGCGCGCGCGACGTTTACACCGGGCGCCGCCTGTGGAAGACCGCCATCCCCGGCCTCGACACCCGGGGCATCTACTACGACGACACCCACCTCGACGACCCCCTGACCACGCTGTACAGCCAGCGGCACATCCCCGGCGCGAACGCGCGCGGCGCGAACTTCGTCGCCACGGACGACCGCGTCTATGTCGCCGTCAGCAACCGCTGCGTCGTGCTCGACGCCGCCACCGGCCGCATCGGCGAGTCCATCGCGATGCCCGCCCCGGAGTGGGCCCACATCGCCGTCTGCGACGACGTGCTTCTGGGCGGCGCGGGCTTCGCCCACTTCAACCGCCGCTTCGCGCAACCCGACCTCGCCTTCCTCGCAACGATCGGCGACTACGCCGCCAGCGCGGGCCTCGCCGCCTTCGACCGGCATTCGGGCCGGATGCTCTGGCGCGCCGACGCCCGTCACGCGTTCCTGCACAACGGCATCGTCGCCGGCGGCGGCCGGGTCTACGCCCTGGACCGCCTGCCCAGGAGCGCCGAGGCCAAGGCCGCCCGCCGCGGCGCGACCCCGGGCGCCTACCGCATCGTCGCGTTCGACCTGCGGACCGGGCGGACGCTGTGGGAGCAGACGAACGGCGTCTTCGGCACCTGGCTCGGCTACTCGAAGACGCACGACCTCCTGCTCCAGGCCGGCGCCCACGCCACCGACCGGCACCGGGACGAGGTCGGCCAGGGCATGGCGGTGCTTCGCGCAACGGACGGCACGGACGTCTGGAGGCGGGACGCCATCCGGTACAACGGCCCCTGCATTCTGCACAACGACCTGATCCTCACCACGCCCGGCTCCTACCAGGTCTCCGCCGGCGCCTACGGGCTTCTGGACGGGGAGCCCCACCAGATCGTCAATCCCCTGACGGGCGAGCGCCAGCCCTGGCGAGTCCATCGCACCTACGGCTGCAACACGCCGGTGGCCTCCGAGCACCTGATGACGTTCCGGTCCGGGGCGGCCGGCTTCTACGATCTGACCGGCCACGCCGGCACCGGAAACCTGGGCGGCTTCAAGTCCGGGTGCAGCGCCAACCTCATCGTCGCCAACGGCGTCCTGAACGCCCCCGACTACACGCGGACGTGCAGCTGCCCCTACCAGAACCAGACCTCGCTGGCCTTCGTCCCGATGCCCGAGGCCGATCTCTGGACCTGCAACCTCTCCGGGCTCGACGCGCCCCCGGGGCGCCGCATCGTCCGCGTCGGCCTGAACCTCGGCGCGCCGGGTGACCGCATGGACGACCGAGGGACCCTCTGGCTCGAACACCCCGCCACGCCGGGCTTCTCCCCGCGCCTGGCGGTCGCCGTCAGCCCGGCGAACGCCACGCCCTTCCGCCGGCACGCCAGCGCCGTCGGCGGCGAAGGCCCGGCGTGGGTCGCCGCCTCCGGATTGGAGGGCATCGAGTCCATCCGGATCGTGCCGCAGACGCTCCAGGCCGACCGCCCGGACGCATCGGCGTCGGACTCCGATGACGACGACAACGCCCGGAGTGCGCCGAAGAAGACACCCGACGGCACACCCGCCGCGCCCGCCACCGCCCAGGCCTCTCTTGCGCCCGCCTCCTACACCGTCCGCCTCCACTTCCTGGAGCCGGATCCCCTCACGCCCGGCCGGCGCGTCTTCGATGTCCTCCTCCAGGGCCGCCCCGTGCTCACGGCCTTCGACGTGGTCGCGACCGCCGGCGCGCCGAACCGCGGCGTCGTAAGGGAATTCAAGGGCGTGCGCATCGCGGGGGAACTGGAAGTGCAATTCAGGAAGTCCCCGGCCTCCGCGCTGGGCGCCGTCCTCTCGGGGATCGAACTGATCCTCGAGTGATCCGCATCACCCGCCCCGGGCGGAAAGACACCCTCTTTCCGCCTTCCGTTTTCCGTCTTCCGTCTTCCGTCTTTCGTCAGTCTTGCGGCGCGGGGCGCGCGAAATCGCCGGGCTTGAGGCCCTTCCGGAACGTGCCGAAGCCGTAGAAGGTCGGGCGGTAGGGCCAGAGCGGCGTCACGTCGGCCTTCGCGGGCACCGGCAGGCCGGCGCCGCGGAAGACGCCGTTGACGACCAGCCGCCGCAGGCCCTCGTTCGCGAGATCGGTCGCGGAGCCCATCGTCGTGCAGAGAATCCAGTTCACCCGCCCCGCCTCGTTCGTGGGCTGGCGGGTCCAGGCGACCGGCTGCATCGGCGCGTTCTTCGCGCCCTCGACGGGCGGCGACGCCGGATCGAGGCTCTGCGTCACCTGGCCGCGCAGCAGGATCCGGCAGTCGGACGGCGGATTCGCGGTGTAGACGTCGGTGTCGCCGAAGAGATCCGCGACGCCGCCGAGGATCGGATCGCCCTCGGCGCCGGGTTCGACGACGCCGCGCGTGCCCTCGAACTTGTGCTTCCCGTGGTGGGCCACCCATGTCTCGCCCAGCACCTGCCGTCCGAAGCCGCCGGGCCAGTCGGTCCGGTTCCAGCCGTACTTCGCGAACGGGCTCGCCGAGTCCTTCGGGTAGGCGAAGGCGTGCGTGCTCGTGCGCAACGCGACGATCGGGACGCCGCGGAGGTAGGCGTCGGCGAAGTCCTTCATCGCCTCGTCCGGCCAGCAGCGGAACCGGACGGCCAGCACGACCGCGTCCGCCGTCCGCAGCGCGTCCGACCCCGGCAGGCTGCGCACGTTGGCCGGGTTCACCGTGCCGTCCGGATCGAGCGCGAAGAGCACGGTGCAGGTGAAGCCGTGGCGTTCCGCGAGGATCGCCGCCAGCATCGGCATCGACTCCTCGCTGCGGTACTCCTCGTCCCCGCTGACGAGCACGACATGCCGCCCGCGCCCCGGCCCGTCCCGTCCTTCGAAGACCAGCCGGTCCGGCAGCTCGCGCACCCCGGCCTCCGCCGCCAGCCCGGCGGCCATCGTGAGAGCCGCTGAAGTTCTCATAATCATCGAGGTTGCCATGGGCGTCCGGCGAACGGCCGCGCGGAGCGCGACCCTCCCGGCCGTCCTTGTCGAATCCGTGTTATCCGTGGTTCCGCGAACGGCCGCGCGGAGCGCGGCCCTCCCGGCCGTCCTTGTCGAATCCGTGGTGCCGTATCCGGCCGCCGGGGCCGGAGGCCCTCCCGGCCCGGCTTCCCGATTCGCATGCCCCCATTCGTTGGCCATCCCCCGGTCCTCCCCTCGCCCCTCGCCCCTCGTCACCCGTCCCCCTCCGACTCCACTCCCTCACAGGTGTAACATTATCCGATGCGGTCGCATCGAATAATGTTACACCTGCTCCGGGATCTCGTAGCCTTTCCGGTAGACCGGCCTGATCATCGCGGTGGCCTTGTCGTGGTCGAACCGGCCGGCGGCGCGGTCGTAGTTCAGCGCGGCGTTGCCGACGCGCATCGCGATGTTGCCCATGTGGGCGATGACGTTGCTCGCGTGGGCGATCGAGATGTCGGCGTTGGGCTTCGCGCGGCTCTTCAGGCACGCGATGAAGTTCTTGTAGTGCTCCGAGTCGCCCGCCTCGCCGAGGACCTTCTCGACGGTCTGCGAGTCGTTCTTCTCGACGACGAAGCCGCCGCCGTGGCGGCCGACGATCATCAGCTGCTCGGAACCGTAGATCTCGATGCGCGTCGAGTTCTGCTTCCAGTCGGAGACGATCCCGCGCCGCCGCAGCGCGTCGGTGCTCTTGACCATGTACTTCGGGTAGGCCGACAGCTCGAAGGTCATCACGAAGTCGTCGAACTCCCAGCTCGTGACCATGACATCCGGCACCTCGGAGTCGTCGCCGCGGTGGACGTAGCGGCCGCCGACCGACCGCACGTTCTTCGGCAGCCCGGGGTCGCCCATCAGCATCAGCGCCAGGTCCGTCTGGTGGATGCCGTCGTCGGTCATGTCGCCGCCGCAGAAGTCCCAGTAGTTGTGCCAGCCGCCGGAGACGATCCGCGAGTGGTAGGGCCGCAGCGGGGCGCGCCCGAGCCAGCGGTCCCAATCGAACCCCTCGGGCGGCTTCGCCGATTCGCCGAGCTTGAAGGCCGAGCCCGACTTCAGGTTGAAGACCTTCACGAGGCCGATCGTGCCGAGCTTTCCGCTCCGCACGTACTCGCGGGCCTGGAGGTTGTACTCCTTCGAGCGGTTCTGCGTGCCGACCTGGACGATGCGGTTGTACTTCTTCGCGGCCTCGACCATCTTCCCGCTTTCCCAGATGTTGTGGGAGTGGGGCTTCTCGACGTAGACGTCCTTGCCGGCGCGGCAGGCGTCGATCGTGATCGGGGCGTGCCAGACGTCGGGCGTCGCGACGATCACCGCGTCGACGTCCTTCGCCTCGAGCACGCGGCGGTGGTCCTTCTCGAAGCGGGGCTTGGTCTTCTGGACCTCGGAGAGCAGCGTCCACATCTGCTCCATCTTCGGCTCGCTCAGGTCGCAGAGGCAGGTGCACTCCGCCCCGCAGTCCTCGATCATCACCCGCGCGACGAAGCGGCCGCGGCCGCCGCAGCCGATCAGCGCGAGACGCGGGCGGTCGTTCGCGGACGGCGACGCCTGCGCGCGGGCGCGGGGGACGACGGCCGCACCCATCGCGGCGGCGGCGGCGAGGGTTCCGGAGTCGCGGAGGAACATGCGGCGGGACCGAGGGCTCATGACCGTTTCTCCTTCCGTGCGGACCGTCCGGGCGGCACGATGCCGCATCCTAGTCCCGCCCCCCTCGGCCCGGCAAGCCCGACCTCCGCGGGCTTCGCCATGTTGCATGAAATGTAACGATCGTTACATTTCATGCAACGTTCCGGGTGCGGGTGGAGGGGGGCGGGGCGGGGCAGCTCCCGTCCGTCCCGCTGTGGTATCCTCCGCCGATGCGCGCAACGGGACAGGAATCACGGGTGGAACTCATGGCGCCGGCGGGGGGGCCGGACGCCGCCCTCGCGGCGTTCCAGTACGGCGCCGACGCGGTCTACCTCGGCCTCCGCCAGTTCTCCGCGCGCGCGGACGCCGAGAACTTCGCGCCGGAGCAGCTCGACGAGGTCGTCGCCTTCGCGCATTCCCTCCAGCCGCGCCGGCGGGTCTACGTGGCGCTCAACACGGTCATCCTCGACCGCGAGATGCCGGCGGCCGTGGACGCGGTCGCGACGGCGGCGGATCTCGGGGTCGACGCGCTGATCGTCCAGGACGCGGGCCTCGCGGGGATCGTGCGCCGCCACTTCCCGGAGTTGCGCCTCCACGCGAGCACGCAGATGGCGGTCCATAACCGCGCCGGAGTCGAGCGGCTGCGCGATCTCGGCTTCGCGCGCGCGACGCTGGCGCGGGAGCTGACGCTGGACGAGATCCGCGACGCGGCCACCGTCGACGGCATCGAGGTCGAGTCGTTCGTCCACGGCGCGCTGTGTTACTGCTACAGCGGCCTGTGCCTCTACTCGTCGCTGGCGACCGGCCGCAGCGGCAACCGGGGGCGTTGCGCCTACCTGTGCCGCGACCGCTTCGCCGCCGGCACGGCGGCGGAGGCGGGCGACGCGGGCGCGTTCCGGTTCTCGATGAAGGACCTCGCCCTGCCCGCCGCCGTCGCGGATCTCGCGGCGGCCGGCGTCGCCTCCATCAAGATCGAGGGCCGCAAGAAGAGCCCGCTCTACGTGGCGGCGGTGACGAACTTCTACCGGCGGCTGCTCGACGGCCCCGTCGCCCCGGCCGACCGGCGCGCGATGGAGCAGGACATCCAGTCGATCTTCAGCCGCCCGTGGACGGGGCTCTTCAGCGAGGGCCGCGACGGCGGGGGCGTCGTCGATCCGGACTTCGTCGGCCATCGCGGCACGCCGGTCGGCCGGGTCGAGGGGGTCGTCCGCCGCAGCGGCCGCAGACTCCTGCGCTTCACGACGAGCCGCCCGGTGGAGCGCCACGACGGGATCCAGGTCGATGTGCCGGGGGCGGACCGTCCGTTCGGCTTCCCGGTCGACCACCTCTTCCTCGCCCCGGAGGACCGCACGCCGCCGCGCGAGGTCTTCGAGTCGCATTCCGGCGACCGGATCGAGGTCGAGCTGCCCGGCGACGCGCCGGAACTGCCGGAGGGCGCGACGGTCTACAGCGCATCGTCGCAGGATGTGAAGCGCCGCTACCGCTTCGAGCGGCCGAAGCCGGGCCTGCACCGCGTGCGGCGGAAGGTCGATGTGACGGTGACGCTGGCGGCGGAGGGGCTCTCCGCCACCGCCCGCCTCGCGCCCCGCGTCCCGGGCGAACGGCCGGTCGAGGCGTCCGCCTTGGTCGCGGAACCGTTGTCCCCCGCGCGCAACCCGCAGGGCACGGCGGACGCGGTCGCCCGCGCCTTCGAGAAGCTCGGGGACACGCGCCTCGCGGCGGGTCGCCTCTCCATCGGGAATCCCTCCGGCCTCTTCGCGCCCGCGTCGCGCCTGAACGACCTGCGCAGGCAGCTTTCGGCCGCGACGGAGGCGGCGTGGTCGAGTGCCACCGCGGCGCGTGCCGGGGCGGCGCGCGCCGACCTCGCGCCGGCCCCTGCCGCGGCCGCGGCGCCGGAGACGGAGTCCTGGCGGATCAAGGTCGACCGGCCCGGACTGCTCGACGCCTTTGAGGCCTCCGACCTCGACGGCGTGGCCGAGGCCCTCTTCGACCTCGGCTTCAGCACGCCCGAAGGCGTCAGCGCCGATGTCGGTCATCTGGCCGGGCGCGTCGGGCGCGACCGCGTGCGCATCGCGCTGCCGGCCATCACGCGCGCGTGGGACGAGCCGGGGCTGCGCGCGTGCATCGAGCGGCTGCTGCGCGACGGCTGGACGCGCTGGGAGATCTCGAACCCGTCCGGCTGGCGGTTCCTTCCCGCCGAGGGCCTCGACCTGGGCGGCGGCTGGCCGCTCTACGCGACGAACCTCGCGGGCGTCCGCCAGTGGCTCGACTGGGGGCTGACGTACGTCACGCTCTCCCCCGAGGACGGCCGCGACAACTTCGCCGCGATCCTCGCCGCATCCGCAGGCGTCGCGGACGTGCCGCTCTACGAGGACGTGCCGCTCTTCATTTCCGAGACCCGCGCCTGCGCGATCGACCGCGACCTCGCGCCGTCGACGTGCGGCCGCACGTGCGAGATCCCGCTGGTGTCCTCCAAGGGCGACGACACGCTGCAGCTCTGCCGCTGCGGCCGCACCGTGCTGCTGCACCGCGCGCCGCTGTGCCGGGCCGGGCGGCTCGACGACCTGCGCGCGCTCGGCGCCCGCCGATTCCGGGCCGCGTTCGTGTGGCGCCGCTACGAACCGGACGACGTCCTCGCGCTCTGGCGCGGCCTTCGCGCAGGCCGCGCCCCCGACCCGCACACGATCGGCAACTACGACCGCGGCCTGGCCTGAGGTCCGGCGGATTGCGCGCTTGCCGGTCTCGACACCGGCGGGCACACTCGGCCCCCATGAAGACGATCAAGCTCGCGCGCCGCGCCGTTGCCGCCCTCCTCGTCGCCGCCGCGCCTCTTCGCGCCGCGCCGGTCCCGCTCGACGACGGCTTTCGCGCCGTGCCGGACGCCGACAAGCCGTGGGCCTACTGGTGGTGGCTCAAGGGCAACGTCGACGAGGCCTCCATCACCCGCGACCTCGAGGCGATGAAGCGGGCCGGCTTCGGCGGCCTGCTGATGTTCGACGCGCGCGGCTACCACGAGGGCCACGTGCAGCCCCCGCCGTCGCGCATGGAGTTCATGAGCCCCGAGTGGCGGCGCATGCTGAAGTTCTCCGTCGCCGAGGCCGGCCGCCTGGGCCTGAAGGTCAGCGTCAACCTCAGCAGCTGCGCCGGCGCGCTGAAGGGGCCGTGGGAGGTCGGCGCCGACACGCCGAAGAAGCTCGCGTGGACCGCGACGCCGGTGCGCGGCCCGCGGCGGCTCGACTGCACCATGCCCGTGCCCGCCGCCGCGCACTTCCACGACATCGCCCTGTTCGCGGTGCGGCTGGAGGGAACCAACGGCGCCGCCCACGACCCGATGGCCACCATCGCCGTCTCGACGAACTGGATCGACACCGTCGGCGCGACCGGCGCGTGCGCCGGCGTCGCGGGCGACGTGATCGATCTCTCCGAGAAGACCGACGCCGAGCACCGCCTCACCTGGGATGTCCCCGAGGGCGGCTGGGTCCTGCTGCGGTTCGGCTGGTTCGCGATCGAGGGACACGAGTTCGACGTCGACGTCCTCGATCCGAAGGCCGTCGCCGGCCACTTCGAGCGCATGGGCGGCGCGATCCTCGCCGACGCCGGGCCGCTCGCCGGGACGACGCTCACGCACTTCTACAGCGTGAGCTGGGAGGGCGCCGCCCCGACGTGGACGCCCGCGCTCGAGAAGGAGTTCGCCGCCCACCGCGGCTACGCGCTGCGCCCCTGGCTGCCCGCCCTCGCCGGCTTCACCGTCCGCGGCGCCGACGAGACCGCCCGCTTCCGCCGCGACTACTTCAAGACGCTCGGCGACTGCTTCATGAACAACTTCTACGGCACCCTGCGCGACCTCACGCGCAAGGCCGGGCTGCAGTGGCACTCCGAGTCCGGCGGGCCGTGGGACCGCAAGCTCGCCGCCTTCGAGCACGCCGACCAGCTGGCCTTCCTCGCGCGGAACGACATGCCGCAGGGCGAATTCTGGTTCCCCGGCCGCGCCGGAAGGACGGGACGCGCGCCCGACCTCAACCGCGCGCCCGCGATGACCGCCCACATCCACGGCCTCCGCCTCGCCGCCACCGAGGCCTTCACGCACATGGTTCAGCACTGGTCCGCCTACCCCGCCGTGCTGAAGCCCGGCGCCGACGCGGCCTTCTGCGACGGCATCAACCAGTTCGTCTGGCACACCTTCACGGCCTCGCCGCCGGAGTTCGGCCTGCCGGGCGACGAGTACTTCGCCGGCACGCACATCAACCCGAACGTCACGTGGTTTCCGCAGGCGCGCCCGTTCCTCGACTACCTCGGACGCTGCCAGTGGATGCTCCGCCAGGGCGGCTTCGTCGCCGACGTCGCCGCCTACACCGGCGACCGCCCCTACCAGCACTGGGGCCGCAACACGAACTGGAGTCCGCGGACGACGGTCGGCATGCCGCCCGGCCGCGGCTACGATCTGCTGACGACCGAGGCCCTCACCGCCCGCGCGGTCGCGCGCGACGGCGCGCTCGCGCTCCTCGCGCCCGCCGACCGCGGCGGCGCGGAACGCGAGATCATGCGCTACCGCATCCTCGCCGTGGACCTCGACGACCCCGAGATCCCCGTCGAGGCGCTGCGGAGGATCGACGAGCTCGCGAAGGCCGGCGTCCCGGTCGTCGTCGGCGCGCGACGCCCCTCACACTCGCCCGGCCTGGCCGGCCAGCCGGCGGCGGATGACGAGGTCCGCCGCCTCGCCGCCCCGCTGTGGGCGAAGGCGCCCGCCGAACCGCCGTCGAAAGCCGCGCCGGATCCCGCCCCGCTCGAGGCCGCCCTGCGCGGGCTCGCCCTGCCGCCGGACTTCGAGGGGCCGTTCGAGCACACCCACCGCCGCGACGGCGGAACGGACATCTATTTCCTCGCGGGCGCCGGCTCGGGCGACTGCACGTTCCGGGTGAAGGACCGCGAACCCGAGCTGTGGGATCCCGTCACGGGCGTGATCCGCGACGCCGTCGCGTGGCGCCCGACCGCCGACGGCCGCACGACGGTCCCGCTCGGCCTGCCCGGCACCGGCTCGGTCTTCGTCGTCTTCCGTCGCCCCGCTGCGGCCGCGCGGCTGGCCTCGGTCGAAGCGCCCGCCGGCGCCGTCGAGATCCTCGGCCGCGACGGCGAGCGTGCGAAGGTCCGGGCGTGGTCCGACGGCTCGTTCGCCGCCGCCACCGCCGCGGGCGCGCCGGCGCGCATCGAGGCCTCGGGCGTTCCGGCGCCCGTCGAAATGCCGGGGCCGTGGACCGTCGCCTTCGAGCCCGACCGCGGCGCGCCGGAGTCCGCCGTCTTCGAGACGCTGACCGACTGGACCGCGCACGCCGACCCGGGCATCCGCCACTTCGCCGGGAAGGGAACCTACCGCATCGCGTTCGACCTCGACGCCGCGCGCGCCGCCCTGCCCGCGCGGCTGCAGCTCGGGTCGCTCTGCGCGATCGCGCAGGTGCGGCTCAACGGCCGCGACCTCGGTGTCGTCTGGACCGCGCCGTGGCGGGTCGACGTCACCGGCGCGCTCCAGGCCGGCCACAACGAGCTGGAGATCGACGTCGTCAGCCTGTGGATGAACCGCCTGATCGGCGACGCCACGCTGCCGCCGGAGAAACGCATTACGAGGACCAACGTGACGCTCGAGCAAGGCAAGCGGACGGTGAAGGTCTACCAGGGCTTCGGCTCCGAGGACCCGCTGATGCCCGCCGGTCTCCTCGGCCCCGTCCGCCTCGAGTTCGCCCGCGACACGGTCGTGCCGCTCTAAGCCGGATCTTCCAACCCTTGGAACCCCGCGCGCGGCGGACTTCCAAGGGTTGGAAGAAGAGACGGTGTGCCCTGGAGACGGACGAGGGGCGGACCCTGAAGGCCGGCCGCGTCACGGAGAACAGGAGCGCGATCCCGCCAGGGCTCCGCCCTCCTCAAGAAGCGATTCCATCCGGCCCGGCAGCAGGCCCAGCGGTGTCGGCCATGAGATCGGCTTCCCCCTGCTTCGCTCGCACCCGCGCAGCCGTGGCGGTCGTTGAAGCGGCCCCGCCGCCGGAGGTCGGCGGCCGTGACGAGAGAAGGAGGACGGATCCGA
>Ga0194125_10005877_pt1 | contig 18449 bp, 20 predicted proteins | sample TA2KigC250mmetaG_FD_148626 | JGI IMG/M metagenome (GOLD analysis project Ga0194125, IMG submission 148626) | Freshwater microbial communities from Lake Tanganyika, Tanzania - TA2015034 Kigoma Deep Cast 250m | ecosystem: Environmental > Aquatic > Freshwater > Lake | place: Tanzania: Lake...
GCCTCGCCTTTCGTGCCAAGGCTCAATTGCGCCTCATCAATCACCACCCAATCACGCACCGCCTCCAGCGCCGTCATGGGTTGGGCCAGCCGGTTGCGATCCGCAGGATCCTCCAAATCGAAGTACTCCGCTTGGCGCGGCGCGGCAAACGCGTGCGCCAACGTGGTCTTGCCGCACTGGCGGGGCCCCAGCAGGAGGACAATGGGATTCGAGCGGAACCGTTGCTCGATCCTCGCCAGCAAGGCAGGACGTTCGACCGTTTTCATCTGGAATGCAATGTGAGCATTGCACGCTCATTTTGCAAGGAAGCAAGCGGCCCTCGGCAGCGGAATGGATTCGCACGCCGCCCGCCAATCCTCGGGAATACCGTGGACGCCCATGCCCGCCGCCACAATGCCGCCCACAATCGCCGCGTTGGTGTCGCAGTCGCCGCCGGCGGAAATCGTCCGGGCCAGCGCGTCAACGAAGTTGTCCAGGTAGTCTGCGCACTCTGCCAGCATCGCTGGGGCATCGTGCCAAAGCTGAACCTGGCATCCCTTGCCAAGCTCAGGAGCGGTTGATGGTGGAAGTTGGGCTTGGGATTGCCGGCGAAAGCCGTCGCGGTCCAGCGTCCGGATGAGGGCGTCGTCGCTGTTTTCCAGGCGCAGGGCAAAACCCTGGTTGAGCTGGTGATGGGCCCTGCGGTCCGGTTCGCTGCGTTGGTAGGGGTTGGCGTGCTTGCCGACGCCGCGAACATCCCTCATGACTTTGGCATTGAAGATGTCCCAGCACCACAGCTTGCCATCTCCGCCGAGGTACAGTTGCCCGGCGCCAATGCCCCCGACAGGCATGCCGATGAAGTCGAAATCGGCGCTGTTGGCGCGGGTATAGACCATCGGTTCGCCGCGCTGGTCGAGGGTGCGCACCCAGTCCGCATCGAACTTTTGCACCGCGAGCGTCTTGTCGGAGTCCTCGCTCAGGACGGCCAGGCGCTGGTCGAAGGGTAATGCCTGGGCGACGTAGGGCGCCATGGATGACTGAGCGGCGGCGGACGGACTGAGATTCCCTAGAACAGCGGTGGCAGCCCCGAACGCGGTGAGGATCGAGTGGTTCATGGGAGGGATGATGAGTCTATCGGGTTGCGCCCTGGCGCGTGACGATGGGCACATACCCGACCTCGAAGCCCGACGGCGGGGTGACCAGCATGGCCGGATCCAGTTCCGCCAGTTGACCTGACGCGGGCGGGGCCAGGTAATCACGGTCTTTCTTCCAGTTCCGGTGCAGTTTCTCGACGCGCGCCTGCAGGCGTTCCCGCTCGGCGTCCGTCAAGTCCGCGTTGAGCAGGGCCGGTTGGTCGGCGAAACGATACCAGTAGTACGTCACCACGCTGCCGTCGCCCGGGTGCGCCTCGAATGGGCCGGCCACAGGGCCGGGCTTCTTCCAGCAACTCGCCGGATCGTCGGGCGTGACGTATGCCTCCGCGGGCTTGGCGTCGGGCCGGCCAAAACTCAGCTTCGCCAGTCCGGTTTCCGCGGGAACGTCCTTCGGACTAACCGGCACCCACTGGCTCGTCTGGCCGTCCTTCACGAGACGATAGTACTCTGGCAGCGTCATCAATGGGCCGTCTTTGGAGTCGGTGCGCGTCACCAGCGAGTCGTTCCAGCGAAAACCGAAGCTGTGGGGATCGGGCGCCACCGGACTTGCGAAGGAGTCCCAGGCCACCGGCACGCGATCTTCCCGGGCAACCGCCGGCGTGTAGATTCGCCACGTGGACCGGCCGTTGCCGGGGAAGCGATGGACGACGGCTCCCTTCGGGTCCACACCGCCACCGGCCGGGGCGCCGCCCTCGAACCAGGCCTTCACGGCGTCCCAGAGCGCCGCCTTGTTGTAGGAAGTGACCTGATGCACCACCACCGAATCGCCCTGCGGCCCGCGCGGAAACGCGGTGGGCGCGATGCGGGCATACGTTGCCCCCTGTGCGTCCGCGGCCTGGGCACTCGGGACATACTGGGTTTCCATCTGCAAGGCACGATTGGGCTGGGACGGCCGCGAATCGAGGAACAGGCCTGCCAGCCGTGGGTCGTCCACGGACGCACGCGACCAGAAATAGGGTGTGAAAAAGGCCACCGGGCCTTTGAAGTTCCGGGTGTTCACAAACAAGGTCCAACACTGGTTGCCGGTCGGAACGTCTTTTCCTGCGGTGGTCGATTTGGCCTCGGTGAGCGGTAAAGGCAGATAGCCGTATCCGAACAGTTCTCCGCAGGTACCCTGCTTCAGGTTCAGGCCGTCGGGCGGCCACAGCACCCAGGGACTGAGCTGGGCCACGCCGTATTTGCCCTTCGGTTCATCCCAGTCCCGGCCTTTGCCCGCGCCAGGTCCGTTGGCCCACTCGACGAAATTCAGCGCCACACCGCCCATGATGAACTTGGGGGTTTCCGTGGCGAACCGTGTGTCCCGCCACCAGCCCAGGCCGCCCTCGATGTCCGAGTACATCCGTTCGATGGGCGGGTTCGCGTCCTTTCGAGCGAACATCCAGGTGCCGAATAGGCCGGTCTGAAAACGGGTGCCCGGGTACTCGCGCAGCAACGGCCAGGCGGCGACATACATCGAGAAGCCGGCGTCGTAAGTTTCCGGCACTTTCTCATTGGGGGCGTGCTGGTAGCCGGCCATCTCGCCTCTCTGGATCTGGCCGGGGGCGCCGCTCGCGGACCGCGCCGGCAAGCCGCCCAGCAAGGCGCAGCCAATAACGATCGAGACAAGAATCGATGGAACAGGGTGGTGTGAGGTTCGGCCGTGGACAGAGCTTCGCTTTTCCATAGGGTTCATTCGCCGGCGACCCTAACCGTTGCGGCCGGCGCGGCAAGGGATTTGAGGCCTTCTCCGAAGTCCCACCGTGCCACGGCGGCACGCCAAAGTTCGTAGCGCAGACATTCCTGTCTGCCGTATCGCCGACATTCTTGTCGGCAGGCTGTCCGGCCGGCGAAGGGGAGCGCAGGCTGGAAAGCCCGCGATACGGCAGACAGGAATGTCTGCGCTACGATCATCGCGGCGGCAATCGAGTTAGGTCAGCTCCACCATCAACGGTTGCCCCGGCTCCAGTTGGACCGGTTCGTGACGTAGAGAATCAGGGACTTGCCAGCTCGTCGGGGCCTGTTCTACGGGAAGGCGACCGTGGCGATTGCGACAGATACTCCTCCCGACTCAGGTAGCCGTCCCGGTTGCCGTCGCGCTGGCGGAACCAGCGCTCGGCTTCATTCGCCGGGCGGCCCACGCTGAACTCGGCCTGGCTGAGCCGGCCGTCTTTGTCGGTGTCCAGCCGGCCGAACTGCGCGGCGCGATTGCCGCCACGCGCGGCAGGCGTGACGCCGCCAGGTCCCGGAGGATCGGGGATGGCCGGCAACGGCAGGTAGTCGAAGTCGAGAATCATCTTCTCGCCCAGGGCCACGCGCAGCTCGCGCTCGAGCGCGGCGAATTGCGGTTGGCCGCTCAGGTTGTTCAACTCAGAAGGGTCGGCCTCGAGGTCGTAGAGTTCGTACACCGGCCGCGGCGTGGTGAAGTAGGTGGCGCTCAGGCCGGCGGCGAGTTTGCCCTCGGCGTACGCGGCCTTCATCTGCGTCCACGCCGCGCCGCCGCCGCTGTCCACTGGGCTGTAAGGAATCCAGGGCGTGCAGTTGTAGATGAACTTGTAACGGTCGCTGCGCACGGCGCGGCTCAAGTCGTAACCGCTGTTGCTCATGTTCACCGTGACCGGCGCGCTGCCGTGTGGGCCGCGCTCGACGAAGATGTGTTGGCGCGGCCTGTGCGGCTGGCCCTTGAGCAAGGGCAGGAAACTCACGCCGCTCATTCTCGACGGCGCCGGCAGTCCGGCGGCGGCCAGCAGCGTCGGCGCGAGGTCCTCGCCGCTGAGGAGCGCGTGCGACTCGCCGCCGGGCTTCACCACGCCGGGCCAGCGGACGAGGAACGGCACGTTCGATCCGGGATCGTAGAGAGAGCCTTTGCCGTGCGGCAGCGCCGCGCCGTTGTCGCCGGTAAAGACGACGAGCGTGTTCGCGGTGAAGCCGCGGGATTCGATCAGGTCTAGCACGGCCTTCACCGAACGGTCGAGCCGGTTCACCTCGGCGCAGTAATCGGCCAGTTGCTCGCGCATGCCGGGCAGGTCCGGCCAGTGGGCCGGCAGCTTCAGGCTCGCGGGCGGCGGTCGGAATTCCTCCGGCGCGTTCCAGACATGGTGCGGATCGCTGAAGTTGACCCAGAGGCAGAAGGGTTGGTCGGCAGGCTTGCGATCCAGGAACTCGGCCGCCTGGGTGGCGGCGGCCGCGTCCGATCCGGTCTTCACGTAATCGAAGCGCTGCTCGAAGGTGCGCAGCCCGTGCTTCTCGAGCAATTCACCCATCGCCGCGCCGCCGCGCTGACCGGAGCCGTCGAGGTGGTAGCTGCGCCCGCACACGCCGACAAAGTAGCCTGCGTCGCGCTTCAGCACCTCGGGAAAGGTGATTTCGTCCCGCGCCAGCGGCGCCGAGAAGCGCGTGATTCGCGCGGCCACGGGCGAGCGCCCGGTCATGAACGCCGCCCGCGACGGGACGCACTGCGGCGCGGCGGTGAAGAAACGATGGAACTTCATACCCTCGGCGGCGAGCCGGTCGAGCGTGGGCGTCGTCACATTGGTGTCGCCGTAGCAACTCAGGAACGGATAGCTGTGATCGTCGCTGAGGAGGAACAGGATGTTGGGTCGGGGGGTGTCTGCCGCGGGCAACCCGGCGGCGAGGGTGAGCCACAGGCTGAAGGTCAGAAACGATTTCATACGCAGGTCAGGGCTGGAGGAACGCGATTCGGGCGTAGAACGCGCCGCCGAGGTCGCGCCCAGCGGCGGCAGGCCCGCCGCTGCACAGCACAAGGCAAGCCAACCTGCAGAGCGACGCGTGCGGTTTCACAGCGCACCCAGCATGGCCTGTTCCGAGAGCATCGTCTAGGCAGTAAACGCCTACGGATGAGAGCCAGGGATAGACTACGTTTTGCTTGTAGGGCGCGCAGTCCTCTGCGCGCCGTCAACCACTGTGGACCTTCGAGGCCGCGGCGCGCAGAGGACTGCGCGCCCTGCTATGGGCAGGGTTCTCGAAGGGAGCGCGGGCGTCTCGCCCGCGGCAGCGCCCGATCGGCTCGGCGGGAGCCTCGCCCTACCGTGCAGGGTTCTCGAAGGGAGCGCGGGCGTCTCGCCCGCGGCAGCGCCCGATCGGCTCGGCGGGAGCCTCGCCCTACCGTGCAGGGTTCTCGAAGGGAGCGCGGGCGTCTCGCCCGCGGCAGCGCCCGATCGGCTCGGCGGGAGCCTCGCCCTACCGTGCAGGGTTCTCGAAGGGAGCGCGGGCGTCTCGCCCGCGGCAGCGCCCGATCGGCTCGGCGGGAGCCTCGCCCTACCGTGCAGGGTTCTCGAACGGAGCGCGGGCGTCTCGCCCGCGGCAGGCGCCCGATCGGCTCGGCGGAAGCCTCGCCCTACCGTGCAGGGTTCTCGAACGGAGCGCGGGATTCCCTGAGCCAGAACCGGACGCGTTCGGGCGTCGGCTCTTGCCCGAACTGGCGATAGTGGCCCTCGACCAGAGCACTGATGACCGGCCAATCCTTTTCCCGCTGGGTCTTCTTGGCTTGCACGAGATCTTCCACCGCGAGCAGTTCGAAGACGTTGCTTTCATCTTCGGCAAGGGTCGTTCGTCGCTCCCACAGGGTCTGAAAATCCGGCAGGTCTCGAAGCCGCGTCATGACATGCACACGCAGTCCCTCGATGCCAGCGGCCTGGCAGCGAAAATGAACCGCATGGCCCCGGGCCAGCAGTTGCGGGTCAAAGCGGGGCACAGCAATCCGCCGCGCATTCAAGTCGGCCAGCGCGGCGTGCAGACGGGTGTAGTTCTCGGGGTCCGCGAGAATCGCGAGGTCCACGTCCTTGCTAAACTGAGCCGCGCCGTAGAACACGCAGGCCTGGCCGCCCATAAGCAATGCCTGCACCTGATGTTTGCGAATCGTCGAAAGGACTTGTCGGATCGGGGTCGGGATCAAGGCTGCCTCCCATCGCCAGGTACTGCGCGAAGAGCTCCTCGCTGCGCCGGAAGCGCTCCAGCGGAGTGAGGTCCACCCACTCCTGCCATTCTTCCGGCATCTGTTCGTAGGTCATCGCGAGGGCAGCGTAACCCCGCTGTACCAAGGCGGCAACCGCGTTTCCTGGGGCGATCCTTCACAGGCTTCAGCGCGAGGTTTTGGACCAGGCCTTCCGCCGCATGGGTGTCGCGCGTGACCATCCAGGCGGCCAACGCCATGTGGAGCTGGCGCATGTTGCTGCTCACGGAGGATGCCCAGTATGCCGACCTGATGGAGCGCGTCTTCTACAACAGCATGCTCTCCGCCATCGGCCTGGACGGGAACGACTACTTCTACACGAATCCACTGCGGCGCGGCCCGAAGGACGTGCCGCTTCTGAGCAACGATTCGAAGGTCCGTTGGACCGACACCACGCCTGCCTCAGAGGTCCACTGCTCTTGCTGTCCGCCCAACCTTGCGCGTACGCTCGCCCAACTCCACACCTACGCCTACGGGCTCTGCGCCAATGCGGTGTGGATTCACCTCTATGGCAGCAGCCGACTTGACACCCAACTGCCCGGTGAGGAGTCCATCAAACTGTCGCAACACACCGATTACCCTTGGGACGGCAAGATCACCCTCCGCCTCGACGTCCCCGCCTTCGGCCACCGTCTGGCCGATCGCGACGTTGGAGAGTTCCATTCGTGTTCATTTTCGAAAGTCCGGCCTTGCAGGGTCAGCTTCACGGTGTGCCAGGCTCCGACTTCCGGATCAATGTGCCGGACCCGCGGCTTTTCCTCGTCCTTGAGGCCCATCTTCGTCGCCGTGTCCTTCGGCAGGAAGTAATAGCTCTCCAGGTGGCCCATGCCGCCGCGGGACCGGAGGTTGAACTGCTCCATGTCGCCGAAGCCGGGAATCGCCGGAATCAGTTTGCGGAAGTTGATGCCGCTGTCGGAAATCGTCGGCATGCGAAAATCGAGCATCAGCACGAAGTCTCGATACGCCTTCTCGGTCGCCAGGTCCGCGCCCCATTCCTTGAGCAGGCCGTGGGCTTGGCGACGCCGTAACTGTCGAGAATCTGGACCTCGTGGTTGCCGTGAAAGATGACGCCTGAGTTGGCGCCTCTGGCCACCATGAATTCCAGATGCACCTCGACGTCTCCCAGTCTGCTGTATCGCGGGTTTTCCAATCCGCACACGCGTCCGCCGGCTGGGCAGCGCGCCGACAAGAATGTCGGCGCTACGAGGGGACGCCGATCGGGCCACATTCTATTCAGGGTGCCGATGGTGTTCATTGGAGCGCCAATCTTCTTTACAGACCTCCTGCAATGCTCTTCACAGTTCCCAACCCTGGCGGTATTCGCGGCGGAGGAACCGCTCCGCTTCTGGACAGTTGGTGGCTTTTAACTTCGCAGCGTCCCATTCGAGCTTGCGGCCAGCGCGATGGGCGGCCGTTCCCAGCAACACGGTCTCGGTCAGGGGACCGGTGTCATCGACATTGCACAAGGCCGGGCGGGCGCCCTTGCAAGCCGCCAGCCATTCGGGCTTGTGGCCGGGCGAATCGGGAATCGTCCGCGGGGGCGGCTGGACATTGGTGAACTTCTCCTTGGGATACAACTCGTGCCGCCCGTAGTCGGCGACCAACATCCCGTTGGCACCGACAACGAGCACGCCCGCAGGCCAGTCGGGGAGGTTCGCCTCCGCTTGCAGCGGAGGGCGTTTGTCGCACAGACGTGGACTCCGCGGATCGGGCCGATGGTTCCCGCGCGAATCCACTCGACTATCCGCCGGTAGTTCTGGCCGGCGTGGTTCATGGTGCCGAGCTGGATGGCCGCGCCGGTCGCCCGGGCCACTTCGGTCAGCAGACGCACCTCGCGGATGTTGTGCGCGAGCGGCTTCTCGCAGTAGGCGTGCTTTCCCATTTTGAGCGCCGCCATCGTGGCAGCCGCGTGAATGTGGTCGGGCGTGGAAACCAAGACGGCATCGAAGTCATTGGCCTGTCGCTCGAACATCCTGCGGTAGTCAAGGTGCTCGGCGCATTTCAGGTGTGGCCGGCCACGTTTCGCGTTGATCTCGTTCACGTAGGCAGCCACGGGTTCCCGTCCCGCCACTCCGCCGTAGTAAAAGCGGGCGTAGTCCGTTTCAGCAGCCGGGTCGGCGATGGCCACGACTTGGGCACACGAAGCCGCGGCGCGCAAAGGACTGCGCGCCCTGCCGCCGAGTTGTAGGCCATCTTGGTGACTCATCAGTAAGTGCGTTTACCGTGGTCCTTCGGAGCGCAAGGCCCGGCGCAGCCTCTGGCGCATGGCCTGCAACGCTTCGACGTGCTCCGGAACACCCGCCAAGTTGTGCCACTCGTGCGGATCTCTTTCGTGATCGGCATCCACCACTATGCCGATGCAATCGTCCACCGCCGCGACGCACGCCAGGTAAGCCTGGAGGAACGCCTTAAGGCCAGCCTCCATGGCCGGATAGGACTGACCCAACGTGCGGTAGTAGCGGAGGCCCTTGACCTCGTCGGTGAACACCTCGCGATAATGCGTGTCGGCGGCGTCGCCCGGTTCGATCGCTGGGAGTTGAAGGGCGTTGAGGGGGAACAGATCGAAATACCTCTTCGGCGCATACAGGGGCGTGTGAGGACGGATGAAACCGACAGCGAGGAAGAAAGGCTGGCCGTCCTTCTCGCGGGCGAACTGGCCAATGCGCTGTGCAGCCCATTGCGCGTTGCGTTCGTCGGGCGTGGGATCGCGGTCGTCCTCGCTGGCATAGCGCAGCGGTTTCGCCTTGCCCCAGGTGCCGTAGATCCAGCCTTTGCCCTCCTTGCCGCCGAAGGGGACATCCGAGAGCGGGGCGAAAGAGCCGTCCACAGCGCCAATCGAACGGAAGGGCTCCGGCACGGATGGATGGCCCACTTGCTCCTGGCCGTTGTAGGCGAACGGGCCGTAGTCGGGCTTGAACGGGAACTCATCCCAGTCGTTCGTGCGCAAGTGGTGCATCAGTTTGCCCGAGCCAACGACCCGATATCCGTTGGCGCGGAAGTGCTCCATAAGCGTGCGCGAATTCTGAAGCACGGGATTCTCGAACCACGGCTGAAAAAAGAAGTTGCCAGAGCTGTGCGGATAGATCCCGGTGAGAAAACTGGCGCGCGACGGGGCGCAGATTGGATTGTTGCAGTCGGCGCGTCGGAACGAAACCCCGCTTCGGGCCAACCGGTCCATGTTCGGTGTGTGCGCCTGCGGATGCCCGCCCAAATGCCCGACGTAGTCGTTGAGGTCGTCGCAGACGATGAGGACGACATTGGGACGTTCCGCGGCCGGAAGCGTTGGCGCGCAAGCCGCCAGCGCCAGCGCGCCGCCCACGAGGAGATGCAGGGTGTCGGTTTTCACGCTGTTCATGGTTCTTGGTTGCCCGCTGTCCACTCGATCAGATTGAACAGGATCTTGTCTGCGACCGGATCTTTGCCGAGGTATTCGACGAGGCGCAGTTGCGAGGCGATGCATCGCCCCCGACCGACGGGCACGCTGGCCAGGTCGGCACCCCACCACGTGTCGCCCGGTCCGTAGTAGCCGCGTTTGCGCAGATCGTAATCGGGATACCAGTCATAGCCGATGGCGGCGACAATGGTCTCGCCGCCGGCGTCGAGCAGGGTGCTCTGCGCCCACACATTTTCGTAAACGGAACCCATCATGGTGTCGACCGGGAGACCGGCAAACGCCGGGTGCTCCTTCACCAGGTGTGGAATGCAGGTCCAGTTGCCTAAGGCCCGCTTCACTCGTGCTGCGATCGGCAGCAGGGGCGAAGCGTTCCCGGCCTTCCCCCAGGGAACGTTCGGGCCGCCGCCTTGCAGGTAAACGCCAGTCCCTCCGGACCTGATGAATTGCGCCAGTTCCCCGAAGAGCTTCCGCTGCGCTGGTGTGCTGGCCTGCGTGCGCGAGACCAACACGGGCAAGGCACGATCGGTCTGCGCGCCGAATTCTGCGAACGCGATCCCAGCGCGCTCGAGGAATGACTTGAGCGAGTTGCTCGGATCGAGCACGGCAATGCGTTGGCGGGGCGCCGCCAGTTGGCCGCTAGCGAACACATCGAAGGCGCAGGTGTCGCCGGCAATCCACGCGCCGTCTTCCGCGGTGACCTCCGCCTTGACCGTCAGCGTTCCCTGCAGCGCCCGCGTATCGAGCCGCTCGGTGCCAAGCTGCGCGATGCCGGACCGCCAATCGGCCTGGGTGGTCTTGGCGAACACGGTTCCACCGTCCGCGTCGGCGACCTCGACGCGCAGGGTGCCTCGGACGACGTCCAACTCGTTGACGCCTGCGATCTCGATCCGCGTGCCACGCTCGGCATACACGTTGCGCGGTCGAATGCGGATCGAGAGGATGCGCGGCCGACTGGCCGCTTTTGTGGCCTCGTACGCGTAGGTCTTCGGCTGGCGAAACAGGTCCAGCAGGCCCGCGCCGAGGATCCAATCGCCGTCCGTCAGGGCGTGGATGCAATAGCCGGCCACTTCGGGATTGCAGCGCACGGCCTCGATCATGCGTTTGTTGGCTGCGCCATGGAGACGCTGCTGGTCGAGGCAGAATTTCTGCAGGTCAGGGTAGAGCGCGCTGAATCCGCTTTCGTGCAAGGCGCGCTGATGCTGCTCGGCGAGCCGACGATGGTAAACGGTGGGCGGGGCCAGCGGATGGCCGGTTTCGGCAAAACGCCGGTTATTGTCCACCAGGTCAGGCAGGCTGCCGTAGCCCAATTCGGAGAAGAAGGTCATCAAACCCGGCACCACGTTGCGTCCGGGCATGCGGCCCCCGAGGCCCATCGCCCGCATTTCTTCATGCGTCTTGCTGCCGGTGAGCAGCAGCTTGTCGTAGACCTCCTCGTTGATGTGTTGATCCGGGTAGTCGTGAACGTCATTGAACTGGGTCGGTTCGGACTCGTAAGGTCGATACATGTTTGCGCCATAGGCCCAACCACCCGATTCGTCCAGAATCAGCCGCGTCGGATCCAATTCGCGAGCGAGCATGGACATCGGGTGCAGTAATCGCTTGAGCACCGGACGTTTCAACTCGTTGAACAGCTCCCACTGCACCACACAGGCGCGATTGCGGTCGCGTACGATGCTCTCGCGCACTTCGTTTTCGACCCAGCCAGGCAGGCGTGCCGATTCCACCGGAAGATCCATGCACTCGATGGCCAAGCTGCCCACGGTGAGCACGCCCAGTTCGTCGGCCAAGTCCAGCCACATCGGCGGAGGCGGCTTGCGCCACGGCCGGATCATGTTGAAGCCAGCGTCCTTGGCCAACTGAATCTCCCGGATGGCCATTTCCCGACTGTCGGGATAGGCCAGCTTGACCGGATACAGCCCCTCGAAGAACGTGGCTTTGAGGTACATGGGCCGGCCATTCAGGTGAAACCGCTGGTCGCGAATGGTGAACTCGCGCATCCCGAATCGTGTGGTCCATAAATCCGAAACGGCACCGCCGCACGTCACGCCGACCTCGGCGCGGTAAAGGTGGGGATGGTCCGGAGACCAATGCACGACGTTGGTCAGCGGGAGTGTCCATCGGTGCCGATGGGTGCCGGGCTGGAGATCCCAAGTCCTAGTTGCAGTGGCCGCAATGGCCCCGGGCTGGGTGGCGGAGCGAACCGTGAGTTCGACCCGAGTGCCGGTGGCCTTCATCCCTCCGTGCGCCAGTACCAGGTGAAACGTAGCGGTGTGGTCAGAGATTCGCGGTTCGATGAACACATCCTGCACGAACACCTCGCCGGTGGCGACGAGGCGCACCGGTTGCCAGATGCCGCCTGCGATCGCGCCGCGCCATTGCGGCGTCTCCATCGGGCCCACGCCGTCCACCCGTGTATCCTGAAGGAGAATCGGGCCAACCACGCGCAGGATCAACGTATTCTCCTCGCCGTATCTCAAGAGGTCGTCCACCCGGAACTCGAACGGCGTAAATCCGCCCTCGTGGGTCCCGACCGCCGTGTCGTTCACCCAGACCTCGGACCGGAAGTTCACCGCGTCAAACTGCAAACGGACCATTCCGCCTTTCCAGCCTGCCGACACGGTGAACGCTCGGCGGTAGAAGGCCACACCTTCATAGTCTTTCTCCGTCAATTCCCAGCATCCAGGCACACCGATCTCGCGCGCCAGGTGGTGCGGGAACTGCCCCTCCCGTTCCCACTGCTGCTCCCGGCCTTGGTTTTGCCGGTCAAAGACGATCTGCCACGAGCCATCCAACGACGCGGTTTCCCGCGCCATCACCCCCGTCGCCACCAGCAGCGCAAGGACCGGGCCGGATAAGGTCCGCCAACGAGCCAAGCCGCGTTGCTCAGAGGCCGGTGGGAAGAGTTTGGCGGTCGGGGTGCTGGAGAGACTGAGCGGCTTCAGGGGCATTGGCGGCCCGCAGGTTGGTGCGGTGCCACAGGATCTGCTGGCCGGCCTGGATCGTCAAGTGGCTCCGCGGTCCCGTTTCGGCCAGCGGGTCGGACTGCGGGAGGTTGGACAAGGCCCCGGGTCGTCTTGGTGGGTCGGCCGATCTGTCATTCAGCCGTGCGGTTGGAGGGCAGTCCAACGGAACCGGAGTTGACAGGTTGTCCCCTTGCTGGATGCTCATGCCATGGAACTCTACAGTGAACCCCGCGTTGCGGCGTGCAGAGGACAGCGCGCCATCTACCGCCGACCTGTAGTCTGTTTCGGTGACTCATGAGTATACTCCATGAACCCAACCCAGATCCAGCGCGCCCTCGCCGACATCACCGCCGAAACCGACCCGACGCTTAAGCATCTCAAGCTCGCGAGCCTCGTCTCCGCCGTCTTCCGCGAACGCGGCGCGGAACTGGTCGTTGTGGGAGGTTCCGCGATCGAGTTCTACACCGAGGGCGCCTACGTATCCGGCGACCTGGACTTTTGCGTGGAATCAGCGGCCACCGCGCTGACCGCCCGCTTGCGGCAGGACATCATGGCCCAGCTCCAAGCCACCGGCGGCCCGCGCAGTTGGCAAGTGGGAGGCTTGTTTGTGGATGTGCTCGCGTCGTTCGAGAACCTGGCCCGGACCCCTATTCGCCGACTGGACGGCCCCTACGGCGAGGTGCGCATTGCGCCGGTGGAAGAACTCATCGTCGAGCGGGTGTTGATTTCCAAGTATCCAGTGGACTACCCACCGGCCCTCGAGTGTGCTAAGAAACTGCTGGCCGCCGCCCTGCTGGGTGAAAGCGAAACCGACTGGGCCGAGGTCGAACGATTGGCTAATGACCGAGCCTATAAGAATTGGATCGACGTTAGAAAGCTCGTCAATGAACAAGCCCAAACTCTCCAAATCGGGAGCCCCTACCATCCCGATGAATGAGCCGATGCGCTGGGCGGACTGGCTCGCCGGCCGCCGCGCTCGCCGCGAGACGGGCCAGCGCGTCGCCCCCGGAATCATCCGCCGCGCCAGCAGCTCGAGCGACCAACGCCTGCGCAGACTGTTCGATGGCGAGCGCGGCCTGCCGTTCAAGGCGACGGACGAACTGTGAGCAGACCGGCGGGCCTGAGCCGTTTCCACGATGTTGGTAGAAACCGGGATGACCCTTCAGCTTGCCGCCGGGACCGAGACGCACGACCTCGAGGTCCAGGCTGGGCACGACGAAGCGCACCTGCTTGCCCCAGCCGTTATTCCGCCAGTTCCGCCAGCACGCCCATGAAATGGGGCGTGACGCGGATGAATTGGCTGAAGCTCTTGCCCAGGCCGCTCATCGCCTGGATGGCCGGCGCGGTGCCTTTGCGCAGATGCGCGGCGATCCGGGCAGGGCGCGCGCTTTCCGTGGTGACAGTTGCTGACGCACTTGGCACGCTTGGTTGATGCGATTGATGTGCGGTCGGTCATCATTGAGGTCTTTGCTGTCGGGACTCTGCGGTTGGCTGGGCGGGTTGGCTCTGGCCCAGCCTTGGTACGGCCCGCCCCCGAGCCTCTCGATCCACATCGAGAACCATCCGAGCGACCAGCGCTCGACGGTCCTTGCCTGGTCAAGCCGCGTGGACACGATCTATACAGTCCTCGAATCCGGTAGCCTAGCTTCGCCCACCCCCTCGGTCGCCACGCTCGTGCAAGGGGAAGCCGGTCTGGCCCAGTTTTGGACTGGCTTCGAAGCTGGGACGCGCTTCTTTCGGCTCAAGGCGGCGCGCCTGGTCCCGGTCGTCGTGGACGACTTCGCCCGTATGGGCAGTGGCCTGCAACCGTTCGGCCGTCCGCCTCTGGGAGCACCCTGGATCGCAATCGGCTGGGGAGGATTGGGGGAGGCGACTCACGGTTTTCTATCCAACGGCGATTTTGTCACCGACCTAGCAGCTCACTCGGCGGTGACCTACTTGTGTCAGGTACTACCGACAACACCTTGCCTGATCGAGGCGGATTGTCGGTGGGAACTCGACACCGGAACGGGTGGGGAAGGGGGTGATGGCACTTGCCTGCTCGTCCAGCAATCGGCCCTCCTGGATCCACAACCTCGTTCACCTCCGCCTCACGCGTGTGGGCGCCTTTTTGGACCTCATGGACAATGGGGAGTTCACGAACCATGCCAAGGCCGAGTTCCCAATGTTGCCCCTAGGAGTGAGCCACAACTGCAAACTCTACCTGGATGCGGAAGCGGGCTGCATCCTTGCGGTGCTAAACGGTCAGCCCATCCTGAGGTTCCAGCACCCGGCGATTTCGCGACTGGCTGGGCCGTTCGCGTTTTGGGAGCTCTACTACGACGATCCGGACTCGCAAGCGCGGTTGTTGGTCGAACGTGTGCTGGCTGCTGTGCCGTAGCAGCGGCCCAAGACCGGTCCCGCTTCTATCGGGTTCGCGACCTCGAGCTTTGACCCTGAGCGGGCCGTTACCCTGCCGCGGCGCGCAGAGGACTGCGCGCCCTACCCTGGTACTATTCCTCGCCTAGTGTTCGTGGGCGTAGCGGCGAACTGGCGTTCGCCGCTGTTCTGGGCGCACCGATTCGTGAATGCAAACGTGTTGGCACCTTGCTAGGCCCGGTTCTGCCGGTCGGTCACGGCTGAACCGACACGCGGTAGATCGCCAGCGGCGGCGCCTCCGCGTCCACAAAGCTCGACACGGCGTTCGTGGCGCGGAAATGCTCGGCGATAACCGTCCAGTCCGCAGCGGTGACCGAGGGCTTGCGGTGGATCTGGTAGTCGTAGCCGGCCACGCTGGGCCAAGTGATGACGGGCGCGAGGCGAATGGCGGTTTTGACGCCGGACAAAGCGTTGCCTGGGTCGGTTTGGTTACGGAATTCCTCGCCATTGGTGGCGCTGTCCAGGTCGGGGTCGGCATCGACTTGAGCCCTCGGGAGAGTGGCGAAGTCCGGTCCGAAATGAAGGCTCGCCCAGGCACGCCAAGCGGCGTCCTCTTCGAGATGGAAGAACTGGTTCGGCACCAGAGCCGTGTCTGAGATGCGGACGCGATCGAGAGTGCCACGCAGCCAGAAGCCACCGATGGTGTTGGCGCCGATGGCGACGCCAGCCATGGGACCACTGGCAGGGGCTTCGCCAGCAACGACGGAGGCGACCAAGTAGCCTTCGAGGTAGAGTCGCATAACCTGGTTGCTGAACACGCCCGCCACATGATGACTCCGGCCGTCCATCGGAAACGGGGCCCGTACCGAGTAGGACCCGAGCGTGGCGGATGTCACCCCAAAACCCACCGCCTGCGTGGCGTCGTCGAAGGTTAAGGCGTAGGGGACCATGCCGGGCCGCCCGGCTCCGCCGTCGCGATGGAGGATCGACCGCCAATAGCCGCCGCCGTCAACCTCCGGTTTCAACTGCGCCTCGAGGGTGAAGGATTTGAGGACTAGGGCTCGCAGAGCTCGCCCCTCCATGATCCTTATCCCTCCATGGACAACCGCCTGGAGGGCGGAGCTCCGCGACGCCTGCCGTCGGTATCGAGTTGGGTCCTCGGGTGAAGGACTCGAGGTCTAGGGCTCGCAGAGCTCGCCCCTCCATGATCCTTATCCCTCCATGGACAACCGCCTGGAGGGCGGAGCTCCGCGACGCTGCGGCTTGGGGCCGTGTTGGCCGACATGGCCGGCAAGCTATGACGTCCTGATCCGCAACGCCGTCGGGTGCGTGATCCAACCGCCGGTGGTGCTGTATGTGTACGAGGCGGTCGCTTAGGTGAGCAACTCCGCGAGCTTGAGGCGAATGCCCGGCAGGCAGCCGCACTCGAGGGAGTCATCCAGGGCCAGCAGTTGCACCGCTCGGTAGTGCCCCCCTTGGGGCTGGCGGTAGACTTCGATTTGGCGAGTCGTGCCGAGCACAATCCAATACTCCTTCACCCCAGCCTCGGCGTAGAGCGCGGCGTTCTCGCGGTCCAGCTCCGGGCTGGAAACGGCCACTTCGACGACCAACTCGGCCGTGCTGGGGTGAGCGCGGAAGAACTCCGCTTCCGTGCCACGGACCACGGCGATGTCGGGCTCGGGCTCGGAGTCTTTCAGCGTGAGGGGATCCTCACGCCGGACGATCCAGCCGGGCGGCAATCTGGCGAGCAGGAAGTCGTAAAGGCGTTTGGCGATGGCTGCGTGCAAAGGCGATTTGGACATCTTCTCGATCACGATGCCGCGGATGAGCTCCGTGCGCCGACCTCGCTCGTTGAACTCGTCGAGCCGATGATACTCCTCGACGGTCAACGCCGAAACGCGGTGTCGGACTTCCGGCAATTCCAGAATCGCTGGCATGTTGGCCGGAACTTACGGCTGAAACCGCGCACCGTCGAGCCCGGAATCGGCGCTTGCACACGCGGACGCTGGGCGGCTGTCGGGTGAAGGACTTGAGGTCTAGGGCTCGCAGAGCTCGCCCCTCCATGATCCTTATCCCTCCATGGGCAACGGCCTGGAGGGCGGAGAGACTCATGCCAATCCCAACTCGATCTTCGTCTGGAGTTTGGGCTTGCGGTTCCGGTGATGCGGGGTATAGGGTGCGAAGCGTTGTTGGCCGATGGCGATGGCGCATGAGGTTGGCCCGGCACGGCCGGGGCGAGGGCGGTGATCGGTCGACAGCAAATTGCCATTGCCGGTGAAACGCTTGTTTCCAGCGGTGAGCGCGCAGCTCGGGTGGGGTGTCCTGGGGATGGCGTTGTGGCTGCCGGCGGCGGCGAGGTTGGCCGCGGCGGAATCGGGCGCAGGAGGCGAAGCTCAGACGGACCCGGCCCAAGCCCAGGTTGTAACCCTCGAGTATCAAGCGGTCCCCTTCAGCGTGGTGAGTTGGTCGCTGACGGTGGACACTCGGCCGATCGAGTTCCAGCGCGAGCCGGAGTGGGGGGGCGGGCAAGTGCTGCGGGGCCGACTCCAATTTGCGGGTGACACGACCAACGCCGTGCCGTTTGCGTGGGAGCGCTCGGGGGAGAAGCTGCACCTGGACCTTAACCGCAACCTGGACCTCACCGATGACGCCGCGGGTGTTTTCGTGTCGGGGACCAGGGGGTTCTACCAGACGTTCACGAACGTGCATTGGCCGTGGCAGACCGCCTCGGGCGCGCTCGATGTCGTGTTGGACTTAAGCCTCTACAACTTCAGCTCGCGGCAGTGGGCCAACGCGGCGGTGCGTTCGTTCTGGCAGGGCAAGGTGACGTTGGGCGGGCGAGAGTGGCAGGCGGGAGTGATCGAGGATCGCGCGGGGCTGCGGTTGGATGGTGGGCATTTGTTGTTGCGGCCATGGGAAAGGCGGGCGGAGGCGTTCAACGTGCAGGGCGGTTCGAGCGAGGCGTTCGCGCTGCCTAAGCGCTTGTTTTTGGGTGGGCAGACTTATGCGGTAACAACCCGGTGGGGTTCGGCAGCGGGCGCCCAACCGCTCGAACTCGAGTTTCAGGAGCAGCCGACGCCCGTCGGCGACCTCGAATTGACGGGTGAGCATTTGAAGCGGGTCCTGTTGGTGGGGACCGAGTGCACGGTGGTCTTGGACCAACCGGAGCCGGTTGTGCGGGTTCCGGTGGGGACCTACGGGCGGCAGGTGGGGGTATGGCTCGAGCAGGGGGGTAAGGCGGCCTATCGCGAGCGGCCGCACGGAGCGGCGTCGAGCACGATTGCCGTCACCGCCACCAACGCCGCGCGGTTGACCGTGGGCGGGCCGTTGACCAATCGGGTGAGCGTGACGCAGCGGCACCAGACGCTGGTGCTGAGCTATCGGTTGGTGGGGGCGGATGGGGCCGACTATGAATTGGCGGAGCTGGATCGAAGCAAGCCGCCCAGCTTCGCGATCTACCAGGGGGAGAAGCAAGTGGCCGCGGGCAACTTCGAGTATGGCTGAGGCAGCACCTGCTCGTACTCATGGCGAGTACCCCCCGGTGCTGGTGGCGAGTTCAAAGTGGTGGCGTCGGCCGACCTGGGCGGATTGGGCAGCCAGGACGGTCCCATGACGGCCGCGATCTTCACGCCGCCGAGCCTGTTTCCATGGTT
>Ga0194125_10005878_pt1 | contig 18444 bp, 8 predicted proteins | sample TA2KigC250mmetaG_FD_148626 | JGI IMG/M metagenome (GOLD analysis project Ga0194125, IMG submission 148626) | Freshwater microbial communities from Lake Tanganyika, Tanzania - TA2015034 Kigoma Deep Cast 250m | ecosystem: Environmental > Aquatic > Freshwater > Lake | place: Tanzania: Lake...
CCTTCCTCCCTGGAAAGGAAATCTCTCCGCCCGTCACCCAGGTGGGTCACTTCTCATGAGCACACCCGGGTCAGTTCTCGTGAGCGCTAACGCGCCATTGTTGTTGATCAGCGTCACATAAGCACTGCCGGGCCCGAGGTTGACAAGAAATTGCACACCCGGCGACACCTGGACGGGCAACCGCTTTGCCAACTGCTCTTTGAGGATCGGCGCAAGCTGCTGCACCTGATAATCCGGCGCAAACAGAATGACGCGGCCTTTGCCCTCCACTAGTTCATGGCGGTTGTCACCTTTGGGAAGCTTCACATAGCGCGGAAAGTCGCGCAGGAATGCAGAGTTGAGAATTAAAGTGCCACCCTGCCGGACGTAGTTGACGTAACGCGCGGCTTCTTCGGCGGACAGCCGGATGTCTCCCGAAAGAATCAAGCAGGGATAGCTGTCGAGCACTTTCTGCGGTGCATTCTGGAGGAGGATGTCGAACGTGTCGCCGAACGGACCATTCACCATCGTTCCGGCCTCGTTTTTGCCCATGACCTCCCAACCGCCGGGCCAGATCAGGTGGATCAAGTCCCACGTCATGTTGTCGCCGGCGTTGTAATCAAAATGCCAGAAGGCACGGCGTTTGCCGGAACCTGGGTAAGCGCCATGATGATAATCCAACACCACCGCGAACGGCGTGAGGGGGATTCCCACGTCCGGATGGGTCAGCGCAAACTGGCGCAGCCGCTGGCACACCTCGCCGTAGGGGCTGAGCCGATAACGCCCTTGCTCGTCCAGCGCGGTCAGAAATGCAATCGCACCACCCGCCTCCGCCGTGATCTGACCAGCCCCGGCCATGTAGCTCATGAAGAGCGACCGCTCGAACAAGCTCATCGAGTGGCCATGATCCGGTCCGCTGTATTCGCCCCAGATTCTTCCCTCCGAGTAATCGGTGATGCTCGGCCCATGCCACGCCGAGAAGTCCATGAACCACGGTCGCGCGTATTGTCGGGCCGCGCCGCGTGTCAGCGCGACATGCCATTGGTAGTTGTCGACGTTCTCCCCAATCTCGCTTCCGATCTGATCAAATCCCCACTCCGCCGCATAGTGATGCCAGGGAAAATGCCCGTTCATGGAGGCCCACGGATGATCCGCCCCGGCGATGTACTGCCGTTTCAAAAAAGCCTCAATCACCGTTAAGCACTCGGCGCGATTCGCAGGCGGCGTCGCGTAGCCGGCCTTGATGCGTCGCCCGGCTCCGTCCATCTGACCGTCGAGATGCGTGAACGAGTAGCCCCATTCGGCAGCCATTACTTTCGACACGGCCGAATCATAGTCACCGAGGTTGTGTCTGCGGATGGATTGCCGCACGATCTCGAGATCATAAGACGCCGTCGGCGCAGGGAGCTGAATCTCGAACTGAAAACCCTGCGGACGAATTGGGGGCGTTCGCCAGACAGGCTCGTTGCGTACATACCTGCCACCCTCCAGAGCGACTGCGGACGGAACGAGTGCAAGACTCAAGATTCCGAGCACAGCCAAATGAAAGGCCATTAAGGAAGTTTTCGCAGGAGTCGGAAACCACCGACAAGATCTGGCGGCTTCCGAAGTGAATGGAGTCTCCTTCATCCTAGACCTCTGATTGCGTTCTCCACTCATGGTTTCTGACGTTCATCGAGTAGTTCGTTGGCGGCCTTGACGGTGTTGCCCTCCAGGACTACTTCGCCCGCCTGCTTGCCGATGCGGATGCCGGTCTTCTGCCGCCCGCCGCCGGTGTCCTCGACGACGTTGCTGCGAATGATCGTGCCATGCGTTGCGCCATCCACGAAAATGCCCCAGCCCTCGTTGTCGCGGACGGTGTTGTTCTCGAAGGTATTGCGATGCGCGGCCATTGGCTCGGTTTCCGCGCGCCAGTAAACGCCGCCCAACTTGTTGCCGATGATCGTGTTTCGGCGAATAAAGTTGTCGCTATCTTTGTGGCCGATGGACATGCCGTAGCCGCCGTTGTTCTCCAGCCAGTTTCCCTCGGCCACGCCGCCGCGCACGCGCCAACAAAAGAAAAAGCCGTCCTCGCCATTCGCGATGGCGCGACAGTTCTTCACCGAAGGCCGCTGTGAGCCACTGCCGGGATGCAGCCCAAACCCGGCGCAACGCTCCACGACGCAGCCCTCCACCTTCACGTCGTTCGATTGCTGGAAGCTGATGCCATCCCCGTTGTAGTCGCGGACGAAGCAGTTGCTGATCACACAATTGTCGCCGCGATAAAGAAAGATGCCGGCGGTGCGACAGCCGTCCACTTTGGTGGAATTTTCGGCTCGGTTGCCATCTACGGTCAGGTCTTCCACGCGGGCGTCTTCCAAGTTGTAGCCGCTGATGACGGGAAAGATCGTGGCGGCGAAGCCACCATCGCTTATCAGGATGTCCGCGTTCATGTGGCGGGAGAGCGTGAAATAGTTGGAACGGGAGTTCAGGATCGTCGCGCACACGCCGAGGAAGTTGCGCTGCGTTTTCGACGCCACATAAACGCCGCGCCCAAGAGCGAAGCCTTCCGGGTCCTGCACTGTGATGGCCGCCTCGCCGAAGTCGCCATCCGCTGCCAGCGATGAGCGATGCTCGCGATCTTTCTTCAACACGGTCCGTTCGCCTGCGCCGCGCACGGTCACGCGACTGCGCAGATGCAACGAGTCGCGCATGACCTATTCGCCCGGGCCAACCTCAACCACGCCGCCGCCCAGGCTGCCGACATAATCCACGGCTGCCTGCAAGGCGCGATTGTCATTGCCGATGATTTCCGCATCGCGCAGGCCGACCGTAATACTCACCGCCGGGCGGGCGTGGAGTTCGTTCTCTGCGTGCTTGCGGCCAGCTTGATCGGCGCATGCTGTCCCCTTGGCCAGCAGACTCGCGAGGAGCAGAGGCGTGAGGTTGGTTTTCATGAGTGTAACTGGCTCGTGAGTCTGGATTTGTTTTCGTTTCACTTGCTTGAGGCGTGTGAAGGTCTTCGGTCGTCGCCGCTAAGTGATTTGGTGCTGCTGATCATCGCTTCATGGTGCTGAAGGAAGGTTGGCTGGCCGGTTGCCGCCGACGCGGTCGCGCACGCGCGGCAGCCGCGCATACGGATCGAGCACCCAAATGGACTGACCATCGCGCACCTCGCGCCGTACAGGCAGTTCGTCGCCGTTGATTGTCGCTGTGACCTTCGGTGCGTCGGTGCGGATCAGGATGTCGCTGGGGTGGGTCCCGATGTCCTGCCAGATTTGTGCGCGCCAATGTGCGCTGCTCCAGAAGGGGCGGAAGGCGGCGTCAATCTTCAGTTCCAGAGCGCCATCAGCGCCCATCCTCGTCACCAGCTTGCCCAAGGGAAACCGCTCACTTTCAATTCGGGCGATGGGCGTCTCGAGGCTGAGTGGGAGCTGGACATGCGGCTGCGGTTGATAGGCGACGTACGTGCGGGACGGCGCAGCCGAGAGCAGCCAGACCGTCTCGCCGGGCTTGGTTTTGAGGCGCGCATCATGCACGCGCAGTTCGGTCGCTCCGACGGCGAACTCGGGCGACTGGAGGTGGCGTAACGTGTCGTGGTCATGGCCGTCAACCCGGCGCACGAGATACTTCTCCTCGTAGCAGTGCCACTTCATTTCGAGCTGACGGCCCGGCCGTTGATACCGAATGTGCCGGATGAAACCATCCGTCGACTCCTTCACTTTGGCTTTGAGCATGAGGTCGCGGAAGCGCTCGAAGGAACCGTATTCGGCGGCGTCGCCCACCTCGACGACGAACCCGCTGCGGGCTTTCACCCATTCTTCGTCGGCGATGCCGTCAATGGTGTCACCTACATGGTTGTCCTGATAGAGCACGATCTGGCGGGTTCGTTCCTCGATCGTCGTCTTGCAGGGCCCACGCAGGTGGGTGGCTTCGAGTGGCCGAACGCCCACATACGTGTCGCCGTCTTGGATGAACCACCAGTCGCCGGGCTTGAGTTCCAACGGCAGGCGCGCAACCGGTTGCCGGTTGACATAGAGGCCCTCCAGTCCGGGTTGCCAGCGAAAAAGGAACATCCCCGCCGACACGCGATGGAGTTTGTCGGCGACGGGGCGAACGTCGTCATGGCTGCGATTTCTTCCCGAATAAGTGTAGAGCAACGTGTTCCTGTGCTGGAGAACACCAGCACGGCCAAATTCAGGGAACTCACGCATCCATGGTCCGGGCGATCGCGTCCATTCATCTTTGAATGGCTGGTCCGGATGGTTCTCGAAATACAGCTCCGTCCGGTCCATGAACGCCGCCCCGTTTAAGACATAATGCGGGTAGAGCGCGGCGAATCGTCTGGGGCTGCCGAGCGGCGCATCAGCTTCGGCACGGCTGTCGTTCCACCACGCCGAGGCATAGACCATGCCTCTTGAAGCTTCGTAGGGATGGTTGATCGAACCCAACGCGTATTGCTCGGTCTGGTAGTTGACCATTTCGCCGAGCACCGGATCGGGGCGTGCGTCCGAAACGCCCGGCAGCTTCGGGTACCGATTCATCCACGGGATGAGCTGCACCGAGCAACGCAGTTCGTTCGGGAACTGCTTGCGCCAGGCCACGTCCTGCAAGTAGGCGGGCAGATCGGGCACCATGCCTTCCACGTCATCCAACGGCCAGCGCCCGCCGGTGACTGGATACTTCCAAATACCCCAGTCAAAGAACTCATTGAGCCAGATCGGCTTCTCGACACCGGTGGCAAACTGCAGGCGATCGCTGCTCGTGCCGAACCAGGCTCCGGGCGCCATGCGGCTGCCCGGTCCAGTGATTCGCTCCACCACCGGCGACCACATCAGGAAGCGGTTGAGCCAGAGACGCTCGGCGATCATCCGGGCCATGCGGGCCAATTCGGGATCGCGCAGGAAGGCCTTCATCGCATCATAGCCGTTCGAGCTGCACCAATGCCCTTCGAGCACATTGAATTCGGAGATGTCGCCACTGGTGTTCAAGTGGTCCAACTCGCCGCGCAGTCCCCAGTAAGCGGCGTCGCGGACGTCAGGGTTGCCGGTGACAGCCCAAGTCAGGGCGAGAAAACTCAGGTAGTCATGGGCATTCGCGCCATTGTAACCGGGCGCGTGCATCCACATCGTCGGCTCCACGTCGGCGGTTTCGGGGTGGAAAACCGTGAGCACCTCCTTGATGGCTTGATGCGCTTCCGGCGTGAGTCGTTCACCGATCCTCAATGTCAGGATGGCCAGCGGGATCAGCTCAGTCTGGTACTGGCAAACCTCTTTGGCGGGATTGCGGCGTTTCGGGTCGCGCCACGCTGCCTCGATCTCCGCCTTCTTCCGTGTGCAGTAGTCAACGATCTCGCGGTTGACGGCGGCCACGTCCTCGGACTCGCCCCTCACGAGTCGCTCGAACTGAGTCAGTCTCGGATTATCGAGGCGACCCGGATTGCTTTGGTAGATATTTCCGCGCATCCGGTAGCGCAGCGCATCCCAACCGCAAGCGACCGTGCCGTTCGTGATGTTGTCGAGCGGTTCGCGGATCATATCCCGAACGTCCGGATACGCCGGGTTGGCTGGCGAGGCCTGCGCCAGGTCCGGAAAGTCCCTTTGGAATCGCTTCATCGCCTCCTGCGCGCCGCCTTTGAGAATGTAAAGCCGCCCGCACACGGTCACACTCCGGCCGGGCTCGATCCGACCAAACCACGGGAACAAATGAAAGCAGGCGCGATCATCGCCGGTGTTGGATGACGCCCAAATCGCCCGCTCGAACGCGAGCGCGACGGTTTTCTTTCCGTCGCGACTCGTGAGTGCGATCAAAGGCGGATCAAACCTCTCGGGGCTGTTCACCCACCAACCCCACTTCACGGGAGTAAAGCCGGTTTGCATGAGCGAAAGGTGCGGTTCGGTCGCTGCCAGCTTCGTTTCGGCGAACGTGAAGCGGCGATTCCCCGACCAGACGTGCAGACGTTCGTAGAGTTCAGACCAATTTGTTTGCGCATTGCGCACCGTGGGCGGCGGGAAGAAACCGGGCGCTTCGGTGGTTGGGATACAAGTGTGGAGTTGCACGGCATCGAGCGTGTTCGTGCCGACGTTCTCCAACGTGTATTTGAGCTTTAGACTGTCGCCATCCGGTTCGACCGCGATGTGAACGGTGACCCCTTGCGCGTAAGGCCACGAGTAGCTCCAAGTATCGCCGTCGCGCCGCCAGGATTTCTGACCATCGCCGAAGGTGGCGGGCAGTCTCACCTGGAACAGGCCAAAGTCCTTCGGGCCGACAACCACCCCTTCGCACGTGCGGAAGTCGAAGACATCGCCCGGGCAATGAGGCGACCGCACGTTGAGTCCACCCGCTTCACTGCCAGGACGAATGGAAATATCGAGCGGGCCGGCTGCTACAGCGGCCGCAGACAACAGCATGATGCACCACAACAGGCACAGAAAGAACAGGCGACCATGCGCTGATGGAGGAGTGAGGTTCATTGGATCACAAACATGCGCAAGTGCAACGAGTCGTGCATGAGATACTCGCTCGGCCCGATCTCAACCACGCCGCCGCCGAGGTTTCCCACGTAGTCCACCGCCGCTGCAAAGTGCGATTGTCGCTCTCGATTATGTTGGCGGAATTGATTCCCACCGTGACCACAATGGAAGGTCGGGCGAGCATATCTTTTTCCGCACGCTTGCGCCCGGCCTGGTCGACGGAGGCGACAAGAACGCTCATACAAAGCACACTGGCTATGACTTTCATAAGAAGAGAATGGGGCTTCCTGTTTGGTCTATGATTCGGCTCGTATTGCGTTCGTTTGTCGGCGGATGAATCACGTTCGAGGGCGTCAGCCATTTCCCGGCGCAAGGCATCCAGGACCGCCGGATCGGTGGTGTAGGTGTTCAGGTCGCTCGTGGCACGGGCAATCAAAGCCTGTAACGCCTCTTCGCCACGAGCCTTCTCGAACAAGGTCAGGTAGTCGAGATCCTCCACGCCGTCGCGCAACAACTCCAAACGAATGGACGTGATCGGACCGTTGATGCCCACGCGATCTCCGGGATAGACCAACGATCCGTCGCCGTAAGAACCCCGGTTGCGGAATTCCCAGGTGCGCATGTTGGTCCAGGGATCACGGGTCTTTTCCCAATAGATCGCCGACCAGTAGAGAAAGCCGTTTATGCCGCGCTGTTTCTGTTGCCAGAAAAGGACGCGATGGGCGACGCCGGCCCAATCAATCATCAGGTTGGTTTTGGGGTGGCCCGGCACACAGCAGACATACCACCAGGAGTCCTCGCCGCGCGCCGCGCGCTGGGCTTGGGTTTCAACGTCCAGGGCGGTGGACAAGGGACACCACATGTTGATCAACCCGTCCATCCGCTCGTAGGTGCACCGGCCCGAGCGCTCACGGGGATTGCCATTGAAGGGCGCGGTAATGCGTGCGCGTGGTTCGATGGCTTGAGTTCGCAGCGCCCTGCGCCGCAGCTCCTCGAAATCGCCGGATTCAACGGGTTCGTCAATCGCGTAAAAAAAGCCCTTCTCCAGCCACTTGTTCTGCTTGAGGTACTCGATCGTCCGTCGCAAAACGGCATCGTCCTCACTGTAAGGAATGACAAAGCTGGTCAAACGCGGATCATTGAGCCACTGCGCCGCCTCAGGAGCGAACAAATCATCGGGCAGCAGATAGGGCGACAGGCGGCGGTCGAGGAAGAATCGGTAATAGTTCCGCGTGAGTTCAGCCGCCTCCGGCGTGCCTTCCTTCACCCCGTGTTGCCGCAAATGAAAATTCCCCTCGTTGCCAATGGCAGTGCGCATGAAGGGCCGTTGGGGCAGAATGAAGCCTCGCACGCGCAGCCGCACGGGAATCGTGTGCATCGAACCATCTTGAAAGGCAAGCTGCAACGTTGATTGGTAATCCCCTGCCGGCGTGGATTCCGGCACATCCACGCTCAGCCAGAGCGGTTGGGTCAACCCGTCCCGCAGCGTGAGCGGGCATTTTAAGGGCGGCAGCGGATCAGGCCAGGCGCGGTTTACGTCGGGCAGATAGACATACTCCACCTGCATCAATTGAGCGCGGAGGAACGGGGCGGGGCCGTCAATCCCCACGAAGGTCGCCACCGCGGCATTGGTAAGAACGTACTCGGCGCCTTCGGCGCGCAACACCACCTGGCTCGCCTCGGTTTCATTGCCCGCTGCTTCCAGGCGGATCTCGGTCGGAGCATTGGCGGGTTGGTGGTCCTCGCGAAAAACTTTTTGCGCTGATGGAATCGTCCAAATCCGAAGCTTTGACCGCGGCGGCAGCACGGGCCTTTGAAGTTCATTCGGATCCCAAATTGTGGCGGCAATATGCTGCGCAAGGCGCTCGGGTGTGTTGTGATAGTAAATGGTCAAGAGCTTGCCATCGGGGCGCTCGACCATGCGACAGTACCCGAGATCCCAAGTGACGCCATCATCGCGCAGGTGGATGACTTCTCCCCACGTCACTCCGTTATCGCCGCTGATCCGCGCCTGGATGCCGTAGGGAATGCCGCGATAGCCGTAAGCAACCACAAGCCGCCCATCGCGCAGGCGCACCAGCGCGGGCGGATTGCCATTGCGTTTCCCGCGGTCCGTGTCACCAACCTTGCTCAGAAAGTTCCAGGTCAGCCCGTTGTCTTTGGATTCGTAAACGTCAATCCAATTCTCGGTGATCGGTGGGCGTTCTCCACCCAAACCCCGATCAATACGCCGCCGTAATGCGGAAACCAGATGCGTGTCGGAGCTGCGCACCGTCGCCGGCATCACCGAGCGCACCTCAATCGGCTCACCGGTCATCCAACCCAGAAAGTGCCAGTTCAATCCGCCGTCCGTGGTGCGTGCGCAAAAGGCGCGATCCGAGTATTCGTCCACCTGCACGCCTTTCTCCTCTGCCGACAAGAAGACGGTGCAAGTGTTGAAGCCACTGACGAGGTAATCCGTTCGACTGGTGAGACGACCCGTCGGAAACTTGGAAAAGGGATAACGGCCCAGCCACGTCCGTCCCCGGTCATAGGAGATGATGAAGCTGCCGCCGGTGCACCGCATGGCGAAATCCGGATGGGCAAAGTTGATTGGCGCCTTCAAAGAATCCTCCTGAGATGCTTGATCCGACGGCAGGATGGGGTGCTCCAGCTCCCACGACTCACCTCCGTCAAGACTCCGGGCAAACACAGTGACCTGCGGTCTGGTAGGATCCACCGCATGGCCGCCCCCGGAACTGCTCTTGTAATAACCCAGGCTGAAGGCGACCAGGATTTCGTTGCCCCAACTCCACAGGCCATTGTTTGCCGGCCAGGCAGCGAATCGGCCAGGCGCCCCATAAACAATCACGTGTTTGCCGGCAACAGTTGTGAACGAATTGCGTTCAACCGTGGCCGCATCCGGTTCAGAACGCCAGTTCCAGTATTCTGCCTGACCGGCCGTGTGGCTGATCCGGCTTTCGGGAATCAGTTCCCGCCCTTGTCCGGGCCAACTCCATTGTATCCGAAAACTCCCTTTGCCTTCGTGTCGGTGTGAATAGTAAACCTTGATCGGATAGCCACGGCCCGCGATCAGCTCGACCGTTCCAGTGCCCTGCCCGTTTGCTGTCTCCACAACCTTGGTGTTGGCGAGTTCCACGGTCACCCGCCCGATTGTTTTCACGTGAAGCGTGACGTTTGTGGAGGAGGGCGCCACCAGCTCACCCTCCCACATGGCCGACCAGGAAGCGCCAAAGCCGGTCTCCGTGTCAAACTCCGGGGCCATCGTCCAGAGCAGATCACCGCCCTTGGCTCGCGTAAAGTCCACGTTGCCGAACCATGGCCCAACCAGACCTGGGCGTCTCTGTTCAGCAGCGGTAATGATGCGCAACGACGCCTGAATGGCTTCCGCCACCGGTTGGGCAAGTACGGCGGAACCTTCCTTGGTAAAATGCACATTGGTCGGAATCTGGATTCTGGAAAGCTGAGGCAAGGCGAACGCGTACAAATCATTGATGGCAACGCCATGCTTGTCCATGACCTTACGAGCCGCCTCGTTGTACCGCGGAACATCCTTGGAACAACGTGGCGTGCCGAGTTTTCCTTCCGGCACGGGCGTGGTGGAAGCCCAGATCAGCCGCGCGCCGGTCTGTTTGAGGCGTTGTACCAACTGGTCAAGGTTTCGCTCGTATTGCGGCAAGGCCACCTGTTGCCGACCGTTGTCCATGATTCTCAGATCGTGCAGTCCCCAATTGAAATGGATGACATCCCAGCGTTGGGTACCCAGCCAGGCGTCCAGCCTGGCCAACCCGTTGGTGGTCGGGCCGCCATTCTCAGGGATGCGATGCACATTGGCTATGCCCGCCAGCCGCTCCCGCACCGGCAACGTATAGCCAATGGAGATAGAATCCCCGATCAGCAGGACGCGCGGCAGGCCGTCAATGTCTTGGATGGAACGTATGGCGGAATCTGGAGGGGCCCCGCGGGAATCGGCAGCTGAATTGGTCACAGCCGCAGCGGGTAAGGCGGAGTCGAAACTGGCCGACGCCAGCCAGATTAATAGTAAGCGGATGCTCCGAAGCAGCGGGGATGTCATAGGGGCGGTAAACTTCGAGACGGTTCTTGAGTTCAATTCTTGGTCCGCTTCATGGATTACTTGATTCCTTCAATCTGCTGAATCGCCGCCCGCAAGAGTATCCCTAGGGTCGCTGGGTGACATTACTGCCTGTCGCAAACCTGACGTTGTCCAGGTCGAATCGCCGGAGGGGCTCCGGCAGGTCGGCATTCGGGAGACGCGTGGTCAGGAACGGCTCCGTATGCCGACGGCGAGCAAAATCGCGCAACCGGAACTCGCCCGTGCGGAATACAATCCGCTCCACCTCGGCGGCGGGTTCGAGCAAGGGCCCTTTCGTCAGGACTTCGCTGCCATCTACCCTCACGGAGTACACCTGGTTACGGGTATCCACCATCACCTCCACGTCAATCCATGCGTTTGCCGAATAGCGGCAGATCCTTGGCTGGTCCTTCGCATTCCACGCGGTCATCAGGCCGCCATTAAACGCCAGCGCCAGCGCCCGGGTGCCATTGCCCGAAACCACGTCAATTTCCAGCGGTGCGCTCGTCATGGCGGTCTGGTGCGCCCGGATCTGAAACGACAGGTGCGCCAGACTGCTCGACGGAAACACACGCATCGCGCTGGCATAATCATACGGGTCGCGATCCTCCAGCCGCACGAAGCGGTTGGTCCCCTCCGCGACAATCGTCACCGGCGCCCACTGCGGACTGTAGGTGTTCCAGCCCTCGACGCGACGACCGGGCGCGTGACTTTGGAAATCATCATGCACATCGTTGGTCACTTGGCCCACAATGGGGGTAGGGACGCTGGCGACCCAGATGTCCTCCTTGTTCATGCTGTAGGTCAGCCACAGGTCGGTGCCAGGCGGATCACCGTTGCCTGGGCTGATGCCGCGCACATACTGCGGCCCGCAGTTCTTGTCATCGCCGGGGTCATTTTCGTAGCGCTGTGGCGGCATGTCGCCCGCGATCGCAAGATAGGGCGTATCGAAGTTCAATCCATCTGCCGAGATGGTCACCGCCAGCGGCCAGCGGCGCTGGTCGTCATCCTTGCTCGCGCATCCGACGATCACGAACCGGCCATCCGCCGTGCGCTCCCCCCAGATCTTGGCGCCAGGATGCCAGCGGAATGACCGGTCCCGCTGAGGATCAGCAACCTCGCCCGGTTTCCATTCGCTGCCGCGGCTCAGGGTCAAATAGTTGTTCTTCCACAAACCCACGATGCGTTGGTCAGGCAGGATATACCAACTGAAAGCTCTCCATAAGCGGTTTCCTCCGTTGGTGCTGACGGTGTAGAAAACCGGGTCCTGGTCTTCCTCCTGCCATTGTTGGCGGAAAAGCCGGTCGTTGAAGAGTTCCTCGCAGGCGGCGACGAAGGCTGTGTCTGGGGCTGCTGTGTAAGCGGGCCAGTTTGTGTATGGTCCCGCCCCCAGATAGTTGGTCTTGATGGCGTGGATCGGGCCATAAGAGTTCGGCCCGTAAATTTCCCGAACATGCCTCATCCCGAACTCGCCGCGTCGGGTGCCGGCAAAGTGCGATGCCAGGAGACGGCCGTTCGTAGCCACATAAAACGCCATGCGATGGTGACCGCCCGGGAAAATGGGAGAGGAGTCCTCAATGTTCCAGTCGTAGCCGTTGGTTGACCAGCAAAGGCGGGTGCCGGGACCATCGTACATGACCCAGAATAGGCCGCCCCAGTAGGCAATGAACTGGTGATGACGGTAAATTGCGTCGTGACCATCTGTCGCACCCGGATTATCCGCAGCGGAGCGAACGACTTGGACATTCTGCACCCCGACCGCCCACCGCAGACCCCCATCATGATATTTCAGATCGGGTTGCACCCCGCCGGTGTAAGTTGGGATCTGCGCCAAGGCGGTAAGGGTCCCAATCCCCAGTCCGGTTGCACACGACAAGCTAAGTAGCATTGAATTCTTCATTGGTTTGTTCTTTATTGGTTTACTCCCCTACGGTTTTAGAGCCGGATTTCCACCGGGCAATCCGGCCAGGAGCGACGCGGTTATACATTTCTTCAAAAGATTTTTCCTTGGTTTCGATCACGTGAGTGTTCAAGCAGAGATACCTCAGCGCTTCGTCGCCTGCCTCGGTCGTGTGCGGGGCCTGCCAAGGCACAAAAACAACATCCCCGACGCCCACCGCGCGGGTTTCTTTACCCACCGTCACTTTGCCTCGACCCGACAGCACAAAAAACGTCTGCTCCTTCTCCGGATGGGAAACCATCGCGCCCTTGCTGCCCTTGGGCCAACTCACCAAAGTCACCTCCGCGCGAACCGCCTCGTTGCGCTCAAGGATCAGCCGCGTCGTGTTCGACCCGAAGTCGAACAATCGTCCGGCATGAATGTCGGCGACCAACTTGCCGGGCCGGTCGAAAACCGCACGGGCATCGGAACCCGGAACGATGGCTGCCTGAGACTCAGCCTGTTGCCGGCGAACCTGTTTGACCTTCGCGATGTGATCGGCAAACGACGCGTGCCCTTCTTTGCTGGCGTCCAGAAACGCGTTGAAGAGGATGTAGCTCAACGGGGCATCGCCCGTCACGATGGTTTGATGCACCACTGTCGGCGGCACGTAGATCAGGCTGCCGGGCTTGACCGCGTGCCGCGCCGGGCCAACCACCACAACGCCCTCGCCATCGGTCACGTAGAAGATTTGCTCCTTGGCCTCGTGGCTGTGGGGCGGATCTTCCAGTCCCTTGCGCCAGCGATTCCAGCCCACTTCGGTGAGCTGCGTTTCGCTGCGGTCCACCAGCACGGTGACTACATTTAGGCCCGCGACGTCTAGCTTCTGGCCGTTCTGATAATGACGACAGATCATATTTGTTCCTCTCTACTTCGGATGAAGGGTCTTGCCTTCACAAACAATCAAGGCTGCCCGGATTCCTGTATTGGCTTTGGCGTCGCCGAGGTTGAAGGAGAGAACGCCTCAATGGTCACAAAGCCATTCTTTCCTGAAATGTCCACGTCACCCGTCACCGGATTGAATTGCGTGTGCTCCAAGCCGTTGACGCGCACGGACTGGATGGGCCGCTTGCCGGGATGACGGAAGCGGACCAGCGTCCGCTCAGGCGCGGCGATGAGCGCGAGGTCAGCCTTGCAGACGATGGTGTGCTCAACTGCCGCCCTTTCATATTCGACGGAAACGACGCCGAATCGAGTGTGAACACGTTTGAGGTAAATGGATTCTTTGCCGCGCAACCACTCACGCGGCAAGGCACGCCCGAGATGCAACGTGTCGCCCTTGCCATAAACAAACATGTAGCGCAACCACTTGACGGAATTGGCTTCGTCACTGGTCTTGAAGGGCTCGGCGTTTGAGAAACCCAGGGCCGGTCGGGGATGCTCCACCACCCCCTGAATGTTCGGTGTATAAGTGGCATTGAAGGCGTTGAAGAACATCCAAAGATAGACCTCGATCTCGTCGCGGTCCAGATACGGCATCAGGCCGGCCAGCAGGTTGGGTTGGCAGGAGAAGCCCGCCCAGTCGTACCACATTTCGTGAAAATCCGGGATCGGATAACCGAACTCTCCACCGATGTAGAGGTTGTCCTGGTAGTCGTCGAGGATCCAGGAAGCCTCGGGGCCATTGGGATCGAGAATGCCCGAGAGCAGCAAATTGACCGAGCCGCAGAGGGTCTCACGAATCCAGCCCAAATCGCGGCCCCGCCGGTAAACATGCGTCGGATAGTGCGGCACCCAGCGGCCATCGCGCAACTTCACAAGCGGACTATGCTGCCGGGCAATGGTCAGGCTGCGCAGGATGTCCGCCCGGTAAAGCTCCGCCGCTGCGCGCATGCGCGCCGCTTCCGGATGACTAATGGCTTCGAGCGCGGCGGCGACATGATCCATGCCACGCCAGGACCAGATGTTGTTCGGAAACCAGTAGAAGAAACTGGCCACGTCTTCCAGTCCGCCGGCGGGAAGCATTCCCCGCTCCCATCCCCGCGACAGGGGTTGCGGCTCCGTGGTCAGCCGGCGTTGCCGGACGACCCATTCGGTTCCGCGAATCAATTGCGCGGCATTCGCCTCCAACCACACCTTGTCGCGCGTCATGAAGTAATGTTCGGCCAAGGCCCACATGATCCAACCATGATTCTGCACGTAGGACTCTCCCGATTCGGTGCCGCCGGAGCCATAAAAAACTCCCTCCTGTTCACTGAAGCGCCCCGCGAGCTTGGCCGTGCCCTGGTACTTGAGCCAAAGGGTCAGTCGCTTCCGCACGTCCTCGTGCAAACCGCGCTCTTCCAATTCCTGGATGACCATGGCGGACTCGTTCCCGAAGTTGAGATATGCGTCGGGTCCGACGGAAGTGGAAATCAATCCCTCCTCGCCGGGCATGCGATGGTCCGCAATCATCTGGTGAGCGAGGTGGGCCTTGTGAAACGCGTTGAGATCGGGCTCCGGAGTTTTGAGTTCCGCCCAAGGTGCAACTTCATCGTTCCAGAGCCGGGCCGTCTGCGGGCGTAGGGCATCGTAATCAAGCCCCGCCAGCGCGGCGCGCTCGGCCGTCGTGGTGATGGGAGTGCGCGTGACCTTCAGAACCACTTCGCAGCCTTCACCGGGCGACAACGTCTGGCGCACCAAGAGGGTATTGCCCGCCGAGGCCATCTCCATGCCAGTGCTGATCGCCCCGCGAACGACTGATGTCCCATCCAGCGTTGCGACCAGCAGTTGTTCGGCACCGTTAGGGATGACATCATTCGGATAAGCCCTTGTGGCCAGCGGCGCGCGCGGAGCCGTGGGATCCGCGCTTCGTTCTCCTCCCTGATAGACATTCCGGGAATGCCTGGCACGAGATGAGAACTCAACGGGCAAAGCTGCGTCCACGGGCACAGCCCCCTCGTTCTTGAAAGTGAACCGGACGAGGCACACGGTCGGTTCCTCCCCGTCCAATACCGCATCCACCGGCTTCAGCAATGCAACCGCAAAACTTTCCTGATGCACGCGCAACGCGCCGTTGCGCCGCTCGACATGGTAGATCAGCACCGGCGCGGGGTCCGTGTAATTGGCGATGCGACTCCAGCGTCCCAAGCCAAACATAAACCGGTGGGCGTCGTCGCTGCCGTAATTGCCCAATTGCATCGTGACATCGCCATTGACCTCAATGCGGTAACGGTTGCGATTGTATTTGCAGCCCAGCATCATGGCGACGGGCTGCCGTTCGGGCTGGCCCTGCTTGACTCCGCTGAGGCTTTGCTCCGGCATCATGGCCACCGTCGGCGCAATGCTGCCCTTCACGACGACCTCGCCAGCCGCACCATCGGTTTCCGCCAGGCCGGAACGGCCTTCGACCTCGCGCTGGTAGGCAGCAAACGTTGTCGCATCGCCGGCGAGAGTTACAAACACACCTCCGTCCTCGTACCAAATCGGGCCGCCGGCCCGCAGCGCATCCAACGAAATGGTGAAGGTCTTGTCCCCCATTCCGAACGTGACCAATCCATCGTCGTTCGCCAACCGGCGACCGGAAACCAGATGCCGCACATTAACCAAAAAACTCCGGGCGGCGCGCGGGCGGGGGGCGAGCAGCCGCAGTCGGGAGTTGTCCAGCCGCTCGACACCCGTTTCCGGCTCCACCGTGACGACCTCACAGTTGTATCCCGAGAGTGAGATCTCCGGAACCGTCGCGGGTTTGCCGGCGTCCAGCGCCACCCGGATTTGTGTCCGGCTCAGACTTGAAGTGGTGCGGACCTCGATCCGTTCCACCTCCTCGGAGGACACGCCGTCAACGCGAATGCCAAGCGTGTATCGGTAATCCACGTCATGCCGTCTGAATGGCACGCCCTCCTTGCTCAACGAGTCGAACCGCAGGATGGCCCGGCGGGCATCCGGCCTTTCCACCCACACCGCTCCCTTGTCCCAGGAAACGTCAAACCAATCATCCATCACCTTCCAACCCATTTGAAAGCTGCCGATGCTCGGGTCCAGCAGTTCCTGCCGTTTGCGCCGCCAGGTCTTGTGCAGATAGGACAAGCCGATGTTGTCCGGCACGGCCGACTTGAGCACAACGACGACTTCACGGATTTCTCGGGGCTCCTCGAAGCGAACCTCATTGGCCGGAGTGCCGGGCAGGGCGAAGGGGGCAAGGTTGAGAGGCTGTTCTTCCGATTTCAAGGATTGGGCCGGCAACCATGCCGCTGAACACGTCAGCAGTGAGAGAATTATGAGCATCTTCCCGGGCCGATTGGCGTATCTGTTTGGTGCTGTTTTCATTGAGTTTCTCAGTTGAATTTCGCCCGTAATGAAACACCGACGCTCAGAGAGAAATCAGAGAAATGTTATCCAGATCATATCGAGTTGTTGGTTGCATCACATCGGCTGCCGGGATCCGGTTCGGCAACCCGTCGTCGTCGAGACGCCGGGTGAAATCGCGCAGGCGGAACGCGCCGGTGCGGAAAACAATCCGCTCGACACCGGAGGCGGTTTCAAGAAAGGCTGCGTCCTTGAGTAGATTGACCCCATCCACGGTGAGATCATAGACCCTGCGCGGGCCATCCACGATCAACTCCACGCTAATCCAACGGTGGGTGGTGTAGGCCCGCACATTCTGGTTGCTGCCGCCATTCCACGCGGTGAGCTGGCCGTTGGTCGGATTGAGCGCCAGGGCCACCGCCCGACTGCCGTTGACCGACACCACGTCAATTTCCAGGGGCGCGCTGCTCGCATTGGTCTGGTGCGCCCGCACCTGGAAAACCACGCGCGCCAGGCTGCTCTGCGGGAACACCCGCATCACGCTGGCGTAGTCGCAAGGGTCACGATCTTCCAGCCGCACAAAGCGGTTCGTCCCCTCGGCGGCGATGGCCACCGGCGCCCATTGAGGGCTGTAGGTGTTCCAGCCTGCGATGCGACGCCCGACGGCGTGGCTCTGAAAGTCGTCGCGCACATCGTTGGTTACCTGCCCGATGACGGGCGTGGGCACGCTGGCCACCCAGATGTCCTCCTTGTTCATACTGTAGGTCAGCCAAAGATCCGTTCCCGGTGGGTCGCCGTTGCCCGGGGTAAGGCCGCGGACATATTGGGGGCCGGTGTTCTTGGCGTCGCCGTAAACAGTGCGGCTTTCTTCATACCGCTGCATGGGCATGTCTCCGGCGATGATCAGATAGGGGGTGTCAAACGTCCAACCATCCGCCGAGGTCGTGACCGCCAGCGGCCAGCGCCGAGTCAGGTCCAGGCAGCCGATCATCGCATAGCGCCCGTCCTCGGTCCGCGCGCCCCAGGTCTTGGCGTTATCCTTGAATCCGAAACTGGCATCGGTCACCGGGGTCGGCACACCGCCAGGAATCCAGTTCGTGCCTGTGCTCACGGCAAGATAGATTTTCTTGGAGCCGGAGGCGCCCTTCCAGGCGCCCACAATTCGGTTGTCGGCCAGGCGGTACCAGTTGAAAGCCTTCCATTCGGTGATGCCAGGGATGGTATTCAGGTTGACGGTGTAAAACGCCGGGTCCTCCTCGTCGTCTTCCTGCCATTGTTGGCAGTAAAGCGGCTTGTTGCGCAGTTCCGCGCAGGCGGATCTGAAGCCGCTGCTCGTAGAGATCGTGTAACTCGGCCAGTTGTTATTTGGATCACGACCGAGGTAATTGGTCTTGATGCTATAGACCGTGCCATAGGAATTCGGACCAGAGATTTCGCGGACCAGCCAGTCACCACGATGCCCAACGCCATCCCAGCCCAAGGCGAGCAGGCGGCCATTGGAGGCAACATAGAAACTCATCCGGGTAGGTCCCCCGGGCATGAGCGCGGAAGCAGAGACGGAGGGGTTCCAGTCCAAACCGTTGGTGGACCAGTTCAGTTGCTTGCTGGCGCCATAATGCATAGACCAGAACCGGCCGTTCCAATAAACCATATCCACGTGGTGACGAAAGAAGGTGCTGTCGCCGTCCGTCTGCCTTGGATTGTCAGGGGCGGAGCGGACCACCTGGACATTCTGCACCCCAACGGCCCAGCGC
>Ga0194125_10005879_pt1 | contig 18441 bp, 11 predicted proteins | sample TA2KigC250mmetaG_FD_148626 | JGI IMG/M metagenome (GOLD analysis project Ga0194125, IMG submission 148626) | Freshwater microbial communities from Lake Tanganyika, Tanzania - TA2015034 Kigoma Deep Cast 250m | ecosystem: Environmental > Aquatic > Freshwater > Lake | place: Tanzania: Lake...
GCCCGCCCCCGTGCCCCCTGGCCAGGGGGCACGGGGGACTCCGATCCCCCTCACCTTACCCCCCGACTCCCCTCCCCACAAGGGGGAACAACCCGAGGGGTAAGATACAAGGTGGACGGCAACTTCACTCGCCGCCAAGTTCCGCGTGAGAGCGCGGATCACCTGTAGGTCCACTGGACGATGGTGACGAACCGGCGGGTGAAGGCGCGCGTCGAAGGACCATACCGCCTCAAGGAAGTGATCGCCGTGGTACACCGGACCTCGGGCATTGCTCTCTGCCTATTGCTTGCCGCAGCTGCTACCCAGGCCGCGCCGCTCGTTGCACCGCTGGGAGGAGGGCTGCATGGGATTGCGCTGAAGCCGGCGGCGGATTCCACGGCGGCCTACGCGGTCGTGGTTGCTGCGACGTCGCTCGATCCGCAGGCCGTCGCGGCGCCTGAGCTGCCGGGGGACTTCGTGCAGCGCGTCGGCGATACCGAGCAGGGCGTCTACGTCCGGGAGGAGTGGGACAAGGGCGCGCTCCTGCGGGACAACTTCTCGGCGCGGTGGACCGGCACGCTGAAGGTGGACAAGGACGCGGAGCACACCTTCTACCTCACCACCGACGATGGCACGCGGATGTGGGTGGACGGGAACCTGCTGATCGACGCCTGGGTGCCGCGCCCGCCGACGACCAGCGAGGAGAAGCTCACCCTCGGGGCGGGCGCGCACGAGGTGAGAGTCGAGTACTACGAGCAGGGAGGTGCCGCGACGGCGCGGCTGGAGTGGAGCGCCGAGGGTTTGGAGCGGCAGGCGATCCCCGCCGATCATGTAACGCACAACGGGCAGGCGGGCTGGCAGGTCGAGTACTACAAGAACGCCGACCTCAAAGGCGAGCCGCTCGGTACGTTGACCGACGGGACGATCGACCACGCGTGGGGCGAGGGCGGACCGCAGATCGGCAAGGAGGAGCCGGGCGAGGTGGTGCTGGAGTGGACGCGCGTGGCGGACAACGCCATCGTGGGGCGCGTGCACTCAGGGCCGGAGTCCAAGATCGTGCTGCTCAACATGCCGGTAGGTCAGGGCCAGGCGGGCCAGCCGGACTTCAAGGGGGAAGTGCTCGGCGCAGGCGAGGAGGTGCACTTCACCCGCGAGGGCGTGAACGCGCGCGTCTGGGTGAGCCCGACGGAGGACTCGTACGTCTTCGTGGCGGGCTTCGAGCCGCTACCCGACATCAGCGAGACCGAGGCGCGGGCGAAGCTGAAGGCCGCGTACCTCGCGAGCCTCAAGCCGAAACTGCCGACCGGGAGTCCGGACGAGGGCGGCTGGATCAGCGTGCTCAATGGGACGGACTTCGCGGGCTGGAAGCCGCGCTGGGGCGAGACGACGGGGAACTGGACGGTGAAGGACGGCGCCCTGCAGACGACCGGCGGCAATACCGATCTCGTGAGCGAGTGGACCTTCCTGGACTACGACCTGCACATCGAGTTCAGCTACCCCAAGGGCAGCAACAGCGGCGTGTACTTCCAGGGGCGCTACGAGATTCAGGTGCTGGACTCGTTCGGCGGCCCGGTGGAGAGCCACCAGTGCGGCGCGCTGTACGGCATCCAGGCCCCGAAGGAGAACGTCACCAAGCCCGCAGGTGAGTGGCAGAGCTTCGATGTCTCCTTCAAGTCGGCGACCCTCGATGACAACGGCCGCGTCGTGCCGGCGCGCATTTCGATCACCCACAACGGAGTCCTGACGATCAAGGACGCCGCCATCCCCCACGCGACCGGCGGCGAGATGGACCGGAACTACTTGCAGCCGGGGCCGATCATGCTGCAAGGCACGCATGGGACGGTGAGTTACAGGAACATCAGGGTCAAGGTGATGGGTGATAGGTGATGGGGACGGCGTCGGGCTTGGAAGCCCGACCTACGACACCGGGGCACGACGGTGTCGGAGCGGCGCTCCGACCTACGACAGCGGAAGGCTAGGACTGGCGGAGGATACGTTCGAGTTCGGCAACGATGGGCGGGAACTCCACCGTGACGGCCTTCCACACGATGTCGAGGTTCACCAGGTGGTACGCGTGGATGAGGCGGTTGCGCATGGAGATGATGGCACGCCAGGGGATCTGGGGCAGGCCGTCCCGCGTCGCCGGCGACACCTGGGCTGCAGCTTCGCCAGCGACCTCGAGGCATCGTACGAGCGCGTGAGCGAGCGGCCGGTCAGTGTCCAGGTCGGCGCGCGTACGACCCGAGGCGAATGACATGGCCTCAGACGCGTACTGGACGATGTGGGTCAGTCGGATGCGGTCTTTCTCAGGCAACATACTGGGTCGCCGCCTCCGCAACCACCTTGTCGCGGAAGTACTGGCTGAGGTCTTCAGGAGTGCGGAGGTCGGCCTTGCGTCCGAGGAGGTCCGAGAGTTCGAACTCCATCTCGGCCAATGCCAGGAGGCCCGGGATGTGCTCGGCATCGAACCTCACGAGGACATCGACGTCGCTCTCCGGGCCGAAGTCGTCGTGGATCACGGAGCCGAAGAAGCCCAGGTAGCGGATGTGGTGCCGGCGGCAGAAGTCGGCGAGGCGGTCGTGGTCGACCTCGATTGGGAGACTCACGGGATTCGCACCTCCGGCCGGTAGATTCGACGTGTGCGGGTGAGGAACCTGCTCGCGGCACGGCGTCGGAGCGGCGCTCCGGCCTACGACGGCTAAGGGGCGGTAAGGGAGTGGAACACGGCGCGGTAGTCGGCGAAGCGGGCGGTGAGGCGGGCGGAGGCGGCGGGGTCGGGGTCGAGGATGGCGGCGAGGGGGAGGTGCTGGGTGACCTGCATGGTGTCGGGGATGGCGCCGACGGCCTTGGCGGCGAGGAGGGCGACACCGTAGGCGGCGGCCTCGTTGACCTGGGGCAGGACGACGCGCTTGCCGGTGGCATCGGCCACGATCTGCGCCCAAGGAAGGCTCTTGGCGGCGCCGCCGATCATGCGTAGCTCCGCGATGTGACCCACCACCTCTTCCACGACGGTCACGTTCCAGAGGCACTCGAAGGCCACGCCCTCCAGCAGCGCGCGGACCAGTGAGCCGCGCGTGTGCTGAAGCGTCAGGCCGAGGAAGCCCGCGCGGGCATGCTCCTTCCAGGTGGGCGTGATCGCCCCGTAGATGTGGGGCAGGCAGATGAGATCGCCGGCCGGAGGAGCGGCTTCGGCCTCGCGGACGAGGGTCTCGTAGGCGTCATCGCGGCTCGATAGCTCCGGAGCGAAGGTGTCGCGGAACCAGCGGAGCAGCGCGCCGCCCGCATGGGCGCCAAGGACGCCCCAGCCGCCGGGGAAGGCGTGGCATTGGGTCTGGAGGCGGGCCTGCGAATCGAGCACGGGCGAGCGCGCCGGGCCGAGCAAGGCCCACGCGGTGCCGCAGGAGAGCATCATCGTGCCCTCGGCCAGCGCGCCGCAGCCGGTGGCGGCCGCGGTCTGGTCGTGGCCGCCGGTGGCGACGATGACGTCGGTGGAGAGGCCGAGCGCCTCCGCAGCCTCCGGGAGGAGCGCGCCGACGACGTCGCCGGATTCGCGGGCCTGGGCGACGCGGCTTTCGTCGATGCCGATGAGGCTCATGGCCTCGGGGTCCCAGCGGCGGTTGATCGTGTCGAAGAAGATCGTGCGCGAGGCGTTGGGCACGTCCACCACGCGTTCCCCACAGAGGCGGTGCATGAGGAAGTCCGGGACAAGGGCGAACCACTCGGCCTCCGAGAAGGCCTGGGGGTCGTGCTGGCGCAGCCAGGCGACCGTGCCGAGGGCCTGGAAGGGCGCGGGCTTCATGCCGCAGCGGCGGTACCACCAGAGGGGCTCGCGGGCCTGCGAGAGTTCGGCGATCTCGGGCGCGGCGCGGGCGTCCATCCAGGTGCGCGCGGGGGCCAGTGCGCGGCCCGTCGCATCCACCGGGCAGAGCGTGTCGCCCTGGGTCGAGAGCGCGAGGGCGACGACCTTCACGTCCGGAGCCGCAGACACCACCTGCCGAACGCAGGCGACCAGGCCGCGCCACCAGTCCTCGGGATCCTGTTGGGCCCAGTCGCGCTGGGGGCAGTCGATCGGGTACTCGCCGCCGGCCTGGGCGAGGATGCCGCCCGGGCGAGAGGGATCGATCAGGACGGCCTTGATTGCGGTCGTACCGACGTCGATTCCAAGGAAGGCGGAGGTCCTGCCACCATGTGGACAGGCAGGAATGCCTGTCCTCCTATCACCCTCAGGGGGTGCGGCGGGAGGACAGGCATTCCTGCCTGTCCTCCGGGGGGAGGTGGGGCTAGGCATGGGGCGCAGCCTCCTCGGGTGGACGGGTCTCGGTCTCCTGGGCGAGGGCGGCGAGGCCCAAGAGCGGGAGGGCGAAGTCGAACATCACCGTCGGGATCGTCACCCCCGAATCGTTGAGGAAGGTCGCGGCGAGGCCGGCGATCGCGATGGCCTGGAGCGGCGGGCGGACCGAGGGCATGGCCTCGAAGACGCGGCGCACGAAGCCCACCGGCCGGAGGAGTGCGTACGTCCAGAAGAGGACCCACAGGCTGACGGGGCCCATCGCGGGCACGAGGCGCGCGGTGTTCCAGGCGGTCGTGGCCTTGCGGCGGGCGAGCCCGGCGAGATACGAGGGGCCTTCAGCCCCGAGACGGTGCCAGGCGCGGCCGATGTGGGTCATCTGGTCGGGAGGGCGGGCGGCGTCGAAGTGGGCGACCAGGCACAGCGCGCCCGCCGCGACGGCCAGGACGACGAAGGCCCACAGCCACTTGCGCCGCCAGGGCAAGGCGATGACCAGCAGCGCGCCCATGCAGATGATCGAGGCCAGCGTGCAGCCGGCGTTGGCTCCGAGGCCGGGGTAGGCGATGACGCCGACGGCGGCGAGGGCAATCGCCACGGGCGCGAGCAGCCGGATGCGACGAGAGGCAGCGTCCGTGTCGCGGCTGAGCGTCCCGATCAGGGCGGCAGCGATGGCGGCGGCGGCCATCAGCACGCCGGCGGCCTCGTTGCCAATCCCGTAGAAGCGTCCGCCGAAGCCGAGGGCGTAGCCGACCGGTACGATGGGCTGCAGGGGCGCGCCGCTGCTCTGGTCGACGATGAGGAGCCCCATCGTGAAGCTGGCGGCGAGGACCGCGTAGGCGGCCAGCGCGCGGGGTCCGGTACGGCCGGTGAGCAGGGGGATGAGGCCGGGCAGCGCCGCGGCGGCGAGGATGGCGGCCAGCCAGGCGGCGTTCGACCAGGCCGCAGGCAGGGCCGCGGTGAGGTGAGAGGCGGCGGGCAGGAAGAGCAGTGCCAGCATCATCCCCGCCCGGAGGGAGGGGCGCCGCGGCCAGCGTCGGACCACGGCGAGCGGCACCAGTACCGCGCAGAGCAGCAGGCAGGCCGGGAAGACGAGGTTCCGGAAGGCGTTGACCCGCCGCCCGCGCCCGTCCAGCTCAGTCGCGGCGCGCAGATCGAGCGGCAGACGCTCGCTGATGCCGATCACGGAGCCGTTGGCGTAGCTCGGCGGCGGACGGAGGCCGAAGTGGCGGAGAATCGTGGGCGGGAGGTCGATGTTGGCGACCAGGCCGGAGCGCCAGGTCGTCGGGCTGACCAGTTGGGAGAAGGACAGCACGTAGTCAGGTCCGCGCGCGACGATGGGCGCGAGTCCTGCGAAGGGTGACCTGCGCGGTGCGAGGCCGGTGACAAGGAGCAAATCCTCCGAGACGAGGGCGTGAGCGGCGGCGGCGATCAGGTCGGCGACCTGCGAGTCACCGCCTGCAGCGGCCGCGTTCACGACGACGTAGTCGGCCTGCGCGAGGGCGTCCCTCAACGCGGTGGGCGTGGCGTGGGTCGTGGTGAGGTCCACCTTGCCCTCGGCATCCATCGCCGCAGCCAACTGCCAGGGCTCGCGCAGGCCGACGATGGCCGTGTGGTAGCCGGCGGAACGGAGTATCTGGCCGACGGAGCCGATCTCGACGGCATAGGGCAACCGGGCGTTCGCGCTACGAAGGGCCTCAAGGAAGCGCATACGGCCAATGGGATCGCGGAGCGCGAGGCCGCCGGGAGCGGAATCGTCGCTCGGCCAGACGGCCCGGTTGCCGGCCCCCAACGTCACCCAGCCCTCGGCCTCGGTCATGGGCCGAGGCACCGCGCAACTGAGTTGGCCCGCCGCGCCCTCGGAGGCCAGAGAAGAGAGGGCCTCGCGCGTGAGGAGAGGCGTGTCCGCCCAGCCGCCGGGCGGGAGGACGATGACGACGCATCGGGCAGCAAGAGCGGAGGACGAGAGGACGGAGGCGAGGAGAACGGCGAGTACGGCAACGGCATGCGGACAAGATGTCCGCGCTCCAACGGCGTGCCGGCGAGGACGCCGGCGCTCCCACGGCACGGCAACGGCGTGCGCGCTAACGGTCGCGGAGAAGCTCTTCATACAGTTCAATGGTGCTGTTCACCATGCGGCGGATGTCGAAGCGGTCGAGCAGCCTGTCGCGCTCGGTGCGGGTCTGCACGGCATGAGGCTGGAGCGTCGCCTGGAGGCCCGTCTCGTCGAGATTGAACTCGTTCTCGGAGACGAGCATGTCGGCCAGTGAGACCAGGTCGCCCCCGACGAACTCGGCGGCCTCGATGTACTCCTGGTCGGAGTCCAACTCGACCGTCGTGAGTTCCTGGCGGATTGCCCCGGCCAGTGCCTCGGGGTCGTCGGGTGGCACGAAGACGACCGATGGGGCGTCCCCCAGCACTTCGCGCAGGCCGCCCACGTCGGCGACGATGGTCTTCACTCCCGCGACGACCCCCTCGAGGGCCGCGAGGCCGAAGGACTCCTCACGCGAGGGCACCACCAGGATGTCTAGCGCGGCCAGGATCTCGGGCACGTCGCGCCGGCGGCCGAGGAAGACGATCTGGCCGGTGAGGTGCAGGTCGTGCGCGAGGGCTTCCAGGGTCTCGCGCTGCGGCCCATCGCCCACGATCACCAGGTCCACGTTGGGAATCTCCTCGGAGACCTGCGCGGCGGCGCGCAGGAAGACGTCCACGCCCTTCTCGCGCGAGAGCCTCGCGACGACACCCACGATGGCGGCCGAGGGGTCCAGGCCGATCTCCCTGCGCTTCGTGCCGGGATCGATCCGTCGGCGGAGCTGTCGGGCGTCGATGCCATTGTGGATGACCGACCAGCGCTCGGCGCCGTCGGCAGTGTACGCCAGGACGGCCTCGCGGATCGAGTTCGAGACCGCAATCCCCCGGTCAATCCTCGCGAAGAGCCAGCGATACGCGAAGCGGGCGGCCGGCCCGGCGCGCTGGGCACCGCGAGGAGGATCAGGGAAGACGTGGGCGGTCAAGACAAAGGCGGGGGGCGAACCCATCCCGCGGAGCGCCCACGCGGTTGCGAGGCCCGCGACGTAGCCGTGGGCGTGCACGATCTGAGCGCGACGGTCCTCAATCAGCCGGCGCAGCTGGCGCGCGGCCTGCAGGAGCGCGCGCGGCGCGGGCTCGCCCGGCACCGGCACCAGCGCCCACGGCACCAGCGCCCTCGCAAGATCGACCCGAAACTCGCGGCTCAGCGCCCCCGCGACGATCTGCCCGAAGCGCGCAGGCGGCAGCCCGGAGGCGAGCCCGACCACATGGGTGCGGATGCCCCCATCGGAGGGTCTGACCACATGGATGAGACGGACTGGTTCGGGCATGGGAACGGCAGTCCAGAGTCCGGAGTCCGGAGCGACGGCGTTGGGACTGGAGTCCCGACCTACAAGCGGCGTCGGGGCGATTATGGGAGGTGCGCAGGCACGTGTCAAGGCGGAGGCAGTACTGGTCAGCGGAGCGCGACTGTTGCGAGGGCGGTGGTTTGGGCGCCGTCCGCGTCGCGCGCCGTCACGCGGATGAGGTAGAGGCCGGCGGGAACGGGCAGGCCCGTCTCGGCGCGGCGGTCCCAGAGGACGGTCTGCAACCCGGCCTCGAGGGGCTCGTCAGCCACGATGGTGCGGATGGGTCGGCCGGCGACGTTGAGGACGGTCGCGGTGACTGAGGAGGCCTTAGAGAGGCTGAAGGTGAGCTGCGCGCCACCAGGGGTCGGGATGGCCGCGAGGGAGGTGACCATGGCGCTGCCGCCGGTGATCGTCGGGCCGGACGTCCAGGCATTTGGCGGGCCGACCGCCTGACCCGAGGCATCCGCGAAGCTGAACCGGTACTCGTAGGTGCCGGGCTTGGTGAGAGTGACCGAGGTGCGGTAGACCTTCCCCAGGCGCAGATCGCCGGCCGGCGCCTCCGACATCGTCTTCTGACGGAAGATCCTGCCGTCTCGTCGGATGACGACGTTGGCGGTCACGGGCCCGTCGCCGGCGCTGTCCCTGTACTCGACCTGGAACTGGAAGGCGGTGCCGAGCGGACCGGCGTCCGGGCTAACACCGTCGGCCTCGAAGCCGGAGGTCCCGGTCCAGCCCAGGCACGGCCGACCGGCGATCAGGGGGCCCTGGTGGAAGCCGGCCGGGTCGCCGCCTACGGGCAGCGCGTAGGTGTCGAGGAAGTGGAATCGGTGCTTGTAGACGGCGTTCGGCAGCTCGGCGGAGCCGACGTACGTCGCGCCGGTCGCGATGTCCCCGCCCTCATACGCTAGCGCAACGGAGCGGCAGGCCTCCCAGGAGCCGCCGGACCCCAGGCGCTGGATGAGGCACCGGGTGCGACGCGGGGGCAGACCGCGGGGGTCGGTGTACTTGACCTTGAAGGTGAACGTGGTCGAGTTGGGATCCCCAAGGTCGGGGTCTACGCCATCCGCCTCGTAGCCCGCGGTGCCCGCCCATTCCAGAACGGGGGGCGGGATGCTCTTGGAGGTCGTGGACGTGTTGCCGAACGCTCCCATGTTCACTCGGTCACCGTTCGGCGCCGGTTCGTTGGAGTAGTCCGCCGCCGGATCGCCGGCGTCGATGCAGGGGCTGTGAACGGGGTCCGTGACCCAGGTCTCGGTGTCCGGGTCCCAGCGCCCGGCCATCGACTGCAGACGCCAGTAGTCGCCGAGGAGGGGGTCCACGCTGAGGTTGCCGTTGATCCCGGTCTGATCGGGCATGCCCGCGTAGTCGCCGCAATCGCCGAAGACGTCGCAGTACGTCACGGCGAGGTCGTGCCCACCCTCTACGAAGACGCCGATCGCGTTGGTCACGTAGCAGATGATGGAGTTGGTCAGCGTCGCCGAGCCGCCGTTGCCGTGCACGACCCCGGCCGTGCCCAGCGGGTCCTCGCACTCGGTGATACCCAAGGTCAGGTTCGCGAGCAGCGTGCCGGGCTCGGAGTCCTGGAGGTAGATCGCTCCGCCCTGGTCCGCCAGTCCGAACGTCATAAGACAACTGCGGATCGTCGGCGCGCAGGACTTCACGTACAGGTGCGCGCCCGCGGTCTTGGCGCAGTTGGAGTCGAACGAGGAGCCCGAGATGGTCACGTCGGCGTCTTCGCAGTAGATCGCCCCGCCGTACTGGGCGTTGCTGTACCAGATGTCCGCGTCGGTGATGACCGGCGCCGATCCGGGGCCACAGTAGATCGCGCCGCCCTGGCCGTCGTCCGCGGCGCAATCGGACACCTCGTTGCCCGAGATGACCGGCGAGGAGGAGGAGCCGCAGTAGATGCCCCCGCCCGCGCCGCCGTGCGCGGTGTTGTGGTCCAGCCAGTTCCCCGAGATCGTGGGGGAGGCCGATACGCAACAAATGCCCCCGCCCTGCCCCAAGGCAGCGTCATGGCAGGTGATCTCGTTGTCACGGATAGTCGGCGAGCAGGACTCACAGTAGATCCCGGAGCCCTGCAGTGCCTCGTTCCCCGTGATGTCGTTGTGCTCGATGACCGGGCTACCGGCGTGGCAGTAGATTCCCCCGCCCTGCCCCACGAAGCCGTCCCCGTTGTCATAGACCTGGTTGTAGGCGATGGTGGGCGAGGCTCCCTCGCAGAGGATGCCTGAGCCCTTGGCGGCGAGGCCCTTGTGAATGTAGAGCCCGAGCAACTGCGAAGCGGAGGTCTCGCCGGACTGGAACGTCACGACGGGGCCCGCATACTCGCCGGAGATCGCAGTGGCCTTGACGACGCTGTAGTCGGTGGGGTCGGTACTGCGGACCGTGATGGCCTTGCCCTTGAAGTCGATGTTCTCGGCGTAGGCGCCCGGAGCGACAACCACCTCATCGCCGCCGCTCGCAGCGTCGATGGCTGCCTGGATGGTGGTGTGGTCGGCAGGTACGTTGATCGTGGCGGCGCTGCCAGAGGTGGGCAACGACGCGAGTACCCAGGCGCTGAAGAGTAACGTGGCGACGGGTCGGACCATCATGTCGCGGTGTACGATGTGCATCCCCCTCCTGTCACTCTCTCGGCACTTCACGCTTCCGCCAGACACTGAGACACGTCACCAACTCCAGAAGTCCGAGGACCTCCGGAGTCCGTTGGCCCCGCGCTCTCGCCAGCGCGGCCCCTACTGGTGTAGAGGGTCGCGGCAAGGAGTCTATAGGCGCTGCGAGCGAGATTCCTGAGACGTCAGGCGGCCCTCACGACACCCGGCCCCTGCAATGCCGGCGCTGCGGTTTGCAGCACCGTCGCCAGCCCGCCACTGGCAAGCTTGCCCTCGCGGTCTACCTCAAGGAGCCCCCCGTCTTGAAGTCGAGGTCGCCCTGGGTGGCGAAGGTGACCTCGTAGGTTCGGTCGCCCGAGGTCAGGCGGACGCCGACAGTGCCAGCGGTCTCGATGAGGTCAGCCTGGTCCATGGCGGCGAGGTTCTGGTCGCCGACCTGAATGACGTGGAGAAAGAGGTCGTCGGTCCGTGGGGTGCCGGGGCTGACCTCGACGCGCCACTGGCCCATCATCGCGAGCTGCTCGGGCTTGAGGTTGCTCGGCTGGAGGTCCCAGTTCTTGCCGGCGGCCCAGAACTCCTTGCCCGGTCCGCCGACGGGCGTGAGGACGGCGTCCTTGGGCAGCAGCGTGCGGCAGAAGAGGCGGCCCTCGCGGTGGTCGGCGCGGAAGGTCGGGCCGTCGATGACCGGCTCGTAGGCGGTGTGGAGCAGCCACTCCTTGCGGTAGCTCGGATCGGTCGAGACGACGCGGTCGAAGATGACGAAGTGGTTGGGCATCACGAACACGAGTTGGCGCGTGACGAGGCCGACCTTCTCCGGCAGATCACCGCCGTGCTTGTAGCACTCGGTCGCATCCCCCGCGACGTACACGTAGCGGTCGTTGGTCTCGAAGGCCTTCAGCACGGAACCGAGCTGCTTGTGCTGGGCGCCGTGGCAGCCTTCGACCGTGCCGCCCCAGTAGCGGGCGGGCGGCTCGCCGGGCTGGTGGACCAGCACGCAGTTGTGGGCGACGGTCTGGGCGTAGTAGTTGGCGAGGTGCTGACCGTTCTGCTCCTCGGCGTAGCGGGTGCCGGAATCGAGGGCCAGATGGCCGCGATGATAGATCACGAAGTTGAGCGCATCGAAGTGCTTGTGCTGATCCAGCGTGCCGCCGCAGGTGAACAGGCAGTACGTGTCCAGCGGACCGGCCCCTGAGCGCATGTAGATCTGACCCATGTTCTCGAAGTTGCGGGCATGGGGCAGGGACTCGGGGGCCAAAGCGGGAGGTGAGGCGTCGAGGTCGGAGAGAAGGAAGGGGTAGATGAACCACGAGCCGCCATAGCCGCGCTGGTTCTGGGGCACGATCTCCTGTACGTGACGCGCGAGGGCGGCGGCCTCCGGGAGTTGGCGACCGTAGAGGTGCCGGATGTTGGCCATGTGGGTGAACAGCTCCCACGAGGGGAGTTCGTTCGTGGTGTGCGGCGTATCCCCGTAGCCGAACTCCAGCGGCTGGCCGCCGGTCTCGATCCAGTTCCAGATGACGTAGTTCGCGAGCCACGCGCTGTGCGGCCAGTCGGGCGCGATGTTCTCGCCCGTCGCGCTGAGCCATGTGTAGAGGAAGTTCTGTTCGGCCCACGGGTATGCGCCGAAGGCATAGCCGAGGGTCGGCGAGGCCGAGCCGCCATCGTCACCGCAAGCGGCCTTTCGATGGGCGAGCATCTTCAGGTTCTCGTTGTAGCCCCATACGAGCCACTCGTTGACGAGCGACTCCTCGATGCCGGTCCCGTAGGCGGTGCAGCCGATGAACCACTTGCAGTTCGGCGCGCCGTAGAAGCCGGTGGTGTAGCCGCTGATGTTCTCGCGGTAGATGGGCGGCCGGGCGGCGAAGACCTTCTGCAACACCTGCACGAGGCGGGACATGGTCTGGCGGCGCTCGTCCTCGGTGAGGTCATTGTAGAGCCAGTCCCACGCCATCGTCGCATGTACGCGCGAGGTGGAGTACCAGTTGACGCTCTTCTTCTGCTCGTAACACTGCTCGTAGAACGTGAGGCTGAGGTCAAGCAGGCGCTTGGCGAGGTCGAGGTACTTCGGATCGCGCTCGACGAGGTAGACGAACGCGGCCATCGCGGCGTCCTGCCCATGCTCCTTGACCTCGGGCGCATCGCCGAGGTCGGTCAGGAGCTTGTCCACGCTGGCCTTGCGGCGAACGTACCAGGCGCTCTCCGGCCCGAGCGCGCGCTCGCGGACCTGCGGGAAGGTGTCGGCGTTGAAGAAGAGGCGCGGGTGATCGGGGCGGATCTTAGAGACCCAGTCGGGTAGCTGCTGCGCGGCAGATGGGGCGACGCAGCTCAGTGCGAGGGCGACGCCTAGCGCGATGGTCCAGGCACCGTTCATGCTGATCCCTCCCGTCAGTGGCCGGGCCGAGGCGGACCGTTCCGCCAAGTGCGCCGCATGTGCGCGCGGTTCCTGCTTGTCGGCAGGTCACGTTGCGCTCGGGCGGGAACTCCGGGGACACGATCCCAATCCGATACAGCCGGATTGGGTCATGTCCCCGAATCCCCGGAGGCCAGCCGATGTCCGCCAGTTCCCTTGCTCGTATGCTCATCTCAGTCGCGGCGCTAGCGCTGACGACGACCGCCCTCGCGGGTCCGCTTCGCGTTGGGGTGGCGAAGGCGAAGCTGACGCCCGATAAGCCCGGCCAGTGGATTGCGGGATACGGTGAGAACCGTCCGGCCGAGGGGGTGCATGACGACGTCTGGACGCGCGCGATGGCGATTGGGGATGGCGAGACGACGATCGTGATCGTGGCGAACGACCTGGTCGGGCTGTTCTACCCCGACACGCGGGAGATCGCCGGCAGCGTGCCAGGCGTGCCGGCGGACAACGTCATCATCACCTGCACGCACGTTCACTCCGGGCCGGACGTGCTGGGCCTGTGGGGACCGAATCGGATGACGCGCGGGGTCGATGAGGCATATCTGGCGATGGTGAAGCGGCGGATCGCGGCGACCATCGGCGAGGCGTTGGCGAACACGCAGCCGGCGAAGCTGAGGTTCGCGCGGGCGGAGGCGCCGCCGAAGACGGGCTACAACTGCCGCGAGCGGGAGCTGGTCGATCCTGAGATCTCGGTGATGCAGGCGGTGACGGCCGACGGCAAGGCGGTCGGCACGCTGGTGAACTACGCCTGCCACCCGGAGGTCCTGCGGACCGATAGCCGGCTCATCACGTCGGACTGGGTGCACTACCTGCGGGAGGAGATGGAGCCGACGGGCACGGGCGATGTGCTGCTGGTGAACGGCGCGCTCGGCGGGATGGTGACGCCGGAGATCGACGCGCCCACCTTTGCCGAAGCAGAGCGCGTGGGCCGGGCGCTGGGCAAGGCGGCCCTCGAGGGGCTGAAGACAACCGAGGAGATCAGCGAGGCGGACATCGGCTTTGAGCGCGCGACCTTCGACCTGGCCTTCGACAACCCGGGGCTGGCGCTGCTGGCGCAGCTGGGTGTAATCCACCGCACGCCGTCGGCACAGAACACGGTGCAGACTTCGGTCATCGCGGCGCGGATCGGGCCGGCGCAGTTCGCGTCACTGCCCGGCGAGGCGCTGCCGAAGGTCGGCCTCGCGGTCAAGGGCCTGATGACCGCCAAGTACCGCTTCTTCTTTGGGCTCTGCGACGACGAACTCGGGTACCTCCTGCACGCTGAGGCCCTGGACAACCCCCTCTACAAGTACGAGCAGAGCATGTCCGCCAACCCGCAGGCCGTGCCGCTGCTGATGGAACAGGTGAAGGCGGCGGTTGAGGCGACGGAGTAGGCGCGCCGCGCCCCTGCGGGCCTTCACATGCGAGGCACCCACCACTGCGCCTGCCAGTACTTCCGGTCCAGCGCGTAGGTACCGACCGGCTCTCCCTCGTCAGGCACCTTGTCGATGATGCCGTAGCGGGCCATCTCGCGCACGTACGGGAACGGTGGGCGGAAGCCGGGCATGTCGAAGCGCTTGATCTGATCGAGGCGGCGTTGGCCAGCGGTGACCATCGCGAGGAGGGCTTGGTAGTCGGGGTCGTCGGTTGAGCGAAAAAAGAGGGACACCATACCAATTTCGGACGTCGGAAATTGGTATGGTGTCCCTCTTTTTTCGCAGAGGCCGTAGCCGCCGGCTTCTTTGGCGAGGGGCGCGAGGAGCATGAGGGACTTGGCGGGGCGGGTGAGGTTGAAGACGATGTGGCGGCTGTGCCTGAGGCGAGGATCGTTCCAGTCGGGCCGCCAGAAGGAGAGGTCCATCTCGTCGGAGAGGGCGCGCGGGAGGCACGTCGGGCCGGTGTGGCAGCCTGCGCAGCGGCGGTCGATGACCTCGGCGGCGGCCTTGGTCTCGGGCCAGTCGAAGTCGGTCTCCACGAGGCTGTTCGCGTAGTAGCCGCCGATGCTCCCTGAGCCGAGGGCGCCGTAGGTTCCGGGATAGGGCGCGCCGGACTCGATCCAGTAGCGGATCGTGTCCACCTCGGTGGGCGAGAAAAATGGGGACACCATACTCATTTCGGACGTCGGAAATGAGTATGGTGTCCCCATTTTTCTCATCAGCGGGCTGGCGGAGGTGCCGATGGAGCGCGGCGGGAGGTTGCTCTTCGGGTCGTTGCGGCCATCGACGAACTGCTTCAGCCAGGTCAGCTCGAAGTAGCTGTGGGAGAACATCGGGCCGCGGTCGCCGGTGAGGATCACGCCGCCGGAGCGCGGGCCGTCGGCGCCGTGGGCCTCGTAGTCATGGCAGCGGACGCAGTGGCGGTCGAGGATCGGCTGGATGTCGCGCGGGAAGTCGAACACGTCCGGCTGGTTCGGGATGGGAGTGATAGGGCTCGGTGGGCGACGGAGGGCCTGGAGGTCATGCGTGGGGACCACCGCCCGCGTGCGCTGCTCGTGACACCCGACGCAGGAGGTCGTCTCGCCGGGTTGGACCGTGAGGAAGCTCTGCATGCGCTTGACCGAGAGGTCGTCTTTGTCCAGCGCCACGAAGAAGAGCGAGCGGAGCGCGGGGACCTCCATGTAGGCGGAGCCATCGGGCTCAACGGGCACCGTGCCGAGGACGCGCTCCAGCGTGAAGGTGCCGCCATAGCTGAGCGGGTCCATGCCGCCCGTGTAGTTGATCGGCTTGGGGAGCGTTTCGAGGATGAGGAGCTTCTTGACCTCGCCGGGCTTCACCCCCACCATGTTGCGGCCGTCGTAGACGTTCGCAAGCAGGAGGCGGCCCGTGGCCTTGGTGAGATCGACGCGCGGCTCGATGACCGGTTCGCGGGGGTGAGGCGCCAGGAGGCGCGGCTCGTGCACCCAGAAGCCGGCGTCGGTCTCCTGGTCGGAGAGCATGTAGATCGGCAGCGACTCGCCGGTGGCGTCGATCAACTCGAGGCTGGCGCCCCGCGCGGCGAGGAAGGTCGTCTCATCGAGCGCCAGGGGATCGCGGTAGTTGTCGCCCGGCGAGACCATCCGCGCGTTGGCTTCGTCGTCCGGGCCGTCGCCCGGATCGATGATCGTGACCACGCCCATGTGCTCGTGCTGGCCATGGCCGGGGGAGAAGATGGCGACGACCTTGCGCGTGCCGGGAATCGGCTTGGCGTCGAGCATCGCGATGCCTGGGTTGAGGTTGCCGAAGAAGGGCATCTGCTCGGTGCCGTCGGGGTTCGCGGTCCACAGGTGGTGGTAGTGCACCTGGCTGCGGTCCACATACTCCCAGCGCATGTACAGCACGCGGCCGTCCGGCAGCACCCACGGGGTGTTGTCATGCTCCACGTTTGCGGAGATCATCCGCAGGCGTGAGCCGTCCGCTTCGCAGCGGCAGAGCGTCGCGACCTGCGTCAGCCAGCAGTTCACCCAGCGCTGGCTGCGGCTGGAGCAGAACATGATCCCGCCATCGGGCAGGTAGGTCGGCTCGATGTCGTCATAGCCGCCATCGGTGATCTGCCGAGGCTCCGAAAAAAGAGGGACACCATACCAATTTCCGACGTCCGAAATTGGTATGGTGTCCCTCTTTTTCTGCAGCTCGTAGAGGTGGTAGTGCTCGGCGCCGGCCTTGAGGTAGGAGAAGAGGACTGTGCGGCCGTCGTAGGAGACCTGCGGATCGCGGATGGACCCCTGCGGGTCCTCGAAGATGACGCTGACCTCGCCGGTCGTCGCGTTCAGCCGACAGAGCCTCGCGCCGCCGGCCTGGTAGAGCTTCTGGCGGTCATTCGCCGCGTAGTACCCGAAGTTCGCGTACCAGTGCTCGGGGATTCCCGGTTTGCGGACCACGAATAGGATGTCCGGGTTCCCGTGCTTGCCCAGCAGCTCGGCGAGGCGCCGGCGAGCGCCCTCGGCGGCGGCGCGACGCGCCTCCAGGGCGCGCTGCCGCAACGCGGCGATGGCCTGCGAGGTCGCGGGATCGGAGGAGGTGATCTCCCAGATCGAGTAGAGCGCAAACCGCGAGGGCTTCGTGCACCAGAGGCGCACGTACCGCCCGCGCGCGTTCAGGCCATTGAGCGCTCGGGTCTCGTCCGTGCCGTCAGCGATCTTGCGCACTGTGGTCCAGTTCTGTGCGTCGTCGGAGACCTGGACCTCATACTCGGCGGCGTACGCGTGCTCCCAGGCGATGGTGAGACTGCCGATCGGAACGGTCTCGCCGAAGTCGATCTGCAACCACTCGGTCTGGTTCGTGCGACTCGCCCAGCGTGTCTGCGGGTCGCCGTCGAGCGCGTACTCCGCCGGGTAGCGGGGGTCGTAGACCGAGGAGGCGGTCACGGGCGACTGAGCAACTGCAGGACGGCCGAGGGCGAGCACAAGTAGCACCCAAAACGGCGTAGCGGCCATGGCGACTCCCTCAGTGCATTCCTACAACGGCGGCACGCGCAGGATGAACACGTCGCGCTGCCCGCTGCCCTCCCAGTTGCTGGTGAAGAGGACGAAGCGACCGTCGCGGCCGATGTTCGCGCGCGGGCTGTTCCAGTACTGCTTCGCGTAGACGGAGCGATGGTGCGCGAGCCGCCGGACGCGCTGGCTCCCGTCGGTCGCGACCTGCACGATCTCGTTGCGAAAGACGCCGGACTGCGGGAGATCGTTCCCCACGTAGAAGCTCAACAGCACCCAGTCCTCGTTGTCCGCGAGCAGCGAGAGGTGGTAGTCCTGGCTCCAGTCGTTCTTCAGGTCGAGCACCGTGCGGAACTCGTGAGGGGTGGCGAAGCTGCGGAAGGTCAGACAGTTGCGCCAGTTGTCCGCGCCGATGATTGTCCCCTGCCCGTTGTCGGAGTGGCCCGGCGCATAGTCCGGCTCATCGTCGATCAGGTCCTCGGTCTGGTTGGTCTCAAGGTCGATCACCCGCGCCTGCACGACCCCCTTGCCCTGTTCTGCGGCCTTCATGACGCAGTAGCGGCCGGACTTGTCCACCTGAACCTCGTCCAGGTTCGTCCTGTCCTCGCGCAGGAGGAGCACATCGTCGCTCCGGCGCCAGATGAGGTAACCGACGAGATTCCACTGCGGGTCCTGGCGCGAGAAGGCGAAGACGTTGTCATCGAGGCTCTTGCTCATCTGCGCGAGATGGCCGGGCGGCAGCACGTCGGTGAAGTCCTTCACGAGCGTGTACTCCTGCGTCGCTACGTTGTGGGCCCACAGATGCAGCCCCTCGTGGCAGTAGAGGACGTCCGGATCCTCGCCGCTCCAGATCGCGCTCTCCCCGCGCGGCTCGTAGCCGCTGGGTGGTTTCCTGCCGAAGAGCGGCTCCTTCCCCACCAGCGCGAAACGCGCGGGATCGAGGCGGAAGAGCATCGCCCTGCCCGAGCAGTTGATGTGGAACCGCGTGCTGTCCTTGTTCAACGAGGGCCAGTACGAGTAGGCGTTCTGGTTCTCCTTGCCGTCCGTCTCATCTGTGACGCGCATGAGCTGGGTGCCGAACACCGGATCAGTGAACACACCCCCGGCCTTCGGGAGCGTCACGGGAAGGGGGTCGTAGATGGCGAGGTCGGTCCTGATGCCGGGGGCAGGAGTCTGGGAGCAGATGGAGAGGAGTATCGTCAGCCACGTGCAGAGCGATAGCATCGTTGGTTTCCCTTCGGGGGTGCCGGGAGCGTTGCCGGATTGGGTCAGGGCGGACTTTGCAGCCCGCCCTGCCCGTTCGAACCGTGCGTGCGGGACTACCGCACACGGCTCCCGCCGGGATAGCCCGAGGTGGGCGGAGCGAGCGGGCCGAGTTCGGAGAGCCG
>Ga0194125_10005884_pt1 | contig 18430 bp, 16 predicted proteins | sample TA2KigC250mmetaG_FD_148626 | JGI IMG/M metagenome (GOLD analysis project Ga0194125, IMG submission 148626) | Freshwater microbial communities from Lake Tanganyika, Tanzania - TA2015034 Kigoma Deep Cast 250m | ecosystem: Environmental > Aquatic > Freshwater > Lake | place: Tanzania: Lake...
GTTCTGATAGAAGTGGGACTCGAACCGGGTGAGGCGGGAAAGCTTCCACCAGGCGATGGCCATTTGTTCGACGAGGAGTTCCTCCAGGCAGCCCGCAGGGTGGTAGGCGGCGCGGAAGTCATTGAAGAGGCGGGCGAAATCCTGTTTGTCCTCGGTCGGGAGGAGAGCGGCGCGGGCACGGAGGCCGTGTTTGAGGGCGTTCTGGCTGGAGACGGCTTTTCCGGCGGGGGTTCTGGGCCCGGTGCTGCGGCGGGCGTTGCGGCGGTTGGCGTGGATTTGTTTTTCGGTGGCCATAAAAAAGCAAAATGTGGACGAACGAAGCCAAATTGGGCGGTGGCCGCCCGGGAGGCGGTGCTCCGGTAAGAGAGTAGCAGGGGGGTGAGAGGGGAGAGGGGTTGGTGTAGGGTTAGCATGTTGAAAAGGAAGGGGAAAGATTGTGGGGTTAGGGAGTGAACGTTGTGGGCCTTGGGGACTGAGCCCTGCTGGGACTGATGTGCTACACCTTGGCCGGACGGGGCCGGTACAGCCAGCGAGGCCCCGCGGATGGCAGCGCGCCCCTCCCGCCGCCGGCGACGACTTCAATCGCACTCGAGCCGCAGAACGTACCTAACCGGCGGATTCAGGCAGGGGTCAAAGCTGCGGCCAGCACTGCCAGCTTCGGCAGGCCCCGCCCAACAGCATGCCCAGCCTGCCTCATTCGGAATTCCGAGCCGGGCAGGAGGCTGCCCTCCAAGGGCTTCGCGACCTGTGCCGCACCAGTGGTGTCACAGAGGGGCGGCGGGCGTTAGAATAGGAGCCAGTCGGCCCGTGGTTTGGGGTCGCACTCAATCGACCGATGACAAGAGCAAGAAACCTGCTTAACCGAAACGACACCGCCGCTACCGTAGGTTGCGAGGCCGAGCTTTGGCGGATGGCGGACGCCCTGCGCGGCAGCATGGACGCGGCCGAGTACAAGCACGTCGTCCTGGGTCTCTTATTCCTCAAGTACATCTCCGACGCCTTTGAGGAGCAGCACGCCCGGCTTGATGCCCAGCGGGCCGAGGGCGCCGACCCCGAGGACCCGGACGAATACCGCGCGCACGACAAGTTCTGGGTCCCGCCCGAGGCGCGCTGGGCGCACCTCAAGGCTCAGGCAAAGCAGCCCACCATTGGCCGGCTGGTTGACGACGCTATGGGCGGCATCGAGCGCGACAATCCCGTGCTGAAGGGCGTGTTGCCCAAGGACTACGCCCGCCCCGCCCTGGACAAGCCGCGCCTCGGCCAGCTCATTGACATGGTGAGCAACATCCGGGTGGGCGACGCCGAGGCGCGGTCTAGGGACGTGCTCGGTGGCGTATACGAGTATTTCCTATCGCAGTTTGCCAGCGCCGAGGGCAAGAAGGGCGGGGAGTTCTACACGCCCCGCTGTGTCGTCAGGCTCCTGGTCGAGATGCTGGAGCCATACAAGGGCCGCGTCTACGATCCCTGCTGCGGCTCCTCGGGCATGTTTGTGCAGTCGGTCGAATTCATCCGCGCCCACGCGAGCGGCAACGGCAATGGGGGAAGAGCCAGGGCCGACATCTCGATCTACGGCCAGGAATCCAACTACACTACGTGGCGCCTCGCGAAGATGAACCTCGCCATCCGCGGGATCGAAGGCCTGATCGCGCACGGCGACACCTTCCACAACGACCGCTTTCCCGACCTCAAGGCTGACTTCATCCTCGCCAATCCGCCCTTCAACGTGAGCGACTGGGGCGGTGAGCGGCTGCGCGAGGACAAGCGCTGGAAGTGCGGCGTTCCGCCGGTGGGCAACGCCAACTTCGCTTGGGTGCAGCACATCATCCATCACCTCGCGCCCACTGGCACGGCCGGCTTCGTGCTCGCCAACGGCTCGATGTCGTCGAACCAGTCCGGTGAGGGCGACATCCGCAGGGCCATCGTTGAGGCCGACCTGGTTGATTGCATGATCGCGCTGCCCGGCCAGCTCTTCTACTCGACGCAGATCCCGGCCTGCCTCTGGTTCCTGGCGCGTGACAAGAAAAACCGCCGCTTCCGTGACCGCCGGGGCCAAGTGCTCTTCGTTGATGCCCGCGACGTGGGCAGCATGGTGGACCGGACCCACCGCGAGCTGAACGGCGACGACATCGCCCGCATCGCCAGCACCTACCACGCATGGCGTGGCGAGGAGGAGGCGGGCGAGTACGGCGACGTGCCCGGTTTCTGCAAGAGCGCGACGCTCGACGACATCCGCAAGCACGGCCACGTCCTCACGCCTGGGCGTTACGTGGGCGCGGAAGCGCGGGAGGAAGACGGAGAGCCGTTCGGGGAGAAGATGAAGCGGCTCACCGCGACTCTGCGGGAGCAGCAGGCCGAGGCGGCTAAGCTGGACGCCGCGATCGCCGCCAACCTGAAGGAGCTTGGGTATGGCGGGTGAGTGGACCGAAAGACTCCTCGGAGATGTCATTGACATCAAACATGGCTTTGCCTTCAAAGGCGAATTCTTCCGCGATGAGGCGCCGGGGGACATTCTCCTGACTCCTGGCAACTTTGCTATCGGCGGTGGGTTCAAGGCCGAAAAACTCAAGTACTACGATGGACCGGTGCCGGATGAGTTCGTCCTGAGCGACGGCGACCTCCTGGTCACGATGACGGATCTCAGTAAGAACGCCGATACATTGGGCTATCCGGCCTTTGTCCCACGGAGCGGTGAAGGTCTGCGGTATCTCCACAACCAGCGACTTGGGAAGGTCGCTCCAAAGCACGAGGACGCTGTTCACCTCAGGTACCTTCATTACCTCATGTGCAGCCAGGAGTACCGGCATGAGGTTGTAGCCAGCGCGACAGGAACAACAGTCAAACACACATCCCCGGAACGCATCAAGCGGTTTCGTTTCCGCCTTCCGCCCCCAGTGGAACAGCGCGCCATCGCGCACATCCTTGGCACGCTGGACGACAAGATCGAGCTGAACCGACGCATGAACGACACACTGGAGGCGATGGCGCGGGCGCTTTTCAAGTCCTGGTTCGTGGACTTTGACCCCGTGCGCGCCAAGACGGAGGGCCGCAATCCCGGCCTGCCCCGGGACGTCGCCGATCTATTCCCCCGCCGTCTCGTGGACTCCGAACTGGGCGAGATTCCGGCGGGGTGGGAGGTGAAGAGCCTGGACGAAGCCGCAAGGTTTCTCAATGGGCTTGCATTGCAGAAGTATCCTCCCGAGGGTGAGCGCTGGCTGCCCGTGATCAAGATCGCCCAGTTGCGAGCCGGCCACACAATCGGCGCCGACCGGGCGAGCCTGAATCTTGAACCCGACTACATCGTGGAGGACGGGGACGTGCTGTTTTCTTGGTCGGGGTCCCTTGAGTGTGTCTTGTGGGCTGGTGGTCAGGGTGCTCTGAACCAGCACCTGTTCAAGGTGACTTCGGACAAGTATCCGAAATGGCTTTGCTACCTCAGCGTTCACCTGCACCTCGACGACTTCCGGCACATCGCAGCGGGCAAGGCCACGACGATGGGTCACATCCAGCGACATCACTTGGCCAGTGCGAAGTTGCCAATTCCGTGTCAACCGGAACTGCTTCGAGCCATGGACAGGGCCATTAGCCCAATTATCGAGAGCACTTGGCGTCGCGCCGTGCATTCCCGCACACTCGCCGCCCTGCGCGACACCCTGCTGCCGAAGCTCATCTCCGGCGAGCTGCGAGTGAAGGACGCGGAAGAGTTCATTGGGAGAGTGGTCTGATGGCCGAAGTTCTCACCGCGCCCTTCGTGATGCACGGCACGCGCGACGCGATCGCGGCTGGGTTGACGCATGTCGAGCAGCAGGTGAGGAGCATCGAGGCAGCGGTGGTCGAGAAACCCGGCCTGGCGTTCGATCTCGCCAAGACGCTGGTGGAGAGCGTCTGCAAGGCGGTTCTCAGTGAACGAACCATCTCTTACAACGAAGACGACGACTTGCCCACGCTGTTCAAGACCGTTTCCCAGTTCCTGCCCTTCCTGCCGCGTACAGCAAGCGAGGAGGCGGGGATTAGGAAGAGCCTCGTGCAGACCCTCAACGGTTTACACACAGCCATCCACGGTATCTGTGAGCTGCGCAACCAGTGTGGGTTCGCCTCGCACGGCTCGGCCGAACCGCGTCCTGCGATGGAATCGGTGCAAGCACTACTGGCTGCGCAGGCGGCTGACACCATTGTCGGCTTCCTCTACCGTGTCCACCGCCAGGACCGGCCCCCCCAGCCTTCCCGGAGTCTCTTGTATGAGGACAACGCAAGCTTCAACGAGTTCGTGGACGAAGCCCACGACATCATCCGCATCTTCGAGGCCGAGTTTCGACCCAGCGAGGTCCTGTTTCAGATGGAGCCGGGGACCTACCGAGTCAAGCTAGCCGAGTTTGATGTTGAAGCCGAAAACGTCGAGGTTGACGCCGCACCGGACGGCGCTGCGGAGGCAACACCATGACGGAACAGGGCATCACGGAATCCGTAGTCGAACAGGCCGCGCTCGCCTGGTTCGAGAGCGCGGGGTGGTCCGTCAAGAACGGCGTGGAGATCGCGCCGGGCGAGTTGGCTGCGGAGCGCATTGCCTGGGATGAGGTAATGCTTACGGGGCGCCTGCGGGATGCGTTGGCGCGGCTCAATCCAGATCTCCCCGCCGAGGCGTTGGAGGACGCTTTCCGCAAGCTCGCCCGGCCCGAAGGCGCGGACCTCATCATGCGCAACCGCGCCATGCATCGCCTGATGGGGGACGGGGTAACGGTAGAGTATCGCACATCAGAGGGCACGATCCGCGGTGCGCAGGCCCGTGTGATCGACTTCGACAACCCCGAGGCCAACGACTGGGTCACGGTCAACCAGTTCAGCGTCAGAGAGAACAGACAGACACGGAGGCCGGACGTGGTGCTGTTCGTCAACGGCCTGCCGCTTGGTGTCATCGAGCTCAAGAACGCGGCCGATGAGAATGCCACGATCTGGACGGCCTTCCAGCAGCTTCAAACCTACAAGGCCGAGGTCCCCACTTTCTTCTCCACTAACGCACTGCTGCTGATCTCCGATGGAGTGGAGGCGAGGGTGGGGACGCTGACAGCGGGGCGGGAATGGTTCAAGCCCTGGCGGACGGTGTCAGGCGAACGGCTGGCCGATCAGCACTTGCCCGAGCTACAGGTAGTGATCGAGGGTATCTTCGCGAAGCAGCGTTTCCTGGATCTGGTGCGTGACTTTGTCGTTTTCGAGGACGAGGGCGGCGGGCGAATCGCCAAGAAGATGGCGGGCTACCACCAGTTCCACGCCGTGCGCGTTGCGGTGGCCGAGACGTTGCGCGCGGCTGAGCTGCAACAAGAGGCGGACTGGCTCGCGGAAGCCATAGGCGGCTCCGCGACTGGCCGGCGGCCCGGCGGCAAGCCGGGCGACCGGCGCATCGGCGTGGTCTGGCACACACAGGGCTCGGGCAAGAGCCTGACAATGGCTTTCTACGCGGGCCGTATCGTCCGCGAGCCGGCGATGCAGAACCCCACCATCGTCGTCCTCACCGACCGCAATGACCTGGATGACCAGCTTTTCGGCACATTCTCCCGCTGTAGCGAGCTCTTGCGCCAGCCCCCTGTGCAGGCGGAAAGCCGCGCGCACTTGCGGGAGCTCCTCCGCGTGGAGGCCGGCGGCGTGGTCTTCACGACGATCCACAAGTTCTTCCCGGAGGAGAAGGGGGACCGGCACCCGACACTCTCCGAGCGGCGGAACGTCATCGTGATCGCGGACGAGGCGCACCGCAGCCAGTACGATTTCATCGACGGCTTCGCGCGTCACATGCGGGATGCGCTCCCGCGTGCCTCCTTCATCGGTTTCACGGGCACCCCAATCGAACTTCAGGACGCCAACACACGCGCGGTTTTCGGCGACTACATCAGCGTTTACGATATCCAGCGCGCCGTGCAGGACCGCGCCACGGTGCCAATCTACTACGAGAGCCGGCTGGCCAGACTAGCGCTCGACGAAGCCGAGCGGCCGAAGATTGACCCGGACTTCGAGGAAGCGACCGAAGGCGAGGAGGTCGAACGCAAAGAGAAGCTCAAGACCAAGTGGGCGCAGCTTGAAGCCATCGTGGGCGCGGAGAGGCGGCTGAGGCTCGTCGCAGAGGACATTGTCCAGCATTTCGAGAAGCGCCTTGAAGCCATGGACGGCAAGGCGATGGTAGTCTGCATGAGCCGGCGCATCTGTGTCGAGCTTTACCGCGAGCTGGTGCGCCTGCGGCCAGCTTGGGCGCACGCGGACGACGAGCGGGGTGAAATCAAGGTGGTGATGACCGGCTCGGCCAGCGACCCGGCCGACTGGCAACCACATATCCGCAACAAGCGCCGCCGTGAGGCGCTCGCCAAGCGCTTCCGCGATGTGGCGGACCCGTTCAAGGTTGTGCTCGTGCGCGACATGTGGCTCACCGGCTTCGACGCGCCGTCACTCCACACGATGTATTTGGACAAGCCGATGCGCGGCCACGGGTTGATGCAGGCCATCGCGCGCGTTAACCGCGTGTTCCTGGACAAGCCCGGCGGGCTGGTTGTGGACTATCTGGGCCTCGCCCACGAGCTTAAGGCGGCGCTTGCGACCTACACGGAGAGCGGAGGCACAGGGCGTACCGCCCTTGACCAGGATGAAGCTGTGGCCGTGATGCTGGAGAGGTACGAGGTCTGCTGCGGCCTCTTTCACGGGTTTGATTGGTCCAAGTGGACGGCTGGAACGCCCCAGGAGCGAGTGGCGCTGTTGCCGCTCGCCCAGGAGCACATCCTCTCCCAGGAGAACGGGAAGGACCGCTGCGTACACGCCGTGCGCGAGCTCTCGCAGGCATTCGCCCTGGCGGTCCCGCACCCCGAGGCGCTCCGCATCCGCGACGACGTGGCCTTCTTCCAAGCTGTGCAGGCAGTGTTGGCCAAGCGTGCCGCGGGCGAGGCCCGGCCTGAAGAGGAATTGGACCACGCCGTGCGGCAGATCATCTCTCGCGCCGTTGCGCCGGAAGGCGTCGTGGATATCTTCGCCGCAGCCGGTCTCAAGAAGCCGGACATCTCAGTTCTCTCCGACGAGTTCCTGGCCGAGGTCCGCGCGATGCCCCAGCGCAACCTCAGCGTGGAACTGCTGCGCAAACTGCTCCACGGGGAGATCCGCACGCGGCGGCGGAAGAACGTCGTGCAGGCTCGCTCCTTCGCCGAGATGCTAGAGGAGACCATCCGCCGCTACCAGAACCGCGCCGTCGAGGCCGCGCAGGTCATCGAGGAGCTGATCGCGCTCGCAAGGGACATGCGCGAGGCCGACCGTCGGGGGGAGTCGCTCGGTCTCTCGGAAGACGAGCTGGCCTTCTATGACGCACTGGAGACGAACGACAGCGCGGTGAAGGTCCTCGGGGAGCCGACGCTGCGTGCCATCGCACGAGAGCTGGTCGAGACCGTCCGCAACAACGTGACGATCGACTGGACCCTACGCGAGAATGTGCGCGCCCGCCTGCGTGTGTTGGTGAAGCGCGTTTTGCGAAAGCACGGCTACCCGCCGGACAAGCAAGAGAAGGCTACGCTAACGGTCCTGGAGCAGGCGGAGGTGCTATCGGACACTTGGGCGGCTGCCCAGATGGAAGCAGGGGAGCTCGTGCAGTAGACAGTTGGGCTCTATCCTGGCTTGCGCGGAGGCTGGCAGGTGCTCCTCGGGGGCCGGCCGAAGACCGGCGGTGCGGGCCCTTTCAGGACAATGGGCACGACGAGAGGTTTGCCGTCGGTCTATATGAGCAACGTGTTGGGCCGGGCGGCACTCTGTAGGCGCTGCAGGTCGATTCCTGGGCTCGGGCACGCGCCCCACTCGGGGGCCATCCAGAACTGCAGGCCCGGAGGCAAGAGGGGAAACGACCAGACCTTGCCTGACGTCTGGAGGATAGCGGACGCCCGCCGGGATATCTTTGACGAATGGCAGTTTGCCACCGATCCCGCCAACCTTCAGCCCAAGGTGAGACCCGTCCTGCGGGCGGCGGCGGCTCATCTCCGGAAGTTTGCGCCGCCGGACCTCGCCCAAGAGGAGATTGACGGAGTTATTGATGCGGTGGAAGCGCCATGGGGAATTAGGATCGAAAAGCAGATCCGGGAGGCATTGGCGTCGGCGGACGGCGTGGATGCATCCCGCCGCATCGTCGAAACGGTGCGCCAGCTTGGCCTGGAACCGTTCCGGGCGCCGGAACCACTCCCTCCGATCGAAGAGGAGGATGTCAGGTTGATCTGCTGGCTGGCGGTCGATAGCCCCCAGTGAGGTAATGGGGGCCCCTTACTGCGGAGCGTTTACAGTCGGCACGGTACCGCCGCTTATGGTTTCAGCCACCTTCAGAAGCTGTGCCAGGTGCCTCACGATGTCCTGCTTCGAGGCTTTGAGCTCAATCGGAAGCGCATTCGCCCGAAGGAAAGCCTTCAGTTCCTCCTTGGATTTCCGGTGCACAAATTCCCGCAGGTGAGTCTGAGGATCAGCCGCCTCCCTGAGCTGATCCCTCAGGCGCTGCCACTCCCCCCTGAGTGATTGCTCCTCCTCGGGGGAGATCGACACCGCTGAGCTCGTCGCTTTACGTCGGACCTGCCGACTGGGCTCCTCGCCGCGCTTCAGTTCTTCCTCGATGGTTAGGATGCTTTCCTCCAGCACGTCTCGAACCTTCCGAAACTGTGCCAGGAGGCGCTGTAGGGTTGTTTGTCTCATGAGTCACATTCAATCAGACTGCAAGCAGGTCCCGAACCTCTTTCCAAAGTTGCGAGACAAAGGGTCTGAATTCCTCAGGAAAGCCCCCAAAGCTGATACACTTGCGGATCGCTGCTCGCAACGGGATGAAGGTGTTCAGGGGCCGAATGTCTGTCCCTTGCTGCTGAAGCTCCAACGCGGTCGCGGTGACCCGATTGAGGAAGAACTGGCTCTCTCTGGTCAATCGCCCTCCGCGCCAGTCCGCCTTGTTCATGAAGACCGCCAACTCCGGTTTCGGCCAAGGCTGGATTCGTCCCCTGAGCCCGTCCACCATGATGGCGAGTCCCGTGGCAGCGAAAACGTCTGGATTCGCCGGGATGAGCATGAGGCTGCAGTTGCTCAATATCGAGTAGGACAGGATTGTAAACGACGGCGGACAGTCGAAAAACACCACATCGGGTCGTCCCGCCGAATGCTCTATCTTGCCCAGAAGAGCCTTCATGAAACCCTTTAGAGACTCGTGATCGAAGATTAGCTCTTGCCAGTAGAGATCGGGAACCGAGGGGACAAAGTGAAGGTGGGGGCTGACCTCGTAGATGAACGCGGTATCGATCGGGAAGTCGAAGTGCGGTGAGTTTCCCGACGCGTACCGTTCGTATCGATCCACGGCGTCCAGGAGGGTCTTGTTGCGCTTCTTGTGCTGGTTCTCGTACCAGTCGCCAAATCCCGCAACGAACTGCCCCTTGACTTCGTCGATGCCGAGGGCGAGCGTGAGGCTCATCTGGGCGTCCGCATCGATGACGAGGACCTTCCTGCCCTCTTTTTCCGCGGCGTGGCGCGCCAGCAGCCACGTCAGCGTAGTCTTGCCCACCCCACCCTTGAAGTTGATCGTGGCTATGGCTTTCATCGACGGGACCTCCTCCTTCCAATCTGACAGACACATCGTACCATGCGGCCGAGGCCGAGGCGGAATCTGCTCATTTTGACCAGCGTTACCGTGGTGAGACACGCTCCGGGCAGGAGGCGCATCTCCACCGACCCGGGCGAACAGGCCGTTCGCGGACGTCCCAGAGAACTCAAGCGTGACGGACGGCGACAGCATCACCGTCCTGATTGGGCGCGAGCAGGTGCGGGTGAGGCTGTACGGGATAGACTGCCCCGAGCGTGCGCAGGCGTTCGGCACCAGGGCGCGGCAGTTCACCGGCGAGCTGGCGTTCGGGAATGTGGTCACGGTCCGGGTGAGGGACACCGACCGGTACGGGCGCGCGGTGGGCGAGGTGCTGCTGCCCGACGGCCGGAACCTGAATCACGAGCTGGTGCAGGCAGGCCTCGCGTGGTGGTATAGGCAATACGCGCGTGGGGACGGCACCCTGGAGCGCCTGGAGGCGGAGGCGCGGGTTGAGCGGCGAGGGTTGTGGGCTGACCGGGCCCCGGTTCCCCCTTGGGAATGGCGTAGGGGGCCAAGGTAGCGCACTTGAGGAGGGCCCCGCCTCGGGGGTGGGTAGGCGGTTGCCTATCGATGGATGCCAGAGCAGTGCGAGACAATTCGGGATTGGCTGACGGCTGGTGGCGGAAGGGCAGGGTGCGCATCAACTCCATGACACGTTGATGCTCAGGGGTGAGTTCCTTGGGCCACCTGTAGCAGAATCGAAAAAACAGCGGCTTCGCTAGATACGACACGATCAGGGCAGCAACAGCTCAAGCCCATCTGTACTGGTTCAGCCGGAAATGGAGGAGCGGTGTTCTCCCGAAGCTAATTTTCCGCCCCTGCGGGGCGGGGATTTTCAAGGCATAGGGGTCTACCGATCCGATGGGGTTGGGAAGGGGCGCAGAGCAGAACTCGCACGCCCCTGCCTCATCGTCTCGATGAGCCCACCAGGCTATCCCTAGGCAGGGGTGCTTCCCAGCAGAGCCCGCTTCCGTTTCACCTGGCACAGTCATTGTAGCTCCACTTGTAAGGTCGCCTGTTGTCGGCGCAGTTGCCGCTCTCGGTGCGCCTCTTCCAGCTTACGGTCGCGCGCAGCGTGGATCTGGGCCTGGCGGCCGCCCAGCATGTCCTGCGGCGTGAGGTAGCCGATGGCGCTATGCAGCCGCGCCGTGTTGTAGTGGTCCACGTACCGCCCGATCAAGCGCCGGGCATCCTCCGGCGACAGCGGCGTGCCTGGCCGAATGCACTCGCCCTTGAGCGATTTGTGCCAGCGCTCGATCTTTCCGTTCGATTCCGGATAGCACCGCGACGTTCGGACGTGCGTCATACCCGAGATCCGGATGAACTCCTTGAAGTCTCGGGCGATGAATTGCGGCCCGTTGTCGGAGATGATCCGCGGTCGGGCTGCGGGGTACTTCTCCTTGGCCCGCTCCAGGATGATCTCGATGTCGGCTTCGCGCATCGACTCCCGCAAGTCCCAGTGCACGATGAAACGGCTGTAGCCGTCTAGCACGCTGCACAGGTAGTAGAACGTTCCGCAGATGTTGATGTAGGAAACATCGGTGTGCCAGTGCTGGTGCGCCCCCAGCGGTTGCTGGAAGCCCGTGCCCTTGCGCGAAGGCTTCCCGTTCCATTTCCGGAGCAGCCCCGCTCGGCTCAGCACCCGCCACACACTGGCCGGACTCACCGCCACCACGTCTCGATCCAGCATCATGAAGGTCAGCCGCCGGTACCCCTCCAGCGGGTTCTGCACATGGAAGTTCACAATCGCCTGCTTCTCCCACTCTTCCAGCCAGAAATCCCGGGGAATCCAACCGTTGTGCTCGTTGACGCGGCCGTGGCGCTCCCGCCACGCATAGAACTTGCTGGCCGTCATGTTGAGCCACCCGAGGAAGCGTCCGGTGCCGATCTCGCTATTCTGGGACCAGCGCCGGACGAAATCCACGATCTGATCCCGTCTGTCATGCGGCACCCAGACCCCGGTCAGAGTTCCCCAAGACTTTTTTTTAGCGCCACGTGCTCCGCCATCAGCTCAGCCAGAACCTCGTCCTTGGTCTGGATCTTCTTCTCCAGGTATTCGATCCGTTCCTGTTGGGCCCGGTGGTGGTTAGAGTGGGCCCTGGGCTGGAAGGCTGCCGCCGCGTTCTCAAACAACTCCTTCTGCCAGCGGTAGAACATGGTGGGCTGCAAACCCAGCTCGTCACAGAGGGCCGAGATCGGAACCCCCTCCAGCAGGTGCCTCCTCAGGACGCCCACCTTCTCCTCGGCGCTGTACCGCTTCCGTTGCTTCTTCATGCGTTCCCTCCATTATCTTAGTGGGAGAACGCTTCCTCCATTTCCAGCTGAGGCGGGACAGACTCTCTGCCATTAGTCGTGAACAAGTAATGGCAGAAAGACAAAGGAGCAACTGAATGACCGAAGTCCTCATGAGGCGAATAACCATCGGCCTCATCATCACTCTGCTAACAGCGGGCATCGTTGCCCATGCCCAAGAGCCCGTAGTAGCAGAAACCCTTTTCCTGAACGTTACAAGGAGCAGCCCAACAGCAGCGACCTTTAGCGTCGCCAGCGGCGCCACCCTCAGCGTAACCTTCCAGATTTCCAACGACAGTACCGCTGCCGACGCTGAAAGGAAGATGAGCGGGAGCTATACGCTGGCCTACACGTCACTAACGTTACACTCTGGACCGGCAACCTCAGGCCCCTTCACGAACCTGGCCAAGAACAGCCCTATTTCCGCGACATGGACCTTCCAGGCGCCAACTGGTCCTGCAAGTGGCAGCATAACGCTCAGTGCAAGCCTCACCAGCATCAATCCTCATAGAGCGTGGCCTACCGGAGGTGACAAAACCACGGACAGCAAGGATTACAGCGTGAACGTCCTTGCGCCATCGTTACCTCCACCAACCACGACCACGGTGAGCTGCGTACCGAACCCCATCAATGTGGGCTACAGCAGTACGTGCACGGCCAGCGTGACAGGGGGCACCACCATACCCCAGGGGACTGTCCTCTTCGCGAGCAGCAAGGCGGGAACTTTCGCGCCCAATCCTTGCACCCTTAACGCTGGAGGGGCGTGCAGCACCACCTCCACGCCAAGCGAAGTTGGCGTCCACACAATCACAGGCACATACACCCCCTCTAGCTATCATGGCGCAAGTTTTGGAACCACCACCCTGGGCGTGTCCGACCCCACGCCGCCGGTGATCACCCCGAGCGTGGTCGGCACCGTGGGCAGCAACGGCTGGTATACCAGCAACGTTGCTGTGAGCTGGACGGTGACGGATCCTGAATCGCAAATCACATATAAGAGCGACGCGTGTGATGTGACGACGAACATCACCACCGACACCCATGGCGTCACGGTCACTTGCACCGCCACCAGCGCCGGTGGAACCAGCTCGCAGTCAGTGATCATCAAGCGCGACGCTACGCCGCCCAACCTCACAGGCACCCGTAGTCCGGATCCAAACGCCGCTGGCTGGAACAAGACCGACGTCACGGTGAGCTTCGTCTGCACGGACGCGACCTCGGGGGTAGCGACGCCTCCGGCCACCCCGCAGGTGGTGAGCGAGGAGGGCAAGAACCTCTCGCGGAGCGCCACTTGCACGGACTATGCGGGCCTTTCCGCCAGCCTTACCATCAACGGCATCAACATCGACAAGACGCCGCCGACGATTGCAATCACAGCGCCTGCCAACGGAACCACCTATATACTGAATCAGCCAATGGCCTCGGACTACATCTGCGCTGACCCGTTGTCAGGTGTGGCCAGTTGCGCTGGGCCCGTACCAAGCGGCACGAACTTCGACACCAGCTCCGTGGGCACCAAAGTGTTCACGGTCAATGCGACCGACAATGCCGGGAACACCGCGACCTCCATCAGCACATATTACGTGGACTACAAATTCGTCGGCTTGTTGCAGCCGTACCCTGCGCCGCCCTGGACCTCGGTTCCGACCTTCAAGCAAGGGAGTTCGGTGCCGTTGAAATGGCAGTATGCCGATTACAATGGCCTGATCGACAGCTCCGGGCTGAGCCCGCAGGTGTTCATCAATAGGGTGGCATGTACGTCAGGGGCAGATCAGGGCGTCATCGATGTCGATGACGCCGGACAGAGCGGACTGCGCTACGACACGCTAACGAAGATGTGGATCTACAACTGGCAGACGAAGGGTCTGTCCCCCGGAACATGCTACAGTATTAGCATCAAGCCACCACAAGCGGGGACAGCATTTCCAATCAATCTCAAGTGACCTGACCAGGCCAACTGCTAGCCACAGAGCGGGCGGTCGTGGGGATCTACCCAGCGGCTGCTCGCTCCTGGTCTGTTGGCCGCTGTCCTCCGCTCAGAGGCCGTCAGCCTGATCCGCTTAGGCCGGTTTGAAAGCCGGCCGCAGGCCTGGAGGCCTACTCTACCGGGTTTGACTGCGGCTATGCGGCGTTGTACTACACTCGGTGAGTTTTTTCGCGCGGCGCGACGAGTTCTGCGGGCTGATGCCGGCAGCGGCAGGCTGAAGCCCACGCCACGGGTGGCGCACGCTTGAGCGTGCCGCGGCGAGCTTCAGCTCGCCGTTGCGGTTGCGGCTATGCCGCGCTGTGAAAGAATCGGCGGGCAGGCGAAACCGCCTGCCCCACGCGGCCCACGCTGAGCTTCTTTGCGCGGCGCGACAGGCCGGTTTGAAAACCGGCCGCAGGGCTGGAGGCCTACCCTACCGGGTTTGGCTGCGGCTATGCGGCGTGGTGAAAGAATCGGCGGGCAGGCGAAACCGCCTGCCCCACGGGTCCCCGCTGAGCTTCTTTGCGCGCCGCGATGGGGCCCGGCTCGATGGCCCAGTGACATGCAGGACGCCCCGCCCCCGGTTCTGCCCGCGGGGGCCGAGGCGCCAGAACCGGTGGCGCGATAGCGCCCGCCGAACAGCCATGGCGTGGTACCCTCGGCTCTGATGCGGCGCCATTCATGAAGCCCAAAGTCTACCTCGAGACGACTATCATTAGCTACCTGATGGCCCGGCCGAGCCGGGATCTGATCGTGGCGGCGCATCAGCAGATCACGCGTGAGTGGTGGGATCTGCGGCGTGGGGAGTTCCAGTTATTTGTCTCCCGGCTCGTCATCCAGGAAGCAAGCGCCGGTGACCAGGAAGCCGCGCAACGGCGGCTGGGTGCGCTTGATTTCATCCCCTTGCTGGATCTCACGGTGGACGCCCTGAGCTTGGCTCGCGACCTCGCGCATCGCGGCGTTCTGCCGGACACGGCAATCGAGGATGCTCTCCACATCGCAGTGGCTGCCGTCCACGGCATGGACTACCTGCTCACCTGGAACTGCCGGCACATCGCTAACGCTCGGATGCGCCAGGCCGTGTGGGCGACTTGCGCCCTGCGAGGATACGAACCGCCGGTCATTTGCACCCCGGAAGAGCTTATGGGAGACTAGTGGCATGGGGGAAGATCCTATCGTTGAGGAAGTCCGGAAGGTGCGCGAGGAACACGCCGCCAGGTTCCAATACGATTTGGAGGCGATCTATCGCGATCTCAAGGAGCAGGACGAACGGGACCCCCGCCGGATCGTCTCGCTGCCACCCAAGCGACCGGCGACGGTGCACGGGACCTCCTGATCCCGAGCCTGCGCTCACGCTGGAAAGCACGTATCCCGCCGGTGCGGTATTACGTTTTCTCCGCCGGGATGAGAGGGTGCACAAGCTGAAGCTTGTCCTACATTGCAGTGGACAAGCTGAAGCTTGTCCCACATTGCAGTGTGGGCTTCAGCTTGCGCCGGTGGTTCTTTGACAGTGCTACTTGGGGATACGGGAGGGCTGGAGCGTCTTGGTGAGGTCGGGATCGCTTGAGAATTCGAAGGCCGCGGAACCGATCCTGACCTGTAGGTGGCCGGGGCCCAGGGGCCTGCCGCCGCCGGGGAAGAACACCGCCCCGTCGGTGGACTGACCGGGAGCTAACTTGTTCTCCACCAACACGATAGCCGAGGCCGCCGCCGCCGCCTTCAGCCTTCCGGAGGTCAGCTCCGCCTCTGCCGAAAGGCGCCGCTGCTGGTAGCCATTGGTCGAGCGGATGCCGGGGATGCCGTAAAGCGTAGCCTCGTAAGTGCTTACCAGTTGCATGACATCGCTCCGGCTGCCCCGCGCCAGTAGCTTCTGGACCACCGTCCGCGCGGGCACCGCCTGTAGGGCGCTCCCATCCGGGCGGCGGAAGGTGATGTCGTCCACCCTGACCACGGCAGGAGCGTTCGAACCGTTCGAGACGGCCACCTGCACGGTGGCGTAATCTCGCAAGTGACCAGGCAGATGGGCGAACATTACCGTCACCCCACCCTTGGTCTGGGTCTGGTAGCGGAGGCCACCGGACTCGAACTCGATGACCTGCGCGGGCACACAGCCAGCGGCAGCGAGCAGCAACGCCATCAGCCCGAGACACAGCCTCACACTGTCATTATCCTATGGCGCGGAAGCTGAAGCGCGTGCTACCGGGCCAGGCCCGGCACGCCGCCCAGGGTGGGCGCCAGGCGCACCGCGCGCAGAATGCACTGCGCCACGGCCTCGGCCGCTGCCACGCCCAGCGCATTCAGGTCCGCCTGGGCCTCGCCCAGCGATAGCGCCACCACCGCGTCGCCGTCCGACATGGTATGCACCGGGCGGATGGCGCGCGCCACCCCCAGTTGGGCCTGTTCGGCGAGCTTCCTGGCTTCCACCTTGCTGAGACGCGTATTGGTCGCCACCACCGCCAGGGTGGTGTTCTGCCCGCGAAAGCCGCCGCGCGCTCCGCGCTTCATCACCTGCGCGGTGTCGGCGAACTCGCGACTGGAGGGCGAGCGCCGCGCGCCTGCGACGATCTTGCCGGTGGCCGGATCCACCACGTCGCCCAGCGCGTTCACCACCGCCAGCGCCGCGACCAGCACGCCTGTGTAAGCGCCCTCGAGAGCCACGGTGGCCGAGCCTACGCCCGACTTCATGGCTTGGCGCATGCCGAAGATCTTTCCCACCGTTGCGCCGGTGCCCGCGCCGACGGCGCCTTCCTTCACGGCTTCCGTCGTGGCCGCGGCTGCGGCGGCCTCGCCCATCTCCCGAGTAGGCCGCGCGCCGGCCTTGCCGATGCTTAGGTCATACAGGATGGCGCAGGGCACGATGGGCACTCTGGCGGCGCCGGTGTCAAAGCCGATGCCCTTCTGTTCGAGGTAGCGGCGCACGCCCGAGGCCGCCTCGAGCCCGAAGGCGCTGCCGCCGGCCAGCACCACGGCGTGCACACGCGAGGTGATGTGCCCGGGGTCCAGGGTAGGGAACTCCTCAGTCCCGCTGGCCGATCCACGGATGTCGCCGCCCGCGACCGCTCCGCCCTCGCACAGGATCACGGTGCAGCCGGTCAGACCGTCGTAGTCGGAGACGTGCCCCACCCGCAAGCCGGGAATATCCGTGAGTCCTTTCATCGCCGGAGCGCCCGCAGACTGTATGTTACCATCGTGATGCGGAGGAGCAGACGGATTGTTGGATTGGCTGAAATCGCCCGTGCTGGCGGTTCAGGATTTCTTCTTGCTGGCTGGACGCGCCATCGGCAACGTCGCCCGCCGGCCCCACTACGGCTCCGACATCTACCTGCAAATGGACATCATCGGGGTGGGCAGCCTGCCCATCGTCATCATGACGGGCTTCTTCAGCGGGGCCGTCATGGCCATGCAGTTGGCCAAGGCGCTCAGCCAGTACGGCGCGGTGGGGCAGGTGGGCCAGGTGGTGTCCATCACCCTGGTGCGCGAGCTGGGGCCGGTGCTGACCGCACTGCTGGTGGCCGGGCGCAACGCCTCCGGGATGGCCAGCGAGCTGGGCTCGATGAAGGTCACTGAGCAGATCGACGCCATGCGCGCCCTGGGCACCGATCCCATCCAGAAGCTGGTCACGCCGCGGCTGATCGCCACCTGCACGGTGCTGCCGCTGCTGACCATCATCGCCGACTTCGTGGGCATCTTCGGGGGATTCCTGATCGCCTTCTTCCTGCTGAACCTCACCCCCTCGGAGTATTGGAGCCGGGCCTGGCAGGCGCTGGAGTGGCTGGACGTGGCCCAGGGCCTGGTCAAACCCTTCGCTTTCGCGTTCGCTATTGCCCTGGTGGGTTGTTTCTACGGGTTGAGGACCACCGGCGGCACGCAGGGCGTGGGCCGCGCCACCACCCAGGCCGTGGTGGTGTCCTCAGTGGTGATCTTCTTTCTTACGTTCTTCCTGACCAGGATCTTCGTCAATCTATAGCGGGTCTATGCCGAATCAAGAACCGCTGGTGCTGGAGTTCGAAAACGTCACGGTCCGCTTCGAGGACTCGACGGCGGTGGACCGGCTGAGCCTGGCGATGCGCGCCGGAGAGACCTGCATTCTGTTCGGGGCCGCGGGCAGCGGCAAGACCGTGCTGCTGAAGACCGCGCTGGGCCTGCTGCGGCCCGCCGCCGGCCGCGTGCGGGTCTTCGGCCAGGACATCACCGCGCTGCGCGAGAGGGAGCTGTTCGACATTCGCAGCCGCATCGGCGTACTCTTTCAAGAGGGAGGTCTGTTCGACTCGCTCACCATCGAAGAGAACGTGGGCTACCCCCTGGCCAACCAGCCCGCCCTGCGTTGTTCGCCCGAGGAGATGCGCCGCCGGGTGGAGGAAGCTCTGCGTTTCGTCGAGCTTGAACACACCCTGGAGAAAGTGCCCAGCGAGCTGTCGGGCGGGATGCGCCGCCGGGTGGGCATCGCCCGGGCCGTGGTCACCGAGCCGCGCCTGGTGCTGTACGATTCGCCCACCGCCGGGTTGGATCCCATCACCGCCTTCACCATCATGACCTTGATCGTCAAGGAGCGCGACCTG
>Ga0194125_10005886_pt1 | contig 18429 bp, 15 predicted proteins | sample TA2KigC250mmetaG_FD_148626 | JGI IMG/M metagenome (GOLD analysis project Ga0194125, IMG submission 148626) | Freshwater microbial communities from Lake Tanganyika, Tanzania - TA2015034 Kigoma Deep Cast 250m | ecosystem: Environmental > Aquatic > Freshwater > Lake | place: Tanzania: Lake...
GTTCCCCATCCCCGAGGTCCATCAGCTCTTTTCGCCGTTCCTGACCGTCCTCCCTCTCCAGCTTTTTGCCTACTACGCGGCCGCCGCCAAGGGGCTGGACGTCGACCAGCCGCGCAACCTGGCCAAGAGCGTCACGGTCGAGTGATGTTGCGGAGGACCGGCGGTTTCCGGTATAACTGGGTCATCCGGCCATGAGGAGACATCGATGAGAAAACGTCACATGTTGCGCCTCGGCGCCGTTCTCGTTTCCGCCGCGGCCGTCCTCTTCGCCTCCGGCGCCCCCGTCGCCGCGAAGAAGGCCCGGGCCGTCTTCCGGGAGACGGCCCACGACTTCGGCAAGGTCAAGCAGGGCGAGGTCCTGGTCCACGAGTTCGTCTTCAAGAACGAGGGCGACGAGCCTCTCGTCGTAGAACGGGTGGAGACGACGTGCGGCTGCACGGCGGCCCTGCTCTCCGAGCAGAAGATCGAGCCGGGCAAGGAGGGCCGGGTCAAGGCCACGTTCGACACCCGCGGATACTCGGGCCGCATGACGCGCTACGTCATCCTGGTCTCCAACGACGCCGAGAAGAAGCGCCGGGAGCTGGCCCTGACGGTCGACATCCAGGTCCCGCCGTCGGCTAAGATCGATCTCGACGTCTACAACATCGAACTGGGCCTGAGCCTCGAAGGCGAATCGCCCTCGGTCAAGATCAAGGTCAAGAGCGTCGGCGAGCGGGAGCTCCAGGTGGACATGTCCCACGAGGAGATCCGGTTCTTCGCCGGCGGCAAACCCCTGTCCTTCCCGCTGCGCATCCCGGCCGGGGATTCCCGGGAGGTCGAGCTGCGTTTCACGCCCCAGACGAGAACGGGCTCGTTGCGGGACTACGTCCTGATCAAGTCGAACGACCCCGTCCGCTCGACCTGGTCGGTCTACATCAGCCGCTATGTCGTCACCCGCAAGGAGCTCAAGGACCTCTTCGAGCGCTACGGCTCGGTCCTGGGGGACCGGAAATAAAAGCCGCAGGGACGGCGCGGCCCTGCGAGGAGAGAACGACGGTCCTTTTCGCGGTCAAGGTCCAGCCCCGTTCGAAAAGCCCGGGCGTCGAGAAGCTCGGCGGGGGAGAGCTCCGGGTCCGGGTCCTGGCCGCTCCCGAGAAGGGCCGGGCCAACCGCGAGGTCATCGCGCGGCTGGCCGAGTATCTGGATGTCGCCCCGTCGCGGCTGAAGATCGTCCGGGGGGAGGCCTCGTCGCGCAAGACGGTCCGCCTGGAATAGGAGACCCGGGGAGAAGGGGGAGGTGCCGTGAGCGTCCATAATCTCGTCAGCTTCGCGGGCCTGTTCGCGCTCGTCGGCCTGGCCTGGCTTCTGTCGTCGAACAGGAGGATCGTCAATGTCCGCGTCCTGGCCTGGGGCCTCGGGCTCCAGCTCCTCATGGCCCTGTTCGTCTTCGTTATTCCGGCCGGGGCCCGGGTCTTTCTGTGGGTCAATCAGGCCGTGGTGTCCGTGCTCCAAAGCGCCACGGCCGGGACCCGGTTCGTCTTCGGCCGGCTGGCCTTGCCGCCCGGGACGGTCAACGAGGCCGGGGAGACCTCGCTCGGCTATTTCCTCGCTTTTCAGGGGCTTCCGACCATCATCTTCTTCGCCGCCCTGCTCGGCGCCCTGTACCACCTCAAGGTCATGCCGTTCCTGGTCCGCGTCTTCGCCCGGATCTTCACCCGGCTGATGCGCGTCAGCGGGGCCGAATCTCTGGCCGTCTCCTCCAACATCTTCGTGGGCGTCGAGTCGGCCCTGATCGTCAAGCCCCACCTCGAGGGCATGACCGAGTCCGAGCTGGGGACCATCCTCACGGCGGGCATGGGGACGATCGCCTCGACGGTCCTGGCCATGTACGTCATGATCCTGCAGGGCGAGATCCCGACGATCGCCGGGCACCTCGTCTCGGCCTCGTTCCTCTCGGCCCCGGCCTGCATCGTCATGGCCAAGCTCGTCATGCCGGAGACCGGCAAACCCCTGACCCTCGGCGTCGACGTCCGGCCCCATTACGAAAGGGACGAAAACCTGATCATGGCCATCATCAGGGGCGCCGGCGACGGCCTGAAGCTCCTCGGCGGGATCATCACTCTGCTCATCGCCTTCCTGGGGCTCCTGGCCCTGGTCAACATGGGGCTGGGCTGGGCGGGCGGTCTGGTCAACGGGCTCTTCGGCTGGAACGTCGCCTGGTCTCTCGAGGCCTTCCTCGGCTATCTCTTCTACCCGGTTACGCTCGTCCTCGGCGTCCCGCCGGCCGACGCCGCGGCCATCGCCAGGATCATCGGCGAAAGGACGGTGACGACCGAGGTCGTGTCCTTCAATCACCTCTCGGAGCTGCTCGCGAGCGGCGCCTTGAGTGACCCGCGGTCGGCCATCATCGCCTCCTACGCCCTCTGCGGGTTCGCCCACGTCGCCTCGCTGGCCATCTTCGTCGGCGGGGTGGGGGCCCTGGCCCCGGGCCGGTTGCGCGACCTGTCGCGGCTGGGTTTCCGGGCCCTGCTGGCGGCCACCCTGGCCTGCCTGATGACGGGGGCCGTGGCCGGAGTCTTTTACACCGGCGGCTCCATCCTCTTCGGCAAGTAGCCCTCATAATCCTTCGGCTGCGAAAGGGCCTCGGGGTGTCCTCTCCGTCCGCGCGGTGAGAAGGATCGAGGGTTCCGAGCGTCTTTATAGCAGAGGAGACGGCGGCATGGACGACTCGCACCTCCACTGGCTGGCTTTCCACCTGCTCTTTCACGGGCAGTCGCCGGCGGCCAGGAGGGTCCTGGAGCGGTTCGGCTCGGCCGGGGAGGTCTTCCGGGCGAGTGCCGCCGAGCTCGACGGGCTCCGGCTGGACAAGGACCTGGTCCGGGACATCGCCGGCCGCGGGCCCCTCGACCGCGCGGGCCGGGAATTGGAAAAAATCCGGCAAAAGGGGTATACTCTTTTGACCATTGAGGATCCCGGGTATCCGGGACATCTGAGAGAGATCTTCGATCCTCCGTTCGCCCTCTATTGCAGAGGAAGGACGGATGCTCTTCGAAACCCCGCCGTGGCCGTCGTCGGATCGAGGAGGCCCAGCCCCTACGGACGGGCCGTGGCCGAGAGACTGGCCGGCGACCTGGCCTCGCGGGATTGCGTTGTCGTGAGCGGCCTGGCGCTCGGGATCGACGCCTGCGCCCACTGGGGGGCACTCAGACATGGAAGGACGGTGGCCGTGTTGGGATCGGGATTGGACGTCATGTATCCCGGGGAGAACTCCGGCCTGGCCGACAAGATCGCGGAGCAGGGCGTCGTTCTGAGCGAGTTCCCCCTGGGGACCGCGCCCCACGCGATGAATTTCCCGGTCCGCAACCGGATCATCAGCGGCCTGAGCCTGGCCCTCGTGGTCGTCGAAGCCGCCGAGCGGAGCGGGTCGCTCATCTCGGCCCGGCTGGCCCTGTCCCAGGACCGGGAGGTCATGGCCGTGCCCGGCAACGCGACGTCCCCCCTCAGCCGGGGGTCGAACGGCCTGATCAAGGAAGGCGCCAAGATCGTCGAGTCCTGGGAGGATGTGGCCGGGGAGCTGCCCTCGCCCTGGCGGGAAATTTTCCTTGCGCAAAAAGAAGAGAAGATGGACAATAAGCCGGCTTTGAGCCGGGAGGAAAGAACCCTGTTGGATGCTCTGGCCGTCGATGAGGTCCGCCACATCGACGACCTGGCCGAGGGATCGGCCTTCAGCGTGTCCGAGCTGCTGGCCCTGCTTCTCGGCCTCGAACTGAAGGGGGCCGTCGTCCAGCATCCGGGGAAAAAGTTCCAGAGGAGAATCTAATTGGCAAAGTCGCTCGTCATCGTCGAATCCCCGGCCAAGGCCAAGACCGTCAACCACTATCTCGGCAAGGATTATGTCGTCAAGGCCTCCATGGGCCATGTCCGCGACCTGCCCAAGAAGAAGCTCGGGGTCGACGTCGAGAACGATTTCCGGCCGACCTACGAGGTCATCCCGGACAAGAAAAAGATCGTCGCCGAGCTCCGGAAAGCGGCCCGGGAGAGCGACCGCGTCATCCTGGCGGCCGACCCCGACCGCGAGGGCGAGGCCATCTCCTGGCACCTCGCCCAGCTTCTCGAAGAGGACAACAAGCAGATCTTCCGGGCCACCTTCCACGAGATCACCGGGGACGGCGTCAGGACCGCGTTCGACAACCTCGGGCAGATCGACCTCAACCTGCTCGACGCCCAGCAGACCCGGCGCGTCCTCGACCGTCTCGTCGGTTACCGCATCAGCCCCCTCCTGTGGAAGAAGATCTCCCGGGGCCTGTCCGCCGGCCGGGTCCAGTCCGTCGCTCTCCGGCTGATCTGCGACCGGGAGAAGGAGATCAATGCCCACGTCAAAGAGGAATACTGGCTGATCGCCGCCCGCCTGGAGGCCCAGGCCCCGCCGGCCTTCAAGGCCGCGCTGGCCAAGGTCGACGGGAAGAAGGCCAAGGTCCAGAACGAAGAGCAGGCCCGCATCGTCAGGGAGGAATGCGGGCGGGCCCCGTTCGTCCTGGACAAGGTCCAGGTCAGGGCCAAGCACAAGCACGCCGGGCCTCCCTACATCACCAGCACCCTGCAGCAGGACGGATTCAGGCTCCTGCGGTTCCCGGTGAAGAAGACGATGTTCGTGGCCCAGAAGCTCTATGAGGGCATGGCCATCGGCGACCGGGGCCAGACCGGGCTCATCACCTACATGCGCACGGATTCGGTCCGGGTCTCCGACGCGGCCCAGGCCGCCGCCCGGGCTTACATCGGGCAGACCTATTCGCCCGCCCACGTTCCGGCCAAGCCCAACGAGTACAAGAGCAAGAAGAAGACCCAGGACGCCCACGAAGCCATCCGGCCCGCCCACCTCGACCTGCCCCCGGACAAGGTCAAGCCCTTCCTCAAGAAGGAGGAGTACGACCTCTACAAGCTCATCTGGACCAAGTTCATCGCCTCGCAGATGGCCGCGGCCGTCATCGAGGAGACGGCTTTCGATATCACGGCCGGCCGCTACCTGTTCCAGGCCAAGGGCGAGGTCGTCAAGTTCCCGGGCTTCCTGGCCGCCTGGCCGAACGGCGGCGGCGACAAGGAGCTCCTGCCCAAGGCCGCGGCCGGAGAGACGCTCAAGCTGCTGGAGCTCGAATCCAAGCAGAAGTTCACCGAGCCGCCCCCCCGCTACACGGAGGGCACGCTGGTCAAGGAGCTCGAGGCCCGCGGCATCGGCCGGCCGAGCACCTACGCGCCGACCATCGCGACCATCCAGACCCGGACCTATGTCGTCAAGGAGGAGGGCAAGTTCCGGCCCACCGACCTGGGGATGTACGTCACGGATTTCCTGGTCAAGCATTTCGCCAAGCTCATGGAATACAAGTTCACGGCGCACATGGAGGAGGAGCTCGACGGGATCTCCGAAGGCGCCCGAAAGGGCGTCGACAGCCTCAAGGAGTATTACGAGCTCCTCGAGACCTACCTCAAGGCGGGCGGCGAGACCGAGGGCGTCAAGAAGACCGGGATCCCTACCGACGAGAAATGCCCGACCTGCGGCGCGGCGCTGGTCATCAAGGGCGGCCGCTTCGGCCAGTTCAAGGCCTGTTCGGCCTATCCCGGATGCAAGTTCCGCGAGAGCCTGGACAAGAGGGAATCCAAGCCGCTCGACGAGAAATGCCCGCAATGCGGCTCCCAGCTGGCCCAGAAGTTCGGCAAGTTCGGGCCCTTCGTGGCCTGCTCGAGCTACCCGAAGTGCAAGTACATCAAGAAAGAGAACACCGAGACCGGCCTGCTCTGCCCGACCTGCGGCGGCGGCAAGATCCTGAGGCGGAAGACCCGCCGCGGCAAGCTCTTCTACGGGTGCAGCGGCTATCCGAAGTGCACCTTCGCCTCGTGGGACGAGCCCATCGGCCGGGCCTGCCCGCAGTGCGGGGAGAAGATCCTGTTCAAGAAGAACCTCATCAAGGGCGATCCGTACATATTCTGCAAGAACGAGAAATGCGCGTTCAAGGAGGCGGCGCCCCGGGAGAAGATCTGGGAGCGGGCGACGGCCGACGCCGCCGCGTCCGGGACGGTCGAGCCCGGCCCGGCCGGACCCGAAGGGGAGTCGCCCGACGGCGCCGATGAACAAGGAAATCGCTGAGTTCCTGGCCTACCTCAAGCACGAGAAGAACGCCTCGCCCCACACCGTCTCGAGCTACGGGCGCGACCTCCGGCAGGTCGCCGAGTACCTCAAGGAGGCCGAGGTCCGCTGGAACAAGGCGGGCGTGGTCGTCCTGCGCGGCTTCCTGGCCGGCTTGCACGAGGACCGGCTGAAGAGATCGACCATCGGGCGCAAGCTGGCCGCGCTGCGCTCCTTTTACGATTTCTGCGTCCGCAGGAAATGGATCGCCGAGAACCCGGCCAAGGTCCTGGCGACGCCCCGTCAGGAGAAGAAAATGCCGTCCTTCCTGTCCGAGGAAGAGACGGTCACCCTCCTCGACCTGCCGCGGACCGGCAAGCCCCTGGACCTGCGCGACAAGGCGGTCTTGGAGCTGTTCTACGCGACGGGCGTCCGGGTCAGCGAGCTGGTGGGCATCGAGACCGGGGACATCCACGCCGGGGAGCGTCTGGTCCGGGTCAAGGGCAAGGGCCGGAAAGAAAGGCTCGTGCCCTTCGGCCGGCAGGCGGCCGAGGCCCTGGAGGCCTATCTGCGGGCCCGGCCCCTCCTCGCCCGGCCGGAGTCCGACGTGACGGCCGTTTTCCTGAACTACCGGGGCGGGCGATTGACGTCCCGCTCGGTCCAGCGGATGGTCCGCAAGTACATCCGCCGGACGGCGGTGGCCAGAAAGATAAGCCCTCACTCCCTCCGGCATTCCTTCGCCTCCCATCTTCTCGGACGGGGCGCGGACCTGAGGGTCATCCAGGAGCTCCTGGGGCACGCCAGTCTGGCCACGACCCAGAAGTACACCCACATGGACCTCCGGCAGATGATCGCCGTCTACAAAAAAAGCCATCCTCGCTCTTAGTTCCACGGCAACTTCCGTTTCCCAATCGCCCGCCGTTCGTCGACGCGCTTTGACATCAAGGCTCGGAGCGTCCCTTCGAACGACAACCTTATCAACGGCTTAGGCTTTTTCTCCGACCTGGCACCCCGATTGCAAATAAGGACGGCGAAAGGAGGTCTCACCAATGACCATCAAGACCAACAAAGCGCTGGCCCTCGGGCTGGCGGCCGCCTTCCTGTTCGCGTCCCTGGCCTGGGCCCAGACCCAGACCGCGGCCCCGAAGGGCAAGGTCAACATCAACACGGCGACGCTCTCGGACCTGGAAAGCCTGCCGCGGATCGGGCCCAAGGTGGCCCAGAGGATCGTCGATTTCCGGACCAAGAACGGGAACTTCAAGAGGATCGAGGAGCTCATGAAGGTCCAGGGGATCGGCGAGAAGATCTTCGAGCAGCTCAAGGACAGGATCACGGTCGGCCCGGAAACCGCGGCCAAGTGACGGAGGCGACCCTCTTTCTCCTATCCGCGCTGCGGCAGGGTCCGGCGCCTATCGGCCCGGGCCCTGCCCCTTTTTCTCCAAAAAGCCCCGCATCATGCGGACCGCCCGGCCCCGGTGGCTGACACGGTTCTTGGCCTCGGCCGAAAGCTCGGCGAACGTCTTCCGCAGGGGGGAGTAGTAAAAGAGAGGATCGTACCCGAAGCCGCCCGTGCCCCGGGGTTCCACGGCGATCCTGCCCCGGACCTCGCCGCGGACCGCCTTGATGACCCGGCCCCGCTCGGAGAGGACGATGACGCAGACGTAGCGGGCCTTGCGACGTTTTTCGGGGACGCCGGCCAGGAGGCGGAGGACCTTGCGGTTGTTGCTCTCGTCGCCGGGGCGGGGGCGGGCGAAGCGGGCCGAGATGACCCCCGGAGCGCCGTCGAGGGCCTCGACTTCGAGACCCGAATCCTCGGCCAGGGTCAGGCCGGCCCAATTGCGGCTGTAGAACAGGCTCTTGGCCCGGGCGTTCTCGAGAAAGGTCCGGCCGCGCTCGGGGAACGTCAGGCCGGGGAGGACTTCGCCCAGCCCGACGATCCTCCAGGGAAGGCCTTTGAAGAGAGCCCGCATCTCGCGGATCTTGCCCGGATTGGTCGTGGCCAGGAGCAGACGCCGCTCAGTCAATCTTCAGCTCTTCGATGTCGGCCAGCTCGAGGAGCCCCTGGTTGAACTCCTGCTCCTTGTCCTCCGACGCGGAGAAGGAGAAAGCCATGATGTAGGATTGATGCTCCTGTTTCATGGTCAGGCTCTCCAGCCGGACCCCGTGGTGGAGGGCCAGCTTGCGGAGGCTCGACAGGATGTAGGGCCGGGCCTTGGCTTTGAGATGATACCGGAATTGCGACTTCCGGATATAGGAATCCTCGACCCGGCGGAAAAGAAGCAGGGTCGCGATCGTCAGGGCCGTGAACACCAGGGCCGGGACATAATAGCCGGCCCCGATGACCAGACCCAGTCCGGCCACGAGCCAGATCGTCGAGGCCGTGGTCAAGCCGGCGACGTTGCCGCGGGAATGAAGAATGGTCCCGGCGCCGAGGAACCCGACGCCCGTGACGACCCCGGCGGCCATCCGGATCATCGTATCGGCCGTGCCGCCTTTGGCCTGCACGATGAGGCCGGCCATGGTCATCATCATGGCCGCCCCGATGCAGACCAGGATGTTCGTCCGAAAGCCGGCCGGCTTCTGGCTGGCCTCGCGCTCGAGCCCGATCAAGCCGCCCAGGGCGACGGCCAGGCCGAGCTTCAGGATGACTTCGACGATGACCATGGGATCTCCCTCCGGACAGTCTGGCGGCCGCGGGGCGTGTCGCTCATTGCCCTCCCTTATTAGCATCGTCAGGGGAGGTTGTCAATTCGGACCCGCCGCCGGTTGGAGAATTCGGCCGGAATCTGATAGAATTTTCCGAACCCCAGGAGGAAGGAGAGCGCGCCATGCCGACACTCATCAGGAAAGTCAAAGCCAGGGAGATCCTCGATTCCCGCGGGAACCCGACCGTAGAGGCCGAGGTCACCCTCGGCGACGGGGCCTGGGGCCGGGCGGCCGTGCCGTCGGGCGCGTCCACGGGCGTTTACGAGGCCCTGGAGCTCCGCGACGAAGAGAAAGGCCGTTACCTGGGCAAAGGCGTCCTGCGGGCCGTCGAGCACATCAACATCGACATCGCCGAGGTCATCGTGGGGCTGAACGCTCTCGATCAGGCGGGCGTGGACCGGGCCATGCTGACCCTGGACGGAACTGAGAACAAGAGCAAGCTCGGGGCCAACGCCATCCTCGGCGTGAGCATGGCCGTGGCCCGGGCCGCGGCCGCCTCCGTGGGCCTGCCGCTTTTCCGCTACCTCGGCGGGTCCTCGGCCAATCTCCTGCCCGTGCCGATGTTCAACATCCTCAACGGCGGGGTCCACGCCAACTGGCAGAGCACGGACCTGCAGGAGTTCATGATCGCCCCGGTCGGCGCCCCGAATTTCCGGGAAGCCCTGCGCTGGGGGGCCGAGACCTACCACGCGCTGAAGGGCCTGCTCAAGAGCGCCGGCTTGTCGACCGGGGTCGGCGACGAGGGCGGCTTCGCCCCGGCCTTCAAGAAGAACTCGGACGCGGTCGAGATCATCCTCAAGGCCATCGAGAAGGCCGGCTACAAGCCCGGCGACGACATCGTCCTGGCCGTCGACGGGGCCGTGAGCGGCATCTACGAGGACGGCGTCTACAACTTGCGCACGGAAGGCAAGAAGGTCGAGGCCGGCGAGATGGTCCGGATGTACGAGGACTGGGCCCGCAAGTATCCGCTCAAAGTCCTCGAGGACGGCCTGGCCGAAGACGACTGGGAGGGCTGGAAGCTCCTGAACAAGGCGTTGGGCGACAGGATCGAGCTCGTCGGCGACGACCTGTTCGTCACCAACGTCAAGCGAATCGCCCGCGGCATCGAGGAGGGGGCGGCCAACGCCGTGCTCATCAAGCTCAACCAGATCGGGACGCTGACCGAGACCGTGGCGGCCATCGAGATGGCCCGCAAGGCCGGCTGGGGGGCCATGGTGTCGCACAGAAGCGGCGAGACCGTCGACAGCTTCATCGCCGACCTGACCGTGGCCATGGGCACCGGGCATCTCAAGACCGGGGCGCCCTGCCGCGGCGAGCGGGTCGAGAAGTACAACCAGCTCCTGCGGATCGAGGAGGACCTGGGCTCGAACGCCGTCTACGCCGGCCGTAAAGCCTTCGTCCGCTGATCCCGCGTTCCCCGGATGAGCTTCGCGACTTCACCGCGAAGGGCCGGCCGTATGACGGCGTCAGTCCGGCCGCGGCTTGATCCCGAGATAGTAAGCGATGTTGGCGTTCGGGTCGATCCTGACCTTGATCCGGCCGGGCATGGCGCTGAGGATGGGATTGACGCCCGGGCCGTGGCCGGCCATCTCGCTGAAGCCGTGGATGACCGTGCCGATGGTCACCGCGCCGACGTGCCGCCCCGGCGAGTAGACGCCCGAGTGGTCCCGGATGGCCACGACGTCGCCGAGCCTGAGCGTCTTGAGCTTGTACCGCTCGACGATCTCGGGGCAGGTCGTCTGGATGTCGTAGTCGAGCGACTCGACCGGCTGGTAGCCCATCCCCGAGCCCATGATGTGGCCCGGGACCTCCATGACGACCGGGACGACGATCTCGCCGCCCTCGATCGACAGGCCCAGCTTCTCGAAGAGCTCGGGCGAGAGCTTGCTCACCTTGACGTCCTCGAACCCCTCGATCTTGAGGCCGAGGCCCTTGGCCCTGACCCGGACCCGGTCTTCGAGGGCCAGCTTCTCGACGGCCTCCCTGGGGAACCAGACCTTGTCGTCCGAACCGGCGTGCCGGCCGATGTAGTAGCCCTTGGCGCCGCGGGCCTCGCCGCTGATCACTTCCGCCTCGTTGCCGATGCAGGCCAGCACGGCCACCGCGCACTCGAAGGGGTTGGGCCGGTCGCGTCCCTGGATGGTGACGTCGGGCTCGACGTGGTCGCCCTGGGCCCAGCCGTAGACCGAGTCGCCGATGGAGACGCGGTAGTTGATCGAGGCCATTCCCAGGCCGAGCCAGGGCCGGCCGTCGTAGGTCGCGGAGTACTCCGGCGCGTAGGTGGGTTGGACGACGCCCTCGACCGCCGTGACGATCAGGCTGTCCTTGTTGGTCTTGAGGGCCGTGACGGGTTTGCGGGCCTTGGCTTGGGCCGCCGCCGGGGCGGCCGCCGCCGCGAGCCCGCCCCTGTTCGAGAGAGGCAGCCCGAGGTACTTGGCGATGTTCGCCTCGGGGTCGATCCGCGCCGCGAGCTTGCCGAAACGGGTCGAAAGGACGGCCGTGACGCCGATCCCCAAGCCTGAGACGTCGCTCGGCCCGGCGCAGACGACGCCGACCGTCGCGCCTCCGACATAATGGCCCCGGCCGTAGTCGGTCTGGGTGTCCTCGAGCAGGACGAGGTCGCCGAAGCGCAGCTCGTCGAGCCCGTATCTCTTGATGTCGGGCGGGTAGCAGGTCTGGATGTGCCAGTTGCCGTGGAGCGCTCCGCCGCCCGAGCCCTGGCCGACGATCTCGGCCGGGATGGACTTGATCACCGGGACCTCGATCCGGCCGCCGGCGACGCGCAGGCCGAGCTTCTCCAGGAGCTCGGGCGCCAGGCTGTGGATGAACACGTCCTTGAAGCCGTCGAACTCGAGGCCCAGGCCGCCGGCCTTCACTTGGAGCCGGTCGCCGATCGAGAGCGTGTCGACGGTCGCCTCTGGGAATTGGAGGAGGACGTAGCTCCCGAACTTGCCGACGACGAACCCTCTCTCGCCTTGTCCCGCGCCGCCGGTGATCCGGGCCTCGTTGCCGATCGAGGCGTGGGCCAGCCAGGCCTCGCCGCCGGAGCGGGGGCCGCTGACCGCCTCGGCCGCGACGCCGACTGTCGCCCGGTCGCCCGACGCCCAGCCGAACACCTTGTCGCCGAGGCGCAGGTTGTAGTTGATGCCGCCCGTGCCGACGGCCAGCTTGGGCTTGCCGTCCCAGGTCACGATATAGCCGCGCGAGGGCTGGGCCGCCGCGACCCGGCCCTGGACGGCGATGGTCAGGACGCTCGCCTTGTTGGTCGAAAGGCCTTGGGGCGCCTGGCCGCCCGGGGCGGTGAGCGCGACCGCGAGCATAAGGGACAGGGCGATGCCGAGGGTCCGTTTTGTTCTCATGGGGCCTCCTCCGACGATGGTGATGAGCCGTTTCTACCACCGCTCCCGCCGTCTGTCAACGCCCCGGACGGGCTCCGATCGCGGCGGGCCGCGGCTCGTTGTGTTCTCTTGCCGGACCAGGGGATCGTGTCCATCTGTAACCTCCCTGGTTCAGGGATTTCGGTTACATATGAGTTGAGTCAATGCCGGTTTGACGCCGAAGCGGAAATCTCATAGGATAAGAGGCCATGGCTTTCATGCTGAAAATCGTCCTTGGCCTTTTCACGACGTTCTTCGGGTTTTTCTATATCCGGGACGTCATCCGGAAACGGATGACGTTTTCGGATAAGCCCTGGCCGGCCCTGACCGGAACCGGCTTCCTGACCAACATGCTCGATACCCTGGGCATCGGCAGCTTCGCCCAGCAGACCGCGATCTTCAAATTCTTCAAGCTGGTCGACGACCGGGTCATTCCCGGGACGATGAACGTCGGCAATACCATTCCGACGGTGACCCAGGCCTTCATCTTCATGACGGCCGTGAAAGTGGACCCCGTCACCCTGGTGGCGATGTCGGTGGCCGCTCCGGCCGGGGCGGTTTTGGGCGCCGGGGTTGTGGCCCGAATGGAGCGCTTTAAAATCCAACTGGGCATGGGGATCGGATTGCTCGTCGTCGCCCTGATCTTTCTGGCCGGGCAGCTCGATCTGATGCCGATCGGGGGCGAAGCCATCGGGCTGACGGGCTGGAAGCTCGTCCTCGTCACGGTCCTGAGCTTCGTTTTCGGGGCCCTGCAGACCATCGGGATCGGCTTTTATGCCCCGTGCATGGCCATGGTCTATGCCCTGGGAATGCATCCGCTGACCGCTTTCCCCATCATGATGACGGCCACGGCGATGCTCATGGCCGCCGGCAGCACCCGTTTTGTCACGGCCGAGGCCTACGACCGTAAAACGGCCATTTGCCTGACCCTCGGTGGGATCATCGGCGTCTTCGTCGCCGCGTTCATCGTCAAATCGCTCCCCTTGACCGTCCTCAAGTGGGTCGTCAGCGGCGTGGTGCTCTACACGTCGGTTTGGATGTTCCTGTGCGCCGCCCAGTCGAGGAAATGCGCCGCCGGGCCCCTGGGCAAGGAACCTATCGCTTGATTCTTTCGGCCCAAAGGGCCGGAGCGGCTTTCGGGACTTGTGCCGCGGGACAAAAAGGAGCCGGATCCATGTCTCTTTTCAGCAACACCGAAACCGCCTTCATCGTCAAGTCCGACGGGCAGCTCCTCAAGGCCTGGTGGCTGTTCAAAATGGTCTCGTTCCCGCGTCTGGTCAAGTTCGGAAAAGTCCTTCTGGCCATCGCGAGATTTCTCCACGTGCCCATTAAATGGATGGTCAAACCGACGATCTTCGCTCATTTCTGCGGAGGGGAGACGCTGGAATCCTGCGCTCCCGTCGTCGAGCGCCTGGCCGCCCACAACGTCCGGTCCATTCTGGACTATTCGGTCGAGGGAAAGGAATCGGAGGAGGACATCACGGCCGCTCTGGATGAGACGCTCCGGGCCGTGCGGCATGCGGCGGCCGACGTCAACATCCCCTTCGCCGTCTTCAAGCCGACGGCCTTCGCGCCCTTTGAGATCCTCGAAAAGGCCGCGGCGGGGGAACTGAGGACCGAGACGGAAAAAGCCGAAGCGGCCAAGTTCGAAAAGAGGCTGGAGACGCTGTTCCGCGCCGCCTGGGAAGGGAACGAGCCCATAATGATCGATGCCGAGGAGACCTGGATCCAGTCCCATATCGACGGCGTCGTGCACCGCATGATGGAGACCTACAACACGAAAAAGGCCATTGTCTACAACACGTTGCAGATGTACCGCCACGACCGGCTGTCGTTCCTCGAGAAGGCCCTGGCCGCCGCCGAGAAGGGCAACTATTTTCTGGGCATTAAGCTCGTCCGCGGCGCCTACATGGAGAAGGAGCGGGCCCGGGCCGAAAAGCTGGGATATCCCTCGCCCATCCATCCCGACAAGCCGGCGACCGACAAGGCCTATGACGACGCTCTGACCTTCTGCGTCGAACACATCGACAGGATCTCGGTCTTCAACGGCACCCACAACGAGGCGAGCTGCCTTCACCTCATGGGACTTTTAAAGAAAAAGGGCCTGCCCTCGAACGATCCGCGGGTCTATTCCTCCCAGCTCTGCGGGATGAGCGACCACATCAGCTTCAACATGGCCCGTGCCGGATACAACGTCGCCAAGTACATTCCCTACGGACCCGTGAAGCACGTCCTCCCGTATCTCATCCGCCGGGCCGAGGAAAACACGGCCGTGGCCGGACAGACCGGCCGCGAATTGAGGTTGTTGAGCGAGGAACGGAAGAGACGGAAAGCCGCCCGCGCCGCGGCCAGGTGAAGATGATCTGTCCTCCGGCGGCGGCCGACGCCGTGCCCGCCAAGCTCAGCCAGATCGGAACGCTTCTCATGTTCCGGACATTGAACCTTTAAGAAGCGCCAGGATCGCGATGAGAATAAAGACGCCCAGCACCCAAAGGAGCAGGGTCCGCGTTGACGGCTGGTCCTCGGGCCCGCGGGCGACAAGCCGCCCCGCGATCTTCCCGCGGCGCGCGGCTTCGGCGCTGTCAAGGCGGAAAGCGAGACCCTCGAGCAGAGCGGCCGGGTTTCGGCTGAAACGGACGGCGGCGGCGACGGCGCTTTCCGCAAGCCGGTCGGTCGCGTCGAAGAAACGGCCGACGATGCCGACAACCCGCCGGCCCGCCGCCGCGCCCGGCCGTCTGTAAAACCAGTCCACGTCCAGGAGAACAGCCGCCTTCGGTTTGAGGGAACTCTTCAGCAGCCAGAATACGGCGAAGGAAAAGACGAGGATTTCCAGGACCTCGATGATGTGAACCGGGACATAGGCGTTGAAGGCCTCCTGCGCCGGCAGAAAGCCCCTCAGAAGGGACGGCGCGACGCCGAAAGCAACGCAAAGGGACGCCGCGACCGCCATGGCCGCCGTCATGTTGCGCGGCACCGGGGAAACCTGCGGCGCGTCGTTCGCGCTTTTTCCCCCGAACCAGGCGAAATAGGGCAATTTCAAACCGACGCTCAGGAACGTTCCCACCGATGCCAGAAGCAGCAGCAGGACCGCCGCATCGATGTGGGCCTTTGCGGCCGCGGCCACGACCATGGTCTTGGAGACGAAGCCGTTGAAGAGCGGCATGCCGGAAATCGACAGCCCGCCGATCAAATAGAGGCCCACCGTCCAGGGCATGGCCCGGGCCAGGCCGCCGAGTTCCGAGAGTTTCCTCTTTCCCGTGGCCTCGATCAGGGCGCCGGCGCCCATGAACAGGAGCGTCTTGTAGAGAATATTGTTGATCGCGTGGGCGGCCGCCCCGTTGACGGCGAGCGCCGTTCCGATCCCGGCCCCGGCCACCATATAGCCGACCTGGCTGATGATGTGGTAGGACAGGATGCCCCGCATGTCGTCGGCCAGCATCGCGTAGACGACGCCGTAGACGGCCATCATGACCCCGAGCCCGATCAGGATCTCCCAGCCCGGAAAGACGCGCAGGAGGACATAGACGGCGACCTTGGTCGTAAAGGCGCTGAGGAAAACCGATCCCGCCGGCGTCGCCCGCGGATAGGCGTCGGCCACCCAGGCGTGGAGAGGCGGCACGGCGGCGTTCACGGCGACACCCGCCAGAATGAGCCAGGCCGCCGCCGTCGCCCCCGCCGGAGCGAACGCCGCGACGGCCGTCCCCCCGCCGCCCGCGGCGTGCATGAGGATGCCGGCGAAGAGCAAGCCGCCGCCGAACAGGTGGACCAGGACATAGCGCCAGCCCGCCTTTCTCGACTCCCGCGTCCGGGCCGCCCAGACAAGGACGGTCGAGGCGACGGCCATGATTTCCCAGAAAAACATCAGCGTGTAAAGATCGCCGGCATAGACGACGCCGAGCGACCCCCCGGCGTAAAAGAGCGCCGCCGCCGGCTGCAGAGCCGTCTTGACGTGAAAGGCATAGAGGCCGCCGGCAAGCGCGATGAAGGCGAAGGCGACGGCGAATCCGCGGCTCAGCGCGTCGGCCTTCACCAGGACAAGCTCGAGCCCCGCGATCCGCAATAAGCCCCACGCCCCCTCGGGCATCGTCCAAGCGGCATAGAGCGCCAGGCCCGCCGCCGCCATGAACAGCCACGGCCTCAGGCGCCGCGGCAGGAGCGGCAGGAGAAGCCCTCCGGCGAGAAAAGGCAGAGCGGGATGCAGGCTCTCAATCCCGGTCATAGTAGCTCTCTTTTCTTTTAATGAGGCGCATCACCAGAGATTTGGCCGCGAAAATCAGCGTCAGCGCGCCCAGTCCGCCGAACAGCCCGTAAAACAAGGGGATGCCGTCCCACCAGTGGTGGTATTCCCCGTCGTGGAGAAAAATCCTCTCGACCGCCGCAAAAACCAGCGCGGCCGCCGCGATCGCCGCCGCCGCCCGCCCCGGACGCACGCCTTTTTCCGTCATGGCCCCCCGCCTCCCAGGATCCCGGCCGCAACCCTTCGGGCCAGATCGAAAAACCCGAAAAAAAGATTCGGGAACAGTCCGAAGACGAGCGACAGAACAGCGGTCACGACAAGCGGCGCCACCATGAACGCGGAGGCCTCGCCCTTCCCTTCAAGCCCTTTGCCCGGCTTGAAAAACGCCTTCCTGACGATGGGCAGAAGATAAGCGGCGTTCAGAAGCCCGCTCGCCGCGAGGACGACAAGCGGCAGGACGAACCCGGCCTCGATCGACCCCCAGCCCAGCCACCACTTGCTGACGAATCCGTTGAGGGGCGGCACGCCGGCCAGCCCGATCGCTCCGGCCGCAAAGGCGCCCATCGTCCAGGGCATGACCCGGCCGACGCCGTCGAGTTCGCTGATGTTCTCGCGGTGCAGGTTGACATAGATCGCTCCGGCGCAGAAAAACAGCGTGATCTTCATCGTCGCGTGAAAAGCCAAGTGGAGGACGCTTCCGGTCAGAGCACCCGACGAAAGCAGGGCCGCCCCCAGCACAATGTAGGACAAGTGGCCGACCGTGCTGTAGGCCAGCCGCCGCTTGAGGTTGTCCTGCCGGAAAGCGAGGATGGACGCCAGCAGGATGGTCGCCCCGGCGAAGACGGCCAGGATCGTGTCGAATCCCATCTCCTTCATCAGGACCGGGCCGAAGACGAAGCCGACGACACGGATAACGCCGAAGACGCCCGACTTGACAACGGCCACGGCGTGGAGAAGCGCGCTCACCGGGGTGGGCGCGGCCATGGCTGTCGGCAGCCAGCCGTGGAGCGGCATGACCGAGGCCTTGACGCCGACGCCCGCCATGAGGAGCACGAAGAGCGCCCGCAACGTCCCTTCCGAAAGGCCGCTCAGCCCGGCCAGGCCTCCGGCCTGAAAATCGAGCGAACCCGTCGCGCCGTGAACAATGACGGCCGCGGCGATAAGGCACAGCCCGGCCGACAGCGTATAGGCCAGGTACTTCCGGCCGGCCCGGACGGCCACCGGCGTTTCCTTATGGATGACCAGCGGATAGGTGGCCACGGTCAGGATCTCATAAAAGACGATGAAGGTCAGGAGGTTCGCGGCGAAGGCCACCCCGATCGTCGCCGACAGGCAGACGGCGAAAGAGGCGTAGTAGCGGGCCTGCTTTTTCTCGTCCAATCCGCGGACGTAGCCGATCGAGTAAAACGACGTCAGGATCCAGAGCCCCGAGGCGACCAAGGCGAAGAAGACGCCGAAGGGGTCGGCCCGAAGCGCCAGCCGGATGCCCGGAGCGATTTCGAAGAGCGAGAGGGCCGCCTCGCGCCCGGCCAGGGCGTGCGGCAGCAGCGACAGCACGAGCCCGAACTTGACGACCGCCGCGAGGATCGTCCAGAACTCCCGGAGGTTCGGCCGCCGCGAGAAGATCAGGATGAGCGGCACGGCGGCCAGGGAGACCAGCACGGCCCAAAGCGGCGTGTTCGTTGTGAACATCACATCAACCCCGGGGGAAGGATCTTCATGATGACGCCCTTGACGAGAAAGGCGTTGAACACCCCCAGCGCGAGAAGCGCCGCGGCGAGCGTGAGAACGGGCCCGAGCATCGAGGCCGGGGTGTCGCCGGCCTTGTTCGTTCCGCAAGGATCATGCCTGCCCTGCGCCGCGTCTTGGCTTTCCCCCTGGCCCTCCTTTTTCATGTAGATCCGCTCGATGACGCGGAAGAAATAGACGGCGTTCAGCAGGCTGCTCACCAGGATCACGGCCAGGAAAACCCATTTCCCCGCCCGGACGGCGCCGAGCGCGAGATACCATTT
>Ga0194125_10005895_pt1 | contig 18406 bp, 20 predicted proteins | sample TA2KigC250mmetaG_FD_148626 | JGI IMG/M metagenome (GOLD analysis project Ga0194125, IMG submission 148626) | Freshwater microbial communities from Lake Tanganyika, Tanzania - TA2015034 Kigoma Deep Cast 250m | ecosystem: Environmental > Aquatic > Freshwater > Lake | place: Tanzania: Lake...
AAATATGGAAAGCTTCACTTCAAATTAGCTCGCTGGGAGAGGAGACAGGTCAATCTCTCTCCTGAATATGAGGATTGTAAAAGGTTGGCTTTAAAACAAGGGGTTTCCATCAAAGAGATCTTCGAGGAGGCCAAAAGGGCAGGGATGGCATTCAGGGAGAAAGGTTTTCAAAGTCGGCTCGGTATTCGTAAACCCCGTTAGAAGGACGTTTGCCCTTCTAACGGAAAGGTTCACCTCGTCAGACCTTCGCTCTCTTACGGGGCACACACCCTGATAGAAGTTAAGCTTCGCACGGGGCAAGCAGCGGGGCTTTTTAACGGGGTAAATAAGAACCGACTTCTTCTTTTTATCCTTGAAAAATGGATTATCCAGACTTATATTTTAATTGAAAGGAGGGTGTTCAAATGAAAAAATCGACCTTTCTTTTAATTCTGCTCTCCTGTGTTGTGCTTCTTTTCCCATCATGGTTATTGTCTGAGAACAAACCCAAAGGAAATCCCCCCGTCATTACCGCCTCTTATGCTGTTGAAAAAGGGTATTACGGGAATATCTGGAAAATTTACATTGAAGCGTTTGATCCAGACGCTGATATGTCGAGAATTGCCGTTGTTGTCCATCAGACCGGGTATGGGCATTATCCGACTGATTGGATTGTCGTTAAGCCTCCGTATCGAAAGCAGATGAAGGGGTTTATCCAATGGAATACCTTCAGCAGCAGGACAGGTTCTCTAAGGGAATGGACTCATATTACCCTGACCGTTTCTATCTTTGATCGGAGCGGTCACGAGAGTAATGAAGTTGTCTTTCCATTTGAGTTTGTTTCCGGTGCTCATCGTGAACGTAAACCACCTCCTCCCTTTAATGAGGAGGGACTCCCTCGATTGGGCTATGTTTTTATTGACCTTTTTGACCCCACGGTGATGGCCGGTGAGGCAGCTAGGGAAAATTAAAGCCCTTATTGGATCCGTGCATTGGATATTGTTTGGGGGTTTGAAAGGCTCCGGAATCGGAGCCTTTTTGTTTTTTCTTGCTTTTCTTACCGGAGGATGGTAAACATTTTTATATCTGAAATTAGAGGAGGACAACGATGAGACAGATGATTTTAGGGAAAAAGCTGGTTTATTGTTTTTTCGCGGTTTTTTTCGTCAGCCTGTTATTTTCAGGGTGTGCTTCGTCGGTAATGGAGAGAAAAGGAGAACCAGCGACAAGAGAAGGAGGGCCAGCGGGGGCGGGTAAATATTATCATTTTGAAGACATCCGTATTCCCAGTGAATTGAATTATCAGCAGAAGAGAGCCATGGTCTATGAGACGACCGGTTTTAAAGCAGGAGTTGTGTACTTTACCAAATGGAGACTCGACACTGAATCTTTGATCGATTTCTTCCTTTACCATATGGAGAAGGACAACTGGAAATTGGTAAATAGTTTTAAGGGGAAGGAATCCATCCTCAATTTTTCAAAACCCAACAAGACCTGCACGATCAAAATCAGCGATAACTGGTATGGTACGGCAGAAGTGGAGATCCGGGTTGGCCCACTGGGAGAAAAGAAGATGTGAGCATGTGAGATGCTGATCGAGCAGGTTAGAAGGACCATTGATCATTACCGTCTGCTGGAGAAAGGCGACCGAGTGATCGTAGGTGTTTCGGCTGGGGTGGATTCAATGGTCCTCCTTCATCTTCTGAATGAGTTCCACCGTAAATTTGACTTATCTCTTATCGTTGCCCATATCGACCATGGCCTTCGGCCTGATGAATCCGAAAAAGAAGCTGCACTCGTTCAAAAAGAATCACACCGGATTAACCTTCCTTTTGAATACGCACAGTTCAATGTAAAAGAGTTTCAGAAGTCAGGGGGCTTCTCGCTGCAGGATGCGGCCCGAAGGCTCCGTTTCCAATTCTTTAACCAAATTCTCAGAAAATATGGCGGGGGAGGGAAAATTGCCCTGGGTCACAATGCCGACGACCAGGTTGAAACGGTCGTTTTAAGACTGCTCAGAGGGTCTGGATTGAAGGGGCTCAAGGGAATGCTTCCGATCCGGGGGGGAAGGATCATCCGGCCCCTTTTGGAAGTATGGCGAGAAGAGATTGAAGACTATGCTAAGGAAAACTCCATCCCCTATCTCGTCGATTCATCTAATTTAAAAGATGACTACCTCCGAAATCGGCTCCGCTTGAATCTCATTCCTTTCATCGAAAAGGATTATGAGCCCGGTTTCCGACGGACCATCCTCAGAACCTCCACCCTGCTCAGGAGTGAAAATGATTTTATTGAGAAGGAGGCAGAGGAGGCTTATCAAGATATTATCCATGAAGAGGAGAATGGGATCACCTTCAAGTTCTCATCCTATCGATCTCTCCATGATGCCCTCCAATGGAGAGTCGTTCAAAAAGTATTAGAAAGGATGGATCATGAGTCCAATTGGGACGGGGGGGAATGGTCAGAAGCAAATTTGATCTTCGAAAAACTCCTGCACCCCCAGGCCAGCTTTTTATTAGAATTATCCCATGGCCTCTGTCTTGAGAAGCGATATGATTTGATCCTGTTGAGGAAAGGAGGGAGCAATACGATTCCCCCTTTTGAAGTGGAACTTCCTGTGTATGGGCGAACTCATATCCAGGAAATCGGGAGGGAGATCGTCGTTGAAGAAAGAGATTGGGACAAGTCTCAACCTGTGGATGAATCCAGCAATGTAGCATTCCTCGATTACGCACAACTCCATCTTCCTTTGAGGATGAGAAATTTCAGGCCCGGCGACCGGTTTCAACCCCTGGGGACAAAAGGGACTCAGAAGCTTAAAGAATTTTTTATTGACCACAAAATCCCTAAATTTGAGAGGCCCAATATCCCATTGCTTATCTCCGGTGAAAGGATTGTTTGGGTTGTTGGGCATCGAATTGATGAGCGGTTCAAAGTTACCTCGAACACCCAAAAAGTTTTAAGAGTGGAGGTCGCTTAACAATAGATTTGTAACCTCCATCCCTTTTTAATTTCCTTCCGGAACTTTCCTCCACCATTTATTGACAATTCATCATCGGGCAAGTTATAGGTAATTAATTCCTATCGAAAAAGTATAGAATCATAACCTATGAGAATCTCAACTAAAATAAGATATGGGGCAAGAGCGATGTTAGAGCTTGCCTCGCGTTATGGAGAGGGACCGATTGATTTGAAAGAGATCGCAAAGAAAGAGGATATTTCTTTGAAGTATCTCGAACAGGTGATCATACCTCTTAGAACAGCCGGTCTTGTTAAATCCGTACGTGGATCAAAAGGAGGATATTCTTTAGCCAAACCTCCATCTGAGATATGCCTTCATGATCTGGTTGAAGTCCTGGATGGCCCTATTGATTTGATTGAATGTTTGAGGAATCCCAAGGATTGTCCTAAGTCGCCCTCCTGTGTGACCAGAGATATCTGGAGGGAAGCCTCTGATGCGATTCATCGTATCTTTCGTTCCATCACCTTTGAAGAGATGGTGAATCGAAAAAAGGATAAGGAAGGGAAGACCACACCGATGTACCAGATATAGACTCAAGATACGAAGCGCTCATCGGATCTTAATAGGGAATCAGGTGATCAGGAGACCAGGTGGCAGGGGTCAGGATATCAGGATATCAGAAAAAAAGAAAATCAGATTTTTGGGAGTGATGGTATGGCTAAAATAGCAAAATCCATTTCAGATCTGATTGGGCACACCCCCTTGCTGAGATTGAACCGGATGACAAAAGATTGTTGTGCAGAGGTTGTGGCCAAACTGGAGTCGTTTAATCCGTGTGGCAGCGTCAAGGACCGCATCGGAGTATCGATGATTGATGCAGCAGAGAGGGCCGGACTGATCCGGGAGGATACGGTCATTTTAGAGCCCACCAGCGGAAACACGGGAATTGCATTAGCTTTTGTCTGCGCTTCAAAGGGATACCCATTGGTTTTGACGATGCCGGACACCATGTCCGAAGAGAGGGTTCGACTCTTGAAGATGTTCGGGGCTAAAGTCATTCTGACTCCTGGTCACGAAGGAATGACCGGAGCTGTGAAAAAAGCAGAGGAGATGGCACGTACGGATTCCAATTTTGTAATCCTTCATCAATTCAAGAATCCTGCGAATCCGGAGATTCATCAGAAGACGACAGCCATGGAGATATGGGAAGATACAGATGGAAAGATCGACATTCTGGTGGCTGGCGTTGGAACCGGAGGAACGATCACCGGCATCTCAGAGGTCATTAAGAAAAAGAAACCGGGCTTGAAGACGATTGCCGTAGAACCGGAAAGTTCTCATGTGCTCTCCGGGGGAAGGCCGGGGCCGCATAAGATACAAGGGATCGGAGCGGGTTTCATCCCGGAGGTTTTCCGGATGGATTTTGTTGATGAGGTGATCAAGGTATCGAATGAGAATGCGGTTCTCTTTGCAAAGAGATTGGCTGAGGAGGAAGGGGTGCTTGCAGGGATTTCCTCAGGTGCAGCCGCATGGGCAGCGATTGAAGTAGGGAAGAGAGAGGAAAACAAGGATAAGATGATCATTGTCATCCTCCCTGATACCGGAGAACGCTACCTCAGCGCAGGACTGTGGAATGAAACAAAGTAATTGCCGATTCAAATTCGAAATACGAAGCACGAAATTCGAAACAAATCCGAATTTCAAATGTTCTAAATTCGAAACATTCAATGCAAAATAAAAAGTTTGGGTCATTTGAGGTTCGAATTTTGATCATTGTTTCGGATTTCGATATTCGGATTTCAGGTTTTCCCCCCCCAGATATGATGGGGGAAGGCGGTTATGATATGTTATGGATCATGCGTAGCCCCGTGAGGGGAAATCTTGGATGTCCAAAGTTTAAAGTTCAAAGTTCAAAGTAAAAATCTTAAGGAAGATTTTTTTAGGAGGAAACGTATGGCTAAGACCATTGAAGAGATTAATGACAAAATAAGGAAAGGAAAAGCTGTTGTTCTGACGGCTGAGGAGATCATAGATTATGCCGCTGACAAGGGGGTCAAGAAAGCGGCCCAGGAAGTGGATGTCGTAACCACAGGGACATTCGGTCCGATGTGTTCTTCAGGGGCCTATTTCAATGTGGGACATACGAAACCCAGAATTAAACTCGGTGGAGGAAAGACCCTTCTCAATGACGTCCCAGTTTATACGGGCCTGGCTGCTGTTGATTTTTTCCTGGGTGCGACAGCCATGCCTGAAGATGATCCCAGAAATAAGATCTACCCCGGGAAGTTTTCTTACGGCGGAGCCCATATCATTGAAGAGTTGGTTGATGGAAAAGATGTCCGGATGACGGCAACCGCTTATGGGACGGATTGTTATCCGAGAAAATCGCTTGAGACTTACATCTCCCTGAAAGAGATGAATGAGGCGGTATTGTTCAACGTGAGGAATGCCTACCAGAATTATAATGTCGCCGTAAACCTTTCGGACCGGGTGATCTATACCTATATGGGGGTGTTACAGCCAAAAATAGCGAATGCCAATTACTGTAACGCGGGTCAACTGAGCCCACTTCTGAACGATCCCTATTACAAGACGATCGGCATCGGCACTCGAATCTTCCTGGGAGGAGGGATCGGTTACGTCGTCGGAAGTGGCACACAACATAACCCGAATGTGGCCAGAACAGAGAAAGGGGTTCCCAAGATGACTTCGGGAACACTGTCAGTGAAAGGAGACCTCAAGATGATGAGTTCGAAATGGCTCAGGGGGACTTCTTACACTGGCTACGGTGTTACGCTCACCGTGGGGATTGGGGTCCCGATTCCGATCTTGGACGAAGAAATATTGAAATTTACAATGATTAAAGATGAGGATATCTGGGCTCAGGTGGTGGACTACAGCGATGCCTATCCCCAATTCATCCCAGGAAGCTTGGGAGAGGTCAACTACAAACAGTTGAAGAGCGGAAAAATATCGGTTCAAGGGAAGGAGGTGCCCACTTCTGGTTTGTCGAGCTATCTCAGGGCAGGAGAGGTTGCCCGGATCTTGAAAGAGTGGATCGAAGCAGGGAAGTTCTTTTTAACCCAGCCGGTTGAACTTTTACCTTCGGTCGATTCAGGGATTGCCTTCAAGTCTTTGAAAGAGAGACCCATCAAAAAACATCATTGAAAATTGCAAATTATAAATTTCAAAATGCAAATTTTTTAAAGAGTTGTAAACATTTTGAATTTTGCATTGTTAATTTTGCACTTTGCATTGTTATTTTAGAAAGGGGGTTGTCATGCAGAAAAAAAGAGTGGTTTTTAATTATCCTCCCCATGTCGTTGAGCAACCGGTGATTTCCAAACTGGTAAAGGAATTTGATTTAACGGTCAATATTCTAAGGGCCCGAATTACACCCAGAGAGGAAGGGCGGCTCGTTTTAGAAATGACCGGAAAGAGACAGGCGCTGGAGGCAGGCATTCATTACATCAAAGAGTTGGGAGTGGAAATCCAGTCGTTGGCGCAGGACGTGAAATGGCATGAGAATCGATGTACCCATTGCACGGCTTGCATCTCCGTCTGTCCCCCGAAAGCACTGGATGTCGACAGAAAGACGATGGAAGTCTCCTTTAAACGGGATAAGTGCATCGCATGCGAAGCCTGCATCCCGGTTTGCCCGTATCAGGCAATGGAGATTCTGTTTTAAGAAAAGGGTTCAAGGATTCAAGAGTTCAAGGGGGCGAGCCTAACAGCGGTTATGAAGGGAAGGGTAGTGGTGGCAATGAGCGGCGGAGTCGATTCAAGCACTGCGGCCTGGCTTCTCAAACAGAAGGGCTATGAAGTGATCGGAGCGACGATGTGCATCGGAACACCGGACCGGAGCGAAACAGGGGGGAGCCGGTGCTGTGGATTTTCGGATATCGAAGATGCGAGACGTGTTGCGCTTCAATTGGGCATTCCTTTTTATGTCTTTCAATTTAGGGAAGAGTTTGAAAAAGAGGTCATCGACTATTTCTGTAACGAGTATCAGGAGGGAAGGACACCCAACCCCTGTATCCTCTGCAATGAAAAGTTGAAGTTCGGGTCCTTTTTAAAGAAGGCTATGGAGTTAGGTGCGGATTATGTGGCCACAGGTCATTATGCACGGCTTGAACCGGATGAGGTGAGCGGACAATATCTATTAAAAAAAGGCGTTGACCGGAGGAAAGACCAATCCTACGTCTTATTCTCCCTTAGACAGGATCAGCTCCGGCACACTCTTTTCCCACTTGGGGAGTTGAAAAAAGAAGAAGTGAGAAAGATGGCGTTTGAAGCAGACCTTCGCATCCATGACAAACCTGAGAGTCAGGAAGTCTGTTTTATTCCTGAAGATTCTTACCACTATTTTTTATCAGAGCGATTAAAAGATTCTGCAGGGCCCGGGCCGATTATCGACAGAGAGGGAAAGGTCCTCGGAAGACATAAGGGGATTCCATTTTACACCATTGGACAGCGCAGGGGACTGCGTCTCGCCAAAGGAAAGCCTCTATACGTCATTGGAATAGATCGTATAAAGAATGCCATCATCGTTGGAGAAGAGAGAGAGGTCTATCAGGATACTTTCCGGGTCAATTCTCTCAATTGGATTCATTTAGAAGAGGCGAAGCCCTCCCTGAATGCGCAGGTAAAAATTCGATATAATCATCCCGGAGCAGAGGCTGTTCTATCCCCAAAAGGGAAGGATGAGTGGGAGGTGAGGTTTGAAACCGCCCAGAAGGCCGTCACTCCCGGACAGGCTGCTGTGTTTTATGATGGCGACATTGTCCTCGGAGGAGGGTGGATTAAAGAAGTTCGGAGTTATGAGTTCGGAGTTCGGAGTGGGAAAAAAGATAATTAAAGACACGTGAAACACGGCACAGACACGGGATCAAAGAGGTGATCAATTAAAAATTAGCAATTATCAATTATCAATTAGCAATACATGATAAAATTGAAAAAGTTCGGAGTGAAAAAAAAGAGTAAAAGACATGTGAATAAAGAGCTCAAAGTTGAGAGTTCTCCCCGATAGAATCGGGACAGGGAGTTTGAAGTGGAAGAAAAAGAATTAAAGGTCAAAATTGAAACACTTAAAGAAATTTTCCGGTCCATGGGGAAAATCGTGGTGGCTTTTTCCGGCGGTGTGGATAGCACCTTTCTCCTCGGAATGGCAAGGGATACCCTTGGTGCAGAAAATGTCCTCGCGGTGACTGCCCTCTCTCCCCTCTATCCTGAGAGGGAATTAAGCGTGGCGAAAAAGATGGCAGCAGAGATGGGCGTGAAGCACATCTTAATCGAATCGAACGAGCTTGAGATCGAGGGGTTTTCAAAGAATCCAATTGATCGTTGTTATTTGTGTAAGAGAGAGCTTTTTGATGAATTAATAACAGTAGCCCGGCAGGAGAACCTGTCTTCGGTTATTGAGGGCTCGACGCTCGATGATGAGAAAGATTACCGGCCGGGTAAAAGGGCCATTAGAGAATTGGGGATCCGGAGCCCTCTTGTGGAGGCCTCTTTGAGTAAGGCTGATGTAAGGGAAGTTTCAAAATCGCTGGGACTTCCGACCTGGGATAAACCTTCGTTTGCCTGCCTGGCCTCCCGTTTTCCGTATGGAGAAGAGATAACGGAGGAAGGATTGAAGAGGGTGAATGAGGCTGAGGATTTCCTGATCGGATTGGGTTTCAAACAGGTCCGGGTTCGACACTACAATGATCTTGCCAGAATTGAAATCTATAAAGAGGAGATCGGAAAAATATTGGATGAAGCAGTCAGAGAGAAAGTGGTCGCCCATTTGAAGAAAATTGGCTATCAATATGTCACCCTGGATCTGCAGGGGTTCCGATCAGGATCGATGAATGAGGCTTTGAGATGAGAGCAATTGCCCTCCTTTCAGGAGGCCTTGATAGCACGTTGGCAGCGAGACTGGTTCTTGATCAAGGGATCGAGCTGGAAGCCCTCAATTTTATGACAGTTTTCTGCACCTGAACGACCCGGGGGGCCACGTGTCTGGCTTCTCAGAAGGCTGTAGAGACCTTGGGCATTCCGCTAAAAGTCTTCAATGTCTCTGAAGAGTACCTTGATGTGGTGAGGCATCCCAAACACGGTTATGGTAGAAACATGAATCCCTGTATTGACTGCAGGATCTTCATGCTAAAGAAGACCAGGGCCTATATGGAGGAATCGGGCGCTGAATTTATTGTAACAGGTGAGGTTTTGGGTCAGAGGCCCATGTCCCAGAGAAGGGATGCAATGCGTATGATCGAAAAGGAGGCCGGGCTGGAGGGTCTTATTCTACGCCCCCTATCAGCTCAATATCTTCCCATCACTCTTCCAGAGAGGGAAGGGTGGATCGATCGTAATAAACTTCTAAATATTCAGGGCCGGTCGCGTAAACCGCAGATCAAATTAGCTGAACAATACAGTATCCGCGACTATCCCTGTGCAGCAGGAGGATGCCTTCTCACGGACCCGGGTTTTGGACACCGGATGAAAGATTTGATGGATCATGGTCTTGATTTTTCTCTCAACGATGTCCATCTTTTAAAGATAGGGAGGCATTTCAGGCTTTCTCCGGAAGTCAAACTGGTGGTCGGAAGGAATGAGGAGGAGAATCAGAAGATCGAAACTTTCTCACGTGAAGGTGATATCCTTCTAAAAACAGCCCATCACCCAGGCCCTGTCTCTCTTCTGAGGGGAAGGGATGTCGGGGGTGAGTTGGCGAGGGCAGCCTCCATCACTGCCCGCTACAGCAAGGCAAAAGGAGTAAGAGAAGTAGAAGTCCACTGCCAGAACGTGGATGGAAATGATGAAAAAGCGATGATGGCTTCTTCGATTTCTGAACGAGAGGTTGAAAGGTTCATGATCTTTGAATAACGTCATTTAGATTAGGGGGGAGAAAAGAGAGGATTAGGATGAATGAGATTTCAGGTAACCCTAATGAAACCCCATGCCCCAGTTGTGGCGGAGGGAACAGTCAGCAGAATCTTTACTGTACCCATTGCGGCCAGTCTATCCCTCAAGAACGGAGAAAGGTTAAGACTTCGACTGTCCTGATTGGATTGATGGGTCTCGTTTTGGCAAGCATAGCATGGTATTTCATTTCCAGTGGTTTGGAATCGAAACTGGTGGGCAGGGTGAATGGAGTGGAGATCACCCGGAAAGAGTTTTCAAACAGGCTCGATCGGGCGAAGCGGATTTATGAATTCCGTTACGGAAAAGATGTTTTCAATGGGGGAACAGGGGAAGAAAATTTAACCCGTTTGAAGGCTGATCTTCTGGAGGAGATCATCGTGGAGAAAATCCTTCTTGAAGAAGCGAAGCGTGGAGGGTATAGCGCCGCATCTGAAAAGGAGATTGAAGCCCACATTGAGGCGATTAAAAAGAGGCATGGGTTGTCGGAGGCAGACTTCAAAGAGAAGTTAGGCATCGAGATCGCCGAATTCAAGGAGGAACTGAAGAGGGATTGGTATATTTCCCAGTTTGTTGAGAAAGCCGTTTTTAAGGGGAATCTGGACAATAGGGAACAACTCTTGCAGGAGTGGATTTTAACAGCAAAAAGCAGGGCCAAGATTGAAACCTATGCGAAATTCGATGCTCCCCCTCCCATTCAGTCGGTTTGTTGCAAGGGAGGAGGATGCGGCGGTGGAGAGAAAGTAAGGTCCCTCGACCCGAAGGTTGAAAAGGAGGCGCAGACAAAAGCGCTTCAATATTATGAGGCGAAAAAAGGGAAAAATGGGGCAAGTGCCCGTGCGATCAATTTTGGGTGTCACATCCAGGTCGATATCATCGAGGAAGGAAAAGTTGTGCTCTCCCTTACTTATGACCGGGGAGAAGTTAAGGAGATTTGAAAAAGGAGGATCCTTTTATGAAACCGTGTCCAAAATGCCAGACAGAGAATGAGGAATCTAACAGTTTCTGCAAGAAATGCGGAGGTAAGCTTTCCGGTTCCTCGCTTCAAGATAAGAAGGAGAAGGTGCTGGGAGGCAAGAAAGGGATGCCTTCCTGGTCAATCATTGTTCTGATTGCCATTGCCATTGCTCTGGGAGGGTTTGCCTACTGGTTCGTTCAAGGAAATTCTGGAGCCAACCCGAAAGTCTCCTCCCAGCCCAAGGTGGGTGGAAAGGTGGATTATTCCGGCCAAGGCGTCAAAATGACCGACGTGGTGGCAAAGGTAGAAAATGGGAAGATTAAAATTCCTGTCCACGTGGTCAAAGAGAATAAGTTCGTCCGGTTCGAATATGAAGGGAAGGGGCTTAAAATCCCTCTCTATGCCTATCTTACGATGGCAGGAAGGGTGGTGACGGGGATCAGCATGTGTGAGCCCTGTAAATCGACTCGATTCCGCATCCAAGATCGGAAGTTAGTCTGCAATGCCTGCGATACAGAGTGGCACTTGGAAACTCACAAAGGAATTAAAGGGGGGTGTATGAATTACCCTCCGGAGATCATCCCCAGTGCCGTAGAGAACGATTCGATCGTGATCGATGAAAAGGTGGTTTTGAATTGGAAACCGAGGGTGTGAAGATTAATGTCAAATACCAAAGTCCAAATGGTATTAATTCAAAGATATTGAAATTTCCTTAATAGTCCCCTCCCCCTTGAGAGGCTGTGTCGTAATAAGCCATTCGCCCTTCGACAAGCTCAGGACGAACGGCTAAGTGATTGATTTTTAACATATCGCAGTCCGTTCGTGGTGAGGCTCTCGAACCATGAACGGAATTGCGACACAGTCTTCCAGGGGAGAGGGGGTATTTTCAATGAAATACAAATAATAAGAGAGAAATTTGTAACTCAATTTGAGTGGTGCTATGAAACTTAAAGATATTTCCATCAACAACCTCAGAAGGCGGAAAGGGAAAGTCTTTTTTCTCATTTTGGGACTCACCATAGGCATTACAACGGTGATCTCCCTCGTCTCCATTTCCCGGTTGATGAACGAGGACATTGCAAACAAATTGGATGAGTATGGTGCAAACATCCTTGTCCTTCCGCGTTCAGACGACCTTTCGCTTTCCTATGGAGGAATGAGCATTGGAGGAGTATCCCTCGACGCCCGGACCCTGAATGACTCTGATATCCCGAAGATCCGGGAGATTGAAGTTCGGGAAAACATCAACATCGTGTCACCAAAGTTTGTGGGAGTGGTGGAGATTGATGGGAAAAAGATCCCGCTGATGGGTGTCCATCTTGAAGAGGAGGGACGGCTCAAGAAATGGTGGAAGGTCCATGGCACCATTCCTAAAAGTAAAGACGAGGTGCTTCTTGGAAATGAAGTTGCAGTCAGGCTCTTTAAGAGCGCGAACGACGTTTTAACGATAAACGGAAGGAACGTCAAAATCTCAGGAACAATTGAAGAGACAGGTTCCCAGGATGATTTCCTCATCTTCGCTGATCTCGGTTTTGTCCAGGAGGCTCTGGGTAAGCCCAAGGCAGTAAGCCTGATCGAAGTCTCCGCCTATTGCAACACCTGCCCGATCGAAGAGATCGTGGATCAGATTTCGAAGCAGTTACCCCATGCCAAGGTGACAGCCATCAAACAGACGCTCCAGACCAAGATGGAGGCGCTCGACCATTTCAAGAAGTTCTCCATCGGGATATCGGTCATCGTCCTTCTCATCGGGGCGCTGATCGTCTTTACCAATATGATGGCCTCAGTCAATGAACGGAAGAGGGAAATCGGAATCTTCCGGGCGATCGGGTTCAGAAAATCCCATATCATGAGAATCATCTTTTTAGAGGCGCTGGTTGTGGGATTCATAGCAGGAATTGCAGGATATATCCTGGGACTTGGGATCTCTCATTTCATCGGACCGATGGTCCTTGGAATAAAGACAGTCAGATGGGTGGTTGATCCTTCTTTAGCCATTGGAGCTATCTGCCTCTCGGCCGTGATCGGGGTTCTATCGAGCGTCTATCCGGCCCTCCATGCTTCGAAGATGGATCCCACTGAGGCGCTGAGAGCGCTATAAAAGAAAAGGTTGAGGTTAAGGCTAAGGCTAAGGCTAAGGTTGAGAATGATAATAAACTTAACCTAAACCTCAACCTCAGAGATTACTGACATGAGCTTGATTGAAATTAAAAACCTATCCAAGACGTACGAGAGCGGAGAAGAAAGAGTTTCTGCTCTTGTCGATGTGAGATTGCACATTGACAAGGGAGAATTTATTTCTATCATGGGTCCGTCTGGTTCGGGGAAATCAACCCTCCTTACCATTCTGGGCGGGCTCAATCATCCGACAACCGGTGAGGTGGTCGTGGATGACATTCCCATCTATCAACTTCATCTGGAGAAATTGGCTGATTTCAGGAGGGAGTACCTTGGGTTCATCTTTCAATCTTTCCAATTGATTCCTTACCTCACCGTGATCGAGAATGTGATGCTTCCACTCTCCATCACCGAGAGATCGAACCGTGAACAGGTCGGGATGGCTGAGAGAATATTAGAAAGGATTGGTCTGAAAGGCAAAGAGAAAAGATTGCCAGATCAACTCTCAGGCGGGGAACAGGAGCGGGTAGCCATTGCACGGGCGCTGGTCAATGCGCCTCCTATCTTATTAGCGGATGAACCAACGGGAAACCTCGATACGAAGACCGGCCAGGAAATTATGGAGCTGTTCAAGTCGCTCAATCAAGATGGACAGACGATCATCATGGTCACCCACAACCCCGAAAACGCTTCTTTCTCCTCCCGGACGATTTCCCTTAGGGACGGCCGTATCGAGAACGGAGCTGATTGACAATAATAAGAAGTTGACTTAATTCATGTATAAATGTTAAATACATTTAAAGGTTACTAAGGGGGGACACGGAGCTATTCGTGTTCCCTTTTTTATATTCCAAAAGAGGGAGGGCAGGATGAAAATGAAGATGAGAGAGTATGTTGTGGCGGTATGTTTGATGGTTTCCCTGATCTGGGGTGGGACGGCGGTTGCGTCGCCAGCCTACCCGACACCCGACCAGGCGAATATTGCTAAGACCGGCAAATACGTCGGCAGCAATGCCTGCGCCGCATGCCACAAGGACTATTACAACACCTGGGCGACATCACGGCACACAATCAAGGCAACAAAGGGGCCGGCCTTCGGCAAAGAGTTCGAGAAAAATATCTACGAGTGGGTTCGCCGCGACTGGGACAAGATCGACACTTACATGATTGTCGACCAGAAGGACGCAAAGACCAATTATATGGCAGCGCTCAAGGTGCCGATGTCTGAGATCGACTATGTCATCGGCCAGACCTATAAACAGCGCTACATGAAATATTATGACGGCGGTCCAATCGAGGTGTTCGAGGCAACCACTGAGGACGGAGGCATCAGCTGGAAGCTCGACAAGTCAAAGGTTTCGCAATTTCCCGGAAATAAGCAGCGCGCCGGCTACAAATTCCTGTTTCTCGAAATGAATCCGAAGGATGGACAGTTCAACAAGAATTACTATGGCGAGTTCCGCTCATGGCAGGAACGTTGTATCGGTTGCCACGTGACCGGTTTTGACCACAAGGCGTGGGATGCGGCCAAGGCCGACTACGTCGCCGGGAAGCGCAAGGACTTACGCGATATCTTTGCGGCTGACCTTCGGGTGGGCTGCGAGTCGTGCCACGGCCCCGGCGAGGCGCACACGAAAAACCCGGTGGCTGGGACCATCATCAACCCTGCCAAGATCACCGATATTGAAACACGCAAGATGGTTTGTGAACAGTGCCATACGCGCCCACAGCGCAGCCTGGTCGGCGCTGGCGCCAATGACTTGCGTGGCTACCGGCTGACCGAATCCTACATGGACTTCGCCCAATACACGCGGCCTGCCTGGGGCAAGGGGAACCGCCAGGTCTCGGTTGACGGTAAGGGAAGACGAGATCACCAGCAGGACATGGACCTCCGGCTAAGCGCCACCATCAAAGGGAACCACAGCGCACATGCGGCGATGGCCTGCTTTGACTGTCATGATGCTCATGGCGTAGGGAACAAAGGTAAGAAGAACCCAACGCTGAAGGCTGATAGTCCCGTTGCAAACTGCGCATCCTGCCACGGCGTGAAGGCCGAGGCCGTGTTGAAGGTGATGGATGGCCGCCAGGGCTGGAAGAGGGCAGGCTTCCCCGACTGGGGGACAGAATTTGGCCGCCAGGGTAATAAACAGCACATTTTCAACATCGATATTTACGGTCGTTCGTATGGACTTCACCCGCAACAGTATCAGTGGGCTCTAAAGAAAGATGGCGATCCGAAGAAAGAGGGCGACTGGGAATCGATCTGGCCATGGGAAAAAGTGCGTTTCGAGAAGCAGGGGCGGACCACCGCAGTAGGTGCAGCGCCCTGGAAATAACCGGGGATGGCACTTCCTTTTAAATAGGGTCTGATGTCGGGCCACCTGAATGAACCCCGTTGTTGCAGAAATAACCATATTGTTGAATTACTAATAAGCCTTTGATGGTGTCTGTTTTTAATGCAACAACAGAGTGAACAGGTGGCCCGTTTTTTTTCGGTACATTTGGTGATAGATCGGTCAGAAAAACTCAATAGTATGTGAATTACCTTCTCTGCTCTACAAAGCCCTCGCCGACTGGCTTTTCATTTTCATCACACATCAACAAAAAAATTAAGGATAAAGGATTTATATTGACATCCCTAAGGCAATGTCTCACAGTGTTTTACATGAGAACCAACACATTAACTATCCGCCTGGATAAGGATCTGGACCGCTTGTTGACAAGAGCGAGTAAAAGGTCGAGGAAAAATCGGAGTGAAATTGCCCGGGAGTTGCTGAAACGTCAACTGAGGCTTGAACAATTTGAGGAATTAAGAAAGAGGATCATGCCTTTTGCTGAAGCCCGGGGTTTGCTGACCGACGAGGACATTTTCTCCCAGATCTCATGAGGATATTCCTTGACATAAATATTTTCGTCAACGCACTAAAATATCGCTAAAATCCACTGAAGATTTCATGAAATTTGAGGCTCCACTCAATCCATACTTCTTCAAAATCTGGAACAGTTTTCATTAAAGGTATTAAGCTATTTCCCCAGGTATTTTTGTTTCTTTCCTTTAGATTTTCGGAAATCAGACCTTCGAAATTGGGTTGAATTTGGCGAACTTTGCATTTCTCAATAAAGAGGGTTCTGAGTGTCTCTGGTTGAAAGGACTCCCCTGACCGGCAGAGGATAAACCAGAGGTCATATATATCCCGGGGCCGTGGCCATTTTGTCTGCTGTTGAAGTAATGCACGCATCTTTTCTGCTATCATTTCCTCTTTGCTATAGCAGGTTATTTTGAAATCGGATATATCTGGATAACGTGGCGTTAAAGATCGGATTTCCGGCTCTGTCAAAATCGGCTCATCGAACGTCAGGTGTATTTCCACACTTGGAAGCTTCTGCCTGCGTGATCCCCCTCTGTTATATTCCACAGGGATTTCAACTTGAAAATCTCCCGGACTTGTGCGAGGGGCATTTATAGCTATAAGAATGCCCGATTTTTCTTGAATCCATTTTGCACTTCGATTAAGCAATTTTTGGGAAGAACCCAAGTCCCCTGAATTGGGTTGGCAACTGAAATCAATATCTTCGGAAAATCGGTATTCCGGATAATAGCAATGTCTTAGACAAGTTCCACCTTTAAAGAACCATCCCTTTGTTGCGAGGTGATGCTGTGATAATCCATATAATATCCATGCAATGAGATAATCTCTTTCAACTTGATCAAACCGAATCCCTTCAAGCGATGCAAAGTGGTGAAGCTCAGCTTTTGTGATCATTAAACGACCTTCGCATTAATCAGAAGATTCCATCGCCGGTTATGCTTCCCCTGCCTGGGAAGCGTAGGGTCTAAGGGTGAGAAACCACGGGATTGCGATGCAACTTTCTGCAAGGTTTGAGAATTGCCAAGCTCCAACGTTTCCATCAAGAACCCCAGGCGTTTTGTGGCTGCAAGGTTACCTATTTTAGCTGCGTAGGCTATGAGCTTGGCTTCGTCCAATTCGGTCCATGTTTTTATAAGCGCCTTCACGATTTCTCCTACTCCGCCTACGTATTTGGGAAGATCTAATCCATCAATAATTGTCTTTTCTTTATCAGTAATCCAAAACGATCGCTCATCTATCCAGTCCTGTATAATTCCAAAAAACTTTGAATGCTGAAGGGATATAATTTTAAATGATATTCCCAGTATCTCCTCCGGAGGATGGCGGACAGGGTGATTCGTTGCTATGAAAACTGTACGAGGAAGTTGCTCTGTCATGCCATGATGATTGAGAGCCGACCAGTAAGCAATTGCAGCAGGGGAAACTATTTCCATAGCGACAAGGAATTCATGAAGTTGGGGAGCACGGGTTTCCCCAGAAGAAAGGGGAATAACGGCAAATTTACCCCGTTTAATTCTCTGAATCCACCCTTTTCGTTGGAGTCTCTCTAAAAACTGGCGGGTGTTGTCCTCCCCGTTTGGGTCCAATACCTGTCGAGCTTCATCAATAGAGAAGGTGAGCCTGGAGCCAACTTTTGCAATGAACCTGGCCTCTATCCTTCCCAGGGGAGCTTTTGTTATATTTTGAGAGACGTTTGTCATCTGTACAGCCTACCTTTGTCACATAAAATATAACATTTCAAACCAAATGTCAACAAAAATCTTCCTATACTGAAATTAAAGGGATGGGGATGGCCTGACTATTTTTTCATGTACCTTAGATGGAGAGGCAGACCTGTTTGTTACCGGAGATAATGAACTTCTCGGATTAAGAAGGATAAGGGAGATGGAGATTATCTCTCCAAGAACGTTCTGGGAAAAACTGAAGACAGAGCAAAAGGAGTAATATTTCAATCAGTATCTTAAGTCCTCGCATCTCGATCTCCTAAAACCGCCATCCCCATACCCCCTTTCTTTCAAACATGTTACGTATAGCACCTACAATTCAATAGAGTGAACCATATTCAGGAATTAAACATTACAGGATGTAAGTGAGAATAATGCAAAGAATTGGCCTAAGTTGTAAGCTATCGACTGGATTGCTTAGGGAGGCGCCTACTTAATTCTAAGAGGCAACCCTTCTTGGCCTGCTTCTATTTCGGTACTTCAAATGTTCCCGTTACCTTGTAGCAACCCCGCCACGTCCCTTCTTCAACTGCCCCACGTTTCGTAATAGGGAGAGCACTGGCACTACCCGTGATACTTTTCCATTTGCCAGTTCCATGAAGGAACTTGAATTTCCAAGTGGCTTTCCCAACAGGGCCAACAGTTGTCGTCTCCGTGAGAATGAAGTCCCCATCAAGGTCAGTTAGCTTGGAATAACCACGCGCATCTACTTGACCAGCCATAATACGCGAAACACCCAAAAAATGAGAAATGAAGTTATCAAAAACCTTGTTCTCGTGATTGCTCATGATGATGCCCCTTAGCTCAACGCTTAAAATTGTTAATTCTTTACTCGACGATAACACTGTGGCTGGCCCAGAAACGCACTGTGTAAAATCGAAAGGTGTTT
>Ga0194125_10005906_pt1 | contig 18388 bp, 6 predicted proteins | sample TA2KigC250mmetaG_FD_148626 | JGI IMG/M metagenome (GOLD analysis project Ga0194125, IMG submission 148626) | Freshwater microbial communities from Lake Tanganyika, Tanzania - TA2015034 Kigoma Deep Cast 250m | ecosystem: Environmental > Aquatic > Freshwater > Lake | place: Tanzania: Lake...
CTATGAGAATCGCCGCCATCGTCGGCGCAAGGCCGCAGTTTGTGAAGGCCGCCCCGGTCTCGCGGGCGCTCGCCGAGCGCGGGCTCGCCGAGGTGTTGGTCCACACGGGCCAGCACTACGATCCACAGCTCTCGGACGTGTTCTTCGAGCAGCTCAAGCTCCGGCCGCCCGACCACCACCTGGGCATCGGCTCGGCCTCCCACGGGGCGCAGACGGGCAGGATGCTCGAGGCCATTGAGGCCGTGCTCGCCACCGAGCGGCCCGATTGGACGCTGGTCTACGGCGACACGAACTCCACTCTCGCGGGGGCGCTGGCCGCGGCGAAGCTCGGCGTGCCCGTCGCACACGTGGAGGCGGGCCTCCGCAGCTTCAACCGCGCGATGCCCGAGGAGATCAACCGCGTGGTGGCCGACCACCTGTCGGCCCTCCTCCTCTGCCCCACCGAGGCCGCCGCGCGCAACCTCAAGGCCGAAGGCATCACCCGCGGGGTCCACCTCGTCGGTGACGTGATGTACGACTCGGCGCTCTACAACTTACGGCTCGCGGAGCAACGGCCTAGCCCCGTCGCCGCGCTCGGCCTGGCCGAGCGGGGCTACTACCTTGCCACCATTCACCGGCCAGCCAACACCGACGACCCCGAGCGGCTCGGCCGGCTCGTCGGCGAACTGGCCCAGCTCGACGCACCCGTAATCCTGCCGCTTCATCCCAGAACGGCCAAGGCCCTCGATGCGGGGGCACTCGGAGGCCCTCGCGGCTCTCTGCGGCCCATCGGGCCGGCGAGCTACCTGGACATGCTGCTCCTGGAACGCCACGCCCGAGCCATCCTCAGCGACTCCGGCGGCGTGCAGAAGGAGGCCTACTTCCTTGGCGTCCCCTGCATCACGCTCCGTGCCGAGACCGAGTGGGTGGAGACCGTGGAGGCCGGCTGGAATGCCCTCGTTGATGCCGACGCGGTCCGCCTCCGCGAGGCCATCGCCCGCGTGGCGGCGTGGGATAGGGCTCGTGCCCCATTCGGCGGAAGCGGCGCCCGCCGCAACCTCTACGGCGACGGCCACGCCGCCGAGGCCATCGCGGAGATCCTCACCCGGCCGCAGGAGAAGTAGCCTCCGTTGCGAGTTCATGTAGCGACAAGCGTCCCGCTTGTCGAAGCGCCGAGAAGGACCGCAAGCGGGACGCTTGCGGCTACAAAAACGAGGAAGGCTCAAAGAAATGGCTGTTGACCGCCGACAGGTTCTCGCGAACGCCCGCCGCCTGGTCGTCAAAGTCGGCTCGAACGTGCTGACCTCGCGGACCGGGGCACTCGACGTGCGCCGCGTGCATCATCTTGCCGAGCAGGTCTCGACGCTGTGCGACGGGGGCAAGGAGGTCATCGTCGTCAGCTCGGGCGCCATCGCGGCTGGCGTGGGCGAGCTGGGCCTGCCTGGCCGCCCGAAGGCGATGCCCGAACTCCAGGCCGCGGCCGCCGTGGGCCAGGGCCGCCTCATCCGCACCTACAACGAGTGCTTCCGCCGCCACGGCCGCTGTGTGGGCCAGGTGCTCCTGACCCGCGAGGACCTGGAGGACCGCGCCCGCTTCCTGAACACCCGCAACACCCTTCGCGCCCTCCTCGACCTCGGCTGCGTGCCCATTATCAACGAGAACGACTCAGTGTCGGTCGAGGAAATCCGCTACGGCGACAACGATTTCCTGGCGGCCCACCTGGCCACGCTCATCCTGGCTGACCTGGTGGTCATTCTGAGCGCTGTGGACGGCGTGCTGGAGGTGGACGCTACGGGGCGGCCGCGCGTGGTCAGCGTGGTCGAGCGCATCGCCGACGCCGTGCGGCTCGACACCGGCGAGAAGTCCGCCCGCGGCACGGGCGGGATGAGCAGCAAGCTGCGGGCGGCGGACATCGTGACGCGGGCCGGCGTGCCCGTGGTCATCGCGGGCGGCAAGCAACCAAACGTCCTCACGCGGGCGCTGGCGGGCGAGGCGGTGGGCACGCTGTTCCTGCCCGCCGAGCGGCGCATGACCAGCCGCAAGCGCTGGATCGGCTTCACCGCGCGCCCCGCCGGGCGCCTCATCGTGGACGACGGGGCGCGCCGCGCACTCGCCGAGAGGGGCAAGAGCCTTCTCGCCTCAGGCGTCCGAGCCGTCCACGGCACGTTCGCTAAGGGCGACGTTGTGGCCCTGGCCGTGGGCCAGGACGAGCCCTTCGCCCGCGGCCTCGCCAACTACTCCTCCGCCGAGCTGGCCCTCATCCAGGGCCACCACACCCGCGACATCCAGTCCCGCCTCGGCCGCAGTGCCTCCGCCGAGGTCGTCCACCGCGACAATCTAGTCATCCTCGGCTGAGGGGCAGTCTGGCCCCATTCCTGGGCGCATCATGAGTACGTTGCCGGGGTGGCACGGTTGGCTTGCCCAACCGTGTCTTGCTCTCTACCGGCGCGGAGACACGGCTGGTCAAGCCAGCCGTGCCACACCCGGGGATGGAGTCCTCTCGGCAGCGCGGCCCCAGGTCGTGCCCGTCAGGCCATGTAGAGGAGTCGGGCGCAACTGGGGCATTTGACGATCTGGCGGCCGCCGCGAACGGTGTGGCATATCTGGGGGGGGAGCTGCATGAAGCAGCCCTGGCACGAGCCGCCGACGACGGAGGCGAGGGCCGAGGCGCCCTTCTTGGCAGCGATTCGCTGGTACTCCTCGAGGAGGGGCGGTTCGACGGCGGCGGCAGCGGCCACCCGCTTCTTCGCCAACGCGGCAATCTCGCCCTCGACCTTCGCGACGTCCTTGTCCACGCCCTTGCCTTCTTCGGCCTGCTGCTTGTCGAGCTGGGCCAGGGCGCGCTCGAGCTCGCGGGCGTCCCCCTCCAGCTCTTCGGCGTCGCCCATCATCGTCAGGAGGTCGTCCTCGACGCGGGAGGCGTCGGCCTTCTTCGCCGCGATCTCGTGCTGGAAGGCGCTGTACTCCTTGTTGGTGCGGGCGGCGTTCATCTGGACGGTGAGCTTGTCGGCCTCGGCCTCGACGGCGCGGAGGTCGCTCTCGCGGGCGGCGATGCGGGCGCGGAGGTGCTTGATCTGGTCGCGCTTCTCGGTGAGGGCCTGGCGCTGCTGGTTGGCGAGGGTCTCGATGCGGCGCAGGGCGACGGGGAGGAGGTCGCGCTGGGCGGTGAGCTTCTGGATTTCGCTGTCTATGCCGTGAAGGGTGAGCAGGGCCTCGATCGCGGCGTCTCTGGGCATGCAGGGGTCTGCCTTACTTCAGGATGTCTTCCATGAACCCCTCGAGCTTTCGGCTGCGAATGGGGTGCTGAAGCTTGCGGATGGCCTTGGCCTCGATTTGGCGGACGCGTTCGCGTGTGACGCGGAAGCGGCGGCCGACCTCTTCCAGGGTGTACGTGTAGCCGTCGCCGATGCCGTAGCGGAGCTTGATGATCTCGCGCTCGCGGTAGGTCAGGGTGTCCAGGACCGAGTGTATCTTGTCACGCAGCATCTCGTGCGTCGCCGCGTGGACCGGGTTCTCGGCGTTCTCGTCCTCGATGAAGTCCCCGAAGTAGCTGTCCTCGCTCTCCCCGATGGGGCGGTCGAGCGAGATGGGGTGCTTGGAGATCTTCAGGACGCGGCGTGCCTCCTCGATCGAGATGTCGGCCTCGACCGCTATCTCGTCCACCGTCGGGTCGCGGCCAAGCTCCTGCACCAGGCGCTTGGAGACGTTTCGCAGCTTGCTCATCGTCTCCATCATGTGCACCGGGATGCGGATGGTGCGGGCCTGGTCGGCGATGGAGCGGGTGATGGCCTGGCGTATCCACCAGGTGGCGTAGGTGGAGAACTTGTAGCCGCGGCGGTACTCGTACTTCTCGACGGCCTTCATGAGGCCGGTGTTGCCTTCCTGGATGAGGTCGAGGAAGCTCAGGCCGCGGTTGCGGTACTTCTTGGCGATGGAGACGACGAGGCGGAGGTTGCCGCCGGAGAGCTTGCGCTTGGCCTGCTCGTACTCCATGAAGCGCTCGGTGACGGCGCCCACGCGGCGGCGGAGCTGCTCCGGGTCCTCCAGGCACTCGTCCTGGAGGAGCACGAGGTCGTCCTCGAGGGCGCGGATGCGCGCTCCGTCGCCTTCGTTGGCGTTCAGGCGCATCTGCTGGACCGTCGCGGTCGTGCGGTCCACGCGGTCCTGGACCTCGCGGAGGTGGTTCATCATCGGCTGAATCTTGTCTATGTTGATGTTCAGCTCTTCGAGGAGTGCCACGGCCTTGCGGCGGCGCGAGCGGAGGCGGCGCAGCCGCTCGGCCTTCTCCTCCGGGTCGCCGTCGGGCCGCGCGGCGGCGCGGAAGTCGGCCCGGTTCCGCTCGTGGAGCTTGCGCAGCGTGGCGAGATTCATCGGCAGCAGCCGCATGATCTCGTCGCGGCCCACCTCGATGGCGGTCGAGAGGCGCAGCGTGCGGTCGAACGGCAGCTTGCCGGTCTGGACCTCTTCGAGAATGCGGATGCCGGTGCGGAGCGAGAGGTCGGACTCCAGCACCTTGGTGCGGTAGCGCTTGCGGGTGACCTCGATCTTCTTGGCGAGGGCGATCTCCTCCTCGCGGCTCAGGAGCGGGATCTCGCCCATCTGCGTCAGGTACATCCGCACCGGGTCGTCTATCCGGTCGGTGACCTCCTCCTCCTCGACCTCTTCGAGGAGGTCGCCCTCTTCCTCCTTCGGCGCGCCGGGCTCCTCCGTCTCGTCGAGGATGTCTATCCCCATCTCGTCGAGGGTCATGAGGATCTTGTCAATCTTGTCCGGGGACACTGCGTCCTCGGGGAGGAGGTCGTTGAGCTCCTCATAGGTGACGAAGCCCTTCTCCTTGCCGCGCTCGATGAGGAGCTTGAGGCTGTCGTCGAGGGTGGTGCCAGGCGTCGGACTCTGCTCTCCCTTGGGCATAAGCTACTCCGTGGCGATGCCGGTGAGCCGGGCGGCCCGGCGGCGGTGAAGCTCGCGGTAGTGCTCCATGAGCGCTGCCTGCGCCTCGGGGTCCGCGCCCGCGGCACGCTCCTTCAGGCGCTGGTGCTCGCCCCTCTGCTTCCGGGCAGCGAGGCGGGTCAGGCAGTCCTGCAACTCCCGCTCCCACTTGCCCTCGCTGCCACTCGACAGCGCCAGGTCGGCCACGATGCCCGCAAGCTCACGGTCCTGGAGCGTCGCGCTCAGCAGCGCGGGGTCCACCTCACCCTCCCGGTCGTGGAGGGCGACGCACTGGTCGAGGATGCGGCGGATGCGGCTGTCCTGAAAATCGTCGAGCGAAGCGCGCGCGAGGACGCACGGCACCAGCTCGCCCGAGGCCAGGACACAGCGCAGGATGCCACGCTCCACGGGGTCCAGCTCGGGGCCGGCAGCGGGCGCCTCCTCGGCCGTCCGGCTGGCGCGCCGCGCGGGCTTGCGCAGGGCAGCCAAGCGCCGCCGCACCGCCTCGGGGTCGGCACCCACCCGCCGCGCGATGGCGTTCGTCAACAGGTCGGCCTTCGTCACGTTGCTCATCTGGGCCACCACGCCCAGCATCTCGTCCACCGCGCGGGCGCGGCCATCCGATGTGCCCATGTCGTGCCGCCGGCAGGCCATGTCCAGCTTCACATCGAACAGCCCGGCCGCCGCGTCGAGGCGCTCGACGAAGGCCGCTGCACCGTCCGAAAGCAGGAAATCGCACGGGTCCATCCCAGCCTTCAGCGCCGGCACCCGCACGTCCAGGTCAGCGTCAGCGAACACCTCGAGGCTCCGGTCCACCGCCGCCTCGCCCGCGGCGTCCGCGTCGAAGAGCAGGATGACCCGCTCGGCGTAGCGGCGGATGAGGGTGATGTGATCGCGCGTGAGTGCCGTGCCCAGCGTGGCCACGGCCCACGGCACGCCGCACTGGTGGCACATCAGGGTGTCCGTGTAGCCCTCAGTAATCATGATGCGGTGGCCGTCAATCGCCGCCTGCTTCGCCTTGTCCAGCCCGTAGAGGCAGCGGCTCTTCGAGAAAAGCGGCGTCTCGGGCGAGTTGATGTACTTCACCTCGCCCTCGGCCAGGGCGCGGGCGCCGAAGGCGATGACCCGCCCCTGCACGTCCGCGATGGGGAACATCACCCGGTTGCGGAAGCGGTCATAGTGCCCGTCCCCGCTCTCGCGTGGCACGACCAGGCCAGATGCCGCAAGCTCCTTGTCCGTGTAGCCTGCTGCCCGCGCCGCACGGCCCAACGCGTCCCACGACTCCGGGGCGTAGCCAATGCTCCAGCCCTCCAGCGTGTCCCGCGCGAAGCCACGCTTCGCCATGTACTCCCGCGCCCTCGCCCCCTCGGGCGCCTCGGCGAACTGCTTGGCGAAGAAGCGCGCCGCCCAGGCATGCAACTCGTAGAGCCGCCCCTTCACCTCCTGGCTCGCCCCGCTCCCGCCGCGGCGGCGGTCCCATCGCTCGGGCAGCGCCACGCCCACCGCCCCAGCCACGATGCGCACCGCCTCCAAGAAATCCACCCGCTCGTGCTCCCCCACGAAACTGAACACGTCCCCCGCCTTCCCACACCCGAAGCACTTGAACATCTGCCGCTCGGGGTTGACGATGAACGAGGGGGTTTTCTCGGCATGGAATGGGCAGCACGCCTTGAAGGTCTTCCCCGCCTTCTTCAGCGTGACGTAGCGGGACACAATATCCACAATATCCGCGGCCCGCTTGACCTCGGCTACGACGTCATCGGAGACACGTGCAGGCAACTGCTCTCGCCCCTTGCCACCCGTCGGCGCTGTGCGGGCGGTCGCACCGCCGTCTCGCCCGCCCCAGTCGGGCGCACTCCACACCTGGCGACGCAACCTAGCCGTGTAAGTTTACCACCAAAACCCAGTAAAGTCAAACGACGCGCCACGCCGGGCACACGTCATCTCCCATGGTCTGCGCGCCACAGGAACACCCGAGAGGCGCGAACGGGCGCACCCTATAAGTTGGGGCTGACTTCCGTGCGAGCCCCAACATGTTGCAACTCGTCCAACTCGTCCAAGTCGGCAGGCTCATGGGGGCGAGGCCCCCTGAAGCCCCACCGCTTGTGGCCAGGTCTGGAACAGGCCACAACCCGTTGACCCAACTCGTCCAAGTCGTCCAAGTCGGCAGGGTCATGGGGCGACCTCATGCCCCCCGCACGGCCGCACGCCACCGGGCTCTCACGCCCGATGCGGGCAGCGAAAGTGAAAAAACAGATTTGACACCGGTCTCCCGGTCTCCAACGCAACCGCCTCCGGTCGGGCAATCTTGGCTTGACAAACGCTCCCCCCGCGCATATCATCGCGTGGGGAGCCGAAGGGAGGCGCGGTTTTGACGGGAAAGAGCAACCGTCGAAGGGGGCTTCCCAACGCAGGATTAGGGGGGCGCTTCGATGCGACAAGGGCAGGCAATGTGTTGCCTTTGGTGTCGTTGTGGCATCCGCAGCGTGTTCCTGGCGCCGCTGTGGGCCGCCTGGTCGGTGGCGATGGCCGCGGATGTCCCAGGCCTCGTCGGCGCCTTCCAGAGGGCGGCAGACAAGCGGGGCGCCGCACTCGACATTTTCCGCAACTACAAGGACTACAAGCACCTCGTGGCTGAGGGAAAGGTGCCGCCCGCCGTCGCCCGCGCCGTGGACGAGGAGCTGGTCAAGATGACGCGCGAGGCCTGGCGCGACGTGTCGGTGCGCCACGGCTCAGGGCTGAGCCACATCGTGCCCGTCGGCACCCTCGGAAGCCGCTTCACCAACCCGAGCTACATCCCTGGGAAGAGCGACAAGGATTTCATCCCCCAGGGCCCGAGCGCGCGCCAGGCGGCCGACGACTTCACCCGCACCTTCGAGAAGAAGTTCGGCGTCCCAGCCTCGAGCGTGCACGTGAATGCATTGGACCCGACAAACATCAAGGGCTGGCCCGACCGTGTGGCGGCGGCGGGGAACTTTGAGAAGTATAACACCCGCGGCGGCACCCGCTGGCTCGAAAGCCAGCTCCACCAACAGAGGCCAAACCTCTGGACGTTCGATCCACGGAGCGGGGGGGAGGTCGTCGAGAAGCCCTTCGCCCAGGTCGTCCGCACCCCTCCTCCCCGGCTCACCGGCGCGGATGCAGCGGGCTTCTTCAGCGACAACATGAAGTTCCGCCAACACCTGGCCGAGGAGTTCGCAGGCGACCCCCGCATGGCGGTGTTCAAGCAGTCGAAGTACGACCTGCGCAACGCCGAGGCATTCCGGCTCGCGGGGGGGAGCCTCTCGGAGGCCGACCAGCAGCTCCTCCGCACCGCCGAGATGCTGCGCCAGGGGAAGATTGACGGCGGCATCGTGGGCTTCATGAACGCCCGCGGCCTCGCCAGCTACGACGAGGCGGTCCGCGCCTACAAGGAGGCCATGGAGGGCCTCACCGAGCGCATGGCCGGCCACATCGTCCAGAATCACGTCTCACTCATCAAACAAGGGAGGATGGGCGCGCAACTGGCGAACGAGCTTGCCGCCAGCATCGCCAACCTGCCGCCGAAGTACGCAGATGGCGTCAGGGACGCGGTGGTGAAGGGCCTGGGGAAAGCGGAGTGGAACGAGATCGAGAAGGTGGCCAACGGCTTCAAGTCGCGGCTCGCCGCCGCCCGCTTCGGCACCGATTACTTCAACGAGATGGCGACGAAGCACTTCGGGAAGAGCTACGACCAGTTGACCGATGCCGAGCGCGCGCTCCTCCACGGCGCGGCGGAGGAGGCCGAGGGCTTCGCCAGCAAGGCCTGGCGGGCCTCAGGGGCCGGCCTCGGGGTGCTGTGCGCGGGCTGGGCCATCCACGACGCCTACAAGGAGGGCTCGAAGCTCGGCAAGGGCCTCGGCTACAGCTACGCCGTCGGTCGCGCCTTCATCGAACTCCTCCAGTACGGCTACCCGCCGGCCTCCGCTGCCGAGCTGGTCGTCCGCCTCACCGCGGGCGTCATCAGCCTGGGAGTCTCGGCCTACAAGAACGACGTCCTGGAGACGCTCTACCGGCGCTACGCGGCCGGCGAGCGGCTGGACGATCTGCTGGACACCACGGCGGTTGCCGGGTACTTCGCCGGCGGCCTGCGCCAGATGGTCATCGAGATGCGCCAGGAGAACCCCAGGCTCACGGAAGAGCAGATCGCCCAGAAGATCCGGGACTACTTCGTACGGCGCCGCGAGGCAGAGAAGATCGCCTCAGAGCAGGAGAGGCAGATCGCGTTCCTGGAGGCCTGGATGGCCTCCAGGGGCATCTCGCTCGTCTCTGCCGACTCCGTCCTGGCACAATCGGACAACGATCGTCTGAAGAGGGATGACCCTGAGGAGTACTACCGCCGCATCGCCGCGCTCATGGAGAACTACCAGAAGCTGGCGGAGATGTTGGCTGCCGACGGGGTGCCGGCGACCAGAGAGCAGATTCTCCACTTCCTGTTCCTGCTCTACCGCGGCCCGCAGGGCGCGTTCGACAAGGCCCTGGCCGACCTCTACCGCGAGTTCGGCAAGACCCCACGCGGCAAGCTCACCAGGGCCGGGGGACGCCCCCGGCTGGTTACTGCGCGCCGCACCACGCTCACGCGCGGCGCCGTGAAGCCAGAGGAGACCCTCAGGGCGGGCCAGCAGCTCGCCTTCGTCGCCGGCTTCTGGAAGTACAAGCTCGATGCGGGCGATCCCCCCAAGACTTTTGGGCCATTTGATGTCCCCTGCGGCGGCAAGCTACGCGCCGAGATCGAGGGCAATCCACCTGCGCCGGCCAAGTGGAGCCTGGGCAACTGGAATACCGGCATGGTCGTCGTCTACATCCCCCGCTACGGGAAGAAGCTCGGCCCCGGCACGGAAATCCTCAGACTCGCCGGCCAGACGAAGGACAACAAGCTCTCTGGCGAGGCCACCTGGCCGGGCCCCGGGCAAATAGTGGTGCACTGCACCCCAGCCCGCGGCTCAGGGCCCCTCACCAGCTCGCAGTTCGACCAGAGCTACACCGGCAAGGTCACGGTCGTGGAGGCCTACCCCCACGCGCCGGCCCTCGCCGGCACCGAGCTGCGCGACGGCGACCGCCTCCAGACCGACCCAGGGGGCAACTTCCTGCTAGCAAGCGGCGCGGCGCGCCTGCTGGGGGAGAGGAACGCGGACCTCACACTGCGCTTGCGAGGCGACAGCGAGCCGTCGGGGGCCGAGATACGTGCCGGGCAGGTGCGCGTGGTTGAGCCGCCAGGCACCCACACCTTCGACCTCACGCTACGCCTCAAAGGCCCCGTTGACCCCCAGACCAAGCAGGAGAAGCCCGGCCCCATACTCACCCTGAGGCCGCGCGGCACGAGCTATGAGGTCGAGCATCTCGGCGAGCGCGCCCGCATCCGCGTCCTCGACGGCGCCATCGCCATCGGCGACGCGGGCGCCCAGGAGGTCGAGCTGGCCGCAGGCCAGGCCATCGAGCTTCCCGGCGGAAAGCCCACGTCTTTCGACCCCAAGGCCGACAAGGGGGGGCTGGCCGACGGCTTGCCCGTCGCCGAGATCCCGGCCGACGACGACGTGCCGCAGCCTCACGGCACCTTCGGGGGCCAGCTCGCCGACGGCAAACTCACCGATGGTTGGCTCTGGCAGGACCCCCGCAACGACGCAACACTGGAGGCCACTGAGCCCGGCACGCTGCGCATCGTGGTGCCCGACGGCAACGACTTCTGGGACAATCGCCTGAACGCGCCCCGCCTCCTCCACAAGGCGACCGGCGACTTTGACCTCGAAGTCGAGTGCCGCCTGGAGTGCAAGGGCCCCGACAATGCGATCTTCGACTTCCTCCTCTACGCCCCCGGCAGCTACCAGGGCTTCCTCGACAAGCAGTTCCAACAGGACGGCATCGGTGCCCACTACCGCAAACTCGGGGGGTGGGCCAAGATGCAAGGAGTGAACAAGCTCGCGGCCCTCAATCGCCGGCTCCACGAGTGCCCCGACGCGCCCGACCGCCCCGTGCGCTTCCGCATGACCCGACGGGACGACACCTGGAAGGGCTACTGGAGCTTGGACGGCCAGCGCTGGACGCTCTTCACCCGTGAGCAGTTCGACCTCCCCGACACCCTGTGGGTCGGTGTCTGCCCGACCCGAGAGGCCTGGGACCGCCAGCACGGCGAGAAGGCCACGTTCACCCTGCGCGACCTGCGCCTCACGACGGCCCAGCGCGGCTCGATGGCCGTGGCAGACTGGGATTTCGTGCAAGCCGAGGGCACCGCAGAGGCCAGCGGCACCTCCATCCGCCTCGCTCTCGACCCCGCCAAGACCGGCAGCATCCACGCCATCACCGGCCGCAAGGTTGAAGGCGACATGGACATCGCGGTGAGCTTCGCCACCGCGGGCTTCACAGACAAGCCCGGCCACACCTGCACCGTCCAGCTCTATGCGGCGGACGGCCAGGAGAAGAACCTCCTCTACATCAGTCGCCACAGGTCCGACCGCAATGGCAACCGCCTCAGCACCGACATCCGCGTCAACGAGCGGTGGGGCCACGGTTACCAGTGGCTCGAGTGGAAGGCGACCCAGGGCAACCTGCGCATCGCCCGCAAAGGCGAGACCTGGACCACCTTCTACGCCGACAAGGGCCAATGGGTCCGGCTCGACAAGAAGTTCGCAGCCGGCTTCGCCGACCCCGTCTACGTGGGGGTAGTCATCGACACGCGGTGGGAGGCCAAGCAGCCGTCGCCGCTGGTGGCGAACATCGTCTTCAGCCGGCTGCCTGCGCCGGCCGCGAAGGCGCCGGACACTCCCGGCACCACGGCCACCACGGTTCCAGCCCACCCGCCCGCAACCGAGCGCGTCCCCGGCCAGCAGACCCTCGGCGACCTCACCCTCACCATCCCCCAGCGCTGGCAGCGCGCCGCGTCGAGCGCTCAGGACGAGGGCGTCTGGTTCCTCGGCCCCCGCGAGCTTCCCGTGGTCAGCTTTGGCGTCCTGCGCCGGAAGTCCTTCGACACCCTCGTCAGCGAGCTCCAGGTCATCGAGCAAAGGCCCATCGAGGTTGACAAGCGCGCGGCGCGCTCTATTCTGGGCACCTTGGCCGGCGGGCGGGGAACAGTCTGGCTCGTTCTCTTCGAAAAGCCTGGGGCCGACGGCCGACTGCTCGGCCTCTGCGCCCAGTCCCTCACGGCAAATTGGGCCGAGCACGTTGGCGCCCTCCGGGCAATCCTCCAATCCGTCCGCTTCGCCCAGGCTCCGTGAGCTTCTGGTCGGTGCCCTCCAGCCGCCAAGGGCAGATCCGCATTCTACACGTTGGAGCATGGCGGGGCGTAGCGTCGGTTCGGCGAGGGCCATGCGGCGCTCCACGCGACTCCTGGGGAGATTGGCCGACGGCTATCTGGTGGTGAGGATGGCGCGGTAGAGGCGGCCGCGGCGGGCGATGAGGAGGCCAACCTGGGCGTCGCCGATCTGCTCGAGGACGACGGCCAACTGGTCAAGGCTCTGGGTGGCGATGCTGCCGAGGCGCAAGAGCACGTCGCCACGGCCCAGTCCAGCCTTCTCGCCTGGGCCGCCCTTCTCGACGGCGGTGATGATCAGGCCGGCAGGCTCGCGGAAGCCAAAGGAGGGAGCCATTTCGGCGGTCATGGGCTGTAGGGTGAGGCCGAGCTTGGCTCGGACGATTTCCGCTCCCGATGGCTTGGGGGCCGCTACCACTGCGACGCGGCACAATTGCTCCTTGCCGCCGCGGAGGAGCTTGAGGGACACGGCGTCGCCCACGTTCTTGGCGAGCATCTTCTTGAAGAACTGCACCATGTCGGCCACGGGCTGGCCGTCCACGGCCGTGATTACGTCGCCTGCGCGGACGCCGGCCTTGGCGGCCGGGCTGTCGGGGTCCACGCCGACGACGAGGACGCCGCTGCGGGCGGGGAGCTTGTGGGCGGCCACGTCGGCGGCGGTCAGGTCGCGGCCGCGGACGCCAATGTAGGTCTTCTTGATGAGGCGGTAGTTGAAGAGGGCCTTGAGGACCTCGCGGACGCGGTCGGCGGGGATGGCGAAGCCGATGCCCTGGGCGTCGGCGCGGATGGCGACGTTGATGCCGATGAGGTCGCCGTTGATGTTGACGAGCGCGCCGCCGCTGTTGCCGGGGTTGATCGCCGCGTCGGTCTGAATGAGGCCGGTGTATGCCTCGTTGCCCTGGAGGGTGACGGAGCGGTTCTTGGCGCTCACGACGCCCGTAGTCACGGTGCTTTCGAGGCCGAAGGGATTCCCCAAGGCGATGACGGTTTCGCCGATCATCAAGTCGTCGGACCGCGCCAGGCGGATGGCGGGGAGCGGCTTCTTCGCGTTCAGCTCCAAGAGCGCCAGGTCGCTCTCGGCGTCGGACGAGAGCAGCTTGCCCTCATACTTGCTTCCATCGGAGAGGGTCACGTCAATCCGCGACGCCTTGCGGACCACGTGCTCGTTGGTGACCACGTGGCCTTCGGGGTCAATGATGACGCCTGAGCCGAGGCTGTGTGCGCGGAACTGGCGGGGGCCGGAGAAGCGGTCGTAGAAGTCGCGGAAGAACTCGTCGAAGAACGGGTCGCGGAACTGATAGAAGGGGTCGCCGCTGCGGACGACGATCTGCTCGGTGGAGATATTGACCACGGCCGGCCCGGCCTTCTCCACCGCTGCCACGATGGGCGTGCGGCGGGAGACGTCCTGGGCCAGGCTGCTGCGCCCGACCAATGCCACAGCAGCCAGCGCGGCGCACCCACCGAGGAAGAACAAGGCAAAGTGATTACGGGCAAAATCATGGGAACAGGCAGGATGCCGAATCATTTTGCCCCCAATCATTTTGCCTTCGGGCCTTCTTCCTTCGCCTTGGGTTCTTCTTTCTTCGGCTCTTCCTTCTTGGGTCCCTCCTTCTTCGGTTCTTCCTTCTTGGGCGGCTCGGGCTTCTTCTCGAGGTCGGCGAGGGACTTGGCGATGTCCTCGACCTTGCCCTTGGCGACGAGGAAGACCTGCTTGGCGTCGCCCTTGACGGCGGCTGAGCCAGGGGTGTCCTTCTCGGCCTCAACGGGCTTGCCGAGCCTGAGGACGAGGTCGGGCTTCTTGTCAATCTTCACGGTGACGACGGTTTCGGCGGGGTCGAGGCCGTAGTCGGCGAGCTTCTGGGCGTCGTAGTCGAGGCAGCGCAGGCCCTTGAGGTCGCTGAGGGCGTCGAGGACCTTCTTGACGGCGTCCTGGTCGGCCTCGGCCTGCTTGGGCTTAGTGATGGCCCAGGTGTCCTTGTCCTTGGGCTTCTCAATGACGATTTCGGGCTTGCCGCGGGGGGCGATGGTGAGGGAGGTGGCGTCGCCCTCGGCGAAGTCGCCCAGGGTCGTGGAGATGACCTCGGAGCGGAGGTTGTCGGCCTCGACGGAGCCGATCTTGAAGATGAGGGTGCCGCCCTGCTCCATGCCGTAGGTCTTGCCGTCGGCCTTGCGGCTGACGAGGAGGGTCTTGGCGTAGGTCTTCTTGGCCGGCTTGGGCGCGTCCTTCTTCTCCTTGTCGTCGTCCTTCTTGGCCTCGTCCTTCTTTTCCTCTTCCTCGACGGTGGCGGTGAGGCGGAGGGGGGGGCCGGCGAGGCCGTACTTCCCGAGGTCCTCGGGCTTGGGGTTCTCGACGAAGTACTCCTCGGTGCACAAGTCGTCCATCGCGTTGAGGATTTTCGAGACGTTGCCTTTGTCGGCGTCGAGCTTCACTGGGCTGGTGACCTTCCAGTCGCCGTCCTTCTTCTCGACGGCGACTTGCTTGCCCTCGCGCTCGATGGTGAGGCGGGTGACGTCGGCCTCCTTGAAGTTGAACACGTCCCGGTCGAGGAGCGCCAGGTAGCCCTTGTCAATGTCCTTCCCGAGCGAGTTGAGGGCCTCGACGCTGTCCTTCTCCTCGTATGCGGCGCCGTCGGGGGCCTTGCCCGCGACGACGTAGAGGAGGGTGGGCTGGTCATCGCGGCGGACGTAGCGCCCCTCCTCGAATTCCTTCTCCTTGGGCTTCTCAGGCTCCTTCTTCTCCTTGTCGTCCTTGGGCTTTTCGGTGTCCTTAGGCGCTTCCTTTTCCTTCTTGACGATGGCGCTGAACTGGAACTTGACGGGGGGTTGCGCCTTGCCCTTGGCCTGGCAGAGGACGGTGAGGACAGCTTCGGGGGACTTGAGGTACTGCTCGTGGGCTGGGTCCTTCGGGTCGTCAATCCAGCGGGCGACGCGGAGCTTGCCGAGGTTCCGCACGAGGTCGGCTGCGTCTGCCCGGCTCGCCTTGGCGTCGCGGGGCTTCGTGAGGCGCCAGTCCTTGTCCTTCCCCTCGCGGGCGACGGCCCAGGTGTCCTTGCCGCGTGTGATCTCGACGGTGGTGACGTCGTCCTCCTCGAACCGTGCCACCTTGCGGTCGCGCACGTCGTCCAGCTTGGGCTCCATGTCGGTGAGGAAGTCCTTCTTGATGGTGAAGATGGAGGGTTCCTCGCCGCGCTTGGCGTAGAAATGGTCTTTCTCGGTGGCCTCTTTGCCGATGAGGAGCGTCATCGTCGTCCCGTCGTCGGCCTTGACTTCGCAGGTGAGCCGAGGCTTGTCGAGGCCGTATTCGGCGAGCTTGGCGGGGTCCTCGCTGGCGAACTTCTCAGCATCGAGGTCCCTCGCCTTGGAGAGCAAGCTCGAGACCTTCGAGGCATCGGCGAGGTCGGCGACGGGGCTTCTGAGGCTCCAGGTCTTCTCGGCCCTCTCCAGTTCGAGGGTGCGGCTTGCGCTGACGAGGCGGAGAGTCTTGGCCTTCTGGGGGTCGCGGGCGCGGTCGAAGACCCGCTTGTCGCGGAAGGCGGCGACCCACTTGGCCGTGTCCTCAGGCTTCTCCAGTTTCTCGACACCTTTGTCGAGCCTTTCGACGAGTTCGTTGGCAACGACCAGGGCGCGGGCCTCATCCTTGCACCGGAGGTAGGCCATTTTCCCGGACGTGCCCTTGCGTGGGGCCTCGGAGCCAATGGTGAAGGAATGGGCGTCGTCGCCGAGCCAGAAGGTGGCGGCGATGCGGGGCTCCTTGAGGCCGTACTTCGCCAGGTCGGCCTCGGCGGCCTCGACGGGTTCGGCCTCCAGCTTCGCGGTGTTCAGGGCATCGAGGAGGGAGAGGACGGCTGAGCGGTCGGCGCGGGCGTCCACGGGCTTCTTCACGCGCCATTCGAGGGCGGTGGCCTTCTCGAGGACGACGGTTTCCTTGCCGCGCGTGATCTCGACCTTGGTCGCCAGGTCGCGTATCGTGCGGTTCATCGGGTCCTTGATGGAGAAGACGAGGCCGCGCGCCTTGAGGGCCTCGTCGGGGGGCGGCCCGCCGCTCTCGATGAGGACGAAGATGCCCAGGGCAACCACGGCGACGAAGCCGATGCCGAGGAGAATGAGCATGTTGCGAAGGCCCATTGAACGCATACCTCCGATGCAAGCGGGTGGCTGACTGCTTGTGTCCTGTCGAGTCGTCCCTCGTCCTCGTCCTCGTCCCTCGTCCTCGCTCTTCGATTGGTTGCAGCGGAGAAGAGGCGAGGACGAGGGACGAGGACGAGGACGAGGACGATTGGGTATGTCGAGACCTACCTCCTCCGAATCCACCAGACGATGAGGCCGATGACAAGGACGTGGAAAGGCGGCGCGAAGACCGTGGCCCACCAGGCGAAGAGGCGCTTGTGGCTGGGCAACTCGAGCCGGTTGTCCTCCGCGAGGGGCTTGGGCGGGATGCCGGCCTTGTATTCCTTGCCGGCGGCCCACGAGACGGCGTTGCGGAAGAGCGTGGCGTTGCCGAGCGATGCCCGCTGGGTTGGTGATGAAGTCGGAGTCGCCGAAGACGACGGTCTTGCCCTGGGGCGGCCGCGGCCCCATCGGCTGCATCGGTGGCTGCTGGCCCTTCGAGAGGCCGCGGGCGATGGCGAGGGTGAACGGCCCTGGCTTGTCCTGGTCGCGGTCAATCCGCAGGCGACCCAGGGTCGCGGGGTCGAGGTCCGCCTTCGCAAATGCCTGGGGCGAGGTCTTCACCAGCTCGGCAGTGAAGGGGTCGCCCTGTGGCGGCCCGTAGGGGTTGGGCCGCGGGGGCACAGTGGAGGCGAGGGGGCAGGCGAGGTAGAAGGTGGTGCCCAGGGTCTTCAGGTCGCGCACGATGGCGTGCTGCGGCGGGGCGCCGCCCCAGGCCATCTGCGGGGCACCGTAGTCGGCCGCCTCGATGTTCACGGTGGGGCCGCGGCCCACAAAGGGACCCATCTCGATGCGCCCGATGTCCACAATGGCGTCCATCGTGCGGGCCTCGATGCCGTTGTCCTGGAGCAGGCCCTCGAGGCCGCTCGGCTGGGCCTCGCCCAGCACGGGGTCGAGCATCACGATCAGCCCGGCGTCGGGACGGTCCGGCGGACGCTCCGTGAGGTACTTGCGGATGGCGTCCACCTCTTCGGAGTGGAACGGCGTCTTCGGCCCTGCGATGACCAACACGTCGCAATCGTCGGGGATTTCGGGCAGCGTGCAGGTCCTCACCTCCGCGTTGTCGCCGCGCACGCGCTCGACGATGGCCGAGAGGCCGCTCGGCTCGTAGTCCTCCGTGCCCTTCTCGCCGTGGCCTTTGGTGAAGTAGACCTTGGTGGCCTTCTCCTCGAGGAGCACCTGGAGTGCGCCGGTGAACGCCTCCTCGGCCTTGAACTGCGAGGGCTGGCGGAACATAGGGTTGGGCGGGGTGAGGATTTCGGAGAACTCGATGACCTTCGTCTTGACGTCGCGGCCGCTGCCGTAGGCGAGAACCACGTTGTCGGCCCGGAAGTCCACCTTCAGCTCCTTGCCCAGCTTGTCGGCCGCCTCGGGGTCGGCGTAGATGTTCAGGGGGATGTACTCGACCTGGCGCGACTGGTTCTGATACTCGTCGAGGAGCTCGCCGACGCGGCTGCGGACGAAGTTCTCGAACTCCTGCTCATCCGTCTGCGGGTTGGGGTTGTGCGCCATGGTGCCGATGATGCGGAGCGGCTTCTGCACGCTTTGCAGGATTTTGATCGTCTGGTCGCTCAGGCTGTAGAAGGCCGTGCGCGTGAGGTCGGCCCGGCGATAGTGCCGCAAGCTAATGTGGCTAAACAGGCCGAGGGCCACTGCGCCCAGCAGCGCCGCGTAGACCGCAATCGTCACGAGGGGCAACGTGGGGCTGAGCCACATCTCCATCATAGTGATGTGCCCGGCCGCAATGCTCAGATAGATGAGGAGCAGGCCCACGAAGCATCCCAGCGCTAGCGGGGCGGTCGCCTCGGGAAGCTGCGTGAGCAGAGCGAAGCAACTCCCGAACAGCAGGACCCCAACAACCAAGGCCACGGCGCCCGACACTTCGATCCAGCTCCGAAGAGGCGAGGTCTCCAGCTTGCGGAAGAAGTCGGCATTCAGCCAAAGGCCGGTCTGCGTGACCCCGAACCCGACCAGAACGCTGATCCAGCCAAACGGCTCGCCGCCCGGTTCCACAAACCGCGCCATGCATACGAGGGACATGAGCGCCAT
>Ga0194125_10005908_pt1 | contig 18380 bp, 8 predicted proteins | sample TA2KigC250mmetaG_FD_148626 | JGI IMG/M metagenome (GOLD analysis project Ga0194125, IMG submission 148626) | Freshwater microbial communities from Lake Tanganyika, Tanzania - TA2015034 Kigoma Deep Cast 250m | ecosystem: Environmental > Aquatic > Freshwater > Lake | place: Tanzania: Lake...
TGAGGGAGGAAGTATCTATCAAATCCTGGGACTGCCTAAAGAGACAGTCGATCAAAACCACCAGATTGCCTCCTATATTTTTGATAACTTTGGCCGTCTGCTAAACACTACTTCGCCAAACGATCAGGGCGGAGATCCAACCTCTGTCCGGGAATACTCCAAAGACAGCAACGGCAGATATATCGTTAAGACCAAGACGAGAAAAGATGCCGGTGGGGCAACTTCGGGAACCTATATTTCCTCCTGGATAATAAGTAACGGTCTGGGTGAAACAATCCAAACCCAAGCAGAGGGAGATAATAGGTTAATAGTTGCCGATACTTCCTATAATGCTCAGGGAAAGGTGGAGAAACAAACACTTCCCTGGGAAGGGAATCTTACCCAGGTAGGCAGTTACCAGAATCCTAACTGGTCTAAGGTAACTGCCACTACTTATGATTTCCTGGGAAGACCAAGGATAGTTACCAGTCCAGACAGCACCACAACTGAAACTGTCTATGATGATTACCAGAGGAGTGTCACTACTTTTGATGCTTTACGCCATAAAGCTGTCTCTTATGCAGATGTGAGAGGCAATACCATAAGAGTTGAAGGTTATACCGGCACAGGAGATTATCAGCTTTACTCCACTACTACCTCTGTCTATGACACCCAAGGAAGACTAACTAATATCTTTGATAATAACAACAACGAAACAAAGATTGTCTATGATTCTTTGGGCAGAGTAAGAGAAAAGACAGACCCGGATCTGGGCAAATGGCTCTATCCTGAATATGACAAGAACGGCAACCTTCTTTTACAGCAAGACGCCCGTGGCAAAAGAATCAGGTTTGAATATGATGCCTTAAATAGGTTAACCAAAAAAACCTGGCTTGATGAAGGAAACAAGGTCTTCACCTACGACTATGGTCATAAAGGAGCAGAAATAAGCAATAACAGAATCGGTAAGCTCTGGAAGAAATCAGATCCTACCGGTAACTTCTGGGAGGCAACCGGCTTTGATACCAACGGTAGGCTCACCAACGAGAAATACCATCTATATAATCAGGACTATTCTTTCTCTTACTCCTATGATGCTCAAAACAGGATGACTAACCTTACCTACCCAGATGGCGAACAGATAATATATGAATACAATAATCAAGGTTTAAAGAAAGCCTATTCTAAAACCACTAACGATATATTAGTTGATAAGATTAATTATCTAGCTACCGGCCAGATCCAATCTCGCTTTTTGGGAGAATCTGGAAGGACATTAGCCAACTATGCATATGATCAGAGGAATTTAAGATTAAAGCAGTTAGTGGTAAAGGTATCAAGAGGAGGTGCGGACTATCATCCTGTTCTTAACTACGGATATGATTATTCTGACATAGGCAATATTACCGGAATAAAAGACCAAGGAGTTTATACTGCCTTTACCTATGATGATTTCTCCAGACTGACTGATACCAGCGGAGCTTATTTTGCCCATTACGCTTATGATAATTTGGGTAATCTCACCACAAAGAATGAACAGGAAAATCTGACAATAATTTATGATAACACCCATCCTGTCCATGCTCCGAAGTCTGTGGATCATCACGAATATAAATATGATAACAACGGCAACCTAATCCAAGATGAATTAAGGGAAAAGATTGATTATGATTCTGAGAATAGACCCATCTTGATGGCTCTTTATCCACCACTTAGTCCTCCCCAGGCAACTGTTATTCCTCTTCAAACTACAACTCCTCCTACCCCCACTCTTCAGACTACAACTCCTACCCCAACCTGTATCCCCAGACCTCCGTGTTTGGATCTTCCTACGCCATGCAAGGTGATGCCACCGGAAAATGGCTGGTTTTGCCCAAAAAGCACGCCAACTCCCCAGCCTACCTCCCAACTAACTGTCAATTTCTCTTATGACGGCGATGGGAATAGAATCAGGAAGGAGGTTGTCGGCGGCGATACCACAATTTACATCGGCAACTATCTGGAGAAGAACTTAACCAAGAATGAAACCACTAAATATTATTTTGCCGGCAGTCAAAGACTGGCTTTTAGAAAAAGTTCTTCTCCTGCCTCTTTATATTTTATCCATACAGACCATCTCTCCTCAACCACTCTTATAACCGATAAACTAGGCAACCAAATTTCCCGCTACGATTATTATCCTTATGGTTCTTTCCGGACCACTAGTCAACCAACTAAACAGTTAACCAGCTATCTGTTCACCGGCCAAGCCCGCGACCAGGAAATCGGCCTGGACTACTTTAAAGCCCGCTACTATTCTCCCAGACTTGGCAGATTCATCTCCGCCGATACTGTCCAAGGAGCCAACAGATATGCCTATGCTAACAACAACCCTACAATGTTTAATGATCCAACAGGTAATGATGATGAAAAACCAGAGGAACAGGAAAATAAATGTGAGGATGTATTAAGGTGCAAACATGAGCAAAAGTACTATGATCCTTTTAATGAGATTCTGTTTAACCGGGATATTTATTATATCTATAAATTGATGTTTGATCTGGGATTTACCAAAGACGAGCTTGTTTCTCTTAAATCAGGAAGAGTAGATGAGGTCAAGGCTAAATATGTTGATATGGTGAAAAATGCGAAACAAATAAAAGGATTAATAGTCGTTGGTAATAGATTTGCAGACGAAGCAATGACACGACTAGGTGCTCGTGACACATACTCTTCAGACATAAGAACAATATTTCTGCGAACGCTTAGTTTGGAAACTGCAACTGAATTTGATTATTGGAGCGCGATAAACGGTTTATTTCATGAGTTGCTACATCATTATAGGAATGTAGATCCGTTACCCTATAAAGGAACTGAACAAGATAAAGAAGCTAAAGCTTTGGTCTTGATGTCTTTTATTACTGACGCGAGAAGTACTAAAGTATTATATAGCAAAGAAACAATACGTAAAACTTATGGTTTTGGTGTTGGTTTCTTTTTTAATTATTTATTTTCTCTAAGAGCAGAGTACGAACTGCAGAGAATCATATCTCCAAATGAATATTAACTGATTTAAGTAGATCCTGAATATCTATACACATAACATCCATAAATTGGACCATCGTTTTTCTGATTCCTCCACCGTCCGAGGAGTCCCGCCACAACTGCGTAGCTGTGGGCGGGCCACCTCGGAGGTGTCTTTAAGTCCAATTTACAAATGTGAGTTCTATACAATAATACTTCAATTACATCACTAGGATGTTAGAGCATTTTATACGAATTCGGGGACGGTCTGAAACTGATTGCTAAGAAGATCCAAGACTTATATAGTTGAAAGCCCGATATTATCTCCAATATTATAGAATCCTCTCATTTATTAACTTATCCGCTGAGATCCAATGCAAAGTTACCGAAAGGATTGGTGGACACGAGTTTCGCAGATGGGCTATCCGACTCACCTTCCAGGAGTCCATCAGGATGAACCTTCAGGATGAATCCATTCGGCCTTCGTCCGACGAAGTAAAGGCTTCAGCCGACGAAGTCGGGCCACCTGGAAGGTGTTGCGCAGCGACTCCTTCCAGGTGAAGTTTATAAAATAAATAAGCGCATACTTTATTATGCGAAACTCGTGGTGGAATAACCCAGATCGTGGAGATGAATGAAAATAGAATTTATTACTCAATTATTGACACAATAAAGATTCTGCAATAGGATAGAATTATGATGGTAATTGAGTGGATAAAAAAGAATAAACTGGCTAGCCTTCTTCTTGTAATTCTTCTAATAATGCTGTGGAGGAATTGGTTTGGGGGTATTTCCGGAATGAAATTAAGCGCGCCGAGAAAAGCGCAACAGCTTTGGGAAAGTGAGTCTGCAGGTTTGGGAGCACCTTTGGCGGAAAAATATATTCTTCCTCCGGCCAATAATTATCCTCCTTCGCCGGAAATTAAAGACAGACTGGTTATCCAGGAATCTTGGGTATCTTTATTGACGAAAAATGTCAAAGAGACAGTAGATAAAATTCTTGACTATGCCAAAAGCAGCGGCGGATATATGGTAAACAGTTCAACAAATAATGCTGATGAGTCTCCCTCTGCTACGGTCGTTATCCGAGTTCCGGAAAGCAAATTACGACCTACTCTTGATTTTTTAAGAGGCATTGCTATCAAAGTAGTTTCTGAAAACCTTACCGGTGAGGATGTCACTGATCATTATGTGGACATAGAAGCAAGGCTGTCTACTTTGAATAAAACTAAACTCAAGTTTGAGGAGATCTTGGATAAAGCAGTGAAAGTGGAGGATATACTTACTGTGCAGCGGGAGATTATCAATCTGCAAAGCCAGATTGATTCTCTTAAAGGACAACAGCAATACTTGGAAAAAAGTGCCCAGATGGCAAAGATCACTATCTATCTGTCAACTGACGAGATTGCTTTACCCTATGCTCCAACTGAAACATGGAGACCAAATATCATCTTTAAATTGGCAATAAGATCGCTAATAGGCAATCTAAGAAGTTTAGGTTCTGTCCTAATCTGGATGCTCGTTTATGCTGTAATCTGGGTACCGCTGCTGCTATTGGTGTTTTTTATCAGAAAGAAAATAAAAAAGTAGTAAAGGTTAACTGATGACTTAGGTTGTTGAGGCAATAATTTTTTCCGTAATATTTTTGGGTACTTCCTCATAATGGGACGGTTCCATATAATAAGCTGCTCGGCCTTGAGATAGACTGCGAAGAGTAGTAGCATAGCCAGATAACTCCGCCAAGGGAACTGTGGCAATAATAATAGTGACATGGCCTCTTTTTTCGGTACCTAAAATCTGGGCTCTTTTACTGGATAAATCTCCAATCACTGTACCCATAAACTCATCCGGAGTAGTGACTTCTACTTTCATAATTGGCTCAAGCAGAATAAGTCCTGCTTGCTTGACAGCGTGTTGCAATGCCAGACTCCCAGCGATCTTAAAAGCTATATCTGAAGAATCAACTTCATGAAAGGTACCGTCATATAAAGTCACTTCCATATCGACAAGTGGATAACCGGCCAGGACACCTTTCTCCATCGCTTCTTTGACACCTTTTTCTACAGAGGGAATAAATTCATTGGGTATTGCTCCTCCTTTTATCGCATCAACAAACTCATAACCTTCTCCTCTGGATTTTGGTTCAACACGCAAAAAACAATGGCCATACTGACCGCGTCCGCCAGTCTGCCTGATATATTTTCCTTCTCCCTCGGCTGTTCCTTTAACTGTTTCCTTATAAGCTACCTGCGGGGCGCCAACGTTGGCGACAACTTTAAATTCCCGCTTCATCCTATCAACCAGAACATCAAGATGCAATTCTCCCATGCCCCAGATAATTGTTTGCCCGGTTTCCAGGTTAGATTTAATCCTAAAGGTAGGATCTTCCTCTGCCAGTCTTTGCAGTGCATATCCCATCCTTTCCTGATCCGCTTTTGTTTTTGGTTCAATTGCCAAAGAAATCACTGGTTCCGGAAAAGTAATCTTTTCCAGCAAGATAGGTCTATCCTGATCACAAAGTGTGTCTCCGGTAGCAGTTTCTTTTAAACCGACTACAGCTACTATTTCTCCTGCGTATGCTTGGGTAATTTCTTCCCTTTGATTGGCGTGCATCATTAAAAGCCGGCCAATTCTTTCTTGTTTATCTTTGCTGGAATTATAGATACTGGATCCGGCTGATATTTCCCCTGAATAAATCCTGAAGTAGGTAAGCTTACCAACGTGAGGATCAAGTTGAATCTTGAAAGCCAAAGCAGAAAACGGCGCCTTGGTTTCGGTAGGTCTTTTCTCCCCCTGTCCTGTCTTTGCATTGATTCCAGAAATAGAAGCAGCATCTACCGGTGAAGGAAGAAAATCAACAATAGCATCAAGAAGCGGCTGTACCCCTTTATTACGCAGTGAAGAACCACAATATATTGGTACCAACTGATATTTAATAGTTGCCAGGCGAAGGACTTTTTTTAAGTCTTCAATGGTCGGTTCCTGGCCATTTAGATATCTTTCCAGCAACAGATCGTCTTGCTCGCAGATTTGCTCGATGAGTTTATGGCGATATTTTTTCACTTCATCTGCCATATCAGCAGGTATTTCATCACGTATTTCATATTTTGATCCAAGCTCGTCAGTGCCCCAAATTAGACTTTTACCTGTTAATAAATCAACTACTCCAGCAAACGTCTGTTCTTTGCCTATCGGTAAGGTCATAATCGCCGGGTTTGCCCCAAGTCTTTCTTTGATCATATTTACTGTCCGGATAAAATTTGCGCCCAGTTTATCCATCTTGTTGACAAAGCAGATCCTTGGTACCTTATATTTATCTGCCTGGTGCCAAACGGTTTCTGATTGAGACTGTACTCCTTCCTCGGCATCCAAAACTGTCACCCCACCGTCAAGAACACGCAGGGATCTTTCTACTTCCGCTGTAAAATCTACATGACCTGGAGTGTCAATAATATTTATCCGTACTTCTTTCCAGAAAGTAGTAGTAGCAGCAGCGGTAATAGTAATACCCCGTTCTCTTTCCTGAGGCATCCAGTCCATTTGAGTAGTGCCCTCGTCAATATCACCAATTTTATAAGTCTTACCGGTATAATATAGAATCCGCTCGGTAGTGGTAGTCTTGCCCGCATCAATATGAGCAATTATTCCAATATTTCTAATTTTATCCAAAGGAACAACTCTATTTTTTGTAACCTTAATGTTTATTGCCATAAAAGAAAAAATAAGCGTCTAGTTGTTAGCGTCTAGCGTTTGGTCTCTAATAATCTAAAACGCTATATACTAGCCACTAGACACTGTTTTACCATTTAAAATGCGCAAAAGCTCTATTTGCCTCTGCATTTCTGTGCATAAGATCTCTTTTCCTGATCGCCTCACCTGTATTGTTGTAGGCATCCATAAGCTCTGCCGATAATTTTTCCTTAAAAGTATGATATTGTTTATTGGAGCGGACTTTTGCCGCCTGAATAATCCATCTTATAGCCAGAGAGATCCTTCTGTCTCCTCGAACCTCCATGGGTACTTGGTAAGAAGCGCCTCCGATCCTTCGCGGTCGCACTTCAAAACGGGGACTAACGTTCTGAATAGCTGTCTGAAAAACAATACCAGGATCCAAATTTTTACTCTTAATAGAGTCCAAAGCTTGATAGACTAATTTTTGTGATACTGTTTTTTTCCCATCTTTCATCACCCTGTTGATAAACTGGCTAAGTAACCTGCTTCCGTATAAAAGGTCAGGTGTAATCGATCTTTTTTTTATTTTTCCAGTTCTGGACATATTTATTTATTTATTTTCAGGCAGTTGCCACCGCAGAAACAGAAGCTGCTGCTGCGGATGCGGTTTTGGCAACAGTAGTGATTCCAGATAGTTTAGTTCCATACCTTGAACGACCTTGCTTTCTTCCTACAACTCCGGTAGTATCATATTTGCCTCTGATAATGTGGTATTTGACTCCAGGCAAATCTTTAACACGACCTCCTCTTACTAAAACAATCGCGTGCTCAGACAGCTCGTGGCCAATACCAGGAATATAGGCGGTAATTTCCTGTTTATTTGAAAGTCGAACTCTTGCTACCTTCCGCAGGGCAGAGTTAGGTTTCTTAGGTGTCATGGTCTTGACTAAAGTGACTACTCCTCGTTTATATGGGGATGGCAATACTTTCATCTCTCTATCTCTTGCATTGAAATATTTTCTTAAAGAGGTAGCTTTAATCTTTTTAGTTATTTTCTTTCTACCTTTTTTTGACAATTGATTAATAGTAGGCATAAATGAAAAATTCGAAATCCGAAAATCGAATTTCGAAAAAGTTAACAGCTAATTACTGATCACTCAAAATGTTTATACAGGTTTATTTCTGAACATTTCGAATCTCTGTATGTGCAATTAGATATTTAGACTTTCGATGTTCGGACTTAGTTCTTTTTTAAACTTCTATTCTTGCTCTTTCGGGTGACACCGGAATAAGTCTTCCAATTATAACATTTTCTTTGAGTCCTAACAAACGATCTTCTTTGCCAGCAAGCGCAGCATCAGTCAAAACATTAGTCGTCTCCTGAAAAGACGCTGCTGATAACCATGATTCTGTATATAAGGCTGCCCGAGTAATACCTAACATTACTATATACGCCGTTGCAGGTTCCCCGCCTTCGGAAATTACCCGTGCATTTTCTTCTTCAAAACGCCTCAAATCAATCAACTCTCCCATTATTAATGATGTATCACCTGAAGTTTCGATGCGTACCTTATCGCTCATTTTTCTGATTATTACCTCAAAATGTTTATCATGAATTGGGATACCTTGAGATTCATAAACTCTCTGTATTTCAGTAAGAAGATAGTGCTGGGCGGCTAATAGTCCTTTGATTTGAAGTATTTCTTTTATATCCAGTGAACCTTGAGTAATCCGATCACCGGTAGCGACCAAATCTCCTGTTTCTACAGTAAGTTCGGCTGTTGCAGGTAATAAATATATTCGCTCTTCAACCGGTTTAATACCAACACTTCGGACTGTTACCTTAAATCCTGTATCTATTTTATCTACCCGTACCTTTCCAGCAATTTCAGATAGGGGTGAAAAAATCTTCGGTGTTCTTGCCTCGAAAAGTTCTTCAACACGCGGAAGACCTTGAGTAACATCAAGTCCGACTATCCCTCCTGCATGACGAACTCGCATTGTCAATTGCGTTCCAGGTTCACCAATCGATTGCGCTGCAATAATGCCAACCGGATTCCCTACCTCAACTAATTTTTTATTTCCAAGATCAGCACCATAACAGTATGCGCAGATTCCATATTTAAGTTCACACGTAAGCGGAGATCTTACAACTACCTTTTCTATTCCTTTTAATAAATATAGTTTGTCCTCTGTGATAATTCCTCCTTTTGAAATGAGGGTTTTTTTTGTTTTAGGATTAATTACTGCTTCCTGCAAAATTCTACTAATTACTCGTTTCTCAATCGATGTCTGTCTGTCATCTTGCATAGAGACTTCTATGCCTTTTTTCGTTCCGCAATCCTCGGTTCTGACAATAACATCGTGAGCAACATCGATCAACCGGCGGGTCAGATATCCTGCATCAGCAGTTTTTAATGCTGAATCGGTAAGACCTTTACGTGAACCACGAGTAGAGGTAACATACTCAAAAATAGAAAGGCCTTCTCTATAATTTGACTTTGTCGGCAATTCAACTATTTTCCCTAATGGGTCAACTACTAATCCTTTGATAGCACACAGTTGTTTTAACTGGTCTTTTGAAGCTCTTGCTCCTCCGGAGTTTATAATAACTTTGACTGGATTATCTTCTGACATCGCTGCCCAAGTGGCATCAGCAAGTTGTTCTGTGATATCAATCCAAATTTGATTTGAAAGTCTTCTTCTTTCTTCATTGGTTATTAAGCCCTGCTGGAAATTCTTTTCTACCTCCGCTATCTGTTTTTCAGCATTAATAATAAGTTTCTTTTTCTCTTTAATAATAATATTATCGAATACAGAGACAGACATTCCTCCTCCAATTGTAGCGCCAAAAAAACCAAAATCTTTAAACTTGTCAATTAGAGCGACTACTTCTTCTTTTGGATATAAATCAAAAGCAGAGGTAACTATAGATTTTATGTCAATAGCTCTTATGGGTTTGTTAATAAAACGCAGTTCTTCTGGAAGAATTTCATTAAATAGGATTCTACCAACGCTTGTAATAATTATTTTCCCACCAATATTTACTCGTATTCGATCACGGATATCAATCTTTTCAATTTGATATAAATAAATTGCCAACCTCTCGTCAGAAATCAAAGGAAGTCTATTTTGTTCAATTTTATCACTTTCTTGTGTAAATGTAGTAAGATAATAACAGCCAAGAGCCATTTCCTTATTTGGAAGAGTGACCGGTGATCCATCTGCTGGTTTAAGCAGATTGTTAATTGGCAACATAAGATTTTTAGCTTCATCTTGAGCACCTTTTGAAAGAGGAACATGAACCGCCATCTGATCACCATCAAAATCAGCATTATATCCGGCACAAACGCAAGGATGGATTCTAATAGCTGAACCTTCAATCAGGATAGGATAAAAAGCCTGGATTCCTAGTCTATGAAGAGTAGGTGCACGATTTAGAAGAACCGGATGATTCTTTGTGATTTCCTCGAGAATATCAAATACTTCCGCCTGACGCATTTCCAAAATATTCTTGGCACTTTTTAAGTTGGGAGCAAATCCTCTTACTATTAACTCACGTAATACAAATGGTTTGAACAACTCTAAAGCCATTTCCTTGGGAAGACCACAAGTAGAAAGTGTCAGCTCCGGACCTACGACAATAACCGATCTACCTGAGTAATCAACTCGTTTACCTAAAAGATTTTGCCTAAATCTACCTTGTTTCCCCCGTAACATATCCGATAGAGAGCGGAATACAGTACCTCTTGCAGACCTTGTGGGTGTTCGTTGACTGAAATCAATAAAAGAATCAACTGCTTCTTGAAGCATGCGTTTTTCATTACGTAAAATTATTTCTGGAGCGCCTAATTCAATAAGGTGTTTGAGACGGTTATTGCGATTAATTACGCGTCTGTAAAGATCGTTCAGATCCGAAGTGGCAAACTTCCCGCCTGTTAATTGAACCATTGGCCGCAAATCTGGAGGAATTACTGGTAAAACAGTCAATATCATCCAGGACGGATCTATTGACGCCTTTTTTAACCCTTCAATAACTCTGAGCCGTTTAAGAATTTTTAACTTTCTAACACCTGTATAGGTCTGGGTCTGTTTGCGTAAATCAACAGCTAGTTTTGAAAGGTCCATTTTCTTTAAACTTTCTAAAATTGCTTCAGCTCCTAAACCAGCTTGGAAAAATGAGTCTATACCATACTCACGAAGTTTTAAATATTCATCTTCAGAGATACAAACAAGAGGGCGCAATTTGTTAATTAAATTAGTAATCGTTTTACTGATTTCATCAGCTGCCTCATCCATTCTAATGTTCTCTTCTTTAAGTGTAGCTATTTGCTGTTTTTTACGAAAATCTAATTCTTCAATTGCCATGTCCGTTGTTTCTTTATTTTTTATTTTTAATTGAATCTCTTTACGAGATTGCTCGAATTCCTTTTCTATCTGGTGCAGTTTCTCTCGCAATAGAATAATTCTCTCTTTTTTCTTTTTCTCAAACACTTTTTTTATCTGCTCTTGAGCTTTTTTCTGTCTATTTTTATCTACTTCCATTACTAAATACGACGCAAAATATATTACATTCTCGAGTGCTTTTGGAGCTAGATCTAAAACCAGTGATAGCTTCGAAGGTATACCCTTAAAAAACCATACATGTGCGATTGGTGCGGCAAGTTTTATATGACCTATCCGTTCTCTTCTAACTCTACTCTGAGTAACCTCAACTCCACATTTATCACAAACGATACCTCTATATCTTATACGTTTATACTTTCCACAGTAACATTCCCAGTCTCTTGTCGGTCCAAAAATTCTTTCGTCAAAAAGACCGTCTTTTTCAGGCTTGAGGGTTCTATAATTAATTGTTTCTGGCTTAGTTACTTCGCCATAGGACCATGAAAGAATATCGCCTGGCGAAGCGAGTGTGAGCTTTAAACCTGAAAAATCAACAATCTGAGCGAAATTGTCTTTTCTTTCCATATCAATCTTAGCTTCGTTTTTCTTCTGCTTTAAATGCCTCTACTGTCTCCTCTGCGCCTGCCACTTGGGCTAGTTCAGAAGCTTCCTTTTCTATTTTTTCTTCAGAAGTAACATCAATAATTGAGGTTGCTGGTTTTTTCGAGGCTATCGTTATCCCTGTCGGAACTACATTAAGTCCCAACGACTGGAGCTCCTTAACCAATACTTTGAATGATTCAGGAATAGTAGAGGCTGGAATATCCGTACCCTTCACAATCGCTTCAAATGCCCTTGCGCGGCCAACAACATCATCTGATTTAATAGTCAACATCTCTTGAAGCGAATATGCAGCTTTATGTGCTTCTAATGCCCAGACTTCCATTTCTCCTAAACGTTGACCACCCATCTGAGCCTTTCCACCCAGAGGTTGCTGAGTAACTAAAGAATATGGACCTGTTGAACGAGCATGAGTTTTATCTTCCACCATATGGATAAGTTTCATAAGATAGCCTATTCCAACAACGACTTTTTCTTTTAATGGCTGTCCCGTCCTGCCATCATATAAAGTTGTTTTACCATCACTAGGCAAATTATACTTCTTTAATTCGTTTATAATCCGTTGCTCTGAAACAGATTCGAATACAGGAATAGCTACTTTATAACTACCGGTAATAGCTGCCCATCCAAGATGAGCCTCAAGCAATTGCCCTAAATTCATCCTCGATAATACAGAAAGAGGAGAAATCACAACATCAACTGGAGTACCATCAGAAAGATATGGCATATCGCTAGCAGGAACAATTTTACTGATTACACCTTTGTTACCATGCCGTCCTGCAAGTTTATCTCCCATAACAATTTTTCTCATCTGTGCTACTTTTATGAGAATTTTTTTAATTGTCCCTGGCTGTAATTCATCTCCCTTTTCTCTATCTAATATCCTTACATCAATTACTATGCCTCTCTCTCCATGAGGCATCCGAAGAGAAGTATCTCTAATCTCTCTTGCCTTCTCTCCAAAAATTGCGCGTAAGAGCCTTTCCTCTGCTGTTAATTCTGTTTCTCCTTTAGGGGCAATCTTACCAACTAAAATATCATTTGGATTAACTTCTGCTCCAATAACCACAATTCCTTTTTCATCTAAATTTGCCAGAGCTTCTTCTCCAACATTAGGTATATCTCTAGTTGTTTCTTCTGGTCCAAGTTTTGTGTCAACAACCTCAGTTTCATACTCCTCAATACTAATTGATGTAAAAATATCCGCTCTTACCAACCTGTCTGAAATAACAATTGCGTCCTCATATCCCAATCCGTCATAAGAGGCATAAGCTATGACCAGGTTCTGTCCCAAGGCTAACTCCCCATTTTCTGTCGCTGGCCCGTCAATGACAGGTTGACCTGAGAGAACTTTATCACCAAGCGATACTAAAGGGTTTTGGGAAAAACAGGTATTTTGAGCAGTTCGTTTAAATTTTTCAATAATAAAAGAGTATTCTTTTGCATCGTTACTTTTTATGACTAGTTTAGTAGAATCAATATAAACTACTTTACCATTCACCGGTGAATTGACTACCCGTTTTAATGCTTGAGGAACTACTGTTTCCATTCCAGTCCCTACAATAGGTGAAGTAGGTTTGAGAAGAGGTACAGCTTGACATTGCATGTGAGTTCCCATTAGAGCTCTATTTGCCTCATCATGAGCCAAAAAGGGTATAAGGGATGCTGCTATTCCTACTACTTGACGGGGAACAATATCTATAAAATTTATATTTTTAGAATCAGTTTCTAGAAACTCACCTTTGTAATGGACCGGTACCCTATTTTGAATAATAAATCCTTTATTATCTATAAGTACATCAGCATGAGTAATATAATAATTTTGTTCATCATCTGCTGTTAAATAGACGATCTCTTCCGTCACTTTAGGACGTTTTGTTCTCCTGTCAATAACTACACGTCTATACGGTGCTTCTAAAAAACCGTATTTATTCACTCGTGTATATAAAGACATATAGGTTACCAGTCCAATATTCGGACCTTCAGGACTTCTTACCGGACAAATTCTGCTGTATTGAGACGAATTGATATCCCTTATTGAGAAAGATGCTCGCTCTCGAGAAATACCACCTACTCCCATAACAGTAAGTCGGCGTAAATTATCAATTTCAGAAAGTGGATTCGTCTGGTCGAGAATTGTAGATAATTGACTTGTTCTGAAAAAGTCATTGATAGATGCAATTATGGGACGAGCATTGATTACTTGAGCGGGAACAAGCTCCATCTGTGTTCCTGCCAAACTCATACGTTCTCGAATTGACCGTTCAAGCCTAGTTAAACCTATTTTGAATGCATTAATAGCTACTAACTCACCTACTCTTCGAATCCGCCTATTTCCTAAATGATCAATATCATCTGTATCTCCGTTACCAAACGTGAGACCAATAAGATATTTAACTAAACCTATAACGTCGTCTAAAGTTAAAATCCAATTATTATCTTTATCCGCTGCCAGACCAAGTTTTAATTTCTTATTTATCTTGTAACGACCTACTAAACCAAGATTGTAACGACGGGGATTAAAAAAAAGGTTATTTAGAAGTTCTGCAGCATTCTCAACCACTGCTGGTTCTCCTGGCCGCATTTTTCGATAGATTTCCATCAGTGCTTCTTCTTTTGTTTTTGTTGGATCTTTCTCAATCGTTGCAGCTATATAGGGGTGTTTTTTTTCTGTATCAGAAAAAAGTCGAAGAATATCTTCATCTTTAGTGACTCCCATAGCCCTTATTAAAGTAGTTACAGTATATTTCCTACGCCTATCGATTCTCACAGTAATGACATCATTCCGCGAGACTGAAAAATCAAGCCATGATCCAAACATTGGTCGCACTTCTGCGGTATAGAACATCTTTCCTGTCGTTGGATCAAGATCTGCTGTAAAATAGACTCCTGGAGATCTTACAATTTGATTTACTATACATCTTTCTACCCCATTAATAATAAATGTTGCGTTATCTGTCATTAAAGGAACATCTCCTAGAAATACTTCTTGGCTAACCTTTCTTCCAGTTTGTTTATTAGTAAGAACTGCCTCTACTTTAAGAGGTGCATCAAATGTCAAACCTTTATTTATGCATTCACCGGGCTGATAGCGTGGCTGATCAAAATGATGTTGACCAAAGGTTAGAGCCCAATTTTTTCCGGTAAAATCCTCAACTGGAGAAATCCCATTTAAGAACTCCCTTATACCATCGGAGACAAACCAGTGATAGGATTCCTTTTGGACAACGGTAAGATCAAGATTTGGAAGGTTTGGAAAATTTTTACCCCAATAAAAACGAGAGTATAGTTTACTACCCTGGGAAGAGATCTTTGCTTTTCGCATTGAGAATACTTTTTGAAAGTTTTTTTAACCAATAACAAATAAAGCGTACGGCTATTTTGTACGCCAATTTCTTAGTTGTTTAAATTATAATTATATCACTTATACTTGTCAAGGGATTAGTTATTTGATAAAATACCGTATAAGTAATTATAATACTCAAGGTGGGAATTCCCCACCAAATTTTTTATAAATTTCTAAGTTAGCTTATCTTAAAAATGACAGCGATGGTTCGTTCCGAATTTGCTCTAGCCTTAAATCAGGTTGCTACTGAAAGAGGTATTGATCCTCAAATAATTCTTGAAACTATTAAAGCGGCAATTTTAGCTGCTTTTCGTAAAGATTATGGAGGTAAAGATTTAGAAAATCTAGAGGTAAAAATTAATCCTGACACAGGTGAAGCACGGATCTTAAAAGGGAAAAAAGATATTACCCCTCCTGGTTTCGGTAGAATAGCAACTCAAACCGCCAAACAAGTCATTCTTCAAAGAATACGCGAGGCAGAAAAAAAAGCTATCATTACTGAATATTCAACTCGTGTAGGAAATATTATTACCGGTATGGTACTACGTTTTGATGGTTCAAATGTTATTGTTGATATTGGAAAAACAGAGGCAGTAATGCCGTCTTCTGAACAGATTCCATCTGAACACTACAGGCTTAATCAACGATTATCTTTTTATATTGAGGGTATAAGAGAAACTATAAGAGGCAACCAAATTATTATCTCTCGTGCTCACAAAAATCTCGTTACAGGTTTATTCCATAGAGAAGTCCCAGAGGTAGCTAACAACGCAGTCCAGATAAAAGAAGTTGCAAGAGAGCCTGGTATTCGGACTAAAATTGCCGTTGCCTCAAATCAACCTGGCGTTGATCCAGTAGGAAGTTGTGTTGGGCAAAAAGGAGTACGAGTCCAAGCTGTCATCAATGAGCTTGGCGGGATTGAAAAGATTGATATTATTCAATGGAGTGATGATCAAAAGCTTTTTATCATCGCTGCTCTTGCTCCAGCAAAAGATATTGAAGTAATTATCAATAATAAGAAAAAAACTGTCCAAGCTAAAGTTCCAGAAGACCAGCTCTCATTAGCGATTGGCAAAGACGGACAAAACGTACGGCTAGCAGGAAAACTTACTAATTGGAAAATTGATATTAAGCCCAAGATTACTCAATCTCTAAAAACCAAAAACAATAATTCAACAAAACATTCTAAACAGAAAAAAAAGGAGGAAAAGAAAAATGGGGCGGAAAAGGAGCATAGTTAATCTACAAAACTTATTGATATATAACCAGATAATACCCATAAATGAAAAATAGTCAATAACGTATCTTTGTAAGAATGATTTTAATAATTTCCCTTCATAATTTTTCATTTATCGGATCAATTTTGTATTATGGCAAATCGCATATCAAAAAAAAGATCAGTTTCTCCCACTCGATGTCCAATCGTCACTATCTTAGGTCATGTAGATCATGGCAAAACTACTCTTCTTGATACAATAAGAAAAACGAATTTGGCAGCTAAAGAATACGGAGGAATAACTCAACATATCGGAGCCTACCAGATAAAATCACCCAAGGGAAAAATAACCTTCATTGATACTCCTGGACATGAAGCTTTCGCAAAAATGAGAAGCCGAGGGGCTGAGGTAGCTGATGTTGTAGTTTTGGTCATTGCTGGCAATGACGGTGTTATGCCGCAAACGATCGAATCTATCAATTATATTAGAAAAGCTAAAATTCCAACAATAATAGCCATTAATAAAATAGATCTGCCAGATGTCAATATTGACAAAATCAAGAAACAATTAATAAAACAAAAACTACAATTAGAAGAATTTGGTGGTGATATACCTGTGATACCCCTTTCAGCGAAAAGCGGTCAAGGAGTAGATAAATTAATTGAGATGATTCTTCTTGTTGCGGAATTATTCCAAGCAAAAAAAACTCAACAGGATATTTTAAAAGGAATAGTAATTGAATCTAGTTTATCTGCTAATCGCGGTCCTCTTGCTACTATTGTAGTTAAAAGCGGAAATCTCTGTCTGCAAGACGAAATTGTTTGTGAAAATCAAGAATTTCGTGTAAGAGCTCTGACTGATTTCCTCAAGCAAAACCTTACTTTAGCTTCTACAGGAGACGTTATTGAAGTTATAGGTTGGAAAACAGTACCCATTGTTGGAAGTATTCTTTATAAAAAACTCCAGCTGCAACTTTCTTTATCAAACAAAACTAAGCTATCTCAAATAGACAAAAGGTTACCTATGCATATTCCTACTACTCAAGTTAGTTTAGAAACGGAAAAATTAAAAATAATTATTAAAGCTGATACCAATGGTACTCTGGAGGCCATCATAAACAATCTTCCTGGCCAAGCAATAGTAATTACATGCGGAATTGGTTCTATTACTGAGTCTGATATTCTTTTTGCCAAAACAACTGGTGCCATCGTAATTGGGTTTAATACTAAAATTAGCTCTACAATTGCAAAACTTGCCGAATCAGAAAAAGTTATTGTTAAAACATATAATATCATCTACGAATTAATCCAGGAAATTGATGATGTTATTAACGCTAAAACCAAAATTAGTGTAGAAAAAGTCCTTGGAGAAGCAAAAATATTAACTATCTTTCATATCCGCAATTTAAAGATAGCTGGAATTAAAGTAACTAATTCTCGGATTGCGAAAGGTGATTTGATAAAAATAATTCGAGAGGAAAAAGAGATCGGTCGAGCTAGAATAAAATCATTGCGTCACGGCAAAGTAGATATCACTACCGCCTCCCAAGGTATGGAAGCTGGATTAATTTTGGCTTCAAATATTGAATTCTTGACAGGTGATAGTATAATATCTATAGGATAATAATTCCCCTGAATAAGGGGTTTTTTATAAAATTGTTGTTTTTTATCAAAACATGGCAAATATTAATCCTGACCAAATTAATCAGTTCCGAGCTCTACTCGAACAGACAAGAGAAATTCTTATAGCGATTCCCAAAAATCCATCTATTGATACTATAGCAGCATCGCTATCGTTATTTCTTGCTATTACTGCACGGGGTAAATCGACGACAATAGTTTGTCCCGATCCGATATTGGTTGAATATAGTCATCTTATAGGAGTAGATAAAATTAAAAATGGTGTTAATGGTGGAAATGGCAGGAATTTAATTGTTTCCTTTCCCTATCAAGAAGGTTCGATAGAAAAAGTAAGTTATAACATAGAAAATAATAGATTTAACCTAGTAATTGAACCAAGGGAAGGTTATCCTTTAATCACTTCGGAGAATATTCAATATTCCTACAGTGGAGGAAACGTCGATCTAATTATTACTATAGGAGCTACGATGTTATCTGATTTGAACAATATTTATCAAAATAATCAATCAATATTCA
>Ga0194125_10005913_pt1 | contig 18372 bp, 7 predicted proteins | sample TA2KigC250mmetaG_FD_148626 | JGI IMG/M metagenome (GOLD analysis project Ga0194125, IMG submission 148626) | Freshwater microbial communities from Lake Tanganyika, Tanzania - TA2015034 Kigoma Deep Cast 250m | ecosystem: Environmental > Aquatic > Freshwater > Lake | place: Tanzania: Lake...
TTCAAGTGACGGAGAGAATGACCCTGATATCCTTGCTTGCATAGGCGCATCAAGCGCCCTTTCCATATCGGGTATTCCATTTAAATGCCCTATTGGTGCAGTGCGCGTGGGAAGAATAAATGACGAATTTATAATAAATCCTACCTATGAGCAACTTGATAGAAGCAGCCTTGATTTAGTAGTTGCCGGCACAAGCGAAAGCGTGATTATGATTGAGGCAGGTGCAAATGAATTATCCGAAGATTTGATTGTTGAGGCAATAAAGTTTGGCCATTCAAGAATAAAAAATATAATAGAAGCCCAGGAGAGATTGGTTAGTTTCTGTGGAAAACAGAAATTAGAAGCGCCGTTAAAAATTATAGATAAAGAACTTTTAGAAAAGGTAAGGAGTTTTTCCGTTGAGAGACTTACAGAGGTAGATAAAACTGCTTCCAAAGAGGCAAGGGAAGAACTTATGGATTTAATTAACAAGGAATTGGTGCAAAGACTTACAGGTGAAAATCCGAATTACCTTGAGGCGGATATAAAATTAGCCCTTATAGAAGTGGAAAAGGCACAGGTGAGACGTCAAATTTTAGAAGAAGGGATAAGAATAGATGGAAGGGACTATACTACTATAAGACCGATAAACTGCGAGGTGGGAATACTTCCGAGAACCCATGGCTCAGGTTTATTTGCAAGGGGTCAAACGCAGAGTTTATCAGTTACTACATTGGGAACAAGCGCTGATGAGCAGATGGTGGATGCCCTGGAGGGAGAGGTGTTAAAGAGCTTTATGCTTCATTATAACTTTCCGCCATTTAGCGTAGGCGAGGTAAGACCTATAAGGGGGCCTGGAAGAAGAGAGATAGGTCACGGTGCCCTTGCAGAAAGAGCGCTTAAATCTGTTATGCCACCAAAAGAAGAGTTTCCTTACACTGTGAGGGTTGTGTCAGATATCTTAGAATCAAATGGCTCCTCAAGTATGGCTACTGTATGCGCTAGTACCCTTTCTCTTATGGACGCAGGTGTCCCTATAAAGGCCCCTGTCAGTGGAATAGCTATGGGGCTTGTGAAGGAGCAGGATAAGGTGGCAATCCTTACCGATATCTCAGGTCTTGAGGACCATTTTGGAGATATGGACTTTAAGATAACAGGCACAAAGAAGGGAATTACTGCCCTTCAACTTGATATCAAGATAGAAGGGGTAGATATAGATTTGATATCAAAGGCACTCATTGAATCCAGAGAGCACAGGTTATATATACTGGATAAGATGCTGGAGAGTATTTCTGAGCCAAGAAAATCACTCTCTGTTTATGCACCCCGCATTGTAAGTATAAGGGTAAATCCAGACAAGATAAGAGAGGTTATAGGACCTGCAGGAAAGACGATAAAAAAGATAATAGATGAAACAGGCGTTACCATTGATATTGAGGACGATGGAAAGATATTGGTTGCATCAACTAATGAAAACGCTTCAAAGAAGGCAATTGAGATTATAAAGGGTTTAACTGAAGAGGTTGAGGTTGGAAGAGTTTATCTTGGCAAAATAAAGCGTATAACAAACTTTGGTGCCTTTTGCGAAATACTGCCGGGGAAAGAAGGACTTATCCATATATCCGAGCTTTCTAATAAATTTGTTGAAAAGGTGGAAGATGAGGTTAGTATTGGAGAAGAGGTGCTCGTAAAGGTTACAGAAATAGACTCTCAGGGTAGGGTAAATCTAAGCAGGAAACAGGTAAAGGAATCTACCCGAGGAGAGGATAAGTGAGTCCCATAGAAGCGTTTATCTCGGGATGTCTTCAAGGTATTACAGAATTTCTTCCTATCTCAAGTTCAGGCCACCTCGTCATATTACACAGTCTGTTTGGTATCAATAGACCTCGCGTAGATTTTGACATTCTCCTTCACATTGCGACCATTTTTTCTGTGATTATATTTTTCAGGAGAGATATTCTAAAAATTTTTACAAATCAGAGAGATATGATATTAGCTATATTAATAGGTTCCATACCTACAGCGCTCATAGGTCTCAGTTTGAAAGGGGAGTTTGAGATGTTATTTGCAAAACCAAGGATAGTGGGATTTATGTTTTTTATCACTGCCGCTATATTGATATTGGCTGCATTGAAGGAGAAATTTATTATACGCATACAAGAGAATACCTCCTCTGTAAAAACAGGGATGAAAACGGATAACCTATTAAGAGAAAGGTTAGAAAATAAAAATTCTAATAGAACCCCTTCTTTTATTAAAGCCTTTTTAATAGGAATTTCGCAGGGGGTTGCTATTGTACCTGGAATTTCAAGAAGTGGCGCTACCATCTCAAGTGGAATTCTCCTTGGAATAGAATCAAAAGAGGCTGTCCGTTTTTCTTTTTTATTATCCATACCCGCTATTTTAGGGGCCTCTTTTTTAAAGGTGAGGGGGTTAGCAGGTTTAGGAAATATACATATTATTGATGCATCAGTTGGTTTTTTAAGCGCTTTTATTTTTGGCATTATATCTTTAAGGATTTTAGTAAGAATGGTGCTGAAAGGCAAACTTCATTTGTTTGCGCTATATTGTATATTGATAGGGATGTTTGCAGTATTTAGGTTTTAAATATGAAAAGGGAGCATATAAAACAACTTTACGCAATATCATTGTTTGTTGTTTCTATGCTACTTTTCTTAAGCTTCATTTCTTATACTCCAGATGACCTTCCTTTTTACACCTCAAGCCCGAACAAGCCGGCTAAAAATTTTATCGGAATTTTTGGTGCATATATTGCAGGGGCATTTTTCTTTTTGTTCGGAAAAGCCGCCTTTTTAATACCTGTGCTTTGTTTCCTCTGGTCACTGAGCAGATTTTTCCAGAGCGAGATGGAGAACTTGTATATAAAGTTGACTGGGACAATTATTTTTTTGTGTTCCTCAAGCAGTTTATTAAGTCTTTTATTTAGCCCAAATCCCATAAGAAGATTTAATTTTGGCGGATTCATAGGACTTTTTGTGTCTAATATTTTAATTAAATATTTTGGAAGGGTTGGCTCATACATATTAACCCTTACTTTTATTCTACTTTCACTCTTAATCTCAACAGAATTTATCATTTTTCCTTATATTGATAGATTATTTAAATTTATAAAGAGCGCCCTCTCCGCTTTATTATCCAGACAAAAAGAAGAAGAAAGAATTTCTAATGAAAGGTCAAAGCCTATTATAAAAATAAGAGAAGAGTTAAGAAAAGAAAAACTACCTACCTCTGAGGAAAAACCAAAGATAAAACCCGCTGTGATTATTAAGAAAGAGATAAAAGAAAAAATGGAACCCGTTTTTCCAAGGATGGTTTCAGCAAAGAGAGACACAGGAGATTACAAACTACCGTCTTTAGAACTCTTAGACTCACCCCCACCTATTGAGGAGCGAAAGATAAAAGAAGACCTTGAAAATAGCGCCAAGGTTTTAGAGGAGACGCTCGGAGATTTTGGAATAGAGGCCAAGGCAGTAGACGTTGAAAGGGGTCCTGTTATAACAATGTATGAACTTGAACCTGCCCCGGGTGTCAAGGTTCAGAGAATAGCGAGCCTTAGTGATGATATAGCCCTTGCTATGAAAGCAATAAGCGTCAGGGTTGTAGCACCTATTCCTGGAAAGTCAAGGGTTGGGGTAGAGGTGCCAAATACCATAACTACACTGGTTTATTTAAAAGAGGTATTAAGCACCCAAGAGTTTCAGGGTTCATCCAGCAAGTTAACCCTGGCATTGGGAAAGGATGTCTCAGGAGGAGTAGTTATAGCAGACCTTTCTGAGATGCCACATCTCTTAATAGCAGGGACCACTGGCTCAGGTAAGACTGTATGCGTCAACAGCCTGATAACAAGTATGTTGTTCAACGCCACCCCCGATGAGATGAAATTTTTAATGGTTGACCCAAAGATGGTAGAACTTGCTGTTTTTAATGGCCTTCCGCATTTACTCTGCCCTGTGCTTACTGACCCAAAAAAGGTTTCTGGTGCACTTGGCTGGGTGGTGAATGAAATGGAGGAAAGATACAAACTTTTTGCAAAACTTGGCGTGAGAAATATAAATATTTACAATGAAAGGTTTCAAGTCTCAAAGGAAGAAAAAGAGGATAAAGAGATTACAAGGGCTATTCTTCCTTATATAGTGGTTATAATAGATGAACTTGCAGACCTTATGCTAATTGCCTCACGCGACATAGAAGAGGCTATAACAAGGTTAGCGCAACTTTCAAGAGCAGTAGGTATACATATTATTCTGGCAACGCAGAGACCATCTGTAGACGTAATAACAGGGGTTATCAAAGCAAACTTTCCTGCAAGGATATCTTTTAAGGTTGCCTCTAAGGTAGATTCAAGAACAGTCCTTGATATGAATGGTGCAGATAAACTTTTGGGCCGCGGAGATATGTTATTTTTAAAGCCGGGACAGGCAAAGCCAATAAGGGCTCAAGGTTGCCTTATATCTGACAATGAGATAGAAAAAATAGTCAATTTTATAAAAGAACAACGTGAACCGCTCTATGATGAAGAGATACTAAAAGAACGGGAGAAGAGATATTCTATGAAGGACCAGCCGAAGGACGAACTTTTTGAAGAAGCGGCTAAACTTGTAATTGAAACAGGTCAGGCCTCTATTTCTATTTTACAAAGACGCTTAAGATTAGGTTATACCCGTGCAGCACGGCTTATAGATATGATGGAGGAGGAGGGTATTATAGGTCCATTTAGGGGAAGCAAACCGAGAGAGATACTCGTAAACAATGTAGAAGAGATAGGACAAAAGAAAGAAGAAGAAATATAAATAAGATAGAGTAAAAAAAGAGAAAAGAAATATAGTAATTAGGAAATAGTAATCAATCAAAGTAGTAACAGGCAAAATGTCTATAGGTGAAGCGTTAAAGAAGGCACGAGAGGATAAGAAACTAACCCTTGAGCAGGTACAGCGCTCTACAAAAATTCAATTAAATATATTAATAAATCTTGAGGCAGATGCCTTTGATAAACTCCCCAATCCTACCTATATAAAGGGTTTTATTAAACAGTATGCCCAGTACCTCGGACTTGACCCCGAACCACTTTTAAATGAATATACCTCGCTAAACCCCCAACTGCCTCCTCAGGAGATAGCAATAAAAAGCGAGGATGAAAAAATAAGGGCTGCTTCGCCAGCAAAGAAAAAAACTAACCTTTTCATTATCATTCTTGCAATTATAGTTGTAATTTTAGTAGCAGGTGCGGGATTATCGAGATTGATTGGTAAAATTACCCCAACTCTTATAAAGCATAATACGCCTTTATTGAAAGAAAAACCAAAAACTCTTCTGGTAAGGGAAAGCGAAGTTCTAAAACTTACCATAACTGCAAATCAGGATAGCTGGATGCACATTAAGTGCGACGGGAAGATTGTATATCAGAGTATTTTAAAGGCGGGTTCATCTGAAACGTTTCAGGCAAAAGAGCAAATAGTCCTCTGGGTTGGAAATGCAGCAGGTCTTGAGCTAAATCTGAATGGCCATAACTTAGGTTCTCCCGGCAGGGGCGTAAAAAGAGATATCCTCATCACCCACGAGGGTATGATACTTCCAGAAAAATAGAGCAAAAGTATCAAGGTGTCAACGTATCAGAGATATTCGCTTTGGCGCTATGATACTTTGACGCCCTGACACTGACTGTATAATATGAATTTCTCTCCCCAAAAAATTGGTTTCTTAAGTCTCGGTTGCCCCAGAAATCTTGTTGATACGGAGGTGATGTTAGGTTTTGTCAAAGAGGCAGGCTTTACCTTAACAGACGATATTTACAAATCAGAGGTAGTTGTTATAAATACCTGCGGGTTTATCAAAGAGGCTAAAGAGGAATCCATAGAGGCGATACTTAAGGTTGCTGAGCTAAAAAAAGAAGGAAATCTAAAGAGCCTTATTGTGGCTGGTTGTCTTTCTCAGGGGTATAAGGAGGAGCTTAAAAAGGAACTACCTGAGGTAGATGCCTTTTTGGGGACAGGTGAATTAAAATCAATAGTGGATATAATAAAAGCATTGCCAATCAACGGTAGCAATATTAAAATCAAAAGCAGCGATTTCCTCTATGACCACAGAAGCCCAAGAGTTCTTTTAACGCCTGAGCATTATGCCTACGTAAAGATATCCGAGGGATGCAGGAATAACTGCAGTTATTGTATAATAAAGAACCTAAGGGGAAATTTTAGGAGCAGGCTATTATCGTCTATATTAAATGAGGTTAAGACTCTCTCAAAAAAGAAGCCCCCAAGAGAGATAATATTAATAGGTCAAGATACAACACTCTATGGAGTAGATTTGTATAAAAAGCCAAGGATTTACGAGCTCCTTAACAAGATTTGTTCGCTTAGCATAATTAAATGGATTAGACTTCTCTATACCCATCCTGCACATTTTGATGATTCCCTAATAGATGTAATTAGAGATAAACCTTCAATATGTAAGTATATTGATTTGCCAATTCAACATATAAATGATGAAATTCTAAAAAGAATGAACAGAAAGATTTCTAAAAGGGATATCATCAGGCTTATTGAAAGATTAAGGAAGAACATTCCGAACGTAGCCATAAGAACCTCTCTGATTGTTGGTTTTCCTGGTGAGACAGAGAAAGAGTTTAGAGAACTTCTTGACTTTGTCCGCCAAGTAGAATTTGAAAGGTTAGGAGTATTTATATATTCGCGGGAAGAGAAAACCCCTGCCTTTAACTTCAAGTGTCAAGTTCCCGAGGGGATAAAAAGAGAACGTTTTGACTTAATAATGAAAACCCAGCAGGAAATTGCAAAGCAGAAGAATACAAAGTTTTTAGGTAGGATTCTAGATATTCTTATTGATGAGAAAGACGAAAATGACACCAGTCTTTTTATAGGAAGGACAGAGTTTGATGCGCCGGAAGTAGATGGGGTAGTATATGTAAGCGTAAAGCGAAAAGCGCAAAGCGAAAAACTAAAGGTGGGGGAGTTTACGAAAGTCAAGATTATAGATACCCTTGAGTACGATTTAGTAGGAATACTTGTATAAACGCAAAACTAGAAACGAAAAGCGCAAAACTGAAACTCAAAACTAAAGGTTTTAAACTATACGCTTCAACTTTGCACTTTTCGTTTTGCACTTTAAGTTATACTTATGAATCTTCCCAATAAATTAACAATCTCTCGGATCCTGCTTACCTTTGTTTATATGTTCTTTCTTTTTAATAAGGGTATCTTATCTAAGCATATAGCCCTTTTTATTTTTTTGATAGCATCGTTGACCGATCTCTATGATGGAAGGATTGCGCGAAAAAGAAAACTCATCACCAACTTCGGAAGGATTATGGACCCTATAGCGGATAAAATTTTGATTCTGGCTAGTTTCTTGGCATTTGTTGAACTTAAGATTATTCCTGCCTGGATGGTAGTTATTGTAATTTTAAGAGAACTTATAATAACGGGGTTACGGCTTTTTGCCGCTTCAAGGTCTATTGTCTTAGAGGCACAAAAAGAAGGAAAGCATAAGACTGTATCCCAGTTTATAGCGGTGATTTTAATATTGGTATATCTTATCTTAAAGGATACCCTTGCGAGATTTAGAATATGGAATTTACACTGGGAAAGGGCATGTTCCTTAATTATATTTTTAATTATATTAATAGTGATAGGTCTAACACTCTATTCGGGGATAAGTTTTCTATGGAAGAACAGAAGGATTATAGCCTAAAAGAGGAAATTATAAGGAAGATTGCAAGTCTCTATTTTTTAGGTTACATCCCTAAATTTCCGGGCACACTTGCAAGCCTATTCGGGCTTTTGGTGGCCATAATCACTAAAACCAATACCCTCATCTATTTTACTGTTTTGACAATGTCTATTACATTAGGATTTCTGGTTTCAGGAAGGGTGGAGGGTATTCTAAATAAGAAGGACCCAAGGGAAGTAGTTATAGATGAGTTTTGCGGTATGCTTTTAAGTCTTTTTTTAATAAAAACTACTTTATTTTATATAGGTTGGGGATTTATTTTCTTTAGGGTTTGCGATATAATAAAACCATATCCAATAAGAGAGGCTGAGAAATTGAAAGGTTCTGCGGGTATTATGTTAGATGATATTTTAAGTGGTATATATACTAATTTAATATTGAGACTTTTGGAGATTGTTCATTGAAAAGGATAAAGTTAGCGCTTCCTCATTGTTTAAAATTTAGTATATTTTTATAACTTCTTTATTTTCAATAACTAAAGCATATAATTTTTTGGTTACCCTACCCTTGACAAAAACTTAAGTATGTGCTATATTTTAGATAGTATTAAAGACATTTAAAAAAGTTAATTAAAGTTAATCATAACAATTTAAAGTTTTTTGCGAAATGGCAGACAAGTCTGTAAGATGTACAAAAATTTTTTTTATTTCCCTTTTCCTAATTATATTTATTACTGTATTTTTTCAAAGTAGCTTCCTCTCAGCTGCACTTTCAGATGACACGCCAGCTCTAAACTCAGAAGATAATATCAAAGCTTCTAATATTAAGATCCCTGAGGGTTTTGGAAAGGTGGTAGAGACCTATCAGGGAACCTCTGACAAAATCATAGTCCATCTGCAGGATTTGCATTGCAATTATGATTGCCAGATGAATATAGTAAGAATACTCAAGCACCTTATGAAAAACTACGGGCTTCGGCTGGTAAATTGCGAAGGGGCTGCAGGAATAGTAGACCCCTCGCTCTTTATTTTTAAGGATAAAAAGATGCAAAGAAAAATTTCTAAGTTTTTTCTTAAACAGGGACAGCTTACAGGTGCGGAATATCTACTTATAAATAATGAAGGAGAGTATCCCTTAGAGCTATGGGGCATTGAGGATGAAGAGCCATATCTTAGGCATATGGAGGTATTTAATAAGACCTATCCAAAGTCAAAAGAGCTCAAGAGGCTCTGCGATAACATAAAGGGAGCACTTTCTAAGGTAAAGAAGGCAATCTACCCTGAGGAGATAATGGAATTAGATGAGAAATATGATGCCTATGAAAATAAAGAACTTGAGGTGACGGATTACGTGGATTACTTAAGAGAGAAATCCCAGGAAAGAAACATAGACCTTTCTAAGTTCGAAAATTTCTATTTCCTTACAAAATTAGTAGCCATTGAAGGAAATATTGAGTTTGCCAAGGTAGATAAAGAGCGTGGCCAGGCAATAGATGACTTAAGCAAGGCGCTTCCCAAAGAGGCCTTTAGCGCCTTTTTCCAAAAGAGCCTTGCCTATAAGTCAGGGGAGATAACCGCCCTTGAGTATTTTACATCTATGAAAGAGACTGCTGAGGAGAATAATGTGGATTTGAGCGGTTATCCGAATCTAAAGAACTATATTGAGTATGTTAATTATTCTGAGAGGATAAACAAGGTTTTATTATTTACCGAATTAGATGGGGTAGCGGATGCGATAAGAGAGAATTATCTTACAACGCCCGAGCAGAAGCGCCTTAGCAGGCTTTCAAAGAATGTAGCGCTCCTTAAGAAATTTTTTGATATGAGTATGTCAAATGAGGAGATGGAATACTACAGCGCCCACAAAGAGGAGTTTAAATCAACAGCATTTAGCGATTTTTTAAAAGAGATAGCGCCGAAATATAATGTCAGATATTCCCTTGACCCAGGCATATCTTCAATAGACGTAAATCTTCAAGATGAAGAGGAATTTTATAAAATAGCTACGATCAGGGATGAGGCACTCGTGAGAAATGCCTTGGATAAGATGGATTTTAACGGCTTAAATCTCTCTGCCATGATAGCCGGCGGATATCACACCAAGGGCTTTACTGAGAAATTAAAGGAAAAGGGTATATCCTATATAGTGGTCTCGCCAAATGTTACTAATATAGATGAAGACCTGTATTATTCGGTTATGACAAATCAGGAAATCCCTGTAGAAAAACTCCTTGAGGAAGAGGACGAAGGAGAAGATACAAGGAGAGAATAAGCTTCATCCAGCCCCTGCACGCAGAGGCGGGGTTTGCTTAAAAAAGAGAGAAAAAAATGAAAAGGCAGGAGGCAATCTTTAGATTAATAGCGCTCTTTGTCTGCCAAGTTTTTGTTTTTTCAAGCACCCTCGTATATTTCCCGGCCATATCCAACGCCCAGCAATCAGATGCGATAAGAAATGATGAATTAGTCCCCCCTCTTGTATGTGGAAGAGGTAAGGCTCAAGAAGGTAGAAGAGCAGCAGTAGCATATGCGTTAAATGGCCTAAAGCCACTGCCAGCCTTAGAGGTTATTAATAACAGAGCTAATATAGTAGCAGAATCTGACATAAAGTCTCTCATTATGGCTAGCAACCTGTTTAGCGACGAACACCAGGCATACCTAAATGAGCTAAAAACAGCTACGCCAAGAGATTCATTAGAGGATGTATTATTAAGTTCTATATTATTATTTAATAATGGTTTTATTGGTAAAAAGATTGACCTTGCAGACATTAAGGGTAAATTTAGTTCTCCTGCTAATACTATTGCGCGCAGGATAATAGTCAGAGTCGTTAAAAGAGGTGTTCTTCCAGAGCAGATGGCAAGATATTATGACGAGGGAAGTAATGATGTGATAATTTGCATTGACGAGGAATACTACACTGTATTGAAGAGGCTATTTAATGAGTCAGCTTATCCCGACCTACATTTGAGACTAAGTAATATTTTTGAAGGCACACAGGAAGATTTAACTGTACGCAATTTATTCTTATATCTTTTCTTGGAACGTCTTATTCATGAGTTAACCCATTTGTATGAAGAAGCCCCTCAAGATAAATTATTTGATGAAGCAAGGGTACTTAGAGAGATAGACTATCCTCTATATCTTAAGCTTGTTTATAATACTAAGTTAGGCGAGGCAATAGATGCGCTATTTGAAGCACTCCCCCTAAGGGAAAAATACGTTATCACAGCAAGGGAGAAGTTTAATCTTTTTAGAAGCTTAGCCGATAGCCATGCTGATGAAGAATCTGTACTTGCAGAGTTAACAGACTTTGCAATGAAGCATATGCACCCTGCTTCATTAGGCCAAGCATTTGCAGCTACAGCAATGCCACCTGGAACAGAACTAACACAAGCGCAGACCTTAGCATATTTTGCTCAATTAGATGAAAGTTTTCTTACAAAGAAGTGGAAAGTTAAATCTAATTCTGGCGAATGGGTTGAGCGACGTGACGCATATGCCGATGTTGAAGCGGGTAGGGCGGTTTGGGTAATACCAAAAGATGGTGCTACAGCAGGGTATCTTTTATATGAAGCTGGGCGCGCCTCCTTAGGCGATGTATCTCCTGCCGCAGTCCACAGCGCAGCAGGCGTAAGAGTGGAAAGCTCACGGTACCGCACTTTCACCGGCGCGGATGGAGATATATATAATCAGGTAGCTACAGTAAGTGACGTAATAAGTGCTATTCGCGATATGAGGGGAGACCTCATACGGAGTAGGACAGAGATAAGTTGGGAGGGGTTTGAATGGCAAACACAAGATGGCAGATTTGCCCAGGTTCGACTAACAGTTGGTTTTACAGAAGCTGATTGGAATACTGCCCTAAATGTCTTAGAACAGGAGTTGACGAAATATCCTCCAACAACTAACTGGGAGATATATTGGAATCATAGTCCTAGCACTATCTCAGTTACAGTCTTTCCAGTGGCTAAGGCTATTAAAACCTATGCCGGAGGAATAACGAATGTTGATGCGGTAACCCTTAATGATAGAAAAATAGAAGGCATTAGAGAATTATTCGCCACTCTTTCTCGCGACATGGCTAAATTAGTTATCAATGGGAAAGAATATACCGCAGGCAGTTATAACAATTCAATTCTTAATCTTACAAGCGAAGGTGAATCTTGGATGATAATGATAGCGGATAACGGTATGGTGGTTTTATCTAGGGGTAGTACACGTTATGGAGAGGATATGCAGCTTATTGCCTTAGCCAGCAATGCCTCCTTAAAGGATGCGCTACATTCACTTATCAACAATATATCCTGGGTTCAAAGTGATGAGATGCGGCAGGTGTTAGTAGATAGATTTTTGGATTTAATAAAACCTGTGACCATAGCAAATCCCAATCAAAATCGCGAGGTAAATTTACCCGTACTTTCCCTTCTTATCGAACTTATAGCAGCGGAAGAATCGGCGATTATCTTTGTTGTAAATAAAATTATGACCCTCTCAGGCAATACCAGAGAAAATCTAAAATTGACTTATTTGCTTTTGCGACAGGAGCGAGCTATTGAAGAGGATTCTTATCCAATGAGACTTATATGGTCTGCGATGAATAATACCAAAGCATGGAGGCAATTTCTTAAATCCGTAGATAACGATGTGCAAAGAGGAGCTGCATTAACAAAAAGACAAAGACAGGTATTTGAATTTGCCCGAGATGGTGTCCGTGGTTTTGCGAGTACAGTAATACAAGGTAAAGATTTGAAAGCAGTGCCTGCTGATAAAAGTATAGATGTTACCGTTATGTCAGATGAAGAACGTGCTGCTATGATGAGTCCAAGGGCACCTAAGCATCCTTATACTCCGATAGTAGCACAATGTATACCTTGTGTATTGCTTGGTGGAGCCGGAAGTAGATATCAAAATGCTTTGAAAAAGGAAGGGGATTTTGCTGAAGAGTTAGCGGCCAAACTTGAAGGATTTTGGCGGGGGATGTCTCGATTTTTGTTTAAGTTTAAAGGGGCTCTTCCTGTAGGAAATATTCCTATATTAGCCCTCCAGATTGGAAGGGGAGATACAGCGGCTCGGACTTTGGTATCTATGGCGGCGGATAATAATGATAAGGATGCAAGAGCCTTTGCAGAATCCGTACTCAGAGCAAGCGGTGTACAAAATCCTCAAATTGAATTATTTGTCCAGCCTATAGCGCCAAAAAGGATTCCCACAGAAGAGGCATTTAGGAGTTTTGTTGAAAAGGAAAAGCTCATTGAGAAGGGAAAAATGACATCCCAAGAGGTTGAGGCAATGGCTGCTTTCTGCCGTGACCACGCCGGCGAAATAGCATTTTCCATAGATGGAGACCCGATTTTTGGCCCTGAAAATCACTGGGATTTTATTAAATTTTTAATGGGAGAAGGTATATTTTTAAACCTTTTTGAAACAGCGATGGTTGATGGTCAATTGAAAGATGTGATTATTCGACCAGCCAACCAAGATGATTTAGGTCCGACCGTAGGAGATAATAGACCAGCCCAGATTGCATATAATGCTTTGATAGATGAATTGCAGGGTGAGGGAGGCTTGTATAGTTTGCTTGATGAAATAGACCGGATGGATAATGCCCAGTGGGAGGCATATAGAAAAACACCGGGTTTTAGAGCAAAATTTCACAAAGTAATAGCCGCAATTATTGAAGGAGGTCTTACCCCCACCTATTCTACTACCGCCGGAGGTATATGTAATATGGCAAATGCCGATGGCACAGAAACAACCATTGTGGCAGAAAGGGCAAACTTGGTGGGTGAAACGCCAGCGACAAATATTACAAACTCTAATACAATTCAGGAGAGTTTACTTGCTCTTGCGTTGATGTGCGGATTGCGCCCAAAAGATATTGTTGAAATGATAGAAACTAAAAAGCGAATGGGAAGTTTATCTGCCGCGCAAAAGGCACGACTTATGCAACGTGTGCAAGATGTAGAGGTTGAATATGATATACCAGTTCGTCAACAAGTAAGGATTGCGGATGGCGTACCAACTCAGGGGGCAGAGAGGGATATACACGGCGTGCTTGGAAGAGCATTTGATATGAAACTTTTATTAGGATGGTCCATGCAAACCTATGAATATGAAATGAGGAAAAAAGATGTGCAGTTGCTTAAAGGTGAAATTAGTTATGATGAACATCAGGTTGCTGAAATGTTACTTGCACGAGATATAACCTTTGTACCCAATAAAGAATTTGATCAGTATCGAAAAGGACGACGCGCAGGACGCGCTATTGCCAAATTCGTCGGTAGAAGTGACACCCCTCCCGTGCGTTCTCCTGAGGTTATTTTAGGCAGTCTCGAAGAGAGAAACCCCGCTGCGTTTTTAGCCGCATTACAGGAAGAGGGTTATTATATCACCGCTGATGATTTGCCAATTATTACCGCATTTATTGAAAGGGTTGCTACGGTGTCTACAGCCCCCGGCGAAGCAGGCCCGCAGGTTGGCGAGGTAGTAAAAGGAGATGAAGACCCGCCAGGAAAGGTTGTGGTAATTCCTGCTACATCTGAGAAAATTCTCATCCAAAAACTTGAAAGATTATCCCGAGTCTCTGGTGGTATATTAGTAGGTGTTGGCCTACCAGATGTTCATGGTCGTGTATTTACACCTGATGACAGATTCTTTACACCTGAAGGAGAATTTACCCCTGAATTGCAGGCTTTTATGGACAGTTTATCTGATAAATCCGTCCAAGAGATGATTGAAGCAGGGATTATGTATTATGATATCCGTTCAAAGTTTTGGAAGGAAAACCCCGCATTTGCAGTAGCCTTCGCATTTGCCTTTGCAAAGAAATTACAGGAAAAGACAGGTAGAAAAGATGGGATAATTCTCAATATAGGCGTAGATGGTTATCATAAGCATTTTGAGATAGCCCAAGTTTTTGCTGATGCTATATTGCGGACGGGGATTTGCGACCACGGAGGAGGCATTAACTACTGGGGTGTGATAAATGGAGGCGATATTCGAAACTACTGCCAGCTTTATGATGCGATTAATAAAGAAGGTGGCCATTGGGTTTATTTTACTATGAGTCATCGCCCAGAAGACTTCCTTGGGGCAAAACTGGGCATAACTGCTAAGGTATATTGCGGTTCCGAGGTGCGTCATTGTGAGGGTGTAACGAGACGTACGCTATATGATGCTATTGTTGAAAGGGATTTTGCTGAAATTAAACATAACACTCCCACTGGTGATATTGTAACCGTGAGCAACTTTTTAGGTAACAATATTCAAGTCGCAGCGGATATGATAAAGGCTACCTCCGCTGATTCTAAAATTCCCATGAATGAATTATTAAAAGGTACAAAACTCTATGTTGATATGGGCGGAAGTCCAATAGGAAAAAATTTAGTGGATATACTTAAAGCACTGGGTGCAGATGTACTGGTTGGTAACGAACAACTTGACGCAGATTATAGTACAAAAAATATTATAGATCCCAATGAGCATCACTCTGAACCAATTCAGCGGTTAAGAAAAATAGCTAAAGAAACAAACCGTGTTGTTTTAGCAGTAGACCCTGATGGAGATAGAGGTTCAATAGTTGCTATCTGTCCCGACGGAGAAGTTATATCAATGACAGGATCAGAATTACTGCTACTCACCATCGAAAATTTAGCACATAGTTATAAAACTAAGGGGATAACTCCTACAGTGATTTGCGACATGAGAACAGGTGTTAGTGCTAAAGATTTAGCAAGAGAATTAAACGACAGGGGGCTCCCTGTTAGGGTTGTTCCGCATGAGGCTGGTTATCCTTTCTTTATGAAAGGTATGGCAAGTCTTCCAGCTGATGTTGCGGTAGAAAATACTACACACGCCTTTACCAACCCTATGACTAATCCAAATTGGGGCTCACCTGTAAATTATCCAGGTTATCAAGGTGGGGACAATGCCGCACTTTACTTAATTTATCTATTAGGGTGTATGGTTCATCAGTGGGAGGGTAGAAATCCTGCCGAGCAGTTAGCATGGATTAGAAAGACATATAACCTAAGGGACACAGTTGTGGATGAGCGTAAGCCAGCATTACCACCAGAACAAGACAAATTCAAATATATGATTGCAGAAAGAATGAAAGAATTGGCTAAACAGTGGTTTACGGATACGAGCAAATTTCTAATTAACTTTGGTGATCCTAATGTTACTGTAGTAAGTGGAGTGCACATAACAAATGTTAAGACTGGTGCCATGATGCTTGTTAGATTTTCAAACACCGGCTCAAGTTTTACTATATCTGGAGAAGGTTACACTAAAGCTGAGTTAAATGAGATGTTAGGACTGGGTTATTTACTTATGACCACAGCAGTAGAGCAGTTACACACAGAAGGGCATCAGTTTGATTTTAATCCAAAAGATGCTGCTAATTTGGAAGGGTTACTTAAGTTACCTATCCTCGACCCAAACAGAGCAATCTACGACACGCTTGCTGCGGCTACAGAGAAGATTGTTGCTACTCAAGAAAGACCAGATTTGTCTTTATTAGAGGCATTTACTGTTTCTGCATCTGATGAAGGGGTAGTTGTTAAAGTTGGAGACAAATTTCAAACAACTATAGCTATTCCAACCGATGACCTTCGTGTATCTCCATTTTTACGCTCACCTGTAATTATAGAGATGCTTTTGAGAGGTTTGATTATAAAAAGATTAGTCTCGCTTGGAGCGATTAGTTTAGAAGGTGCTGAAGTCTGGGATAGGCTATATCAGATTGTGGATAATGTAAAATCAGATTTAGCAGTAGGAGGAAGAGAACGTTTTAGAAGTTTAGTTGAACAGCTTACAAATCGGCGCCAGTTAGAGGAAGCAGTAGATGTAGAACTTGGAAAACTTAGGGATTTGAGTAAGGTGAAGAGGGCTGTCTGGTGTGGTATGGGCGGCTCTGGTGTTGCTGGAGATGTGCTTAAAGGTATGACAGAAGAATTAGGTGTTTCAGATGATGTTCAGGTAATTGTTGTAAAGGAATTTGAGATTCCCCAATATATTTTAGATGAGGATGATGGACAAAATACGCTCTATATACTTTCATCGTTTTCTGGAACGACTGAAGAGACGTTGGAGATGGGGCAAATGTTACAAGGTCGAGGCAGAGCCAATGTTATCACTATGTGCTCTGGACAAGTTGCTGATAGTCCAATAGGCAAATTAGCAGGGGATAACAGCTGGCCATTTATCTCTATTGTAGAGAAAGGACAACTGAACCAGCCAAGAGAGGCATATGTTTTGACTGTGGCTAAAGTTCGGCGTATTTTGGAACGCATTTTGGAAACTAAAGGGTTGGCAACTGATAGGATAGCGATGGGGCCTGTTTTGGATAAGATTTCTACAGACTGGGATAAGTTTGAGGCAGAATCTCGCAGGATAGCCACAGAGATATATAATAGCGGTAAGATGCCGGTGTTAATTGTAGATAGTTCTATGTTATCTATGGCAATTGCCACAAGGATAAAACAACAATTTGCTGAATGTCCTTTTATGCCTGTCTTAGTTCTTACAGCTGAAGAAGCACAGTTTGTTAACTGGAGTGCATATTCTGATAAGTTTTACTTCTGTAGTCTTTCTCACAAACCCCTAAGTGGACTACCACAGATGGGCGCAGATTTATATGGAAAAATTGCAAAACTACTTGATAAAACTAAAGAAGACCTGACAATTACAGATATGGTATATGGCGTAGAGACACTTTTTGGGGCCCTTGCTGTTTACAATATATCTGTTTTACGAGGCGTTGAGCCAATGATAGTTCCTCTGATAACAGGGGATGGAAAGACTGTTATGCCATATTATAAGGCTAGAGCAACTAATGCTGTTACAGATTTCGACGCAGCATATAAAGGAGGAAAATTTGAAGTAGCAGATGATAGTCGTGTATTACAATTAGCTCAAGAGGGTAAGATAATTAACATAATAACAACTGCTGAGCAATTTGGGATAGCAAAGGCATTACAGTCAAAACTTAGTGAGCAGGGCAGAGCTGCTATTATTTCAGTAATCCCTGAGGCAAATCACAACGAGAATAATTTCTGGCCACGATACTGGGGTTATGGAACAACTGCAGATGATATGGTCTATGTATTAGTAGACGAAGGTTTATCTGCCCCAGAATGGTGGAAGAGAACGGCGATTTATTTCTTGCATCCAAGCGGGGCGATGCTGTATAGGCCACATATAGAAGAAAATATGAAGTTAGCCCAGAAGAGCGATTCGCATCTTACCTATGATTATCAAGCTGAACAAGAACAAATTGCCGCCATCTCCTCAGGTAAGAAGGTAATCATCCTTCAGCCTCATGTATTAGGCGAAGCCCTTTACTTTAAGGTATACCTTGACAGCCTAATAGCAAATACTCAAGGTAAATTCACCGTCATCATTGATGGAAGCCTAATACAGAATATGGATGGTTTCTTAAAACTAACAGGCTTAAGTCCGAAAGGAGAGGGCTATCAAATAGTAACTAATGTAAAGACTATGGGAGCCCTAATAAAACAAGCTCTAACAGCAACCGAGGTAGAAGAATACGGAAACATCGTTGTGGTAGGAGAATGGGGGTATTTAAGAAGATGGCAGCCGTATAAAGTGCTTAAATTACAGGTAGACTCCACTGAAGAAGGTGCAGCTAACTTAGGCATTCTGCCTGCTGCAGTTAGTATAGCATTAG
>Ga0194125_10005916_pt1 | contig 18366 bp, 12 predicted proteins | sample TA2KigC250mmetaG_FD_148626 | JGI IMG/M metagenome (GOLD analysis project Ga0194125, IMG submission 148626) | Freshwater microbial communities from Lake Tanganyika, Tanzania - TA2015034 Kigoma Deep Cast 250m | ecosystem: Environmental > Aquatic > Freshwater > Lake | place: Tanzania: Lake...
GGCGATACTGGCAACTGGCGGCCCTGAGTCCGGCCGACCTCGACCGCCTGATAGAGCAATACGCCGCCTTCCGCGAACTGCCCGAGAGCCGTCAGCTCGCCCTTCGGACCCAGGCCCGCAAGTTGCGGCAGTTCATTCAGAGCCTCAGCCCGCAGGACCAGGCCATCCTGGAAAGCATGAACGACCGGGATCGCGCCGAGCGCCTTCTGGACCTCTGGCAGGCCCGCCAGAAGACGTGGTAGTCCGCCGACTCGCATGGCACTCCGAACACGCGGCCGGCAGCATCGCTCGCCGCGTCTGCGCGCGTGCCGTGAGGGACCGTTGTTACCAGTGGTGCATCGACATTATCGTTATTGTGCGTGTCATGCTTTCGCGCCGTTGCACAGCAGAGCCGCGACCGTAAGGGAGCGGTGCCGTCGGGCTGCGTGCGGAACTACACCGCTCCCTTACGGCCGCGGCTCTGATTCGGCGCCGCTCGGAAAGGCCGCGCGAGGCCCGCGAGAGAATGCAGGCCGGGATGAAATCCCGGCACCATGGCGGCTGATTGCCGGGATTGCGTCCGCCTGCGGCGGACCCCATCCCGGCCTACGGGGGCGGGTCAGAACTCGCCCAGCCGCCCCTCGATGAGCAGGTCGGGGCCGATGCGCTCGACCGACAGGTCGGACACGGGCATGGCGTCGGCCAGGGTGCGGCCGTCCGGCCCGGCTGCCGGGCCGGGGGCGCCGCCGCTCGCCAGGATGCGCGGGCAGAGGAAGATCATCACGCGGTCCGCGAGGTGCGCGGCAAAGAGCGACCCCAGCAGGTGCGCGCCGCCCTCCACGAGCACGCGCGACCAGCCGCGGCGGCCCATGTCGTCCAGGACGGCCTGGAGTGAAACGCCTTCCGGGGCGGCGGCCGCGGCGGCCAGTTCGCACCCCGCGGCGCGAAGCGCCTCGGCCCGGCCGGCCTGCCGGGCCAACGCATCGGCAGTTGTATAGATGATGACAGGAACTTCGCGTGCCGACCGCGCGGGCTCGCGCGCCGCGTCAACCGCCAGCCGCGCGTCCAGCACCGCCCGCGCGGGCTGGCCGCGCCCGGCGAGCGGTTCGGCGTGCCGCACGGTAAGTTGCGGCTCATCGGCCACGGCCGTCCCGGCGCCGACGACGACGGCGTCGCACGCGCGGCGGACCTCGTGTACGCGGCGGCGGCTCTCCTCGGACGAAATCCACTTGCTGTCGCCCGCGGCCGTGGCGATGCGCCCGTCGAGCGTCATCGCCCACTTGGCGATGACCAGCGGCCGGCCCGTCCGCACGCGCTTCAGGTACGCCGCGTTCAGGCGCCGGGCCTTCTCTTCCAGCACGCCTGCGGCCGTCTCGACGCCCGCCTGACGCAGCATCTCCAGGCCGCGCCCGCAGACCTGCGGAAACGGGTCCGTCATGGCCGCGACGACGCGGCGCACCCCGGCCGCAAGCACGGCGTCCGTGCAGGGGGGCGTCTTGCCCCGGTGGCAGCAGGGCTCCAGGGAGACGAAGAGTTCGGCCCCGCGAGCGTCCTGGCCCGCCTGCTGGAGCGCGGCGACTTCGGCGTGCGGCCCGCCGAAGCGGGCGTGGAAACCTTCGCCCACGATGCGGTCGCCCTGCACCACGACCGCGCCGACCATCGGGTTCGGCTCGACGCGGCCGAGGCCCCGGCCGGCCAGGTCCAGGGCCCGCTGCATGAACCGTTCGTCGCGGTCAGGGGCGTTCATGGCGAGCGTCCTTCGCATGGGGGGGACGCGTTTCTGCGTGCTGCGGCCCGCGGCCGGAGAGGTACACGAGCGCCACGGCCACGACGCCGACCACCAGGTAGATATCAGCCAAATTGAATACGTATGGCCACTGGAGCACGAGGCCGCCGACCTCCGCATGCGCCGTAATCTGAATGAAGTCCCGCACTCGCTCGTACATCATGCGGTCGTAAAGGTTCCCGAGCGCCCCGGCCAGGATGAGGCCGCACCAGGCGTGCATCCACTTCTGCCCCGGCTGCGAGGCGGCAAAGACGTAGAAGATGAGGGCCGAGGTGGCCAGTGTCAGGACGACCGTCAGCACGCGCCCCGCCACCGGGCCGACGCCCAGCATCTGGGAGAAGTTGAAGCCGAAGACGATGCCGGGGTTCAGGCTGGCGACCAGCCGCAGCCAGCCGGGGATGAGGACGATTTCGCGGCCGGTGCCGTCGGGCGGCGGCAGCCCGCCCAGGAGGGTCCAGCCGAGCGACTTGGCGGCCAGGTCGAGCGCCAGGCCCAGCCCCGCCGTCAGCCACAGCCGCAGGTGGCTGGAGCGGTCGGCTACAGCAAGCCCTTTTCTTGCCGGCGTTTGCATTCGATGCAGTACGTGGCGTGGGGCTTGACCTTGAGGCGTGCCCTCGGAATAGGCCCGCCGCAGGAGATGCACTTGCCATACTGCTTCTTGTCGATGCGCTGAAGGGCCTCTTCGATCTCGCCCAGGGTGGCCTGCTCGGTCTCCATGAGGCCGAGGTTGAACTCCTGCTCGTAGTTATCTGTGCCGATGTCGGCCATGTCGAGGGGCATCTTGGAGAGGTCCCCTGCGGCGTCCTGGCGGCTGTTCTGGAGGGCCGCCTTCTCAAGCGCGCTGACGTCGCCGATCAGGACTCGCCGCTTCTCCAGCAGGAGTTTCCTGAACTGTTCAAGGTCCCTGGACCGCATTCGGCCGCTTCCCTTCGCCATGACCCGCCAAAATCCTCCCCGAAAAGCACAACAGTATAGCGCTGCCGCGCGGGGATGTCAAGCAACGCCGGGCCCTCGCCGAAAATATTCCGGCCGCACCCGCGCGCCCCGCCGCAGTGGAGTTCTATCGGCCTTCGGCCCGCCCGTCTCCAGCAAATCGAGGCCCCGCGTTTTTCACTTGCCCGCGGAACAAACTCCTTTACTTTGGCTCTCCGGGAGGTGCTCCGATGCGCTGCTTGACGGCGATTTGCGTGGCAGGATGCGTGTGCGTGGCAACGGTTGCGATGGCGGCCGACGTGCCCACGTGGGGGCGGTTCGAGGCGGCCTTGACGGCGGGCGCCGACCGCGCCAGCCCCGTTCAGGACGTCAGCCTGGAGGCCGATTTCGTCTCGCCATCCGGCAAGAAGACGACCGTCTGCGGCTTCTGGGACGGCGGCCGCACGTGGCGCGTCCGGTTCTCGCCCGGGGAGGCCGGCCGCTGGACGTGGCAGTCGCGCTCGCCCCAGGACAAGGCCCTTGACGGGCAGAAGGGCGAGTTCGCGTGCGTCGCGCAGGCGGGCGGCCTCGCGCTTCAGAAGCACGGACCGCCGCGCGTGTCGGACAACCGCTGGCACCTCGCACACGCCGACGGAACGCCCTGGTTCTGGCTCGCCGACACCGCCTGGAACGGGGCGCTCCTGGCGGGCGAGAAGGAGTGGGCGGCGTACCTGGCGGACCGCGCGGCCAAGGGATTCACGGCCGTCCAGTTCGTCACGACGCAGTGGCGCACGGCCCCGGTTGACGAGGCCGGCCAGGCCGCGTACGCCGGCAAGGAACGCATAGCCGTCAATCCCGCGTTTTATCAGCGCATGGACAAGCGTTTTGACGCCGTCAACGCCGCGGGCCTCGCGGCCGCGCCCGTCCTGGCCTGGGCCGTCGGCAACGAACTGGACCCCGGCACGAGCCTGCCCGAGGACCAACTGCTGCTCCTGGTGCGCTACCAGGCGGCCCGCTACGGGGCGCACGCGGTCGTGTGGATCCTCGGCGGCGACGGCAACTATCGCGGCGAGCGGGCCGAGAAGTGGAAGCGCATCGGCCGCGCGGTCTTCGGCGACCGGCCCGCCCGCCCCGTCACGATGCACATGAACGGCCAGGGCTGGTACGTCCCGGAGTTCCGAGGAGAGCCGTGGTTCGGCTTCGTGGGCTATCAGAGCGGGCACGGCGATTCCGACAAGGCCCTTCAGTGGAACGTGCTCGGCCCGCCCGCGGCCGACTGGAAGACCGAGCCGCACCTGCCGGTCATAAACCTTGAGCCGAACTACGAGGCCCACGTGGCGTACCAGTCGAAGCAGCCGATTTCGGCCCGCGCCGTCCGGCGTGCGGCCTGGTGGAGCGTGCTCGTGTCGCCCACGGCGGGGGTGACGTACGGCTGCCACGGCATATGGTCGTGGCAGAAGGAGGCCGGCGTGCCGCGCGCTCATCCGAACACGGGCGCCGCCCCGCCGTGGCACGAGGCCGTCAGGATGCCGGGATCGACTGCGATGAAGCATCTGAAGACGTTTATGGACGGCGTGGAGTGGTGGCGTCTGCGTCCCGCGCCGGAGATGCTCTCCGGCCAGCCGGGCGAGAAGGACGTGAAGCGATTTGTTGCCGCCGCGCGGGCCGACGACGGCTCGTTTGCCGTCCTCTACCTGCCTGCCGGCGGGGCGGTTGAAATCCGCACGGAGGGCCTGAAGGGCCGGGCGGCGCGGTGGTTCGACCCGAGGGAAGGGAAGTGGTCCGACGCCGGCGCTGCGGCCGGGCCGGCGGCGAAATTGGCCGCGCCGTCCGAGGAAGACTGGGTGCTCTGGGTGGGGACCGGACGCTGAGCCACATAGGCTGGGGCGCGCGGCGGGTCAGGAGACCCGCCGCGCAGCCATCGGGAGGATTCACAATGCTACTGGCATCAGTGTTGCTTTCTGCGGCGCTTCTGGCTGTGCCTGCTGCCGGGGCTGCTGCGGCGCCTGCGCCTGCGGCGGAGGATGTTCTTGCCCCGTGGCTGCCTTTCTGGAGCCGCGAGCCGGGGGCGGGCCAGATGACCGCCGACAAGGAGACCGCGCGCAACGGCCGGCCCACCGTACGCATCGAGCACCGCGGCCAGCAGGACTGGAGCCTGACGCCCAAGGCGCGCATCCGCGTTGAACAGGGCGACCTCTTCGAGGTCTCCGCGTGGGTCAAAATCGAGGGTTCCGGCGAGGCCGCGCTCTGCGCCGTCACGTACGGCCCGGACGGCAAGGCCCGCGACTGGATGTTCGGCCAGCGGTCGGTCGGCGGCCCGTCGGACTGGCGGCAGGTGAACACGCGGCTGTTCATACCGCCCGGCGTGGCCGAGATCGTGCCGCGGCTTATCGGCGAGGGGAAGGCCACCGTGTGGCTCGACGCCTTCGCCGCCAAGAAAGAGGGCAACGTCCGCGCCTTCCGGGGCGAAAAACTGCCGCCGGAAGTCTCCGTTTCAAGCGCCGCCCTGGCGGTGTCGCTGAACACGACCGACGGGGCGCTGGCGGTCAAGGACCGCCGCACCGGCCGCGCGTGGGAGCAGCGGCCCCTGCGGCAGGACGTGTTCGTCAAGTCCGCCCGGGACGCCGGTGGCGCGATCGAGGCCGTCCTGCTGGACGGCCCATCAAGCCTCGACGTGAAGGTCACGGTGGCCCCGGACGCCTCGCGGGCGGAAGTGGCGGTCACGCTGGAGGCCGACGGGCCCCTGCCGCGGGCCGTGGCCTGGCCGCTGCCGTTCCTCTCCCGCGCGGGCGAGTACCTCGTCATCCCCATGAACGAGGGGATTTCATATCCGGTTGATGATAAGTCGATAAGCCCGATGCGGCTCATCGCGTACGGCGGGCACGGCATCTGCATGGGGTTCTTCGGGGCCACCGACGGCGCAGCCGGTTACGTGGGAATCCTGGAGACGGCCGACGACGCCGCAATCCGCATCGACCGCGTGGGCGGCCTGCTGACGGTGCAGCCCGAGTGGGACGCGCAGAAGGGCCGCTTCGGCTACGCCCGGCGGCTGCGGTACGCCTTCTTCGACTCCGGCGGGCACGTGGCCATCGCCAAGCGCTACCGCCGGCACGCCGCAGACACGGGCCTGCTGAAGACCTTGGCCGAGAAACGCAAAGACAACCCGAACGTGGACCTTCTTATCGGCGCGGCGAACGTCTGGTGCTGGGACAAAGACGCCCCTGCCGTTATCCGCGACCTTCAGACCGCCGGCATCCAGCGAATCCTGTGGAGCAACCGCCAGCCGGCCGCGAACCTGGCGGCCATGAACGAGATGCCGGGCGTCCTGACGAGCCGCTACGACATCTACCAGGACGTGATGGACCCGGCCAACTTCCCTCGCCTTCGCGGCGTCCACGGCGACTGGCCCACCGAGGCGTGGCCGAAGGACATCATGGTCGGGCCGAAGGGCGACTGGACGCGCGGCTGGCAGGTCCGCACGAAGGACGGCGAGATGGTTCCGTGCGGCGTGCTGTGCGACCGCCAGGCCCCGGCTTACGCCGAGCGGAGAATCGGCGAGGAACTGAAGACCTCGCCCTACCGCAGCCGTTTCATCGACACGACGACCGCATCGTCGTGGCGCGAGTGCTACAACCCCGCGCACCCGATGACGCGCTCCGAGAGCCGCAAGTTCAAGATGGACCTCTTGGCCCTGGTGTCGCAGAAGTTCCGCCTCGTGTGCGGCAGCGAGACGGGGCACGACGCCGCAGTGCCGTATGTGCATTACTTCGAGGGCATGCTCAGCCTGGGCCCGTACCGCGTGCCCGACGCCGGCCGCGATATGCAGCGCATCTGGGACGAGGTGCCCGAGCGCGTCGCCAGGTTCCAGTTGGGCCACGCGTACCGGCTGCCCCTGTGGGAACTGGTGTACCACGATTGCGTGGTGGCGCAGTGGTACTGGGGCGACTACAACAACAAACTGCCCGCCCTGTGGGACAAGCGCGACCTGTTTAACGCCCTCTACGGCACGCCGCCGATGTTCATGTTCACGCGCGACCTGTGGCAGAAGAACCGCGAGCGCTTCGTGCGGAGTTACACGGCCACGTGCCCCGTGGCGCGGGCGGCGGGTTACTCCGAGATGCTCGACCACAAGTTTCTCTCGGCCGACCGCTCGGTGCAGCGGACGGCGTTCGCTGGCGGCGTTACGGTGACGGTGAACTTCGGCGACAAGCCGTTCCGCCTGCCGGACGGCGCCGAACTTGCCGCCGGCGCCTGCCGCGCGGCGGGCGTGAAGGAGTAGCGCGGCACGTTCCGCCGGTACAGGGGTCGCCCGCCCCATCGGGAATGCGGCCAGTAACAGCCCTCGCGTCACCAGGCACAGGGCGAAGAGTGACCAATGAGCAAGCACCAATGTCCAATAAAACCACAAACCGCAACGAAACGCCGATGAAACGGCGGTTGCAGGACTTGACTTGGCCAATCACGGGGGGCTCGGCTGATGGCCTGGCACTCGACGTGGAATGAGCCGCCGGCGCGCCGGCGGGGCTTCTGGGCGGACCGCGGCGGGATGTTTCCGCCGGGGGTCACGCTCATTCTTATCCTGACCGCAGGCGTCTTCGTCCTGGAAACCCGGTGGGGCGGCTGGCTCATCCAGGCGGGGGCCGTCACGGTGGCCGGCCTGGGGCGCCTGGAGGTCTGGCGCCTCGTGACGTACATGTTCCTGCACGCCTCCGCCGACCACATACTTATCAATATGTTTATGTTCTGGATGCTGGGGCTGGCGCTGGAGCGGCAGGTCGGCGCGCGGCGGTTCCTGGCGCTTTACCTGGCAGCCGGGGCGCTGGGCGGCCTGCTGGAGGCGGGCTTCAACTGCCTGATGTTCCTCCAGTACGGCCCGCCGGGGCGGATGTTTCTTACGTTGCCCACGGTGGGGGCGTCGGCCGGCGTCGCGGGCGTGCTGGTGGGTTTTGCCACGCTGAACCCGCGCGCCAGGTTCTACGTCTTCTTCCTGCTGCCGGTCGAGGCGTGGCTGGTGGCCCTGGTTTACGTGCTCGTCGAAACGCGGCACGTTATCTTCGGCCTGAGGGGCGGCTGGACCGACAACATGGCGCACGCGGCCCACTTCGGCGGGGCGATGGCGGGCTTCGTGTGGATGAAGTGGGGCGGCCGGCTGCGCGGCCCGGTGCGGCGCGGCCCGGCCCTGCGCATCCAGCGCCCCCAGCGCGAAGCCACCGGAGAGGAAGAGGCGGAACTCGACCGCATCCTCGACAAGATCCACCGCGAGGGCCTCGGCAGCCTGACCCTGCGCGAAAAGATGTTCCTTCAGGAGATGTCCCGCCGCCGGCAGGACCGCATGTGAGTTGCCGCGCGGATTAAGCCTCGGCAAGTACGTTCGCCAGCCGGATGATCTCCTCCACGCTGTATGCCTCGCCGCGAGCCTCGGGGTCGAGGCCGGCGCCGCGCAGGCGCGCCGCCCAGGCTTCGGGCGAGCGGCCTGCCGGGTCGGCGAGCGCCAGGCTGCGGGCCGCGCGCTTCCGCCGATGCATGAAGAGGCCATGGACCGTGCGGCGGAAAATCGCCAGGTCGCGCACCTCGCGGCAGCGCTCCGGCCGCGGCCGGATGCGGACCAGGGCAGACCACACGTTCGGCCTGGGCCAGAAGACGCTCGGCGCAAGCCGCCGCAGCACCTCCACTTCGGCCAGCGCCTGCACGAGGACGGTCACGTGCCCGTACTCGGGCGTGGCCGGGCGTGCGGCCAGGCGCTGCGCCACCTCTTCCTGCACGGAGAATACCAGGCGCTCCGGCGGCGGGTTGCGCAGGATGAGTTCCGCCACCAGCGGCGTTGCGGCGGCGTAGGGAAGGTTGGCCACGAGTTTCAGCGGCCCGCCCAGGGCGCGGCAGCGCGACTCCGCCAACTCCGCCACGCGCGGGGCAACCGTGTGCTTGTCGGCCAGCACGTCGGCCGCCAGGATGTCCAGGTTCGAGGCCGCGGCGAGGCGCTCTCTCGCCACGTCGGCCAGGGCGGCATCGACCTCGGCGGCGACGACGCGGCCGGCCCGCTCCACGAGGAGTTCCGTGAGGTTCCCCACGCCGGGGCCGACCTCCAGCACGGTGTCTCGCGGGCCGAGGTCGGCCGCATCGACCAGCATCCGCATGATGTTGCCGTCGATGAGGAAGTGCTGGCCGTAGCGCTTCTGCGGCCGGAGGCCCGCCGCGGCGAGCATCGCGCGGATCTCGGTCTGCGTGGGAGGATGGCTCATGAACGTTTGCACTTGTACGCGGCGCGGGCGAAAAGCGCCCCCGGCGTGTTCACCGGGGGCCAAATAAGGCGCGCCGGGCTATTCCTTGGCCTGCCGGTCGCGGCGGACCATGTCTGCGGCAAGGCGGATGGCCGCCTTCATGCTGCCCGGGTCGGCCTCGCCGCGCCCGGCGATGTCGTAGGCCGTGCCGTGGTCCACGCTGGTGCGCACGATGGGCAGGCCGAGCGTAACGTTGACCGCCTCATGGAACGCCACGGTCTTGACGGGGATGAGGCCCTGGTCGTGGTACATGGCCACGATGCAGTCGAACCTGCCGCGCGCGGCCTGGAGGAAGGCCGTATCGGGCGGCAGTGGTCCGAAGGCGGCGATGCCTTCGGCCTCGGCCTGTTCGATGGCGGGCTGGATGATTTCGCGTTCCTCGTGTCCGAAGCGTCCGGCCTCGCCGGCGTGCGGATTCAGGCCGCACACGCCCAGGCGCGGCACGGGCACGCCGAACCAGCGGCGCAGGGCCGCGTGTGCCAGGCGGCAGGCGCGCAGGATGCGCTCGGCCGAGAGCGTGCGGATGGCCTCCGCCAGCGGCACGTGGATGGTCGCCAGGACCACGCGGAACGGCCCGCCCACGAACATCATGGCCACGTCGGCGGCGCCGAACTTCTCGGCCAGGAGTTCCGTGTGCCCCGGCCACGGGCAGCCGGCCATCGCGACCGCTTCCTTGGAGATGGGGCCCGTGACGATGGCGTCAATCCAGCCGCGCTTGGCCGCGTCGATGGCCGCCAGGATGCAGCGGACGGCGGCCTGGCCGCCCTCGCGGCTGGGAGCGCCCCGCGCAAGGCCCGGCAGGTCGCCGCCGGAGTGGATGAGTTCCACGCCGGCCATGTGCCCGTCCCACTCCTCGGGCGGGTGCGAGTGCGTGATGAACGAGGGCGCGCGGCCGCCGAGTTCCATCCACTTCAGGGGCGGGTATCCGAAGACGGCGAAGCGGGCCAGGCGCAGGACCTCCGCGTCGGCGAGCGCCTTGGCGGCGACCTCCGGGCCGATGCCCGCCGGGTCGCCAAGAGTTATGCCGATGCGTGGAAGCGATTCCGTCACGGTCGTCCTGCCCGGCCTGCGCGGCGGGCGTGCGCCGATGCAAGGTGGCACGGCCGGCTTGTCCGGCCGTGGGAAACCGGCTGGGCGCGGGGCCGGCGGTCTCTCGCCCCGCCGCGCAAAGTCCGATGCCGCGCGGTCAGTCGATGAACCCCGAGCGGGCGAGGGCCTCCAGGAGCCGCTTGTCGGCATCGGCGCCTGCCAGGGCCGCCAGCGCCCGGCGCACGTACTTCGCCAGCATGTCCGTCTCGATGTTCACGAGGTCGCCCGGGGCAAGCGCGCCCAGCGTCGTTTCGCGCAGCGTGGTGGGGATGAGCGTCACGGCCAGCACGGGCGCGGCCGCCTCGACCACGGTGAGGCTTACGCCGTCGATGGCGATTGACCCCTTGGGTGCAATCTCGGGAAAAAGTTCCGGCGGCGCTTCCGCCCGTAACCACCAGCCGTCGGGGCGCTCGCGGTTCTCGACGACGCGGGCGACGCCGTCCACGTGCCCGGCGACGAAGTGGCCGCCCAGGCGGTCCGCCGGCCGCAGGCTCCGCTCCACGTTGACGCGCGTGCCCGGCCGCCACGAGCCGACGGTGGTTCGCGCGAGCGTCTCGGCCACCGCGTCGAAGGCGGCCACGGCGCCCTGGATGGCGGCAACCGTCTGGCAGACGCCGCACAGGGCGATGGAGTCGCCCGGCCGGACGCCTTCGGCTGCGCGCCCCAGGTCCACGCGCAGCCGCACGCCCGTGCCCGCGCGCTCGGCCGACGCGACGGCGCCGACGGTCTCCACGAGGCCGGTGAACATAAGCGGCATCGTAAGCCGCGGGCGGTGCAGCGTCAAGCGTCCGGCGGACCGGCCTGCCGCCGGAGCGGCCGGGCGGACGCTTTGCAGGCGCGCCCGCGGCGGCTATACTGGCCGCACTCGCGACTCCAAGGAACTCAGGGCATGGCCGTCGCCCGAACAACTGCGGCTCCGCCCGCCGCCGAATTTCACGAGCATGACCCCGCGCCGTGGTGGGGCATGGGCGAGTTGCTGCGCCTGGCGGTGCCGAGCGTCCTGAACACGGTCAGTCTTACGCTGATGCACTTCGTGGACGGCCTGATGGTCTCGCGTGTGGGCAAGGAAGCGCTTTCCGCCCAGATGGTGGGGGGCATCGCGGCGTTCACGCCGCTGTGTTTCTTCATCGGCCTCCTGTCGTGCGTCAACACGTTCGCATCGCAGAACCTGGGGGCGGGGCGGAAGGAGCGCGCGGCCCTGTACGGCTGGCAGGGCCTGTGGGTGGCAGGCGCAGCCGCAGCCGTGCTGGCCGTGCTGATTGCGGCGGCGCCCGCGCTGTTCGTGTTCTTCGGCCACGAGCCGGAGGTCACGCGCCTGGAGACGCGGTACTTCCAGATTCTGATGGCCGGGGCGGGCTTCTCGCTGGCCGCCACGGCCCTCGGGGCGTTCTTCATGGGCGTCCATCGGCCGAAGGTGGCCCTGGCGGCGGGCGTCGTGGGCAACGGCGTCAACCTGGCGGGCGATTACGTGCTCATCTTCGGCAAACTCGGCCTGCCGGCGCTGGGTCTGACAGGCGCGGCAATAGCGACCGTTGCCGGGTCGGCCGTCCAGGCACTGGTGATGTTCGCATTCCTGGCCGTCGGCCCGTACGCCCGCGAGTACCAGGTGTGGCGGCAGTGGCGGCCCCACTGGCGGGCCATCCTGGAACTTGCGCGCATCGGCGCGCCTGCCGGCGCCATGTTCATCGCCGACGTCCTGATGTGGACGATCTTCATGGGCAAGGTCATCGGCCTTTTCGGGACGGCGGCCCTGACGGCCACGGCCATCCTGAACCGGTACTGGCACCTGTGCTTCATGCCTGCGATCGGCGTCTCGACGGCCGTGACGGCCATCGTGGGCCGCCACTGCGGGGCCCGGCGGCCGCGCCTGGCGTGGCGGCGGGCGCACGCCGGGCTGATTCTTGTCGAAATCTACATGATTACGTGCGGCCTGGCCATCTGGCTTGCCCGCGACGCCCTGGTGGGGTTCTTCAACGACCCGCCCGACCCGGCGGTGCAGGACATCGCCACGGGCGCCGTGGTCTTCATCCTCATCTGCCAGGCGTTCGACGCGCTGAACGTCATCTTCATCGGGGCGCTGCGAGGGGCGGGCGACACCCTCTGGCCGGGCATCGTGCAGACGGCCCTGGCGTACGCGCTGGGGCTGGGCGGGTCGGCCGCCGTCGCGTACGCGGCGCCCGAGTGGGGCATCCGGGGACCGTGGTCGGCGGCGTCGGTTTACATCATCATCCTCGGCCTGGTCATGTGGGGGCGGTTCCTGGCCGGCAAGTGGCAGACGGTGACCGTGGTCGAGCCCGTGCCGCTGGCCGTGCCGGTGGAGCCGACGGTGCTGCCCCCGGCGTAGGTCGAGCCGCAGGCGTAAGCCTTCGGATGTGCGGGCATAACCGCGACCTCACGGTCGCGGCTCGACTCGCGCGGCGTCACTTCGCCCGCACGTCGAAGCAGTAGAGGTTGTTGTCGTAGCGCAGGTACAGCCTTCCGCCGATGACCACCGGGTGCGCCCACGCCGGGCCGCTGCCCTGGACGGAGAAGGTGCCCTTCATCTGGAACGAGTCGGGGGAGCAGACGGCCAGGCCGGCCCGCCCTCCGCTCTCGCCGAACAGGTAGAGCATGCCGTCGGCGTAGAATATGGACCCCTTGCCCACGCCGCGGTCGTTCCACTTCTTCTGGCCGGTCTTCAGGTCGAGGCACGCCCAGCCGCCCTCGTGGTTGCCGTAGACGCATCCATTATCAATGATATATCCGCCGTGGTGGCAGACCATGTCGGTCGTGCGGTATGCCTCGGTTGCGGTCACCTTGCCTCCTGCGGAGGCGAACTTCATGCACAGGCCGCCCTTGCCGTAGCCGTTGGACCAGAAGAGGTGGCCGTCGGCGTAGGCGGGCGTGGGGCAGTTGGCCGTGTTCTTTGCGCTAAAATCGTTCAGGAACACAAGTGCGCCGCTGCGCGCGTCAACGCACACCAAGCCCGCCGCAGTGCCGCAGGCCAACAGCGGCACGTTCTGGTACGTGAAGGGCAGGCATCCGCCGTACTGTGCGCCCGCCGAGAAGCCGGTGCTCGACCACACGGGCTGCCCGGTGAGTTTATTGAGGGCCACGATGCAGTTCTTCTCGCCCGGCACGACGATGGCCAGGTTCCCCAGGATGAGGACCGACTCGGCGTAGCCCCAGTTGGGCGGGCGCCCGCCGAACTCGCTCAGTTTGCGCGTCCACTTGCGTGTCGCCGTCCTGGCGTCGTAGCAGCCGACCGTGCCGTGGCCCGATTCAACGTACAGGTTGCCGCCGTCAATGGTGGGCGTGGATCGCGAGCCGGGATGGTTCTTTGTCCACGCCTCGTCGTGATCAATCTTGAACTTCGGTTTGCCGTCCATGTCAAAGGCGAAGACGACGAAGCGCTCGTCCACGTCGCCGCTGGTGTAGATGAGGCCGCCCGAGACGGAGACGGTGGAGAACCCCTTGCCGATGCCCTCGGCCTTCCACAGAAGGGGCGGGCCGCCCGAGGGCCACTCCTTCAGCAGGCCCTTGTCGGGCGACTTGCCGTCGCGGTTCGGGCCCAGCCAGCAGGGCCACTCGGTCTCGGCCGCTCCGGTGGCGGCAGATGAGGCGGGCGCCGCCTTGCCGGCCGGACGCGGGGCGGGCGCCGGGGCAAGTGCAGCATCGGCGCAAGCCGTGGCGAGTGCAAGGGCGATCATCAATGCGGAGGGTACGTGGCGCATGCGCGGCTCCTGAAAGAGGCCCCCGGTTGTGCCCGCAAGCATAAACCGCCGGGAGGACATATCGTTCTGGCGAATTGGCGGCGTGATTCGCGGCCGCGGCCGCGGCCGGCGGAGGTTCCAGTAATTATTTGACCCGCGGCCGGCCGATGATATACTTCTGGGCGTCAGTGTCAGGCAGGTTTCGGACCCGGAGGTGCAGCGTGTCGGCATACGGACGAGCGGGCGGGCAGGGCGGCCGCGTCGCGGAACGTCCCGCCGGGGCGGTCCCGGATGCCGCGCGCGCCGGTATTGCCGCGGTCGGCGTATCGGTGGGAGGCCCCCGGGTCTAGCCGTACGAGGCGTCACGCGCGGCCCGGGGCGGTCAAGGCTCCGGGTTTTTTTGTTGGGGCACGCGCCATGAAAAAGATCGCGCTTTACGATACGACGCTCCGCGACGGCACGCAGGGCGAGGGCGTCAGTTTCAGCCTTCAGGACAAACTCGACATCGCCCTGCGCCTGGACGACCTCGGCGCCGATTACATCGAGGCGGGCTACCCCGCCTCGAACGAGAAGGACGAGGCGGTCTTCCAGGAACTCCGGCGCCTGCCCCTGAAGCGCGCCCGGCCGGTGGCCTTCGGCATGACGCGGCGCGTGGGCGCCAAGGCCGCCCAGGACGCCGCGCTGGCGGCCCTCCTGGCGGCCGAGACGCCCGCCGTCGCCGTCGTCGGCAAGGCGTGGGACTTCCACGTGACGAAGGTACTTCAGACGGACCTCGATGAGAACCTGGCGATGGTCCGCGACTCGGTGCGGCTGCTGAAGGAGGCGGGGCGGACCGTCTTCTTCGACGCCGAGCATTACTTCGACGGCCGCCGCGCAGGCCGCCAGTACGCCCTGGCGGTCCTGCGGGCCGCCCTGGAGGCGGGGGCCGACTGGCTCATCCTCTGCGACACGAACGGCGGCTGCCTGCCGGAGGAAATCGCCGAGGCCGTGGCCGAGGCCGCACGCGAGGCGGGCGGGCCGCTCGGCTTCCACGGCCACAACGACGCGGGCCTGGCCGTGGCCGGCACGCTCGCCGCCGTGCGGGCGGGGGCCGCCTGCGTCCAGGGGACCGTCAACGGCCTGGGCGAACGCTGCGGCAACGCCGACCTTTGCGCCGTGGCGGCCAACCTGGAACTGAAGATGGGCCTGGAGTGCGTCGGCCGCGAGAACCTGGCCAAACTGACCGACGTTTCGCGATTCGTCTATGAGACGGCCAACATGCTCCTTGTGCCCGGACAGCCGTACGTGGGCCCGAGCGCATTCGCCCACAAGGGCGGCATGCACGTGGCCGCCGTCGCACGCGACCGCCGCTCCTACGAGCACGTGGACCCGCGCGTCGTGGGCAACACCCGCCGCATACTCGTCAGCGAACTCTCGGGGCGGGGAACGATCCTCCAGAAGGTCGGCGGCACGGACTTCGAGCGCGACAAGGGCCTTCAGCAGAAGGTCCTGCGAGAGGTCCAGCGACTCGAAAACGAAGGGTTCCAGTTCGAGGCCTGCGAGGCATCCTTCGCGCTCCTTGTGCGGCGGCTGGCCGGCCGGGACAAGTCGTATTTCGAACTCGACCATTACAGCGTGGGCATCAAGAAGGACGGAGACCGGCCACCCGTGACGGAGGCCACCGTCAAACTTCGCGTCGGCCCCGACTGGCAGCACACCGTGGCCGAGGGCGACGGCCCCGTGAACGCCCTCGACGCCGCGCTCAGGAAGGCCCTGACGGCGGCGTACCCGGGGCTGGCCGGCATGAGCCTCGTGGACTACAAGGTGCGCGTCATCAACTCCGGGGCGGGCACGGCCGCAAGGGTCCGCGTGGTCATCGAGTCGCGCGACCGCCGCGAGCACTGGGGCACGGTCGGCGTGTCGGAGAACATCATAGACGCCTCCTGGCAGGCGCTCGTGGAGAGCATCGAGTATAAACTTATGAAAGACGAAGAGAACACGCATGAATGACGAGCGAGAGAATGCGCCGTTCAGCCGCGGGCCGAAGCCGACCGTGCCTGGCGCGCAAGGCGAGGCCGCGCTTAGCCGCAAGCCGAAGGCGAGCGCGGCAGGCGATCCGGGCGGCCCCGGGGCGGCGTCAGCGGCGGAGTCAGCAGCGGCGGGCCCCGCCGCGCCCCCCGACGGCCCGCTGCCGAAGACCTACGACCCTGCGGTCGTCGAGGCGCGCCTGTACGAAGCCTGGGAGCGGGGCGGGCACTTCCACGCCGAGGCCGGGGCGCCCGGCCGGCCGTTCACGATCGTCATTCCGCCGCCGAACGTCACCGACCGGCTGCACCTGGGCCACGCCCTCAATAATACGCTTCAAGATATCCTCATCCGATGGCGGCGTATGCAGGGCCGCAAGACCCTGTGGCTTCCCGGCACGGACCACGCGGGCATCGCCACGCAGGCGGTCGTGGAGCGCCGCATTCTCCAGGAGGAGAAAAAGACCCGCCACGACCTGGGCCGCGACGAGATCGTCCGCCGCATCTGGGCCTGGCGCGAGGCCTGCGGCGACATCATCCTGGGGCAACTCCGCCGCATCGGCTGCTCCTGCGACTGGCAGCGCACCCGGTTCACGCTGGACCCGGTTTGCGCGCGGGCCGTCCGCCACGCGTTCTTCCGCATGTTCCAGGGCGGCCTCATCTACCGCGGCAAACGCCTCGTCAACTGGGACACGCACCTTCAGACCGCCGTCTCCGACGACGAGGTGTACCACGAGACCGTCAAGGGCTGCCTGTGGCACATCCGCTATCCCGTGAAGGGCGGGGCCGGCCGCTTCGTCACGGTGGCCACCACGCGGCCGGAAACGATGCTCGGCGACACGGCCGTGGCCGTCCACCCGGACGACCCGCGCTACCGGGACCTCATCGGCAAAACAGTCGTGCTGCCGCTTCTTCAGCGCGACATTCCCGTCATCGCCGACGGTCTGCTGGTGGACCCGGAGTTCGGCTCCGGCTGCGTCAAGGTGACGCCCGCGCACGACCCGAACGACTACGAGGCGGGGCTGCGGCACGCGCTGCCGATGATCAACATCCTTACGCCGGATGGACATATCAACGAAAATGGCGGACCGTACCGCGGCCTGCCGCGGCTGAAGGCCCGCGACCGCGTGGTCGAGGACCTCCGCGCCGGGGGCCTCCTGGAGAAGGTCGAGCCGTACCAGGCCGACATCGGCCACTCCGACCGCTCCAAGACGCCCATCGAGCCGTACCTCTCGGACCAGTGGTTCGTGCGCATGGGAGGCCTGGCGGAGGCCGCCATGGGGGCCGTCCGCGACGGCCGCGTGCGGTTCCACCCGGAGCGCTACGCCCGCACGTACCTGGATTGGCTCAGCCAGAAGCGCGACTGGTGCATCTCGCGCCAACTGTGGTGGGGGCACCGCATCCCCATCTGGCACGGCGCGGACTGCACGGAGGCCGACCTGCGGGCCGCGTTCGCCGGCCGCCGCGACGTCGCCTGGACTCGCGACGAGTCTCGCGGCGGGTACCTCGTCTGCGCGCGCGAGGCCGACCTGGCGCCCGACGCCGTCCCCGGCCGCCGCCTGGAGCAGGACCCCGACGTCCTGGACACGTGGTTCTCAAGCGCCCTGTGGCCGTTCTCCACCCTGGGCTGGCCCGAGGACGCGCCCGACCTGCGGGCGTTCTACCCCACCGACGTCCTGGTGACGGCCCGCGAAATCATCACCCTGTGGGTCGCCCGCATGGTCATGACGGGCCTCTACAACCTGGGCAAGCCGCCATTTAGTGATGTGTATATCCACGCGATGATCCAGGACGGCGAGGGCCGCCCGATGAAGAAGTCGCTCGGCAACGGCGTTGACCCGCTGGAAATCGTGGCCTCGCACGGGGCCGACGCCCTGCGATTCACCCTGGCCTGGATGACCACCGAGACGCAGGACGTGCGGATGCCCGTGGTGAAGGACCCGGCCACCGGCCGCAACACCTCGCCCAGGTTCGACATGGGCCGCAACTTCTGCAACAAACTCTGGAACGCCGTGCGGTTCGCCCTTATCAGCCTCCAGGGCGCCGCGGGGGCGGCGTTCGAGGCGTCGGCCCTGCGGCTTGAGGACCGCTGGATTCTCTCCCGCTCCGAGCACGCCCGCCGCGCAGCCACGGACGAACTCGACGCCTTCCACTTCCAGGCCGCCGTCGCCGGCCTATACGCATTCTTCTGGGACGAACTGTGCGACTGGTACCTGGAGGCCGTCAAGCCGCGCATGGCCGACCCGGCCGGGCGGCCGACGGCGCAGCGCGTCCTGGCCTTCGTGGTCGACCGCGCGCTGCGGCTGCTGCACCCGTTCACTCCGTTCGTCACCGAGGCCGCGTGGGAGGGCCTGAACGCCACGGTTGCCGACCGCGGTCTGCCCGGCCTGGCCGACGCCCCGCCGAGTGAGCGGCTTATCGCCGCCGCCTGGCCGGCGCCCGCGCCGCACCTGGTTGACCCCGAGGCCGAGCGGCTCTTCGGCCTGCACCGCGAGATACTCCTGGGTGTGAGGCAGGCAAAAGCAGAGAGCGGCCAGTCTGCGGCAAGGGTAACTGTGTACGTTCCTCAGCCGGGGGAACATGCCGCCTTTGCCGCGTCCACGTTCGCCGAGTACGGCGCGCTGGCG
>Ga0194125_10005917_pt1 | contig 18364 bp, 22 predicted proteins | sample TA2KigC250mmetaG_FD_148626 | JGI IMG/M metagenome (GOLD analysis project Ga0194125, IMG submission 148626) | Freshwater microbial communities from Lake Tanganyika, Tanzania - TA2015034 Kigoma Deep Cast 250m | ecosystem: Environmental > Aquatic > Freshwater > Lake | place: Tanzania: Lake...
GAAATGTCTTCAAGAATTACTTCGTTGTCGATGTATTCATCCAAATACTTGTCTAACGCTTCTTTGAGATAACGTTTACGATGCCATTCGGGGGAGTATGGTTTATAGTCCATAATATAAAATCAGTTGGTGTATAATATTTAGGAATCATCAGATAACTTTGAAAAGTCATTACACTTCTCAAACTTTAAAGTGCGTAAAAACTTATCAACTAAGATCTCACCTTTATGGGAGATAACAAAAACATTTGTTTCATCTCCAAGACTTCTAAGAATTTTAAGCAATTCATTAGTACCTTCAGCATCTAAGGACGAATCAAATACTTCGTCCAGAATAAGAAGATTTGTTGCGACAGAATTTTTCATCTTTGCAACTTCTCTCCAAGTAAATAAAAGTGCTAAATCAATCTTTTGTTTTTCTCCTTCAGAAAAAGAAGAATAACTAAATTCATCTCTGAATCGACTTTTTATAATTTCATTGAATTCTTCATCAAGTGTAAAGTTAACATAGAAATCCATATTCTGTAGATATTTATTAATTAGTTGATTAAATACAGGAATATACTTTTTAATGATCTGACTTTTAATACCACTATCTTTTAAAAGACTTGATACAACTTGATACTCATCAATATGTCTAGATACCGTTGCACAAAATACCCTATTTGATTCTAATTCAATCCTTAGATCATCCAATAGTTGTATTTCATCTTCACTATTAGTATTTTGACTTCTAAGCTTGATTAAATCTTTTTGAAGTTGGAGATTATCAAATTCAAGACGTACAATTTCTCTCTCAAGAATATTAATCTCGCTCCTCAATTCATATGATTTAGAAGATCTTTCATCCAACTCAATCAACCGATCAGTGAGTTTATCGATCTGTTTTTGAGTATTTTCAATTTCTTTGCTGGCAACTTTTCCAACCTTACTTAAGGTAAGAATCTTTTCATCCTTGAAATTATTTTCAATGCTTTGCCCACATGTAGGGCAATCATCATGACTCTTAAAAAATTCTACCTCTTCGGCAAGTTTTTTGAGATCTGATTTTTTTACAGCTTGATCCTGTTTAAAATTTGACACATCTTTTTTCAACTTGTCATAGACAGTTAAATCGAATTCAATCATACCAAGTTGTTTTTGCTTTTCACACAATTGAATCTGAGTATCATCAATTGTAATATGATTGCTTGTTATACGATCTTCCTTTTCCTTTAAACGTTGTGTTGTCACATCCTCCAAAGATGCAAGCAACTTTTTTTGAGCAGAATATTTTTCTTCTGATAATTGAAGGCGGTGGTCAAACTCTTTGCTGGTATTATATGCTTCCCTGATCTTATCTTTCAGGAGAGTATTCATTGATGAAAAAATACCGATATCCAATAAGTCTTCGATAACTTCTCTTCGATGAGCAGCAGGAAGCTGCATAAAAGGAACAAAAGTGCTACTTCCCAAAATAACAACTTGAGTAAAAGATTTGTAGTTAAGTTTAAGTACAGATTGCTCAAGATATTTTTGGGTATCTTTTGTTGCTGCATCTTGATCTACTAGTTTATTGTTTTTATACAATTCAAAGATATTTGGTTTTATACCACGAAAAACACGATATTCATCTTTACCTATTGTAAAACATACTTCTACTTTTAAACCCTTTTCATTGATTGAGTTTACAAGTTGTGGTTTATTAATTCGACGAAAAGGTTTATTGAATAAAGCAAAACAAAGTGCATCTAAAATGGTTGACTTGCCAGCACCATTTTGCCCAATAATCAAGGTAGATGTAGATTCATCTAGTTTAACTTCAGTCCATTGGTCACCAGTTGAAAGAAAATTTTTCCAACGAATAGTCTCAAATAAAATCATAATTTATCAGGAAGGTGGTATGACAATATCCTCAGGGGTAATTACAACATAATTATAACCAAACTTATCACAGTTGACAGCAATAGTACTTAATTCAACTTCAAGAATTTCTAGGTTGTCTTCATAGTTATTTGCCATTAAAAGATCACAATATCTTACAGCATCATCTTCTTCTTCAAATACCTGCACAGTTTTTGTCCTATGTTTATTGAAAAGGGCATATACGCCTCCAGTTTCTTTATCCGTAAGAATATACATTAGAGCTCACATGCTTCGATGTACAATGATCTCATAATGTTTTTAATATTATTAGGGTCTACTTTGAGATCAATCTCATCTATGTATTTATCCAGTAGCGTCATGGTATCTTCGGTTTCCAACACTTCACTATCTTCAAGATTGATATGCAGATCCTCAATGATTTTTAAATCTGCCAATCCCATATCTTGTAGTTGCTTTACGGTATAATCAAATTTTGCATAATCACCCTTTTCAGAAACAATAAGTTTTACATAAGTGCCCTCAAGGTTATCTGGAATATGCATACCATTATTATACTCCAGTTTATGAAACATTGTAAATGGATTTCTATAAAATGTTGTGCTTATGGTTTCGGTATCAAATACATGAAAACCTCTTTTACATCCGTAATCATTCCAATATAGTTGATATGGATTTCCCAAGTAAACTACGTTACCTTCGGATGATTTCATATGGTAATGACCAGAGAATACTTTATCAAATTTAGAGAATAAAGTTTTATCCATACCATTGGTCATTATATGACCAGGATGAGCTTCAAAACCATTAAGCTCAAGATGACCCATGCAGACCCTAGCAGAAGTATTTTGGATTTCTCCGAAGGCTCGCTCTCGATTGTCATCACAAATCCAAGGAAGAAACAATATATCAGTACCGTCAAAAGTAACAGTATTGGGAGCATCGTGAATAACGATGTTGGAGAATTCTCCAAGTAACTCTCTAGGGGCATTTATCCTTAAGGTATTCTTATAATAGATATCATGATTTCCCACAAGCATATGTAAACGCACACCCATTTCATCCAAAGGACCAAACCACATGTCCTTTGCCTCATTAAGAGACATAAAATTTACGGATCTGCGCTTGTCAAATGTATCCCCAAGTGCAACAATTTGTTTAATATTTGCAGCACGAATAAATGGAATTACAATCTCACCATAAAATTTTTTATAAAGATTGATAAATGACTGATTATCATTTCTAACGCCAAAGTGCTGGTCAGTAATCAGTAATATTTTCATCGTTTGGAGTTGATTGCGATTCTAGACTTGATCTGATTATACTCCGCTCCGCCGTCTCCGTCAACCGAAAAAACCTCATCGTATCCAGATCTCTCTAAGATTTTTTCCTTAATATCCATTTGTCTTTTCTCTTTTGCAATTCTTCTCAAAAAGGCATAGTAAATAATCTGAGTAAAATATGCAAAGGGGTTACTAGATTTTTCTGGATTAAAATTATCGATGTATTGAATACAATTTTCTATCCCATCACAAATCATATCATCTTTATACATATAGTTGATAAAATTTGGACGATATGATAAGTGATTCGCAATCTTGGTAAATACACCACCAAGATATTCATAACAACGAATAAACCTCACTGAGGTTTTTCTATTTTTATGATTCCTAAAATAGATTATAGTTTCCTTATAATTTGTATGACCTAACTCTTTTCCCTCAATAAAATAATTCCGCAATTGAATAACCGCAGCAAGAAACTCCTGATTATTTACATAATGCTGTTTCTTTTTTTGTAATGGTGCTTTCATAAATGAGGAATTTTGCTGTTATCATTATAACACACTTGACAAGGTTGTCAATATTAACTAGAATCAACACTGTCAAGGTTGAAAAGAATTTTTATATATTTTTTCAAAGAGTCTACGTGCATCATTGATTGTGCCACGATATCCCATCCCCTCGTCCAGCGTTACTCTTTGACGATCTATGTTTTTTGGATCTTCTCCATTAATGTAAGCTTCATACATTAGTATCGTCTCATTAGACATTGTTGCTAGTGAGATGATATCTTTTTCTCTCAAAATAAAAAACTCTTCATCACTCAGTTGCATCCAGTGAGAAAATCCCATGCCTTTGGCAACTTTACCCTTATCTAATTCTCTTGTAAATATTTCTATAAGTACTGGATTTGTTAGAAAAACAATTGTTTCTCCACCATCTTCAGTCAATACAGCTTTGGACAATAATTCCTCACCACTGGCGAGTTTGAATATTCCATAAAATTCTTCGTCATGTTTTGCGTAGTTAATCATAAGCTTTTAATTTTACTTCTATGATTTCATAATTAAATTTTTCTTGATTATAAACTTTAATCCGTTCTGTTAAATGATTAAGAGTATAATTATTTCCACGATTTGTAGAAATATCATCAGCAATATCATATAGAGTTGCTTGGGATTTATTTTCCCCCTTTCTTAGGACTCTTCCAATTGATTGGAGATTTCTGATTCTTGATTTACTAGGGGAAGCAAAGATAACATTATGTAGATTTCTAATATTAATACCAGTAGAAAAAGTGCCGTAAGAAGCAACGATGATGGCATTATTTTCTTTCTCCGTTAGAATGCGAATCTCTTCGCGGTCATTTACACCTACGCCACCATGCACAAGATAAACTGGTTTATCTGTGTTACTATTTATTAAATCGTATAAGGGCACTCCATGGCGATCAACATAGTTGAAAAGAACCAAAGTATTACCTTTTAAATCTTTTGCAAGGTTACGAATAAATCTATTTCTCCAAGGATGCTCAACTAAATAATCTATCTCGTTTTGATATCCTTCAAAGATCTTTTCTTCGTGTTTTAGTAAAACAATTTTTACTTTTAATCTGGATACATGTCCAGCATCCATAAGATCTTTTGTCTTGGTTACTTGGGAGCATCTACCAAATACACCTTCTAAAACTAGTTGATTAACATTAGTACCATCTAATGTTCCTGTAAACCCTATACGGTATTTACATTCATGCAGCTTAGACATCAGAGAAGTAAGAGATTTAGCTTTGAAAAGGTGAGCCTCGTCACCGATTACAACGTCAAAGCGATCAAACCATTTACGAGGTTCTTTGTAGATAGATTGCCAAGTGGTAATTACTACGCTGTGATTCGTGTATTTTTCTTGCCCCGCATATATACGGTGGCAATATTCGGACGCCATCCATCCATATTCCTCAAAGTCTTTATACATTTGCTCAACCAAAGAAGTGGTCGGCACGACGATTAATACATTTCTATTACTATTCACATGATAACGCACTAATGCATAAATCATCAGAGATTTACCAGAAGCTGTCGGTGATAATAAGAGTCTTCTATTATATCGTAGTGCCTCGTATAAAGCTCTATACTGATAATCCCGAACGTGATGAGGTAGACCCAGAGATTTTACGAAAGATGCTACCCCCTCAGGAGTAATAAATTCATTTTTTTCTTCTGGATGCCCAAAAAATTTAGAGTCTTCAAACTCATAAGAGTATCCTCTTTCCTTTGCCCAGTCTGTGAGATAACTTACAAGTCCACAGTAAATTTCTCCTGTACCTGGCGAGTATAATCTTATCCTTCCATCCCAACCTTTATATCTTTTATTTCTCTGCATAAATTTAGCAGATTCTACCTCAAAGGTAAAAAAGTCTGCTAATTCATAATTAATGTGTGGCTCTGTTGCTACTTTTAAATATACTTCGTTTTTCTTGCTAATGATAAGATCAGACATAAATCACATGCCATTTTTAAATTTCTCCCACTCAATAGCATTTTTGATTTGAAATGTCCTGTTGTTAATTTGTTTTAAGACGCTTTCCAAAAATACCAGAGTCTGATCTATGTATGCGACTTTGTAGCGAAGCTTTTTTATATCATCATCAGCGTCGATAAACATATCTATCTCATCTCTAGTTGTTAATTTGAGATCAAATGGCACTTCCTTATACACTGATGCTGGTGCTTTACCTTTGTAGTAAATCCACTTCTCTTTGACAAGAGTTTTCAATTCAAACTCTCTTTCTTTTTTCATTAGAGAATATGTATTAAAAAACTCCATATATCTCATATGGAGTTGTGGAATTTTTGTAGACTCTTCACAATACAAATCTCTATCAATTTGGCAGTCAATAGACCACATTTCTTGCAATTTCTCTAAATTCATAACCAAGGATCGGGAATTTTTATTTCGTGTTTGTACGTTTTTTCCAGTCGATTTTCATTGCTCCTAGAGCCCATGCCTCCGATAGACTCTTCGGACCTTGCTGTAATATTTTCTTTTGGTAATCTGTCAGTCGATTTTCCATAAGAGAGAGGTATTCTATTTTCCACTGTTGGTCTTCCATACATACTCTCTGTGGATCTATTAAAAGTAGCATAATTCCACAATCTTGTCAACCATTGCATAAACTCACCTTCTAGTTTGAGAATTTTTATTTCTAACCTCGTATAGAGTATATTTAAATGTTGTTGTTGCGGTAAAGAAATCATTATCAGATCCAGTAACATCAAATGCCAATGTTGATAATGATATTGGCCAAAGACCTTTAAATACAACGTCAAAATTAGCAACGTTATTATTATTTAAAATTTGTAGTGTGCCATCAGAATATCTATATTCCTGATTTTGTACAGTTCTATTTAATTCTTTAAATGTAACTCTCTCATCAATATCTTGTGGAGTGCCTAATGCTCGCATCCAATTGTGAATCTCCATATAGTTTGTCAAATCTTCATCGACAATAAATTCAATATTGAATTCACCATATGAAATATTTCCCTCCACTGGAATTGGCACCAATCCTCTAGTTGGAATAGAAATATCACCTAACGTAATAGTTGGGATTTCTGCTCTTTGGCAAAGAAAAGAAGCCTTCTTTGCTTTGTCTAGCGTAAATAAAAATCCTATTGGTGATAGAAAATTTCTATTTGTTAATTGTTGATCGTACCAACTTGTCATTTGATTTTGGATTCTCCACCTAATATTTAGGACAAAAAAAGAGGGGGTCCGAAGACCCCCAGCACTTCCTTCACACGATTTATTTAGATCACATGAGGTTCTTAACTTGTACTCTTCTGTAGTACTTGTTGCTGTTGGCGGTGAGAGCGCCGCTTCCCTGGGTGAGACCCTGAGCGAATGGGTTGGAAACCATACCGTAACGAGTCTTGAAGCCAATCTTGGGCTGGAAGGTGTCAGGGTTGATTGCACGAACCTGCTGGAGGGGCACATATGGGCAGTAGAAGAGACCTGCGTCATAAGGCGAGGTGCCCTTGTAACCGATAACATAGTAGTGCTTATCCGAAACGTTTGCCGAATAAGGATCAACATAAACCTTGATACGACCGTTGAGGGTACCAACTAGAGTCGAGGAGGTGTCATCAACACCAGCAAGACCATTGTTGCCTGCAAGACCAGGGGTGTAATCAAGCACACCAGCCATGCCGAGTGCCGAAGCAACGTCAGCAGAGCAGATGAGAACGTTGCCCTTGCCACGACGGGTTTGCTGCCCGATAGCGTTAGCATCACGCTCGATCTGGAATAGAAGTCCCTTGAACTTCTCAACCGACCAACGACCGTTGGAGTCAACGTCTAGGTCGAAGATACCTGCATTAGCAGTGTTGTTTTGAGCACCAGCAACAGCGTTAACGTAGATGGTACGGACAACTTCACGGTTGATCTCAGCAAGAATCTCAGTGCTAAGGATATTAGCAAGCTCTTGCTCAGCATCTAGACCATGAATTGCCTTGAGATCTTGTGCCATCTCGATGCTGTATTCTGCCTTGAGGGCGCGAGCGCGAGCGGTTACGGTAACCTTCTCGATGCTGAATCCCATTTCGCGGAACTCACTACCAGCGGTAGAGTCGTTAAGACCTTCAACAGTTGCAGTGGTCATGCCAGTTGCATCTGCGGTCTGCTCATAGGTGCCAGGTGATGAATCATTGAGTACTGCAGGGTTGTTGCCCTCAGCATCGTTGTTAGCGGAGCTAGAAGCACCAGGATCATAGGTGGTGCCGCCACCGCCAGAGAAACCTGCGTTAGGCTCGTTGAAGAATGCTTCATCGTAACCAGCAGCAGCTGGGTTGCGCTCGCTACCATAGTTGGTACGCATTGCGAAGATAAGTCCAGTAGGACCAGTCATTGGCTGCACACCAGCAACATCATAAGCGATGAGCTGAGGCATTGAGCGGCGAATTAGGCTGATTAGTACAGGGTCGAAACCTGCAACAGGACCAGTTGCGTCAGCAGCGCCAGTATATCCTGTGGTCTGTAGAGTCTCAGTGAGGATGCGACCTTCCTCAGCGATTGCTCTTTCTTGGTTCTCAAGAAGTTGTGCGACAACGCCTTTCTTATAGCTATCCTTGATTTCAGGGAGAGCATCGTGGTTAAGAACGGGTGCCCACTTTTCTTGGAGGGATGCGAATGCCATTTGTTGTGTCTCCGTTTAAAAAGTAGTTTTACGAATTAATCATTTAGACCACATCTTTAGTGCATCCACGTAACGCGACATGGTGCCAGATGTAGTTTGTTCTACAAGGGGTTGACTTCTGTCCTCGGTAGGATCTGTTACCTCAGTAACTGCCTTGCGAGTGAAGTATGATTCCTTAATAGTTTCGATTTTCTTCCGAAAATCTGCTTCAGTTTCAAACTCAACACCCTCTGCCAGAGAAGCTAGCTTCTCTTTTTGAGTCTCTGCAAGACCTGCAGCACACTCATACACGATTTCCATTTTCATATAGTCTCCCAACTGCTTATTCAGTTGGACGTTGGCGTCGATTTGCTCGTTGAGTTTAGCTTCCATCTCATCAAGCTCTTCAACCATACCGTCAAGTAGGTTGAATTTCTCTTCGGGCACACTCATGTTGTGCTCGATAAAGAGACCTTTTAGACCATCAAAGAATGACTCTGCAATCTCATTTTTGATACCATGCTCCACTTGGAGTGCATTTTCTTGCATCCACTGTGTAGCAACATAAGATAGATAGTCATCAACCTTTTCGGCCAATTCTGTTTTGATTGCTTCTACTTCTTCAGCAAAAGCAGATTCAAATGCTTCGGTTAGATCCTTAACTTCTGCATTAACACGCGAAGTTACTGCCGCTTCAAAGATCGTTGCGGCACGCTCTCTGAATTCTTCTGAGAGCTCTTCACCAGCGACAAGAGCGTCAACATCCTCAGTAAAGTCATACTGGGTTTCTGCAATGACTTCTTCTTCATCGGTTTCTACGTCCTCCATTCTAGCGGATGCTGCAGAAGGTTTAGTAGAAAGGGACTTACTACCTTCATGCTTCACTGCACCAGCGGCAGAAGCACCAGCATTCTTAGTGCCCTTTGCACCTTCCATAGAATCTGTAGTTACATCGATAACTTTGTTAGCACCACCTTTAGAGGTGTCAATTTTTTCACCAGGCTTGGCGTTCTTGGTCACTACGTTATTAGCTTCATCTAATTCCATTTCGTATGATTCTAGTGACTCAAGCTCCTTGTCGAGGGATTCAGACATTTGATCTTCTCCGTTAAGCATTTACTGTTGTCTATGTTTATTTATAAATTACAAACTCTTCAAAAATTTTTGAAACGCGGAAATTTTGCGCTCTTGAATATTGATAAGAGTTGCGGCATCTAACTCACGTTTAATTTGAGATACATGAGCTTCTTTTAAGATGCCATTGTCCCACACCCACTCTTTTCCTTCCATAATTCCATCAACAAATGCATCAGGAGCAGAAGGATCTGCTACAATATCAGCAGCAGTGGCAAGCATGAAGTCATCAGCAACAACGTTGCAACCTTCTTGCTTAATTAGAGATCCCATTCCACGGGAAGAAACCCCCAATCTAATACCCTCATCGAGTAAATTCTTAGCGATATTACCCATAGGAGTATCGAGAATTTTTGCCTTACCAATGAAGTTATTGCCTTCTTGATTTAGACTCATAATTTTGTGGGATACGCGATCTAGATTAATTGTTGGACCATCAGGATGTCCCAACTCTCCTAAAGCACGACCTTTTTGGATGTAATCGTTATCGTATTTAGCAACTTCTCTCGATAAAGTGCTAATTTTATACATTCTGTTATTGCGGTTTTTCATTTCCGCTTGAAGAAAAACTCCTTCAATGTAGTACTTTTTCTTCCCTTCTACTTCTTCTGAGATAAACTCAACATAAGTTACCTCTTCACTGATAAGTTTCATCGGATTCTTCCTCTTCTGTGGTGTCTAGTTCTTCTGGGGGATCATATGGCATCCGACCATCAACTTCAACATCCTCGGGGGATTCATCACCAGTTGGTAACTCGTCGGCAAGCTCATCCGCAACTTGTTGTGCGGTATCTTCCAAATCAAAACCCATGGTCTTTGCAAATTCCAACTTTTGTTGTTGAATTAAATCATAGGTATATGAAGAAAATGCATCATTGGCGGCATCTAAAGCACCTGCTTTATCATCACCAAAAATACGATTAACAATTTCTTGTGCAATATCAGAAGGCATAATATGATAATATAATTACTTAGTTATTTATTTATTTAGAATTCTGCTCTTTTTACATCTGCTGGGTCAATTTCTGGAGTTTCTTCAGCAGTTGAAGCTGCAGGTAATGCAGCAGCAGATTGGTCAATCGGTTGTCCAGTTGCAGGATCTACCGCATTTGGATCTACAATCGTACCATCATTCATTTCTTTATCAATTTGTTTATCAATCTCTTTTATTTCAACATCAGTCTGTTTTAAAATCTGACGACGAATATATTCTGCGGAGAAGTATTTACCTACATAAGGATCCATTGCACTAACTAGATTTAGTCTTTCTGTGCGAATCTCAGTCTCTTTTAATTCTGAGAAATAATTATCAGCAACATAATCAAACTGAATATGTTCTTTAATATCTTCCCATTCTTCCATGGAAATGATACCTTTAAGAATTAATTGAGTTCTTAGAAGATCTGCAAATAATTCAGAAAAACGTTTTCTTAAACGCGCAATAAATTTTTGAAATTTAACTTCATCTCTGGTAATTTCTGCAGCGCGACCAATATTAAAAGTTGTTTCCGTTTCTAATCTTGAAGATGGTACGTTAAGTGCTTTATAAAGTTTCTTTTGGAAATACTTAACATCTTCTAATTCTCCAAGATTTTGTCCGCCTGGGAGTGTAGTGATTTCAGTCCCTCTACCACCTTCACGGCGAGGTAGCCAAAAATCTTCAAGCATTGACATAAACTTTTTATCGTCTTTAATTTCTCCAGTGTTTGCATCGTATACAAGTTTATTACGATAACGACCCATCACTTCGCGGAGATATTGCTCTGCTTTATTTTTGGGTAAATTACCAACATCGATATAAAAAATTCTACGCTCTGGAGCACGAGACAATCTGTAAATGACCAAAGAGTCTTCGATCATGCGGAGTTGATTTACTGCTTTAATTGCTTTATGGAGATGTGACAACACCATATTTGCATTTAAATCCTGAATGCCAGAATGCACGTAGCAAATAGAATCTGTAGCAATTTTTAATCCTTGAGTTGTAGAGTTTTTCAATCCTTTTGGATCATATAGGTAATAATCTACAGATTTTGTAGTTAGAGCTTCATTGATAGCCAAACCTCTTAATTGCTCTGGTCTCTTTTGCTCATGCTCAGTGACTTTTCTAATTTTTCTAGGATCAATATAACGTAACTCAATCAATCCCTCTCTAGGATTATCTGGATTAATAACCTTGTGGTAAAATAGTCTACCATCTACATACCAACGACGAAAAATTTCATATGATCTATTATCAAAATCCAAAAGTCTTAGGATCTCATGAAACTCTTCTCTAATTAATTTTTTAATTTTATCAGAAACTTTGAGATTTGATAACTCAACTTCTACTGGTACATCATCAAAGTTTCCGCAAATAGTCTCATTGACGATATCATCTACTGCGCTATCGCACTCTGGTTGTAAAACCATATCTCTATAACGAGAGATAAGTTGATATTCGTTTCTTACGACACCATCAAAGTCAACAGAATACCCATAGTATCCCCCACCCGATACTGGTTGCGATCCATCAAGATCGTCTTTTTGCACGAAAGAAGGTCCCTTGGGGACCTTCTTTGCACGTTCCAATGAAAAACCAAACAGTTGTGACATTATAATCTAATTAAGTTACCCTGATATATTTATCAGGGTTAGAATTGGTGGGAATTACTTATTAGGTGCTTCGGGTGCCCAATATTGGACTTGTAACTCAACAGTAAATTCTTCAATAGCATCATTGTTTCCAAAGTCAAGATCAATAGCTGAAATATTGCTTGGGAAGACATTATAGAATCTGTAGGACTTGAGAAGTTTTGGTGCATCTCCATCCTTAACATCTCTAGCAAGTTGATGCACACTCATGTCTGCAAAGTATCCAGTTGAATCACTATTATCTCCTAGTGTACCAGCAGCAGTGAAGTTTTCATTTGCTGCTTGAATTGCATTTGCCCACAATTCAAATGCATTTCTAAGAGTAAACTTACTGTCATTCATAATAGTAATAGTCCATGGCTCAAATGTGCGATCTCCCGCGATTTTAAGCACACGACCCCTGAAAGGTACTTCAATAACACCAATCTGTGAAGATGGTAGATTTGCTGCTCTTACAGTAAACTTGCCTAGAGTGGCAAGAGCTGACTCGTTGATAATTCCAGTTGGGAAATTTAAATCACATTGGAATAGATTAGGTCTAGCAAAGTCACTAACTACGCTAGCCTTAAAATCATCAATTGTTCCTCTGATTGCCATTGTTTTTATGCTCCGTCTCTAATATTTAGAAAAATTGAAAATTTCAGAAGGGTCTAAACAGACCCCTCAAGTGCTAGTTTAGTTAGCAACCTCGCTGAAGGATACTCCAGTTCTAGTTGCAATAAACGTTAGTGTGATGTAGTTGATTGTACGAGTTGGTTTGATATAAATTTCAGCGTAGAATTCTCCGCGATCAATCGATTCTGGTGGGTTGTTTGATTCATCACACTTAACTAAGAAGTCAGTCACACCACGACGACCTTGGACATCACGGAGATATGGCTCGACAATATTCAAGAATAGATTTCTTTGAGCTTCATCATTTTGCTCAAATAGTTGAGTCTTAGCAGCAGTGCCAATAACTCTCTCAATAACAAGGAATAGTCTACGGACATTGATACGATCAAATGCTGATGCATAACCCTGTGCGGTTTTGTCACCGAAGAGGACAATCCCTTGACCTGGGAAAGATACAACAGGATTAATTCTATTTGCATAGAGTGTATCACGTTGAGTTTTATTTGGTGAGTATGCTAGTTTTACAGCATTTCTTAAAATTCCACGAGAGAATCCAGCAGGTGAAAACCAAGGCTCTGCAAGTTCTCCAGTCTGTAAGCATAACCCAGCAATGTCTCCGTTACATGGGACATAACGATATACATCATTATACTTATCATAGATATACTTATAACCAGAATCAAAGATTGCATAATTTGATGCTGGCACTTGATTAAAGTAATTTACGATATTTGTTGTGATTGAATTTGTATCACTCAGTCCAATAATATCGCTTCTCTTTGGAGAGCAGAATACTAAACAGTCACGACGCTCTTCTACTAGGTTAATTAGGGTTGTTGCTTTTGCGATAGCAGCAGCATCATCAGCACCTGCAGGACCAGAAAGAATAAAGTCAATGGTCTGTGATTCTGGATCGCTTACGAGCTCGTAAGATGCTGCAACATTTGTATTTGTAATGGAATAAACACCAGAAGTAAGGCTATAGTTTACACCACCTTGTAATCTATAGAAGAATGTAGCATTATTCTTAGATCCAAGAGTTGCAATATTATCTGGATATGAAACTGTACCATTAGCAGAGCGTAGAAGATTGAATCTTCTGTTTACGGAACTCTGACCCCAATTTCCATCCGATGGGGCGGCAGCATTTCCATTGAATGAAGCAGTTTCATGAGAACCCCAGAAAATATAACGTGATCTTTGCTTGATAACAGTCTTATAGTAGTTTACTTCACCAACAGAAGTTTTAGCATCAGTTGCTTTTGAAAGACCTAAGAATCTTTCTAATACTGTACCAGGATTGCCAGTGATCTTACCATCAATGTCAACAACTAAGATGTGCATCTCATCGTTTGATCCACCAACTCCAGCCGCATACAATGATGTGCCAGGACGTGCTCCAACGTTGATCCACTTAGATCCAGGAATATATTCGCGCTCTGCATATTCTGAACGGACAGAAGTTATAGTTACATTAGTGTCATTAGTATCTTTGATGACATGAGCTGCTGCAAATGCTGCTTTATAAGCATCTAGTCCAACATAGAGTAAACGCTCAACTCCAGAGGTTGCGATAGTTGCAGTATTAGTACCTTGTGCAACTGCTTGTCCTGCTCCAAGAATACCAGTGATTCCTCCTGATGGAAGTGCAACTTCCAAGATTTTATCTTCCGCTTTCCATGCAAGTACAGTTACGGCTTGGGCGGATCCACCAATTGTTACAGTTGTTCCAACTGCAGGTGTAAATGATCCAAGGACATTAGTAAGTGTTAAGCGAATTGAATATTTGTATACTTTACCTGCCGAAGCAGCAGAAGTTGTAGCAACTTCTTCGTCAGCAACAAATTCCCACTCATTACCAGATGCGGGAGCAGGTAGTTTGAGGATTTGGTCTGGACCAGCATCAGTTATGAAAACACCAACGGAATTTCCGAATCCTCCAGCGGTGCGTGACGCCCACTGCCACGAATTTGAATTGCTATCTTCATAGGTTGTTTCATAATCCTGAAGATTTTTAACTAATACTGCGGTTGCACCAGGAGTTACAGCATTCTTTAATACTGAATCGCTAACACGAATAGTCTTTAAAATACCACCATATGATAAGAATTGGGAAGCGGTATACCAAAACTCATAGTTGTAATCGTCTGGTTGACCAAAAGTGCTAACAAGTTGTCTTTCTGAAGAAATCTCGACAATTTCTGACACAGGACCTTGTGAAAATGGTGCTGCTAAAACACCAACATTAAAACCAATAGGCGTAGTTACCGTAGTGAGATCTCTTTCCTGAATAACTACGCCTGGCGAAAGTTGAGTAGATGCCATATTTAAACTCCTAGAAACGGTTCAGCGATTGTCTAAGATTATTTATATTTTTCAAACTTTACCTATACTCCCACATATATGACTTATCTCCGTATTCCGCAATCTGCCAAACATCTCCTTGGGCATCTTTGTAGTAATCTTGACCCAATCCATCATCTATAAAACCAAAGGGTGCCATGTCTTGCTCAATTGCTTCTCTTTGATCTGCGTAAATTCTAGCTCTCACATCATTTTCATTTAATTCTTTGAAGTATGGTTGCATTGCCATCCATGCAAAAATAACCATGCACATTGCTAGGTCATCATTACAACCCTCTTCTGCTTGAAATGTACTTCCTTTCTGGATGAATGTTGTTAATTCTGCAATACAATCATAGTCTGGGATGATTAACTTATCGTCTTCAATCAACACTTTCAAATTTGAGCATCCCACATGCTTTACCGCAGTGCTCATTTTTATCCCAAGTTGTGTTTTCTTTCCTGAGAATCCTTGACCTAGTTGTTGCCCAGCTCTCCCACGCATTGCAACCATAAGTAAATTATCATACTCTAAATCATATTGGATAATATCTGCTACTTGCCCACCAACATCATTGACTTCAACTAAAACAAATGCATGATTATAATTTCTAGCTACGTCTACAATTACATTGGGAAATAGAATGGGTTTAATTTCATTATTTTTATATCTAGCAACTACTCGATACGGGATTGTAGTTGTATCAACCACCAAAAATGCAGAATAATCTCCAGATACTCCTCTTGCAACGTCTGCCGTGATAACATATTGATGTCCCTCCTCCACCTTTTCATACATTGAAAGTCCGTTTTTTTCTGCAATGGGATCATGATATGCCATCATCCGCAATTTACTCGGACTGATTAGTGTATCTACTGATCCTAAAAATTCACACTCAAACTCAACTCTAAACTGTTGTGCTGATGTGTTTTTAATAGTTTGTTCTTTCCACTTAGCATCCCTCCCTGGCACTTCAGACCAGTGGACTTCTGTAGGTAGATATTCATTCTTTCCTCTTTCTGCATCATGCCAAAGTTTGTAAAACATATTCATCCCGTGCGGGGTTGAAATGATAATTACTTTTGTTGACTGACCAGAAGAAACAGTAGGATAAACAGAGCTGAAAAACTGGTCAGCGATATGATTCGGAACAAACGCGAATTCGTCCAAAAATATAACATTAAAGGACATACCACGGACAGCAGATGCGGAAGTAGAAGCAGCCAAGATTTTGCTTCCATTCTCCAATTCCAAACTACCTCTATTCCACTGGAGGATTCCTTGTTGCAACCACTTTGGAAGATTTTCATAACTCAATTGTAATCGTTGTAGCATCTCACGAGCAGTAGCTGCTTTGTTTGCAAGAATTGCTACGTTAACATTTTGATTGAATAAAACAAACCACAACAAATACGAAGTTACAATAGTTGATTTGCCAGACTGTCTTGGAAGTTTTGCAATATTAAAACGATTTTTATGAAACTTTTGCACCATTTCTTCTTGGAAATGATACATTTGAAATGGAATGAGTCCCTTATCAAGAGACACAATTTTTATATACTCTTTGATAAAATAAACAGGATCACCAGCACACTTTAAGTACTCTTGTATTTGATCTTGAGTAAACTCTTGAGCAACGTTTGCTTTCTTTAAATTTGGATTACCAAGATATACTTCATTATTACTCATAATTAATTATTTTTCCCATCGCCATTATGTATATGCATTGTGCAGTCCCCAATAGATAAAGCATCCAATGGATAAAAATAATAATAAAGTTTTAATCAAAATTGTCATCTTTTAATATCTCCTCTATACGAGTACGCATTCTTTGAGAATCACGTCTTATATAGCGTTGTGAATACCCATTATGCTGCTTCATTATCATGATTCCATGATAGGTCATTGTAGCAAGAAATATTAGTAAGAATGAGACCCCAATTATTTCAGTGTAATGTTGAGCCATGGTAGTACTGGTGGAATTACGCCTATAAGTCTTAAAAGTCCTTCAGCAAATAAAGCAAGGACAAACCAGCCAACAAACATAGAAATAATGGAAGCATTTCTATTATGCCGTCTTATGGCAGCATCAATCATCTCTTGACACTCTTTATGTGTTACTAAATGTTCTGGTTTAATTTGATTCATTCGATGGGCCATGGATTCGAGCAATACCTATAATAGGTAGCATAACAAGACTAAAACTTAAAACTCCTAAACATAATTGATTATTTAGGAAACTAGCTATGAGATGTGTCATGTATTTGCTCTTTGTACGTTTTTAGTTTATTAAGTAAATGTTGGTATTCTTGTTTAGTCACATGGTCGTGGGTCGATGATGCTTTTTCAGCACATAAGATGATCAATCGATTGATATCTTTTTCTGATAATGTGTACATAATTACCTCTTTATTACTTAACTATCGTCATAAGAATTGTACCGTGTGTTCTTAGAACGTCAAGATGACGTTTACCCCAAGGGATATCAAACCATCGTACTTTTCCATTTGGTAGTAAAAGCATTACTGATACATAGTTCACTCGGGTATAATTACTTATCTAGCTTATTTATTTTTTTACGGGAACAGTTGTAAATCCAGGTGTTTGATCCCTAACAACTATGTCTGAGCATGTTTTTGCCCATGGACTATTTGGATGAAAGTCTACACCTGCTTTCTTTGCTTCACCACACTTCAATAGTCTGACTAATTCAAAGTCAAGTCTAGCTTTATCTGCCTCTGCCTGTTGTCTAGCAATCTCTACCCTTGCTCTTGCCTTACATAACTCAGTTAGGCTGCCATCCAGAGGAAAGTTAAATCCCATACTGACTCCTGCATTTCCAGATTGAGATTGAAATGTTGCAGGGTCTTGACTGCTATTCAAATTGCCAGTTGCAAACGGAGCAATACTCATCGTCGGTCCCTGGCAACTAACTCCAGCACCATACGTATTGACGGCGTATGGACCCTGGAGGACCTGGACCGCCTGGTTAGTAACGTTTCCTGTAGCAGAAGCAGTAGGACCAGCAATGTTAGTATTACTAGGAGCTGTTTGAGCAATTGCTGGCGATACATAAAGTGCTACTGCGTAAAGACAGATACTGAGTTTGTTGTAGATTGTGTTTCTGTAGTTCGATCTATCCATGTTTCTTTCGCAATTCCAGGACCAAGGTATGTTTCACTGAACTGGAAAGGAGCACCAGGGGTGGTCAGAGTGTAAGAATTTCCAGGAGCAGGTGTTCCTGTAAATGTAATATTTGTTCCAGTGACAGTATAAGACGTGCCAGTTGAATATTCAACTTGACGAATAGTTTCTATAATCT
>Ga0194125_10005920_pt1 | contig 18355 bp, 7 predicted proteins | sample TA2KigC250mmetaG_FD_148626 | JGI IMG/M metagenome (GOLD analysis project Ga0194125, IMG submission 148626) | Freshwater microbial communities from Lake Tanganyika, Tanzania - TA2015034 Kigoma Deep Cast 250m | ecosystem: Environmental > Aquatic > Freshwater > Lake | place: Tanzania: Lake...
AGTCGGTCGCGTGAAAGACAACGTTGTACCCGAAGGGTTGGACTGGGATTTCTGGTGCGGTCCCGCGCCCTTGATTCCCTACAACTCCATTCTCGCCACCGGTTCATATCATCACGGTTCGTGGATGGCGTACAGCGGCGGCTGGACGCCCGGCATGGCGCCGCACATCATTGATCTGCCGATCTGGGCGCTCGATCTCGGTTATCCCATCGAGACGAGCAGTTCGGGAGGACGGTTCATCCTCAAGGACGACGGCGATGCCTACGACAACCACGAGGTGTTGTGGCGGTATCCGAACTTCACGTTGACGTGGATGTCGTCGCTCACGAACAGCTACGGTTTCGACCTGCACGGCGTCCCTGAGCCGAAACGCCGGCTTGGCATTTATTTCCACGGCGTCAAGGGAACCATGTACACCGATTATGTCGAGCATCGGATCATTCCCGAAGGCAAAGCGATGAACGAGTTCATGCTGCCGGAAGCCATTGCCAAGAAACAATCGAAGAGCTTTACGGGACGCGCGCTCTACTATTACAAAGACCTCAAGCCGGTGGATACGCCGATTCCGTCCTCGCCCGGTCACGAGCGCGAGTGGCTCGACTGCATCAAGTCGCGCCAGCAGCCGAGCTGCAACCCGCAGTATCACAGCCGCGTGAACGTGCCGATTGTGTTGAGCCTGCTCTCGCTCAAGCTCGGCCGCACGGTCAAGTGTGATCCTGTCACCGGCTCGATTGTTGACGACTTCCAGGCGTGGCGCCTGTCCGTGCCGCAGTATCGCGCGCCGTGGAGATTCCCGAAGCAGTACCTGAACGCGTAAACGGTTCGCACGAGATGTAGTCAACTGGCGCTCATGAGGCGACTTCTACTCTTTGCGTTATTCGTCTCCTCGTGCGTTGCAGAGCCACGGCCCAACATCCTCCTGATCGTCGCCGATGACCTCGGCTACGGCGACGTGAGCGCGTACGGGTGCAAGGAGTTCAAGACACCGCACCTGGACGCGGTCGCCAACGCAGGGATGCGGTTCACCAGCGGCTACGTGACGGCGCCCGTGTGCGGGCCGTCGCGTGCGGCGTTACTGACGGGACGGCACAATTGCCGGATTCTGCCGTACGATGGCAATCCGCCGCCGGGATCGGAGGCAGGTTTGCCATTGAACCACAAGACGCTGGCAAACCATCTCAAGGCGGCAGGTTATCGCACTGCGGCAATGGGCAAATGGCACTTGGGCGAGACGACGCAACATCACCCGATGTCACGCGGGTTCGATGAGTTCTTCGGTTTCCTTTCTGGGATGCACAACTACTTCAAGGCCGAGGATGAGAAATGGGGGCCGCTCTTGCGTGGACGCGAGAAGACGGAGTTGAAAGAGTACCTCACGTTTGCACTGGCGGATGAGGCGTGTGCGTTTATACGCCGTCCATCACCAGAGCCATACTTCCTCTACCTCGCCTTCAATGCGCCGCACGTGCCGCTCGAAGCGCCGGAGAATTATCTGGCGAAGACCGCGCACATCACGGATGCGCGGCGTCGCGTCTGCGCGGCGATGATTCTGGCACTCGACGACGCCATCGGTCGCGTGATGGCCGCGGTGGACCAGAGGAACACGCTGGTCGTTTTCCTAAGCGACAACGGCGCCGCGCTCATCAAAGGTTCCGCCGAGAACGGCGGCAGCAACGCGCCGTTGCGCGGCTCGAAGGCGCAGCTCTGGGAAGGCGGCATCCGCGTGCCGTTCTTCATGCAATGGCCGGGGCGTGTCGCGGCAGGCGGCGTCAGCGATGCACCGGTCAGTTCGCTCGATCTGTTGCCGACGTTGCTGGCGGCAAGTAGTCATCACGCTCCGCGTGATGAATCTCTGGACGGTGTGAACTTGCTCCCGTGGCTTGAGGGCAAGGCTGAATCGCCCAAGCGCGGACACTTCTTCTGGAAGTTCGGCGTCGGCCAATTCGCCATTCGTTCCGGCGACATGAAGCTGGTGCGCGTGAACGCGGACAAGGGCTTGTTCAATGTTCGAGAGGACATCAGCGAGACAATCAACCGCAGTACCGCACGTCCGATCGTGGCGCGGCAGCTTGAAGCCGCATGGAAGAAGTGGGACGCCGACAATCTCATCGCCCCTCGGCTTTCGCGCATCCAAAAGCCGAGGAAGCCCGCTGCGGCTGTCGGTATCGAACAAGAAGCCGGTGTTTGGTGGTTTCGGTCACCGGTAGGAAAGCATTTTCTCTCTATCGGCATGAATCACGTTGAACCGGTGTACTGGAGGTCACCGAATAACGAACGGTTCGTGCTGGAAACGTACGGGAGCGACCTGTTTACGCCGGACGGACAATTCAACGATGGCTCGGAGGCGGCGCGGAAATGGGCGAGCCGGGTGGCGACAAATCTGAAGAGTTGGGGATTCAACACGCTCGGCATGCACAACCCGCCGCTGACGTGTCTGCGCACGACGGGCGATGTGTACTTCGTGGTCGAGTTAGGCATGCCGGTGCCGTGGGGCTGGAACATGAAGCGGTCCGAGTTGATTCAGGCTTTCAAGCGAAGGCCGCTGGATGTGTTTGCGGATGCGTTTGTCGCGGAGGTGCAGTCGAACGCAGTTCAATGGGTGAAACCATGGGCTGATAGCCCGCGCGTGTTGGGGTATGCGTACTCGGATGGCCCGCCGTGGACGATTGACGACGATGTGCAGGATGCGGTTGCGAGTCTGCATCCGTGGGTGCTCGCGCTCATGTCGCTGCCGGCGGAGGCGAAAGGCAAGCAAGCGTGGCTGGCACTGATGAAAGAACGATATGCCTCCGCCGCTGCTGCCGGGGCGACGTATGGACTCAAGATCTCGTCGTGGGATGAACTGGCGACGATCATTGCGTGGACATCGGTCGCCGATAAGACTGCTGCGACTGGCGACAGTGATGCATTCTTGGAGAAGCTGATGCGACAGTGGTATGACGTGCGCCGAAGCGCCATCCGCGCGCACGACCAGCATCATCTTATCCTCGGCGACAAACTGAACGCGAACCGCGACGCACGACATTCTGAGGCCATGACCCGCACTCTGCGCGTGCTGAAGGATTACGTGGATGTGATCTTCATCCAATACTACGCCCCCGCCGACGAACAGTGCGCCACGCTGGCGACGATCTATCAGGCAACCCAGAAACCGATCCTCATCGGCGACACCGCATGCCGTCCGTTGTGGAAGGATGAAGACCCGAGTAACAGCGGTTACTACAGCGAGCTGGGGCAGGTGTACGCGGATCACGTTACGAAGCTCTTTGCCCTGCCGTACGTGGTCGGCTGGCATCACTGTGGTTACATGCGCGGACTTCGCACGCCGTATGTTGCTGCTCTGAAGCGTGGTGACCAGCAGACCGTTGAACATCATCGCAAGACACGGACGACTCTTCGTGAAGGTTTTATCACCGAGCTAGAGGCGCCGATTGAGCAGATCCTCACACCGTTGAGCCTAGCGATCTCAAAATGTGAAACTGTGCACAAAGGTATTCGTTAAGGAACATTATGAGAACATTATTAGCGATTTGCCTGCTCGCGAACGTCACGCTGGCTGCGGATGATCTGGCGAAGAACTTCGCGACGCCGCCATCATCGGTGCGCGGAAGTTCGTCGAGTTTCGTTTCCTCTGCCCCATATCCAGCTTTCCTTCATCGCCAAACCCTTGTATAATCACGGTCATTGAACTCAAAAGCCATAAACCAACTTGCCAACAGCGATCCCAAAGAGGATTTCCTGTCAGTGATTCAAATGAGTGTGGTTGTCCTGTTTGGCGTTTTATCGGTGGCCGCTGCGCCAAGTCCCATCGCCGCCAAGGGCATCTCCCGACGGGTCAACCTCGAAGGCCCCCGCAATACGGGAGCGATATCAGGCAACGTGGTCCAGGTTTTCGATGCGAACGGCGATCCGAGGTATTTCATGGATGTCGCTTCGGTCGCTGGTGCGGACACAAAGTTTAAAGTCGTGACCGTTCGCCTCCACTTCGACCCGTTGGGCAATTACGTGCGCTACGAACTTCCATCGGGTGACCGGTTGACCAAACGGGGGCACCAGCCCTTTTCACCTGAAGACCATAAGAAGTTGCATGAACTTCTTTCTGATCGGCACTCACAACTGAAAACGATCAAGTGGGACCAGCTCACGATGCCAAAGAGTTCTCCAGCACCGGGCGAGAAAGTTGACGGGATCACCGGTGCAACCGTGTTGACCCGACAGGGTGTCATCGTTGTGGGGGCGGCCTACACGTGTTACACGCTTTGGCACTGGAGTCATGGTGAAGTCGTGAGTGTGATTCGCGACATGACCAGCAGTGCCAGTGACCAGCAGGACTTGATCCGGTATTTGCGTAGCGGTCAATATCCGTATGTCGCCTTTGCCGCCGACCAACTGCAGACGCGGAAGTTGTTTGATGCCGCCACCATGGATGCTGTCGTTCATCTCATGCGACATGGGAGCGCGAAATTGATCGGTCCCGCATTGAGTTACCTGGCCAAGGCCGGGAGGGAAACCGGCACCGATTGTTTCTTGCGCTGCCGTGATGACGCAACCCTAGTGGCGGACTCGGATAAGAGAGTCCAGTTCCTCGAGGCGCTGAGGGATTCCACGCGGGAACTGCCTTCAGGTTATCTTGACCGATTCAATGGTTGGCTGGCGCGAGCGGACAGCTACTACGAAGTTCACTTGCTGTTGAGTTTATTGGAACGGGAAAAGGTCTCTTCCGCTGAAGTAGCCGGCGAAGCGATGTCGCTGCTGGAAAGCAAGGATCCACTCATTGTGCGCCGAAGCTATCGGTATCTCAAAGCTCAGAAGTTGAGCCAGTCACAACAACAGAAGTTGGAGAAGTTCGAGCAACAGCATCCCGATCTTTGATGATGCCCGCGCAGCCGTAAGCCGAGCGCAGAAGAAACAGGCGGGACGCCTGTTCAACTCAGCGCATTGATCAACTTGTTCGCTGTGGATTGAACGTTCCGAAGATTGAAACTCGCCAGCAAGTCGGCTATCACAGTGGCCATGAAACGCGTTCTCCTCACCGCGCTGCTGCTCGCGCTTTGCGCGCTGACAAACACCAACTTGTCTGCCGACGACTTGGCAAAGAACTTTGCCGCGCCACCGCCTTCGGCGCGACCGTGGGTCTATTGGTTCCCACTCGATGGGAACATTTCCAGCAACGGCATCACCGCCGACCTCGAAGCGATGAAACGCGTCGGCATCGGCGGCGTGCTCTACATGGAGACCGACCAAGGCGCACCGAAAGGTCCGGCGAAGTTCGCGGGGCCGTTGTGGCGCGACCTGTTCAAGCACATCTGCAGCGAGGCGAATCGTCTCGGCTTGCAAGTGAACATGAACAACGACGCCGGATGGTGCGGCAGCGGTGGACCGTGGATCACGCCGGAACTTTCGATGCAGGTGATTGTGTGGAGCGAAATGCAAGTCGCTGGTCCCGTTCGTTTCGAGGGAGCGTTGCCGCAACCGAAAGCGACCAAGGATTTCTATCGCGACATCGCCGTGTTCGCGTTCCCGACGCCGGCGACGAACTACGTCATCCCGCACATCCGCGGCAAGTCGGCGGCGGTGCGGGAAGAGGTTCCCTTGCGCACGACGTTTCCCACGACAGAGGCAGCAGTTCCGCGTGAGAGCATTGTGAGTCTCACCGCCAAGGATGGACGGCTCGCGTGGGATGTGCCCGCCGGCAACTGGACGGTGCTGCGCGTCGGCCACACGATCACCGGCAAGGACAATCATCCCGCGCCGCTCGAAGGCCGCGGGTTGGAGTGCGACAAGCTGAGCAAGGCAGCGGCAGAGGTCCATTTCAACAACCTGATGGGCAAACTCATCGCGGACAACAAACCGCTCGTCGGCGAGAAACGCACGCTCGTCTCGACGCACATTGACAGTTGGGAAGTCGGCTCCCAGAACTGGACGCCAAAATTCCGCGAGGAGTTCCGGCGATTGCGAGGTTACGATCCGGTGCCGTTCTTGCCGCTCATGACGGGGCGCGTGGTGGACAGCATCGAAATCTCGGAGCGCTTCCTCTGGGACGTGCGGCAAACGGTCAGTGACCTGCTCTGCGAGAATTACGCCGGGCATTTCCGCACACTGGCGCATCGCAACGGCATCCGTCTTTCCATCGAAGCCTACGATACGCCGCCGTGCGACGACTTGACCTATGCGGGCCGCGCCGATGAACCAATGTCGGAGTTCTGGTCATGGACGCGCGACATACCCGAAGCCGGTCATCGGTACAGTTCCGTCGAGATGGCTTCCGCGGCGCACGTCTATGGCCGGCCGATTCTCGGCGCGGAAGCGTTTACGGCGACGAACGACGAGAAGTGGCAGGGACATCCGGGCAATATCAAACACCTCGGCGACTGGGCGTTCTGCCAAGGAGTCAATCGTTTCGTGTTCCATCGTTACGCGCTCCAGCCGTGGACGAATCCCGACCGCGCGCCCGGCATGAGCATGGGGCCGTGGGGGCTGCACTACGAGCGGACGCAGACGTGGTGGGAGATGTCGCGCGGCTGGCACGAGTATCTGGCGCGTTGCCAGTATCTCTTGCAGCGAGGGCTGTTCGTCGCCGACATCTGTTTCCTGGCGCCGGAACGATCCCCGCAGCGGGCGAAGTCGCCGGTGAAATCCGGCCACGACCGCCCCGGTTACAACTTCGATCTTTGTCCGCCGGAAGTCGTCCTGAGCCGGATGTCGGTGAAGAATGGGCGGATCGCGTTGCCCGACGGCATGAGCTACCGGATGCTCGTGCTCCCGCACGTCGAGACGATGACGCCGCGACTGCTGCGGAAGATTCGCGATCTCGTCAAGGCCGGCGCGACGGTTGTCGGGATACCGCCAACGAAATCGCCGAGCTTACAGAACTTTCCGCGTTGTGATGAGGAAGTCAGGACGCTCGCCGGCGAATTGTGGGGCCAGAATCCCGGCAAGGGGCGCGTGATCTGGCTGCGTGAGATGGAGAAGAAGGATGCGGCTTACGAAAGTGTGAGCGCGTTCACCTCGGCAAAGTGGATTTGGTTTCCCGAAGGCAAGCCGGCCCAAAGCGCGCCGCCGGGCACGCGATACTTTCGACGGACTGTCAACGTGAAGGGCGACGTCGCGTCTGCGCGTCTGGTGATGACCGCCGACAACACCTTCGAGTGTTGGATCAACGGCCAGTCCGCCGGTAAAGGCAGTCATTTCAAGCGCGGTTACGTGATGAGTGTTGCCAATCTGCTCAAGCCCGGGCCGAATCTCATTACCGTCACCGCCGTGAACACACTCGACACCGCGAACCCCGCGGGGCTGGTTGGCGCGCTCAGCATCAAGTACCGCGACGGACGCACACAGGATGTCTTCACCGACGCGAGTTGGGAGGCGGCGCAAACAGAGACTGGCAACTGGAAGGCCGCGATGGAACTTGGTTTGTTGGGTATGAAGCCGTGGGGCGACATCGAGGAAGGACCGGAGGGTGTGGATGAGATCCCTGACATCGCCATCCCCAGCCGTCTGCTGGCGGAGATGGGCGTGCCGCCGGATTTCAAGGCGTCGGCGAACATCCGCTACATCCATAAGCGCATTGGCGAGGACGATGTCTATTTTGTTGCGAACCCGGAACCGCGCGAAGTTGAAGCGACATGCGAGTTCCGCGTCACCGGCAAACAACCGGAACTCTGGTGGCCGGACACGGGACGGATCGAGGCTGTTGCATGTGAGCAGAAAGACGCTTGCACGCGCATCGCGCTGCGATTCGATCCCAGTGGTTCGGTGTTCGTGGTGTTCCGAAAAAGTACTCATCACGCTCCGCGTGATGACTCCGGCACAGACCTCACGCGGAGCGTGAGGAGTACCTTGAGTGGCCCGTGGGAAGTCAGCTTCGATCCGCAGTGGGGCGGCCCGGCGAAACCGGTGACGTTCACGACGCTTGAAGACTGGAGCAAACGCCCCGAAGACGGCATTCGCTATTATTCCGGTACTGCTGTCTACCGGACGACCGTTGGAGGGCCACGCTCCGTCGTGGCCGCATTGACCAACGGACGCGACGGAGCGCGTCCCTCCAATCGGCTGTTCCTCGACCTCGGCAAAGTCGAAGTCATGGCCGAGGTGACGCTCAACGGTAAATCGCTCGGCATACTCTGGAAGCCGCCTTATCGCGTGGAGATAACCGACGCACTCAAGCCCGGCGAGAACAAGCTCGAAATCAAAGTCGTCAACCTCTGGATCAACCGGCAGATTGGCGACGAGCAGTTGCCCGAGGACAGCGACCGCAATCCGAGTGGCAACTTGAAGTCGTGGCCCGCGTGGTTGGCGGAAGGCAAACCGAGTCCGACTGGCCGCTTCACGTTCACCAGTTGGCGGCTTTGGAAGAAGGACGACCCGCTCGTTCCCTCCGGACTGCTGGGACCGGTGACATTGCGCATGACGGAAGCAAACGGTGTTCAGTAAACGGAACAGAAGGAATCGCATGCAATGAAGAAACAGATAGCGGTCACGAACAATAATATCGGGAAACACTCTCTCCGCCGCGACATCTACAGCCAGCGAGCGGAGCGAGGTTCCCCTTGGATCAGCCTGGCCGTTGTCCTCCTGTTCCTGTCCTGCTCCGCATCAGCCATGGAATCAACCTCCTTGTATCAGGGGGAGTTCAATGCCCCCGCCGGGAAACTGCGGGGGACTGATGGCTGGACCAGCCGGGACGAAGCCATCGTCCTGAACGGAAAAGGGATGGCCTGCCCGGCCTCCGGCAAGGCCGATGGCTTCGCCAAACGCCCCCTCGACCTGCCCCCCGGCGTCACCCGAGTGCGCCTGTCGGCTCGGGTCGTGGCTTCCCCACTGTCCGGGAGCGACGCCCGTCTCCATCACATCCCCGGCGAGAAACCCGCATGGATCGCCATCGGTTTCGGCAGCGACACCAATCCCCAATCCGGCTTGGTGCGGGCCTCGTTGGTGATGAGCCTCTCCCGCCGCGACGGGAAGGTCCTCCTAGGGCTGGGCGAATCCGCCGGAGCCACCGCGCCGTCACTGGGAACGGCGGAAATAGATGCCGCCAATCCCTTGGAAGTGGCACTGGATTACCGGTTCTCCGATTCCACAGCTACGGTCTCGCTCGCCGGCCGGGAGATTCTTCGTGCCGTCAAACCTCTCACGCCGAAAAATTTCCGCGTCCTGATGTTTCAGCTCCGCCGCATGCAATCCGCAACGGATTTGCAAACGGGCGGCATTGACTCGCTCCAAGTCGAGGTCTGGGCGGCTGCTGTGAAAACCGCCCCCGCCGTTAAGACCGCCACGCCTACAGCCCCGCCCGAACCCCTCGGCTCCCGCCCCAATCCCGAGGCGGTCCGCGCCCGGGAACTTGACAGCCGCTTGGAAAAGGCCCGCTCCACTGAGGAAACCCTGACCGTCCTGCGCGAGGGTTTCGCCAACCCTCCCTCCACCTACCGTCCGCATACGCGTTGGTGGTGGCCGGGCAATGCGCTCACCCCGAAAATCATAGACTGGCAGCTTGAGCAAATGAAGGAGCAGGGCTTCGGCGGCACTGAGCCTATGTCTTGGATGACGGTTTACGAAAAGGGCAACATCGAGTTCGAGTCGCCGGAATACATCGGACTGATGAAGCACGCGGTGGACAAGTCGCGCGAACTGGGGATGTTCATCACCCCGCCGCTGTTCCCGGGATGGAACCACGGGAGTTCGGAGGTGAAGGACGCTGACCGCTCCAAGGCGCTGGTCATTTCCGCCGCAGAGGCCGTCGGCGGGCACCTCCAGTGCGCGGTGCCTCTCCCTGCGCCCAATCAGATCCCCGATCTTCACTGGAAGCCCTACATGGGCTCCGAAAAAAAGAAATTCGAAGCCTTGGTGGCCCTGGGAGTTCGCAAGGACGGCAAACCCGAACCCTCCCGCTGCGTGGACCTCACCGCTTCCGTCACCGGCGACCGCGGCTTTTCCCAGAAACCCGCGCTCACCGTTGACGCCAAGCTGCCCCCGGGTCGCTGGCGTCTCATGGCCTTCTGGACCTGCTTCACCGGTCAGAAGTGCGCCTGTGAGAACAACAACCCGCCATCGAAGCTGGTTGATCACCTCGACGCGAACGCTGTGCGCGCCTACCTTGCTCACTCCGGTGGCCGCTATGTCGCCGCCTTCGCGGGGGATTTCGGACAAACCGTGGACTCGTTCTTTGGCGACAGCTACGAGCTCGCGCAGGATTTCAGCTACTGGAGCGACGGGCTATTCGCGCGTTTCCAAAAAGAGAAGGGCTACGACCTCCGTCCCTACCTGCCGCTGTTGGTCCATGACGGCGCTCCCGAAACGCCCTATGTGCGCTACGACTTCGGCCATTTCCTGCACCTTATGGGCATGGAGGGCATCACGCGCACGCTCACGGACTATTGCGGTGAACTGGGTATCCACATGCGCCAGCAGCCCCATTACCGGTTCACCACCGAACTCATCGAGGCCGCCGGGACATTCCAACGCCCGGAAACGGAAAACACCAAGCGCAGCTTCGACCCCATGTTCTGGCACAAGCTCACCACCAGCGGTGCCGCCCTCTATCCCTCCAAGGAAAAACGCTGGGTCTCCAGCGAGGCCTTCACCTTCATCAACCAGAATTACCGCGCCACCATGGAGGAGATCAAGCGAGCCACCGACCTCTTCCTGCGCGACGGCATCACCCAGTTCTACAACCATGGCTATTACGCCTCCCCGGAGAAGGAAATCGCCCCCTCCCGCGACCTTATCTACATGAACCGCATCAGCCACGTGAACACCTGGTGGCCGTGGTATCGCGGACTCGCCGACTACCAGGCCCGCGCCGCCTTTCTCTCCCGCCAAGGCCGCGCCGAGGCGGACGTGCTGGTCTATTCCCCCATGCCCACGCTCTGGTCGGAGCGCGCCGAATACCCCTGCGGCCATGTCCGCGACGTGCCATTCGGCCTCCTGCCCAAAATCCTCGTCGCCAACGGCTATGACTTCGACTGCGTCAACGACGACCTGCTCCTCAACCATGCGAAGGTGGAACGCGGCAAACTGGTCATCAATGGCTACGACTATTCCGTGCTCGTCCTACCGCGCGCCATCTGTCTCGCGCCGGAAACACTGGAAAGAATCTCCAGCTTCATCGAACAAGGCGGCACGGTCCTGGCCCTAGCCCGGCTGCCGGAGTACTCCCTCGGCATGGCGGGGCGCGAAAAGCGCGACGACGCCCTGCGCAAGCTCCGCGCCAGATTGTTCGCCGAAAAGGGCGGCAACAAAACCACCGGTAACGGGATGAGCGCCTTTTTCCCGGACATCGAGGGACTCCAGTATCTTGAGAAATGGTCGCCCGGCGCCAAGGAGTGGGAGCCTACCCCGCCTCTCTCGCCCTCGTGGAAGGGATTCATCGCCACCCTGCGCTCCCGCCTCACCCCCGACTTCGAGATCGCGGGCCAGCCGCAAAGCGACGGCCTCACCTTCCGCCACACGCGCGTGGGCGGTGTGGAGGTCTGGTTCCTCACCAACCTTAGCCCGAACCCGGTCCGCGCCGAGGTCACTCTCAACAGTCCGGCCAAACTCGTCCCGCAGGCTTGGGACGCCCTGACCGGTGCCATCACCGCCGCCCCCGGCCAGCGCACCACTCCAGATGGGCGCATGGTCCTGCCCGTGTCCCTCGACCCGTGGGCCTCCCGTTTCTACCTGCTGGTTCCCGACGGCGTTCCCCCGGCGACCGCACCGCCAACGCCCGCGCTCTCCTCGTCGTTCACGCTCAACGGCCCGTGGCAAGTCCGCTTCGACGGACTCGGCGGTGCCCGCAAAGACCTCACCCTCGAAACGCTTGCCGACTGGACCACGCTGCCGGACCTCAAAAACTTCTCCGGCAACGCCACCTACACCTGCGCATTTGAAATCTCGGATTTGAAGTCTCAAACCATCCTGGACCTCGGCGTCGTCCACGAGGTTGCCGCCGTCACAATCAACGGCCGGGACGCCGGCAAACTCTGGATGCAACCCTACCGGACCGATATCTCCAAACTCGTCAAGCCCGGTAAAAACACCTTGGAGATCACCGTCGCCAATTCTATGTGGAACTATTGCGTCGGCCTAAAAGAGCCGACGCCCATCCCGCAGGAACTACGCGCCCACTACGGGGAAACGGTACGGCCTGGTTACCACGCTTGGAGAAACTTTCTGCGTTGGCGCCAGCGCGAGGCACTGATGCCCTCCGGCCTGATCGGGCCGGTGACGATTGGCGAATGGAAGGAGTGACCGTGAAGAAGGGAATCTTGATTCTGCTGTTGGCGTTGTCGCGAACTGCCGTGGCGTTTGATGACTTTGTCACACCGCCGGCATCTGCCCGCCCGTGGGTCTATTGGATGTTCATGGACGGCAATCTCACACGCGAGGGGTTGACCGCTGACTTGGAGGCGATGAAGCGCGCCGGCATCGGCGGGGCGATCATCCTCGAAGTCAATATCGGTATCCCGCGTGGGACAGTGGAGTTCATGAGCGCTCCGTGGCGCGAGTTGATCAAGCACGCCATCCACGAAGCCGACCGCCTTGGACTGGAAATCGCGCTTCCCGCTGGGCCGGGCTGGTGCGGGAGCGGCGGACCGTGGGTCAAGCCGGAGCAATCCATGCAGCATCTCGTCGCCAGCGAGACGCAGGTGACGGGGCCGATTCGCTTCGATGCTGCCTTGCCGCAACCACAGCCGCGGACGCCGTTCTTCGGCGAGAAGACGCTGACGCCTGAGTTGCACAAAGTCTGGAAGGAGTTCTATCGCGACGTCGTGGTAGTCGCGTTCCCAACACCGGAAGGTGACTACCGGATTCCCGATGTGGACGAGAAGGCGCTGTATAAACGCGCTCCGTACTCATCGCAGCCGGGTGTGAAACCGTTGCTGACTGCCGACCGCACAATCGTTGCAGCCGCCGGCTGTATCTCACGCGTCGTGGAGTTGAAGCTGACCGATGGCCGCCTTGTGTGGGATGTGCCGCCGGGACGCTGGACGATCATGCGATTTGGCCGGACGATCACCGGGCAGACCACGCGGCCCGCGCCGGTGCCGGGATTGGGGTTCGAGACGGACAAGTTCGACAAGGCGGCGGTTGACGAGCATTTCGAGTCGTTCATCGGCGCGTTGTTGAAGACGACCGGAAAACCGAAACATCCGGGGCGCGGATGGACGACGCTGCACTTCGACAGTTGGGAAATGAGTTCGCAGAACTGGTCGGGCAGATTCCGCGAGGAATTCCGGCAACGACGCGGCTACGATCTGTTGCGATTCTTGCCGGTGATGTTGGGGCGCGTCGTGGAGAGCGTCGAGGTGTCGGAACGGTTCCTGTGGGACTTGCGGCGGACCGCGGCGGAACTGCTCATCGAGAACCACGCGTACCGCTTGAAGGAACTCGGCCAGCGGCACAAGCTCACGTTGTCCATCGAGCCGTACGACCTCAATCCCGCCGGTGATCTCGCGCTTGGCGGCGCGGCTGACGTGCCGATGTGTGAATTCTGGTCGAAGGGCTACGGGTTTAGCACGGAGTTCAGTGTGTTCGAGGCGGTCTCGATCGCGCACACGATGGGACGGACAGTTGTGGGGGCGGAAGCGTTCACGTCGCTCGGGGACCGTTGGCTGCAACATCCCGCCTCGATGAAACAGCAAGGCGACTGGGCGTTGTGTGCCGGCGTGAACCGGTTTGTGTTTCACCGTTACCAACATCAGCCGTGGCTCAACCGGTTTCCGGGGATGACGTTCGGTCCGTACGGCGTCCACTGGGACCGGACACAGACTTGGTGGGAGATGGCATCGGCATATCACACGTATCTGACGCGATGCCAGGCGATGCTGCGACGCGGGTTGCCGGTGGCTGACATTCTGTATCTCGACGCCGAGGGCGCGCCGAACGTGTTCCGTCCGCCTGTTTCGGCCACGCTCACCGGTTTCCCGGATCGTCGCGGTTACAACTTCGACGGGTGCGAGCCGGGGACGCTCATCAAAAGAGCGTCGGTCGAGGACGGTCGGATTGTTTTCCCTGATGGCATGAGTTACCGGCTGCTGGTGTTGCCGCAACTCGACACGATGACGCCGGCATTGCTCCGAAAGCTCAGGCAACTGGTGAGGGGCGGAGCGACCGTGGTCGGCTCGCCGCCGCAACGCTCACCGAGCTTGGAGAATTACCCGAAGTGCGACACTGAGGTGCAGCGGCTCGCCGCCGAGATCTGGCGAAACAAGAACGTCATCCGCGACACACCGGCGACAGCGAAGCCGGTTGAGCCAGACAACCCGCTGGCGACTGCGAAATGGATTTGGCACAACGAAGGCAAACCCGGTCTCAATGTCCCGGCGGGGAAACGTCACTTCCGCCGCGAGGTGGAGATCGCGGGCGCGATTGCATCGGCCAAGGCCACGATGACTGCTGACAACGGTTTCACGTTGTTCATCAACGGCCGCAAAGCAGGGAGCGGTTCCAATTTTCACCGTCAGGAAGTGATGGACGTGGCGGCGTTGCTGAAGCCCGGCAAGAACGTCATCACGGTGACGGCCGAAAACGGCGGAGATGACCCCAATCCAGCCGGGTTGATTGGCGCGTTGGCGATAGAGTTTCGGGGTGGCAAGAAAATGTTGGTTGTGAGCGACAAGCAGTGGAGCAGCGGTTTGACAGTCGATGGTGAGTTGCAGGCCGCGCGCGAACTCGGCGCGTGGAACATGCTGCCGTGGAAGCTGACTCCCCCGGCGCCGCCGTTCCCGGATATCTATCCGAGTTACGACACAACCGCGCATATCTTGACGCGGCTGGGCGTGCCGCCGGATTTCGAGTCGGACGGCGATCTGCGTTACATTCACCGTCGCGACACGGGCACGGAGATTTACTTCGTCGGCAATCGCACCGCCGGGCCACTGTCCGCTGAATGCCGGTTCCGTGTGACGGGACGACAGCCAGAGTTGTGGGATCCGATCACCGGCGAGAAGCGCGCGCTGCCGGAGTTTCGCGAGCAGGAAGGGCGCACGACGGTGCGGCTTCAATTCGAGCCGAGCCAGAGTTACTTCGTTGTGTTCCGGAAAAGTAGAAAAAGTAATCATCACGCTCCGCGTGATGACTCCGGCACAGACCTCACGCGGAGCGTGAGGAGTACTTTGACTGGCCCGTGGGAAGTCAGCTTTGACCCGAAATGGGGCGGCCCGGCGAAAACGGCGTTTGCGACGTTAGACGATTGGAGTAAGCGACCGGAGGAGGGGATTCGTTATTACTCCGGCACGGCAACCTACCGGACACGTTTCACGTTTCACGGATCACGCTGCTTCCTCGACCTCGGCAAAGTGGCCGTGATGGCGCAGGTGAAAGTCAACGGACGCGACTGCGGCATCGTTTGGACGGAACCGTACCGCGTGGAGATTACGTCGGCGGTAAAGCCCGGCGAGAACACGCTGGAGATCAGCGTCGTCAATCTCTGGGCGAATCGTCTCATCGGCGATGAGCAGGTGCCCGAAGTGAGCGAGCGCGGAGCGGGTGGCAACCTCAGTTCATGGCCCGCGTGGATCGCCGAAGGCAAACCGAGTTCCCCCGGTCGCCATACTTTCGCCACGTGGCGGCTTTGGAAAAAAGAGGATACGTTGCTCGAGTCCGGCCTGCTCGGCCCGGTGACGATACTATCGGACTCGCTGCCACGTTAGACGGCGAACTCGTTTGGAGCCGCCGGCCTGGATGGGCGGCGGTTCGAGGATGAGCTTGTCACCGGAGATGGTGAACTTCCTTCGTTGATCGCCGCCTTCCCAGTTGGGAATCATGCTGCCTTCGACATGGTGAATGACAATGCTCTCGCTCTCGATGACCTCGTAGGTGCCGAAATAGCCGTTGTAGCCGGTGAACGTCGCCTTTGCCTGTTCGGGCGTCGCCAGATGAACGTCATCGGACGGAAGCTTCGCCCGGCCCCGACGCATCGCTTGCGCTGCCATGTGGCCGGTTGAGTCGTACATCAAAAGCCCCACCGGGTCCGCGCCGTAATCGAGAGGCACGGTCAGCTTGCCATCGGCGTCGCGCTCTTCGATTGCGATGAGTTTCCAAGTGCCGACGAGTTTGCTGGCCGCCGTGTTCTTTTCCGCGGCCAGCATTCCAACTCCCATCAGACAGAGACAAACAATTACAAATCGAAACATAGTGTTCTCCTTCATCGTCGTCGTACTTTAACAAATTTCGCGTTGCCGAGCGACGCGTAAGTGATATAAGCCATGGACATGAAAGTAATCCAGCACGCACTCATCCTCGGCGTTACCAGCGCACTGGGCGCGGACATCAAACTCACCGGCGTCTTCGATCCTTACGAAGCTCAGGACAAGAGCGTCACGAACGCCGTCGTGATGAAGGCGCAACCGAAGTGCGGAGAGTGCCACGCGTGGGGCGTCATCAACGGAAACTCACTGGACCTGAAGGTTGCCCACGGGAAGAAGACGAACTCGTGGGTCATCGCCGGCCAACCGAAGGGCGGGCAAATGGTCTTCGAGAAGCCGAAGTTCCACATGACCTATTCCGACGGACAACTCAAGGGCGAGTACAAGGGGAAGATGAACGCTCACATCGCGTTGAAGGCTGATAAGCAGCCATGAAGTTTGTCATCGCTCTCCTCAGCGCGGTTGCCTTGACATCGTCCGCCGCGAATCTTGAGGAGGGTTTCCGCCGGCCACCGGAACAGACGAAGCCGTGGTGTTACTGGTATTGGATCAGCGATAACATCTCCAAGGAAGGTCTCACGCGCGACCTCGAAGCGATGGCCCGCGTCGGCATCGGCGAGGCGCTCATCGGCAACATCTTCCTCGACGACATTCCTGCCGGCAAAGTGAAAGTGCTCAGCGAGGACTGGTGGTCACTCGTCGAGCACACCATCCGCGAGGGCGGACGCACCGGCGTCAACATCGGCATGTTCAACTGTCCCGGTTGGAGTCAATCCGGCGGACCGTGGATCAAACCAGAGCAGGCAATGCGCTACCTCGTCTCGTCGGAAACGCGCGTCACCGGCCCGGCGAAGTTCCACCAGAAACTCGCGACGCCGAAAGAACCGTTTCAGGATGTCGCGGTGCTCGCGTTTCCTGCGCCGCAACACGACGCCGACTTGCTCGCCACCGTCGCGCTGAAAGGCAGCGCCCCCGTTGAGATCGAACTCTCACAGCCACAGACAGCCCGCAGCGTCGCGATTACTCCCGGTGAAACCGGCTGGTCGGCTACCTGTGAGTTGTTGGTTGCTGGTGAGGATGGCCAGTTCCGTTCCGTGAAGTCGTTCAAGTTCGACCGCTCGAACATGAACCTGCACGTTGGGCCAATCCCGCGCGGACCAGTTGTGGTGTCGTTTCCAGCCACGACGGCAAAGCGATTTCGTCTTGTGCTCACACATGTTGCCGGTAAAAGCGTGGAAGGTGAGGTCACGCTTTCCGCTGCCGCGCGCGTCGAGTCGTTCATCGAGAAACAACTCGGCAAGATGCACCCGACGCCATTGCCGATGTGGGACACGTATCTCTGGCCCGCCGCGACGGAGCCAGACCTGCCGGCCATCCCGCCGCGCAACGTGCTCAATCTCACCGCCAAGCTCTCCTCCGACGGCACGCTGCGCTGGGACGTTCCCGCCGGCGAATGGGTCATTCTCCGCACCGGCATGACGACCACGGGCACGCGCAACGCGCCCGCTTCGCCCGAAGGCCAGGGACTCGAAGTGGACAAGATGAACCGCGCCGCCGCGCGCGTCCACTTCGACGCGTTCATCGGACAATTGCTGAAACGGATGCCCACGCGTGATCGTAAAGCGTTCAAGCACGTCGTGGCTGACAGCTACGAAATGGGGTCGCAGAACTGGACGGATGGTTTCGGCGCCACGTTCCGCAAACGTTACGGCTACGACCCGACGCCGTGGCTGCCGGTGTTGACGGGGCGCGTCGTGGGGAGCGCGGATTTGTCGGACCGTTTTCTTTGGGATCTGCGCCGGCTCGTTGCCGACCACATCGCCACCGATTACGTCGGCGGCCTGCGCGACCTCTGCCGCCCGCACGGACTGCAACTCTGGTTGGAGAACTACGGACACTGGGGTTTCCCTGCGGAATTTCTCCAATACGGCGGCCAATCCGACTGTATCGGCGGCGAGTTCTGGGCCACAGGCAACCTCGGCAGCATCGAACTGCGCGCTGCGTCGTCGTGCGCCAATACCTACGGCAAACCGATCGTCTCCGCCGAGGCGTTCACCGGCGGCCCGGCGTTCCAGAGTGTGCCGTCGTCGTTGAAGGCGCGTGGCGACTGGGCGTTCTGCGAAGGCATCAACCACTTCGTCTTCCACGTGTATATCCACCAACCGTGGGAAGACCGTCGCCCTGGTATCAACGCGTGGTTCGGCACCGAGTTCAACCGGCACAACACG
>Ga0194125_10005925_pt1 | contig 18345 bp, 14 predicted proteins | sample TA2KigC250mmetaG_FD_148626 | JGI IMG/M metagenome (GOLD analysis project Ga0194125, IMG submission 148626) | Freshwater microbial communities from Lake Tanganyika, Tanzania - TA2015034 Kigoma Deep Cast 250m | ecosystem: Environmental > Aquatic > Freshwater > Lake | place: Tanzania: Lake...
GTTGTTAGTTACGCCAGTATGTATTTTTCTGGATGAAGTTAATGTTGACAAAGGTTCGTAGTAGCGACTTCAGTCGCTTTTGTTACCGTATCACACCCCCCCTGCCCCAATCCCCCTCCCCCTTAATCCCCCTTACCAAAGGGGGTAGGGGGTTGTGGGGGCAGGGGGTTGTTGGTAAGGGGGACGACTGAAGTCGTTACTACAGTCATAATTTATTTCACCGTGCAGTACAATAAGTCTTGACTAATAATCTTTTTTCTTTTAGGATGACCAGGCTGGAAACTTAATCGCGTCAAATCAGTCGTTCCCACAGCAATCCCCCTTAATAAAGGGGGTTGTCGGTCACTGTCACGTTGATGCTTAGACAGCCGGTGGGCAGGGATTGCCTCAACCGGTTTAATTGCTCTATCTTCATTTCACCAGAGATAGAGAGACTTTTGGCTTCTAATATAGCGGCGAAAATAGGGACCAAATTCTCTATCCTGGGCGAGTTTTCATAAGGGTCTATCGTCACCGAGATAGCATTTAGTTCTTCCACTTCCAGCAACACCTTATGTAGATGTAGGGTTCCCCCAGAATGTAAGTCAATGATTGAATAGTCAAAGGCTCGCATGATGGCCCTATCATGAGGCAAGATTTGCTCCTGGTACATGAGTGGTGAAATTTGGCTGGCTGAGTCAGCTTGAAAACGGATTACCGTGCCCGGAGCCCAAAGACCATACCCCCAGGACGTCCAGCCGCCTTCAAAGGGTGGAATGAGGGCGTATTGGGCTCTGGCTACTTTGATGAAGGCTTGTGTGGCACGCTTTAATATCTCGCCGATTTTCTCTGGCTCATCGTAAAAAGCTAATCCCATACGTACATCACCCAACAAGGCTGAGAGAATATCGATGGGACCGCGCTGTAGCGTATGAGTGACCAGGTAGGCCCCATCGTTCGCCTCGACTAAAGCTCGGGTTAAGTCCAACAACTTAATCAGCCAGGGGTTGTCGTCGTCTGGAACAATCCGCTCCATCCCCTCATAATTCTGCCCTAACGCGGGCCTGGGCCACATTGCCTCATCGATACCCGCATGAATTCCACAACCTACAATAGCCTCCATCCAGGGAATTCGAGAAAAGGCACTTTCGCTACGAAATAGGTCCCCTTGCACTAATTGCCTTTGCACATCGCGTGTTCCCACCTCCGGAGTCAACTCCTCAATGTCGAGCATATCAGGAGTGACATCTACGTTCTCGAACCGCCTGCGCTGCCGACGATGGGAATGTATACGCATCAATGGTTCACCTATATCATTATGCATCCAAAAAGCCCTGTGTCGCTCCAATAGCGATGTCAGGTCGTTTCTCGCTAAATTTTTTCGCAAGGTCATTTTGCATCTCCTTAGACCATCGGGGTTTTCAGAAACCCTGATGGTCTCATGATTCTACCAGTTGGTATAGGAACCATCGCGTCGACGTAGATGCGGAGCCTCCCAGAACTTGAAAGTCTGCTTGGCTGCCAATTCCTCATTAAATTCAACTCCAAGGCCAGGCATGTCCGGTACCACAAAACGAGCGCCCTCTAATTTGGGCTGGACAGGAAAGATTTCCTCGTCATAAAATCCACTTGCCTCCGTGGGTGAGACCCGAACCTCCAACCAGGCGAAGTTGGGCACTGCCGCGGCGAGATGAATGGTCGCCGCGGTACAAATTGGCCCCAATGGATTATGTGGCATAAGGTCAATATAATGCGCTTCGGCTAAACCTGCCACCTTCATTGCTTCAGTCAGGCCGCCCACGTTGCAAACATCAAGGCGCGCAAAATTGGTGATTCCACGCTCCAAATAAGGTAGAAACACCCACTTACTGGAGAACTCTTCCCCGATGGCGAAGGGGACATCCACCATCGTCCGAAGGGATTCGTAAGCCTCCGGCGTCTCATCCCGGATGGGTTCCTCCAAAAAGTCGAGTGTACCGGAGGGCATGCGTTGGCAAAAGGAAGCGGCTTCAGCAACACTCAAGCGGTGGTGATAGTCTATGCCAAGGACGGGTGTCGAACCGACGGCTTCCCGCAACTGCGTCAGCCAATCTGCGGTGATGCCGATAGATTCTCGCGGCTCAAATATGTTTTGCCCATCGTTATGAGCTCGATGGGCAGGTGTCGTGCGAATCACGTTCCACCCCTTGTCAATCAGCAATTTCGTGTTCTCCAGCAACTTTTCGACAGTTGGCGCGCCTGTGGTGGCGAAACACGGCACAAAATCCCGCTGCTTCCCGCCGAGTAATTGGTAGACCGGCACGCCTAACGCCTTTCCTACAATGTCGTGTAGCGCAATATCAATCGCGGAGATAGCGGCAGTCAGGGCACGACCACCCTCGAAATATTGGCTCCGATACATCTCCTGCCATAATGCGCCGATACGCATGGGGTCGCGATTAAGCAAAAATTCACGATAATGGTTAAGCGCTCCGACTACGGCGAGCTCTCGCCCTGATAACCCTGCCTCTCCCAAACCGTAAATACCTTCGTCCGTCTCGACCTTAACTACAAGCTGGTTTCGATGCCCTACCCAAACTGGAAATGGTTTGATGGCGGCGATTTTCATCCAAAATTACCTCCTAAAAAGCCTGTTTGATATTTAAACGTTTGGTGTGAATTATGTTCACTTCGTTCACCAACGACTTCGTCTTATGGTCAGATGTTATGCGTGATGCGTATTGCGTGTTGCATAATACGAAATACGAAATACGAAATACGTTTCATAAGCCAGAATATCCACTTGAAAGCTAACTCACACCAGGCGTTTAAATCATGACCCTATGTGTATACCACCATTTCGGCTACTGCGAAAGCTCCCGCCGTAATGGACTTCGTAGATATACTCATAAACACTTTCGGAAACACGGCGCAGGATATTGCATCTCGTCTGCGCCCATGAAGAAAAGGGCTGTGCTCTATTACTACTATTAGTTCGGGTTTTGTCTTCAATTAATCCTGTAAAGGTATAAGCTCTCTCTCTCCCTTTTGGGTCTTTAATGACCAAAATGCCACTGTCACCAATCATACCGTAAACGGTGCCAGTTTTATTGTAAACCTTCACACCTTGGGGAATACACGTATTCGTGTAGATTCTATCCCGATTCGGCAGAGCAAAATAGTATTTCATTTTATCGGAATATGGTAGGTTTCCTAACCACAACTGATTGTAAAACCGATTTAGGTCACGAGCCGAAGTCGTATTCCGGTAAGTCCTGCCGCCATTCGGAATATATTCCACAATGCGCGTTTGCTCAAAGTAAGGATAGTTGCGTGTCAAAATACTGGTTACATTGCTCGGCCCCCCAAGCAGCCTGATGAAATAGTTGGTTGATACATTAGAACTACGCTGAATCATCCGGCGCAGATGTAGTCGATTGGTATCAGTATGCCGAAGACGATTGCACTGCACTTGATGAAAATAGGCAAGCATAACAAAGTTTTTAATGAGCGATGCCGCCATTCTGGACTCCTCTTCGTTAATTGAAACTACTTTTTTGTTCAGGGAAATGTCATAGACGACAAAACTTGTTCGGTCAGTTGCTGAGAGTATATTACGTTGATGAAGGCTTTTGATGTATTTGTCGATTTCTGCTTCAAGACGCGAGTCTAATTTTGCAGGCTGAATGTCTTCTGTCCATGAATAGTTCACAGCATAGTTTTCCGTTGCCAGAAGCGACGATAAAGACATCAGAAAACCGATTACCCCCAAAAACATCAACAGCAAGCGATTCTCATTTATTGCTTTCATCAATGAACCTCCTCACTTAATACCAGTTTTGATTAACAAAAATATTTCTCTTATTTCTTTTGAAATGTTTCTGTATGGAACGAAACATTTCTTAAAATCGTTTCAGACAATAAGAGTAAAATTTTGTCAATTTTGGATTAACAGTGTAATAATACACTGTAAAATAAATTATGTTGGTTGTCATTCTGAGCGAAGCAAAGAATCTCGTACTGCGCAAAAGAGATCTTTCTGTTTCTTCACTACGCTCAGGACTCAGGATGACAGGTTGTCAAAACAGATTTTACAATGTATTATAGGCTAAAAGACAAAATGGTAAAAAAGTGAAGCGGTAAATGTATGAAGAAACAACACTGCATGGGTATTAAAACCCTATACGGATTCACGAAATGAACCACTAATATGAGCCCTCAACAACGAATCTTACGTTACTTACGTAATCTTTTATGGAAAATCTGCCTTTCTCCGCGTTCGTGATTAACTCTCCATTGATGCGCAAGTTCTCAATAGTGATGTTTTCGACCTGGTGCGTGGCGTCATACCCACAAAAGTACGATGCAGGAAAATGCTTGCCGGTCACTACAACGTCTTTGATATGGACATCCCGAATGCGTCCTCGTTCCTCATCCCTGGAGTAATGAGTCTTCTTGATTTCCAGCACGCTTTGTGCCTTGTGCTCATATCCTGCGTTTACAGTAAAAGTGTTGATGAGAACAAGGCACAAACATAGCAACCTGGGGCAATATTTGTCGTTTTCTTCGACAGGGTATTTCTCGTTATGAGCGCTCTGCATCCGCGGACGGGGCGAGTTATCGTCGATTTCGAAGCGGATGTTCTCGAAGCGAATATCCTGGACCATAGCCCGGTCACCGTGCTGTATGTCCATGGCGATGTGGGTGGTACGAATAATGTCGCAGTTCTTAAATACAAGGGCACTAATCTCCGGAGCGACCGTCTCGGCACCTATCTCCAACGCGCGACCCCAGTCGTTCCAAATTACACAGTCGCTCACAGTCACATCACGTACGGGCATGTCTCCGGTGGGATGCTCCCTCCTACCCTTCAGCCCTTTGATTACAATACTGTCGTCGAAAGAACGAACGAAGCACGTCTCAATGTTAACGTCCTGGCTGTTCACTATGTCGATTCCGTCAGTGTTATAGCGCCACAAACCGATTAACTTGATGTTAGAGATTGCCACATGCTGACAGGCAGCCGGTGTGACAGTCCAGGCATTCGGGTCCCGGATAATGATGCCATCTATCTCAACGTGAGTACACCCGTAAAGCGAGATAGACCCACCAACATCGCCGCGATTGAAGGTGCTGGTGTCGAGAATACCTCTGCCCAGAATCTTGATGTTGGAGGCTTCCGCGGCCACAATTGCACCGTAAACAACCGCACTGCCAGCGATGTAGACTGTTTTGCCGCTCTTGAGTTCGATTTTACCGGCATGATGCACACCCGGCCCAAAGTACAGGACATCAGGATTATCCGGGTTCGGAACAGTATCTTCCAATGGATTGGCGAACAAATGCAGGGCATGGTGAGTCCCGTTCACCTCGACAGTGACCTGGCCAGGGCGAAGCATTTGGAAGATAATCTTGTCATTCTCCACAGATGGTTGGATTCCATAAGACGTGGGACGAATAACTACGGATTTAACAGGTCGCTCCGATGTAACTTCAATCATGACTGGGCCGGCCATATCCCAGTAAGCGAACGAAGCGAGTTCCGTTTGTTCTAACGGACGCTGATATCCAGGCCAGACTTGATTGAAAGGCACCGCTGAAACGCGAGCTCGATACACAAACACCGGTTTTCCGTTGACACTGATAAAATAGTCATCCGAAGCAATTTCTTCTTCGGGAGGGGTATAAGTCCTCACCTTCATAACATCATTCATTGTGTTATTCTCCTAAAATTTATTTCTAATATTACCTACCTCCGGAATTATGCTACAGGGAAGGGTCATTGGCATCGTAGCGCCCGTTGAAGCGACGCAAAAGTTGCTCTTTGGTCTGAGGGTTGCCATCTTCGTCCAGAAATACCGCTGTCCAGGGTGGTCGGGTTGAGGGTTCTGTGAGCACACTATAGGCCCCAACATGGCGTAGGTTCCGATGTCCTTGCTTGGGAAGCCACAACCCACCGTATTTCTTATGAGTGCGAATCTTGAACGGTTGCACTTGAAATACCTTCCAACCCGATGTCTCTGCTGGAAGTTTTCCAATCAGTGTTCCTTGCGAATCCACGGCATAGCTTCCACCATTAAAGATTGCTGCTACGATGGGAAGTTCACTGTCGAAAGCCCGGGTGGGGATGATATGGGACATATCATCTGCGATGGACTGATGAATCACCAAATCGGCCCCCAGTAATTCCTCGCAACGAACCGTTTCAGGAAACCACATATCAGCGCAAATGCTGATTCCGTAATGTACGCCGTCGTATACAATAGGAGCGAGGGAATCCCCTTGCGACCAACCCCACCAGATTTGTTCCCCCAGATTCGCATGGACCTTTCGGTACTTTCCGACAAACGCGCCACATCCATCCATTATAAACCCGGTGTTGTAGAGCCGCCCTTCTGCCTCTTCCACCATCCATCCCAGAATTGCAGTATTAAGCTCTTTCCCTAAAGCAGCATAGCGTCCATACCAATAACCTTCCCCAGGAATGCATTCGCCCAGTCCATTAATTACTGTTTCCGGAGGGTAGGGCCAACCAGAAATAGCGTACTCAGGAAAGACAATCAAATCTGGCGATACGGCTGCCGCTTCGCGTGCGAGACGCGCAAACAACGCAAAATTCACATCGGAGCCAGGATTTCCATCATTGCTGTGATGCGAACCTGCTTGAATCACCGCGATTTTAACGGTTCGATCTGAATCCGGCGAAGATTTCATAATCATATCACCTCATCTTTTGTTATGCTACTTGTGGTTCTAATACTGTACAGGTGATAAGGATAATATGACATCGCAGAGATGTCAAGATAATTCCAGGAGAAATATCAGATTCTCGTTTACATAACGAATAGAATATGCTAAACTAAAATAATTCTTAGCAAGTTTCAGAAAAATCTTCAACTTTTTGGGTGTGGTGGAGTAGAGAAAGGAAGTAAGGGAAGAATGCTTCCTTTCCTTCCTTTCCATCCTTTCCTTTAGGAGGAATAAATGAAATATGAGTTTGTCATTAAAGGCGGAACGGTAATTGACCCAGGTCAGAATCTTCACGGAATTTTAGATGTTGCATTGGCCAATGGAAAGATAGCCGCGCTGGAGAGCGACATTCCGGCGACACAGGCGCAACTGGTGGTCGAAGCGTCTGGTAAATTGGTGACGCCCGGACTGATTGATTTACACACCCATATCTATTGGGGCGCTACGAGTATAGGACTGGAGCCCGACCCCATCTGCGCTCGTAGCGGCGTAACGACGATAGTTGACGCCGGCAGTGCGAATGCTTACACTTTCGCCGGCTTTAGACGATTTATCATCGAACCCGCTCAAAGTCGCATATTTGCCTTCCTTCACGTTACCCCATATCCGCGTCCTGACGTAGACCCCATTGCTTATGCTAAATCAAACATGGGCGCGACGATTAAAGTTATCGAGGAAAATAGGGATGTAATCTTAGGCATCAAGCTTTTCGTAGCAGGAAACATGGTAGGACAGTATGGCCTCGGTTTGCTGCAAGTCGCCCGAGAAATCGCGGACCGCGTCCAACTTCCGCTTATGGCTCATATCGGATTTTCTCCACCGTCCCTCGGAGAGATTTTGGCATTATTACACAGAGGAGATATTGTCACCCACAGCTTTCACGGGCATGATAATCGCATCATAGATGATGCGGGGAATATCCGACCTGAAGTGCTAAAAGCGCGTGAGCGTGGAGTTATCCTGGATATCGGACATGGCGCAGGCAGTTTCAGCTTCGAGACCGCGAAAGCGATGTTAAAACAACATCAATATCCTGATGTTATCAGCACCGACTTATATACCGCCAACATAAACGGGCCGGTTTATGATTTACCAACGACGCTCTCTAAATTTCTAAACTTAGGAATGAGTCTGGAGGAAGTAATCTCCGCGGCAACCGAACGTCCGGCACAAATTATTCATCGGGGAGAAGGATTGGGTAAACTACAAATCGGCGGGTTTGGAGATATAGCAATTTTGCACTTATTGGAAGGTGAATTTGAATTTTTCGACTGCCATCGCCAGAAACTGGTAGGAAATCAAAAGTTAGTGAATTATCAAACAATTTGTCAGGGAAAGTTGATGAGCGCATGAAAAAATGGAAACAAATTAGCTCTGCCCCATTGGGCTCGCTTTAAGACTAATTTTGATACTACTGTTCCTCCCCCTTGATGAGGGAGGCTAGGTGGGGGTGAAATCGGTTTTCTCTTCTGTATTCACCCGCCCCTGGCCCCTCCCATCAAGGGAGGGGAATTGAAAAAGATGCTTAAATTAATCCGTATGGGGACAACTCACCTCTGACGCTTAACCATCAACTCGCAGATTTTCCCGTCGAACTTTTCTATTCCAATTATTTCTTTTGTTCAAACTTTTCTTTTAGACAACCCCCTAACCCCCTTTATTAAGGGGGAAAGAAAAGTTTGCAGGAGTTAAAAATGCAGAAAAAAAGTTTAATTCAGAATGTTAATGTAGTCGACCTGAGAGTTCCAACGTCAGATACTTTGTTGGGTTCAGACCCTTTCCACAAGAAACCCAACTATTCCGTTGTCTTGGTCACTTTAGAAACTAATACTGGCCTCAACGGCATTTCCGTGGCCTTTACCATCGGCGCGGGCAACGACTGGATAGCTTACGGTATTAAAGACCTGGCTCAACTCGTCATTGGCGCAACTTTGGAAGACTTCATCAATAATCCGGGTGCTTTTCAGAAAACGTTTGTTGACCACCACCAGTTGCGCTGGTTAGCTGATGGCGTGTACCGTATGGTCGTTGGTAGTATCGTCAACGCTATGTGGGACCTGTGGGCAAAGCAAGTGGAGAAACCGATGTGGAAACTTCTTGTAGACTTAACCCCGGAAGAGATTGTCCAATCCATCAACTGGCGCTACCTCCGAGATGCGCTCACTCCTGACGAAGCCCTCGAAATACTTCGCGCCCACCAGGATAGCCGCCACGAACGCGAAGCGCAAATGCGCAAACGAGGGCCCAAAGCCTATTCCACTGCTGGCTGGTTGGGTCTGACAGATGCCCAGATTCTCGACACCATCAATCAGATGAAGGCGGTCGGTTTCGATTGTTTCAAAATGAAAGTCGGGCTGGATTTACAGCATGACCTTGAGCGCCTCGCTTTTATCCGCAAGGCAATCGGCAATGAGGCTAAACTAATGCTGGACGCAAACCAGATCTGGGGTGTGGACGAAGCCATCAACTATATGCGTGAATTGGCGCAGTTTCGTCCGGCCTGGATAGAAGAGCCAACAGCGCGGGACGATGTTTTAGGCTATGTGAAAATCGCCAAAGAATTGGCAAAATACAACATCGGAGTCGCTGCCGGCGAGCAAGTTCCTTCACCAGTAATATTCAAGCAGTTGTTGACCAGTCGTGCCATCAGTTATTGCCAGATTGACGCCACTCGTCTTGCCGGGGTGAACGATGTTTTAGCGGTCATCCTGATTGCGGCAAAGTACGGCATTCCGGTATGTCCCCATGGAGGTGGCATCGGGCTATGTTCGCAAGCTCAGCAGTTTACTTCGTAAACCGCCAATATGGTTCGCCACTATGCGCTATGGGATGGAATCTGTGTCTCTGCTCATTCTAAAGGCCAGGTAGTTGAGTATCTCAACTTTCTCCAGGACGGTGTATTCATTGAGCCAGTCAAAGTCGAATATGGTGCCTATGTCGCGCCTATGAAGCCCGGATGGGGACTTGAGATGCACGCCGATTTTATAGCAAAACACACTTATCCGACCGGTTCGGTGTGGGTAGGGCGGGAAAAATCTGGAGGTGTAACTTTTCTTGCCTAATCAAGATTCTGTTGAATAGTGGAGTCAAAAGAGGTCCGTGAGAAGGTGAATTCCAAAGAAAGTATGGGTAAAAAAAGACTTTTGATTTGACGTACAAAACCCAATATTGTATACTTTAACGTACCCGTGACCAAACTTTTCTTGCAAACTTTTCTTCCAACTTTTTCTTTAAGAAAGAAAAAGTTGACAAAAAGAAATAATGGAATTAGAAAAGTTCCATCATAAGAAATAATTGGAATGGAAAAGTTCCATCATAAGAAATAAGAGGAATAAAGTAAGATAGTCTGAAAAACATTAAGGAGATGCGGAAACTCGGTTACAAGCATACCATAGGAGAGATTTTATGGACTTTGTAGTAGAGCTTAATCCTCATAGTAGTTTCAAAACTATTCCGAAATCTGATACCATCTTTGGAGCTATCTGTTGGGGGGTAGCACTTTTATATGGAAACGAGAGATTGGAAACGAATCTGTTAAAACCGTTTGATAAAAGGCTACCCCCTTTTTTAATTTCATCGACATTTCCGTTTGTGCGATGCGCTGACCGTGTAATTCGTTATCTTCCTATTCCATTATTGCCTTCTCCAGCACATGAGATTTTGGAGTTTGAAGAACTGAAGAGAAGTAAGCTGTTAAAGGAGGCGCGTTGGATTACAGCAGGGATTTTTAGTGATTTTTTGCATGGCGAATTGTCTTATGAAAAACTTCGAGATGAACTTTGCCTATCAGATGATTCTGACCAGCGCCGATATGTTTTTCACGATTCGATAATAGTTGAGCGGACTTTGATTAATGAGCTTTCGGATAAGTTAAGGATTCATCCAACCATTGTGGTCGAAATGCTTACGTGTTTATATAAACCTGGAGATACGATGCACAATTCAATTGATAGATTGCAAGGAACTGTAGCTGAAGGCGCTTTGTATTACAATCCGCATAACTATTTCAGTCCAGATACGGGATGTTATTTTTTGCTCAAAGTAATCGACGAAGACATACTTGAAATCTTAATTCCTGCGCTTAGATTCCTTGAAGATAGAGGCATTGGTGGTGAAGTTTCTACAGGGCAAGGTGAATTTGACCTTGAGATAATCCCCGGAAAACCTTACACCGAACCTGAATCTGGAAGTGCAGTGGTCATTTTGTCTTTGTGCCATCCTCTTCCTGAACAATTGTCACAAATAATGGAATCCAATATATCCTGTTACCAGGTAGAACGAAGAAAGGGAATGATTGAAGCCGCTTTTTTTGAAGGCAAAAACCTCTGGAAAATGACGCTTCTAAACTTCAAAGAGGGCTCACTCTTTCCTCCGCCGAAAGATTATTGGGGATGTAATCCAGTTGTAAAAGAGGCAATGTTCAAAGTAAGACAATACGGATACGGATTTCCTGCTTTTATAAAAGTTTAAGAACAAAAAAATTGATTGTAGTAACGACTTTAGTCGTTAATTGCGGGCGTTACAAGGAAAAAACGACTGAAGTCGTTACTACATAAGTCTGAAATCAGGAGAAAAAGCTTATGAAATGTAAAATTGAGACATTCTCTCCTGTTCATATTGGCACAGGCGAACAGATTTATCCTTTCGATTATGTAGTAGACGGTGAATATTATATTCGTTATCTTTTAGAAAATTTGGTTGAACAGTATCCTTCCCGGGTTGACGACCTTGCAAGTAAAATTGAACATTTTGCCAATCGTAGAGGAAGCGGAGGAGAACAGTTCAGCCTGAACGGTTTTTTGACTGATGAAGAAAGTGATATAAGAGAAAACTGGGAGTATTCTGGATTTATTGAGTTGGAAACTACCCGTTTGATAATCGAACAGTTAAGCAGTGGATTTCAAGCTGATATATTCGAGGCAATTAAAACGATACAAAATGAACTATACATCCCCGGAAGCTCAATTAAAGGAAGTATCAGGAATGCAATTGCTTATAGTTATCTTAAAAAAGATAATCGTCTACTTCATCAAGTCAAAGAGAAAATTTCCCGCTGGCAGAAATCAAGAGCTATAGATGATATAGGCAAGGTTACTGAAGAACTCTTTCGTAACGGCGGTGAAGTAAAGGGTATTCAGAGTGACCTTTTAAAAGCGGTCAGCGTATCTGATACTCAAGCCTTATCTCCGGATGAAAATTTGGGCATCTGCGCTACAAAAACGGTATCAATAGGTGAACGCAACAATTATAAACGATGGTGGAGTTTCTACGAAGTAATATTGGAAGATAGAACTCTTCTTCTCGACATAAAGTTGAACGAAAATTGGCTGGAAAACCAGCGTGCTTTTGAACTGCTTGGCTGGGATAAATTTCTCGGAGGTAAAAAAATAGATTTTGATTTTATAATCAACTGTTGTAACGATTTTGCCTTTGATTTGATAAATCACGAAATAGATTTTTATGAAAAATACAATCGCGAAGAGTTGTTTAATGAAGCATTGAATTTCTACGATGAATTGAAAGACAAGATTGAAACAGTGGAGAATAACGAGTGTATTCTGAGGTTGGGAAAAGGTATCGGTTGGACAGGCATAACTGCGGTTGGACTGCATCTTATAAAAGATGAAAGATTCGATATGAATTCTTACAGAGAAAAGACAAGGCTTGGTAAAAAATATGTAAATTTGTTTCCCAAGTCTCGCTTGATTGATGCTGTAAAAAAACGGGGAGATATAGAGTTATATTGGCCTTTGGGTTGGGTTATTTTGAGTTTCGAGGGTGAATAAATGCTTGATAAATTCAGATTAGCAAATTTTAAAATTGATGTTGTCGCTGAAAACGAGCTAATTTTACCTGAATACAAAGGTTCTACAATCAGGGGCATTTTTGGGCACGCTTTTAAACGAGTAGCATGTATCAAAAGCAGTAGTGAAAACTGTAGTGACTGCTCACTTAAAGAACGATGTCCCTACAATTATGTGTTCAACACTCCTGTGCCTACGGATGCCGAAATAATGAGAAAGTACAACTACGCGCCTCATCCATATATTTTATGTCCTCCATTGGAATCCACTCAGAGTTATCCACCGGGCGCGAAGATGCACTATTTTATTACGATTGTAGGGGATGCGCTTAATTTCCTTCCATATTTTGTTTTGAGCTTTGAGGCAATGGGCAAACTGGGACTTGGAAAAAACAAAGGAAAATATCAATTGAAATCAATCTCAGCGCTCGCCAAAAAGGAAACGTGGCAAGAGATATATAACAGCGCTAACAAGCAACTAATGAAGAGTTATCCTATTTTCCAAATGAATGATTTAGCAATCGCTAAACCAGTAGAACTATTGACCCTTCGCTTTTTGACTCCCGTGCGGATAAAATATGACGGCAAAATCGTAGGCGATAAAGCTTCCGATAGTAAGCGTTTGGAATTTCATATACTTATGCGCAATTTACTCAGGCGAATCGGACTTTTATCATATTTTCACTGTGGTGAAGAGTTGAATATAGATTATAGACACATGATTAATGAGGCGCAATCAATAAAAATTACCGAAGAGAAACTCGAATGGTATGACTGGGGACGCTATTCTCACAGGCAAGAACAAGGTATAGGCATGGGAGGTTTAATCGGAGAAATTAGCTACGAGGGAAAGATTAAAGATTTCCTGCCGTTCATCCGTATAGGTGAATTTGTACACGTCGGTAAATCCACCGCTTTTGGCATGGGAAAGTACACTGTCAAATAAGTCCTGATTAGTAGCCGAAGTCGCCAGACTTCGGGAAAACCCGAATTTTGGCAAATTCGGCTACACTCCAAACAGGAGGGATAAAATGCCATTGAATGAAAGGGAAGCCATAACACTCGCGGGGCTGTTACATGATATAGGGAAATTCAAAGAGCGAGCAAGGGTTGAGTTAGAAGAAAGATACTTAAAAATGGAAAGCGAGATATGCCCGGTGCGCTTTGGTAAATATAGTCATCGCCATGTGCTCTGGACGTATCAGTTTATTGATAAATATCTACCTGATGAGTTTAAAACAATCGAAAATATTGGATGTGATGTCGCGCTTTTAGCTGCATCTCATCACAAGCCTGCTGAACCTTATGAAAGTCTAAGGCAAATAATTCAAAAAGCGGATTTAGTATCCTCGGGAGTGGATAGAAGGGATAGAGATGAGGTCGGGCAAGTCTATCATGAAAGACTGCATGCGTTATTCGGGTATGTTTCGCTGACGGGAAATAATCATAATCAAGATGATATATATCAGTTTGAGTTAAATCCGCTTAAACTCAATAAAGATGTAATCTTTCCCCAAAAATTTGAAAAAGAGTATCTAAAGGAAAATTACCGCGACCTCTGGGATAAATTCTTAGAAGAATTTAAAAAACTTCCGGGTGATGATTTTTGGGCGTTTTTCAATTCACTATATTTCCTTCTGGAGAAATATACCTGGTGTATTCCATCTGCTGTCTGGAAAACCCGACCTGATGTTTCACTTTTCGACCATTTAAAATCATCTTCAGCCATCGCCTTATCTGAATTGGAAGGTGGGAACTGTTTGATAATAGGCGGAGATATTTCTGGAGTGCAGAATTTCATTTACGATGTGGCGTCGCCTCAACAAGCTAGAGCTCAGATGGCGAAACAACTAAGGGGCAGGTCGTTTTATCTGCGTCTTTTGAACGAAAGTTTAAATCTCTATATATTGAATGTTTTAGAATTGCCAATAGTGAACAGCCTCTGGTGCAGTGGAGGACAATTCACGATAATAGCTACGGATAATGAAGAGATAAGGAATAGGTTAAAACAAGCGGAAAAAGTGATAAACGAATGGTTGTTTGAGCAATATCAAGCTTCATTATATTTGGCATTGTCCTGGATTTCAGTTACAGACAAAGAACTACAGAATTTTGATAAAGTCATTTATCAGTTAATCTCTAAATTGACGGCGAGTAAACAGAAAAAGTTCCATCAGATAAATAGCGCCTGGAGTTTTCCGTTGAAAGACGACGTTTGTATTATTTGTGGTTCAGATTATTCTCCTACCCCCCCTCTTTCCCCCCGTACACGGGGGGATGAATCTGGTATCTGTGCTCAATGTATGGAAAACATTGAGATTGGTGAGGCGCTACCTTCTCTACGGGGTGGCTATATCTGTCTACAGGAAGGAGGTAATGTTCAAAAAGCTGATGTGCACTTTGAAGAACTTGGAATCGGATGGTATCTCAATAGGATGCCTGAACCAGGAGATGGAAAATACACGAAATTGAAAGTGAACAATACTGATTTCGGAATTGGGAATTCGGAATTCGGATTTCGGAATTTGGCTAAGGGGTTCTATTTCCTATCTAACATCGTTCCATTGGATGAACAAGGAAATATAATTTCACTTGATGAAATAGTACAGAAAGCAAGCGGAGCCAGGTTTCTCGGCGTGCTTAAAATGGATGTGGATGACCTTGGAGCAGTATTCGCTGTGGGCCTGGCTGGAGGAGTGCAAGACGATAGAAGCATAGCTCGTATTTCTACTTTGAGCCGAACGATAGATTATTTCTTTCGAGGTTATCTTAACTTGATATGTCAGGAATACCCGACTTCTTATGTAACCTATTCCGACGGCGATGACCTTTTCATTGTGGGGACATGGGATGAAATGCTGGAACTATCGCAAAAAATTAACCGCGAGTTCAGTGAATATACTTGCCACAACAGCGATATGCACATATCCGCTGGACTTTTCCTGTGTAAGGGAAAATTTCCGATAGGACGAGCCGCGAATAATGCCGGGAGATTGCTTAGCATAGCTAAAAGCAATGAGGATAAGAGTAGAAGCAAAAATTCTCTGGCTATATTCGATTCCGCCATTTTTTGGGACGATTACCTCAGAATAAAGGAGTTTGCGGATAAGTGTGTTACTTTTATCGAAGAAGACAAGATTTCCAGAAGCTTTATCTACAAATTGTTGAATCTCAGCAAGCAATACTTTGGAAAGCAAACTCAAAACGTTTTTTGGTTGAGCAAATTTAGATATTTCTGCATCAGGGACATAAAAGATGAAAGCGTTCGCGCCGAAATCTTCAAGCTCTCAAGAGAGGATTATTATCCATATATCCCTTTTTTAGCTTCTTACGTATTGATGAAAACAAGAAACGCATAATGGTCAATTTTTTAAATTCATATAGCCATTTCGTAGGGTGGGCACCGCCCACCAAAGCCCGTTCACCGAGTGGTGGGCAATGCCCCATACGCGTCAAGCTAAGCATCCTCCCCTTTCCCCTCCCTTGATGGGAGGGGCAAGGGGAGGGTGAGGGGTGGGGTCTTGATGCGTATGGATTATACTTTGATTTCACCCCCACCTAACCTCCCCCGTCAAGGGGGAGGAATTGAGATGTACTCCACGAATGTGGCCTTAACTTGACGCGCATTGGGCAATGCCCACCCTACGGGGCTATACGGAATTAAAAAATGAATCAGGAGGTATTTTTATGGAAAGCAGTAGGTCAAATGTATTAGACGATTACGCAGATTTAATCAGACAAAAAAGTTTCAAAGACAAAGAAGTGCTTAATCTATGCGAGAATCTCGGTAAATCTCTAAAAGATAATTCTAATAATCAGGTGAGAAAGTTTTATGATGGTTTAAGAACAATTGCCCGAAGGGGAGATAGAGTAGACCCTTATGTTCAACTGACTTTGTATAAATCACGGGTGATGTATTCATCCGCCAGGAGAGGTGGAATAAATAGTCAACTTCGTGATTTCTTAGTAAAAAGCCTTAATGTGATTTTGGCAAAAGAACAAAAGGGAATGCCTAAAGCTCTACAAGATTTTGCCGAATACTTTGAGGCTGTCTACGGTTATTATTACTGCTATACGCCTAAAGAGAATAGATAGGGAGGTGGAAGAATGGCTTACAAATTCAAAGGTAATCTTTGCATCAATCTGAAATTAACCTGCGAAACCGGGCTTCACATAGGCAGCACACAGGAGAATTACGAAATCGGCGGAGTGGACAATCCAGTTATCAGAGACCCTGCGACTGACCTGCCTTATATTCCCGGCTCCTCGTTAAAAGGAAAAATGAGAAGCATGCTCGAATGGGAAAGAGGTCTTATAGAACTCAAACAAGATAAAGAAAGGAATTTGAAAGCAGACCCCCATACTTGTGAAAAGATTGATTGCCCTGTTTGTAGAATTTTTGGGGCGCCAGCCGAAAAATCAGCACCCAAAGGGCCTACGCGGGTTATCATCCGTGACGCCTATCCAGATGATAAAACGCAGGAAATTTTTGAAGAAATAGAACTAAAGAAGGGCTTACCCAAGACTGAACTAAAGTGGGAAGTTTCAATCGATAGGGTAACTTCAAAACCGCCTCATGGCCCAAGAATGATTGAACGAGTGCCAAAAGGCTCTGTATTTGATCTGAACATTATATTTGGCCTCTATGATATTGATGATAATATAGCAGACCTTAATTATTTGAAATACCTGTTCAGCGCTCTCGGAATGGTAGAAGATTCATTCCTCGGCGGTTCAGGCTCAAGAGGTTCGGGACGAGTGTCTTTTAAGATTGAAAAATTGCTTCTGAAAACACCAGAATTTTACACCGGAAAAGACGCGTATGAGATTCTATCTCAGGATTTACCAACCAATCCTCAAGATATTGACTACAAGAAGATAGTAGAAGAAATACGCCAAAAAATATTATAACCTAAAATTTCCGCCAAACGCTTTGGGGCGTTGGAGCATTGGAGCATTGGGGCATTGGAGCGTTGGGGCAAATGCCCCTGTTCTACCCAGTTCTCCATCTCCCCATCATTTCCGAGGAGGAGATTACATTGGCTGTGAAGTACCACTGGGAACTTGAAGTCTATCAACTTGCCCGTGAGGGTCGGCAAAGAATTTTTAAGTTGTCCAAAGAGTTTCCCAAAGAGGAGATGTACTCTCTCACCGATTAAGTCAGACGCTCTTCGCGATCTGTATGTAGTCACATTGCAGAGGCATGGGGACGGAGACCATATCGCGCTGACTTCGTGAACAAGCTTAATATGTCAGAAAGTGAAGCAAGAGAGACTCAATGCTGGATTGAAACCGCGGTTGAATGTGAATACTTGACCATTCTAGTTGGTCAAGATGTCTATAAGTTCTATGACCGCATCATAGGAAAACTTGTTGAAATGCAAATAAAACCCGAACCTTGGTTAATAAGGCGTTAAAACAAAGCTCCAGTGCTCCAACGCCCCAGTGCTCCAGCGCTCCCCACGGTGCTGGTTTTGGATAAAACTAAACCAACACCGCTGCTTTATTTTTCGGGCAAATTCAAAAACACTACTGGAGTTCGACAATGATTTTAAAAGTTTTTGAGAAAAAAGATGTTGTTATAACTGGATTTTCATGATAAAATACGATGGGTTTATACCCTAACTAATAAGGGATTAAAACCATCCCCTTCCTATTATAGTATTTTTGCAATTCCCGGTTTATACCCTAACTAATAAGGGATTAAAACTAGTACACGTCGGCAGAAGTTCTTAACCCCCTTTTATGCCTTGAGTGGATATCCTGTGTAAGTCCATTTAAAAGGTTTCGCCATGGTTGTATTGAAATACTCAATGAAGTGAAGAAGACGCTGT
>Ga0194125_10005934_pt1 | contig 18328 bp, 13 predicted proteins | sample TA2KigC250mmetaG_FD_148626 | JGI IMG/M metagenome (GOLD analysis project Ga0194125, IMG submission 148626) | Freshwater microbial communities from Lake Tanganyika, Tanzania - TA2015034 Kigoma Deep Cast 250m | ecosystem: Environmental > Aquatic > Freshwater > Lake | place: Tanzania: Lake...
TCATCCCTGTGCTGTGTATGGAGTATTTTCGAGGGAAGACAGCCCAGTAGGTGGCAGCCACAAGTACAGCTACTGCCAGCAAAGTAATTGCCCCTTCTATATCCTTGCCAACCATGTAACCGGCTCCGACCACGGCAAATAAAGCTGGCAGCGCCATCAATGATTTCATCCACACATCATAGTACGGCTTATCTTCGTAAACTGCAGAATTCATTTCACGCCTTCCTTTCCGAGTGGGCTTCAAGTGCAGCCGTTGTGCAATCAAGAGCCTTTAGCTATACATATTAGCTGAGAATACCTCATAATGCTACATGACGTGGGGAGCGTGCGAGGGACAATCCTGCTCACGACTGGCGGGAAATTCTAAATTCTAAGCACCAAATCCTAAACAATAGCAAAGTTCAAATGCTCCAAGTTCCAAACTGCGCAGCCATGCAACGCTTACTACCACTTCAAAGGCTCAATTGGTGTAAAATGGCGAGATGACGCTTATGCCAAGGAGGACATGAGATGCCTACGGCACAGGTTGGGGACATCAACATCTACTATGAGAGCCAGGGCAATGGAGAGCCATTGCTGCTAATCATGGGCTATGGTCAATACTCGGCACTGTGGGCACCGCTGGTGCGTGACCTGTCCCTGTCATTCCGTGTTATTTCCTTCGATAACCGCGGCACCGGCCGTAGCGACAAGCCAGACGTACCCTATACCATGAAGATGATGGCTGACGATGCCAAGGGGCTGTTGGACGCTATCGGCATTGACTCGGCACATGTATTTGGCATGTCCATGGGAGGCATGATAGCGCAGGAGTTTGCGCTCAGCTATCCCAACAAGCTAAGAAGCCTCATCCTGGGCTGTACCCACTGCGGAGGGACAAATACGATACTGCCCTCCCAGGAGGCGCTGGCATTTCTCCTTGGCCCGGAAATGGCCAAGCTGCCAGTAGAGGAGCGAGCCAGGCAAACCGTGCACTGGCTATGGACCAGGGAATATATCGACAACAATCCCAGGGCTGTGGAATTGTTCGTTGCCGTCACCGCGGAGTATCCCACGCCGCTGCATGGCTATAGATGCCAGGCAAAAGCCATCATGGGACATGACACCTACGACCGGCTGCCCCGGATTAAGGCTACCACCCTGGTGATAACGGGCGATGCCGACAGGCTAATTCCAGCCGAGAACTCCAGGATTCTGGCCTCCCGGATACCGAATGCCGAGCTGGTTATCCTGGAGAACTCGGGACATGGATTCGTCACCGATGCCCGGGAAAAAGCCACCGGGGAGATACTCGATTTTCTAAGCCGTCACTCAACAGAGAATAGAGAACCTGGCCGCTGAGCCTATAATTTCGTGGTCGCTCGCAGACCTATCCCCTTCTTCTCAGCCGTGGAATGAACATGGGCACGTGCTCCTTGTAGTCCCGGTATTCCTGGCCGAACCGTATCTCTAATTCTTTTTCTTCCACTGCCTTGATGAACAGGGCATAGAGCAGGAGAGGCAGAGGTGCGAAGACGAATATAAGAGATAGCGAGCCGGTATACAATCCCAGCCCTTCCAATATGAGCCACCCACCTAATGCCATAGGGTTTCTGACATATCCGTAGAGACCAGTGGTGACCAGCTTCGGCGGCGGGCTGGTGGGCACAGGAGTGCCCCTGGTCAGGAAAAACCGTGTGACAGTCCAGCCGGCGATGGTGATGCCGGCGAGGAAGACGAGTGTTGCCAACCCGTATCTCCACCAGGCTTCAGGCAGGTGTGGCAAGCCGAGCCAATTATCCACCGGGGATGCTGAGAGGACGAAGAGCGTGATGATACCGAAGAAGATTATGGCAGCGATGGGTGTGACGATAGCCCTGCGTCTTCTATTACCGGTGACCACCCTGTTTATGCCCTGTGCCCATTTGTCCCAGATGCTCATTAGTTTTTCCTTTCCAGCAATATCGTCTCAACCTCAATGGCTAGCCGCCTGCTCACGTTAGGTATAGCTAGCAAATTCTTCAATCCTGTCACTAGCATATAGCCCTTCACTGCTCCTGTCCAGTTGCCCGCAGCCTGGATGCACAATTTTGAGGCATAGTCTATAATCATACTAACCGCCAACCATTGGCAAGCAACAAATAGAGTTCTCAGGCTTTCCCCCAAAAAGTACAAGCAGAGCCGGGTAAAGGGGGTGGCACTAGATAAGAAACAGATGGTTACCGTAACAGGCAAATTCAAAAAGTAGGACTAGGAGGAGAAATGAAGAGAAACCGACCATTGAGCTTAGCTTTCACGTTCCTGGCAGTGCTCTTGCTGGTGTCGTGCACAGGGCCGGCTCAACCCAGAGAGCCATACAAAATCAGCGAGACCGCCATACGCAATCACCACCAAGCACTTTATGATATAGCGACAAAGGCGGAAGGGTTAGACGCTGGAGTACGGCTTAACGAAGCCGGCGACAAGGCAGCCCAGTACCTGCTGCAGGGTTTCAAGGACGCGGGTCTGCAGAATGCGCGGTTTGAGGAATTCTATCCCCTGCGCTGGTGGCCTGAGAAATATGAGCTTATTGCTCTTACTGGCTCCGACGCTGCTGGCAAGAAGCTAACAGCTTTCCCCCTGTGGTACTGCGAAGGTGTTAAGGACAGGGAACTTGAGCTGGTATCTGTAGGCTACGGAACGCCGGGAGAGTGGCTGGACGTGGATGTCGAGGGCAAAGCTGTGCTGATGGATATGAAGCGCATCCTGCACTTCATTCCGTCTTACAATTACACCATGGGCAAAAACTTGGCTTTAAGCAACGGAGCAGCAGCACTGATAATAGCTGATACCCTCATAGACTCGCCCAGCGGAAACCCCATCGGTGATGGAGGGAAAATAAAGGACCAGAAGGGAATAGACCCAAAGCTGTATCCTCTCCCTACTCTCAGCATTGGCAAGAGCGATGGAGACTTCCTGAGGAACGCCGTCAAGGCTGGCCCCACGAAAGTCAGGATTAACCTGGAGTACACCATGACTGAGGGCCGTACGGTAAACGTAGTTGGCGAGCTTCCGGGAAATGGGAAAATAGACGAGTATATTATAGTTGGCGGGCACTACGATACCTGGTTCCAAGGTGCCGTTGACAATCATGGCTCGCAGGCGAGCATGTTGGAGATGGCAAAGTATTTTGCCAAGATGCCTCAAGCCGAGAGGAATCGCCACCTCATCTTCGTATCGCTGTTCGGCCACGAATTTGGCAATGCTGCTATGGGCCACGCCGCCTTCGTGGAGAAACATGCTGACATCAAGGAAAAGGTAACCTGCTTCCTCAATATCGATGGCTCTGGCTCCTGGGGTTATGAAGAGAAGGACAACACCGGTGAGATATATCCTACAAATAAAGATGATAAATCCGGCATCTTTGCCACCAGTTGGCCGCTGGTCGGAATCGCCGAAGAGTCAACTTATGGGCTTGCCAAAGGCCCATGGGGACAGTATCCCATAAACTCGATGGTGGCCGATTTAGGCGGTCCTCTTTTTGAGGCAGGATGGCCCTGCCTGCTGATAATCTCCAAGCACATCTACTATCATACAATGCTGGATACCATGGAGAAAATAACACCGGACCAGGTCTACCGGCGAACGCTGATGAACATAAGCATCATAAACAGGCTGCTTAACTCGCCCCCGGGATACCTGATTGCAGTTGACGGCAATCCCAACCGACAAAGAGAGGTGAAAGAGATCGCCGATGTGTCCATACAGGTGATACCTGATACTATCAGGGAAGGCAGCATGGTAATGGCCTGGCCCGGCTACTGGGATATAGACATGGTCATAAGGCCCGATGGTGTCACCTATGACTTTGGAGACGGCACGCCCTCGGTGACCAGGCTGGCAACCAATCATGTATATCTCAAAGAGGGCGCTTATACCATCACCATGACTGTGAAGGATGCGCGAGGGCGCACTGGAGTCGCCAAGCGAACTATAACGGTAACGAAGTAGCGTGCGAAGCTCCAAAACAACGTGATTTTCGCAGGGGCGGGTTTCAAACCCGCTGAATATCGTTGCCTTGCCAGCCCTCCTCGCCGGGTGGGTAGGAGGTAATTCCCTCTTGGGCCAGCACCTGCCGGGCTGATTCCAGCGCCTTGTCAACAGATGCCTTCAGCTTCGGGCCGGGCTTGATGTCCAGCCATGCCCGCTTTGATTCGCCCAGGTTGTGGTAAGGAATGAGGGTTAGCTGAAGCAGGCTATTTTCTTTCATAAAACCAGCCCATCCCTCAAGGTTTTCCCTGGTATCGGTCAGTCCTGGGATAATGGGCAGGCGCGGCCAGAGCACAGGGCCACGGCCCTGTGCTGCCAGCGTCGCCAGGATGCGAAAATTCCGCTTAATGACAGCATTTCCCATACCGCAAAGACGCCGGTGTTGCGCATCGTCGAAGACCTTCATATCGAAAAGGACCAGGTCGATGTTTGACAGGATGTCCCATACCGGCCCCTCTAGCCCCTGGTACCGACTCTGTGAATCATCGGTAGACGGTTTCCCTGGCTGCAAGTCCTCACCTGTGTCGAACTGTCCGCATGTTTCCATTGCCAGGTGTATGCCTTCGCTTTTCAAGCTGCGAGCAAGCTCGGCAGCAAAGCCAGCGTGCATGGTCGGCTCTCCACCGGTGAAGGTAACGCCACCCCCCGATGACCTGAAAAAGGGATACTCGGGGCGAAGCTCCTCCAGTACGGACTCTACAGTTTGAGGAGTTCCAAAGCATACCAGAGCGCCAGTTGGACAGCGGCTGGCACAGGTAAAGCAGAGGCGACATCGTTTACGGTCCCTCTTGCCAACAGCCAGCATAGCCTTTTCGGTGCAAACGTTGACGCAGGTCTGGCAGTTGATGCAGAGATGCGCCTTGAAGCCCAATTCCCGCTCGGTGCTCCATGATTCCGGGTTTTGGCACCAGACACAGCGTAGCGGGCAGCCCTTGAAAAAGACCAGGCTGCGCACCCCGGGCCCGTCATGCAGGCAGAAATGCTGGATGGAGAAGACCAGCGGCTGTGCCATCGCGCCGCTATCCGGTTGTGTGCGCAGTCCTCTCAATAATCTCATCCTGGACAGCCGACTGGAGGTCATTGAAATAGGCGCAGTAACCTGCCACGCGAACGACTATCCCGGGATAAGCCGCAGGATTGGCTTTAGCTGCCCGAAGTACTTCGCCATCCAGGACGTTCACCTGGAGTTGCATGCCGCCCTGGTCGAAGTATGTATCGAGGAGGCTCCGCATGGCGCGCTGGCCACCTATCCCCTGAACCACCTTCTTGTCGAACTTGAGATTGAGTGCACAGCAGTTAGCCCACTTGCTGCTATCGAGTGCAGCCGCCGAGCGCAGCACGCCTGTAGGGCCGCGGCGTTCGACGCCATCAACCGGTGATAGACCGTTCGACAATCGCCAGCCGGCCGGCCTCCCGTTGGGCATAGCGCCGGTGATGCGGCCGAAGCCCAGGTGGCAGGTCATGGAGTAAATCCCGGACACGTAGCGGCCCCCTCGGCTATTGACATGGGATTTAACCGCATCAGAAAAGACATCCGCCGCCAGTTGAACCAGGCGGTCGGCCTCCGCATTGCCGTTTCCATAGCGGGGTAAGCGATTGGCCAGCTCAGCACGCAAGGGCTCATGCCCGCGAAAGTTGGACTTGAGGATGCGGACGAACTCGTCAAGCGTGAAGCGATGGTCGTCGAAAACAACTTTTTTGAGAGCGTAAAGCGAATCGCCCACGTCGGCAAGGCCAACGGCCTGAATTGAAGTAAGGTCATATAGTGCTCCACCCCAGGTAACGTCACGGCCAGACTCAAGGCAACCCTCGGTAATCATGGAGTTCACCGGCGTAGGACGCCAGATGCGGTAGACCTCCTCCAGCCAGCCGATTACCTTGGCCATCTCGTCCACCGCATCACAGACCTGAACTCGAAAAGCCTCTACCACATCTTCGAATGTGCGCATCTCGCTGACAGGTGGCGTGGCGGCCCCGGTTCTGCGCCCGGTGAGATTCCATCCCATAAATCGCCGCCCACGGTTAAGAGCTAATTCCAGACACAGAGCCAGGTTGAAGAGAGCGGCATCCGAGGAGTTGTAGGTCCGCCCCTGGCTTCCCATCTCTACACAGCCGATTACTGCATAGTCCCGGGCATGCGCTGTGGCTATCCCCGCTTGTTCCAGGGCTTGGACCACAGCCGAATCGCCGAAGAAAGATGGCTTGCCACAACCAAGCTGAACTACCTGTACCGCCTTTTCTAGGAACCAGGCAGGGCTTCCCTTATGTACTCTAACATGCAGCGATGGCTCACGTGTGCGGATTTGCGCATAGGCATCAAGGAACAGGCCGGATAGCTCATTGGTCACATCGTTTCCCTCAGCGTCCGTCCCCCCCAGGGTAATGCCCTGTGCCACACCGTTGCCGCTGAAGAACTGGTCTATGCGCTCGGAATAGAGAGGCATTGTCTCGCAGGCCTTAAGCTCAAAGCTAGCAAGTAGCTCGGCTGCCTTCTCAGGAGTAAGACGCCCGCTCTCAATATCACGGAGGTAAAGGTGGTAGAGGGCCTGGTCAATGCGTCCAAAGGACAGGCCTTGCTCAAAGTCTTCAAGATTCAAAGCTATATGGACAAGCCAACATGCCTGAAGCCCTTCCTGCAATGTCCGTGCCGGTTCGTAAGGCACATGTCGGCAGGTAGCAGCCAGACCCTGGAGTTCTGCCCGGCGTTCTGCCGTTGTCGTTTCCTCTGCGGCCAGCCGTTCGGCCTCATCGGCCAGATTAGCGGCCATCTGCCGAATGCCAGCGATGGTAATCCGGATAGACCGGTAAAAGGCAAGCTGGTCAGGGGTGAGATGAGTGCCGTCGCTCAAAGCGCCAGTCTTTATACGTTGCTCTGCCATCTCGTCGGCGCGTCGGAGGCCAAGGCGAACCACGTTCCAGTAGCCCCCTACCTGGTGGGCGATGCCTGCCTCTTCGGTTATGAAGTAGCGCTTAGCCCGAAAGAAATCCAGGAAGTGCGAAATCCGACCAAAGCGTAGTAGGGTCTTCCCGCCAATACTGCTCCTGATATAGCGTAACCCCACGCCAAGCAGCCGCCACTTCTCGCCAGTGGTAAGCTTTAGCGGTATCCTTCGCCGCTCCAGGCGGAAGATGTCCTCCAGTATGTTTATCGAGCCGCCCTCTGGATAGTAGTTGCCAGCGATGCGCTTTGAGGTCATGTTTCCAATTATGAGTTCACCTGCGTAGATGCGCGGCTTGCGGTGAGCAAAAATATAAGATAGGGCCAGGGCACGCTTGACCAGGGGGTGTTCGGCCTTAGCCTTGCGTCCCTCCGCAGAGCGCCAAAACTCCGCCAGCAGAGCCGGTCGTTCCAGGCAGATGGAATAAGGCGTGGCGAAAAGGTCAGCCTTGATTTCTGCTATGCGTTCCGATGGCTCGAAAAAGGGGCCAGGTTGTTTCGGCTCTTTCGTCAGGCGAGATGTCGGCTGTTGTGCAATTTTCATCTTTCCCCTCCTATGTGCCCTGGTGCCGAAGAAGACTATGGAAGTGATTCGGAAGGATTAGACGCCTCCCTGAATAGGATTATATGGGGCTACAGGTGCCGTGTCAAATCACCAGATTTCTATTTGGGACAAGGTTAGCTGACCTGTGATACAAATTGGAATAAAAGTCACATACAATGATTCTGATTTGACCTACAATAGAGAAAGATTAAAAGTGGAGGTAAGACCATGAACAAGAACATTAAAACTGCACTTATTATCGGTGGCATCGCCATTGCTATTCTGATAGTGGTTCCCTGGCTTTGGGGAGGCCTGTCAGGATGGCGAAGCGGAAGCTGGGGAATGATGGGGCCAGGGATGATGGGTGGTTTTGGCTGGGGGTGGTTTATGCCAATAGCAATGATTCTCTTCTGGGGGCTAGTCATCTGGGGCATTGTGGTGCTGGTACGCGGCGTAGCTACGCCTGGCAACAGCGGGTCGTCCAGGGAACTGGGCTCGGCTCTGGAAGTCCTCAAGAGGCGCTATGCCCGGGGCGAAATCAGCAAAGAAGAGTTTGAGGAAAAGAGAAAAGACCTCGCCTAATCATGAGGGCAGATGCCTGTTCCTGCGTGGGCAGATAAGAATACATTGGGCTGAAGTGGCGGGGCGGTGAGCACGCCGTCTACACTGTTATCCCCGCTAGCGCCTTGGCTGCCCTGATGGCTGCTTCTCGATGTGGCTGAGTCTTGGAAAACTCGTACAGCATCATCTTGCAGGCCTGGCCCGAGCCGCCGCCGTGGGTGGCAGAATGCAGTATTGCCCCCAAACCCCAGGAGATATTTTCGATGAGCCGTACCATGCGCACTCTGTGCTCCGCCGGCACCTCGTCCACGCCCTTGAGAAACCTCTCCAGGTAGGGCGCAATCTCAGGGTTCTTCATCTCCTTTTCGCCGGGACAGCAGGCCAGGATACCGCCGGTTATGTCCTCGGCCAACCGAATCAGGTCAAAGACCGCTTTGGAGGCATAGTACTTGGCGTTGTTTGCCAGCACCGGGTCGGAGATATACCCGGCATGAGGCAATTCGAATCCTCTCACTGCCGCCGCAATGCCACAGGAGTACATGGTCTCGGTGATGGCTATCATGTCGGCTATCTTATCTTTGACGTGCGCCACCTTATCCAGGCCGTTGTACTCGGCCATGAGCTGTACGGCTGCGGTGAGCACATCAGCCCAGCCGGATTTGCAGCCGCCGGTGGTGGGCCGATGAGAGGCGCCAAATAGCCCCACCACCTCGTCCACATACTTCACCTCGCCGCAGAGGAACACACGCTCCCAGGGGACAAGGACGTCATCGAAAATGGCCACGCACTCGTGGACGCCGTATTTGATGTTCCCCAGGTCTATCTCCACGCCTTCTCGCCTGCGGTCGTCCTGTGACTGCCTGACTGAAATATGGATGATTCCCCTGGCGTTCCCCGGCACAGCGCAGGCCACGGCATAGGCCTCATCGCCTTTGCGATGTGTGGTGCTGGGCAGCACCAGCTTCTCGTGGGAGAACACCGCCCCGGTCTGGTGTAGCTTGGCACCCCTGAGCACGATGCCGTCCTTCCTCTTCTCCACTACCCGCAAGTACATGTCCGGGTCGGGCTGCTGGTGGGCAGGTATCCTGCGGTTTCCCTTGGGGTCGGTTATGGCCGGGCAGGCCAGGAAGTCGTTTTTCTGCAGGTACTTAATCCACTCGGTGAAGTTGTGGTGGTATTTAGTCCCCTTTTCGCTGTCTATCTTGTGGGTGATGAACAGGATAGGTGCAAAGGAGTTCTGGATGCACCTGAAGGAGCACATACCCAGCCGGCGGTTGCAGTAGCGGGTGATGCTCACCTTTGCCACCAGGTCGTCCACGCTTTGGGGCACGTGCTGGAACAGAGGAATCGGCTCGCCGCTGAAATGGGACTTGGTGATAATCTTGTCCTGGATTTCCGGGTCGTGGGCAAAGTCGAAAGTAGCCGCCACGGCATTGGCCGCCGCCCGCACTGCAGGATGTTCCAGGGCATTGTCCAGCTTGCCTCCATCGATGTAGATGGAGAACTTCATCTTCTCGATGCTATCCAGGTATTCCTTTCCGGTTCTCATGTTGCTCCTCCGAGAGTGATTCAGGTATTATAACACCAGCGCAGATTTCTTGAATTTCCAGTCCCAGCCCGAGGCTGTACCAAAGAATCGCGAGCCCCGATTGCGTCGGGACTCGCAATCATAGCCCTGTCACTGCGAGCGAAGCGCGGCAGTCTTCTGGTATCCTTTCTTGCTGTTAATCATGCGCCTTTCGTGGTTACCACCTATCTTCAGGTGGCACTGAATTTCTGTGCACTAGACAAAGCTGCCCCCCGTCCTTCATGGGAATGACCCGTGGGCGGGTAGCTAGCACCGTAATGACACAACTCCAGTCTTGCCAACCCCGTGTCAGCAGGCGTAAACTAATACAAGTTACGCCTCTCACCCGGGGGCAAACGCAAACACGCAGAGGAGGATAGACGGCATGAGTAAGAAATCGAGAAGACCCCTTAGTGACACACTCCTAATCCGAACTGCTTTGACCAGGAAAACCATCTCAAACATCGCTCTGGCGGGAGCCATTGCATTTACCGGTATCTCCTATGGCTGTGCCAAAGACGAAACTCCTCCGGTTATTCAAGAATGGAAGGCACCTGAATGGGTAATGGAAGATGAGGATATCAACTTGAGTGTGGACGTTTACGACGATAAAAAAGTTAAGGCAGTTTACCTACAATTTGGAGATGGAACCACTGTACCTCTGACAAGGACACAGGTAGAAAAAGCTGAAGGTGAAAAATCGAATTGGGAAACTAGCTTCAGACTCCCGCCAAAAGACGACTATTCTTATAGCATAGTTGTTAAGGACAAGAGCAATGAAACAAAGATTGATGGGAAGGTCAGCGTTTATCCCCAAGATGCTGATGGGGATGGAATTAGTTACAGTGATGAGTTGAAGCATGGAACTAATCCCAACAAGAAGAATCCTGTTGTGAAATATGCTTTAGATAAAGGACTTGGTATTTATTTACCTGTTTTGGCTAGACTGGATGAAGATGGAGTGATGGACAAAAGCGAGCAGGGCTTTGTAGACCTTATGGTACTTCATCCTGATGCAGAAAGAAATGCTCCCGGAATTTATGCTGAGATTTTGAAATTGCCGGACCTTTCGCTGGACAAATATTCAAAGATTGATGAAAAAGACCTCGACGCCGTTGATAAGATATTGAAATTGGCAAATGACCCTAAAAATAAGGATGCATTCGAAGAAATACTAAACGAAGGCATTAGGGACAAGAGGAGCTATTGCGCTCCTTTGGAAGCTTTATTGTGGGAGGCATATGATGAACATTCCGATGTATTGGATAAGTTACTTAACGAATTCTCAATGAAGGAATTGATAAAAGATAGCTGGAAATATAGCAAGACATCAGACAATTATAAGTCTGACAGATGGAAGGAATATGAGGATGTTACAGCTAGATGCATTTCAGCTCCTTTGGCCAAGAGATACGTAGAGGATAATTTCCAATATACGTATAGCTGGGGCAAACTGATTGATCGTGAAGAAGCATTCAAAAGGAAGACAGCATTTTGTTACGGTTTTTCAGCATTCATAACATATTGTCTTCTGAAGAACGGATATCACTATGATGAATTTGAAAAACATGAAACAAATGCCGTCTGTTCACTACTTCCCTTCGCCCTTAATAGACAATTGGAACAATCAGCAAGAGTCAGCCATGCAATAACATTGGTAAAAAGCGACGGACAGATATATCCCGTTGACGCGACACCTTTCCAAAAAATTTTCTTCCCCACCGAGACGACGTTTAGAACTATTGAAGATGTTTGTGCATTTATGTACATGTTTCCTAGTTGGTCTTTCTACATAATTTCGTATGGTACTTCCAAAGATGCAACAAAAATGATTGGCTCAGAGCAGTTTAATAAATGGATGAAGGACGAAAGCTTTAGGAAGGACTTCACTAACTTTGTTATCAGGACTCAGTCTACAGTTTCAGGTCTTCCCCGAGAAGAATCAGAAAGACTAATGGAAATCTATTACAAATGTAACCCATGACCTGCCTCTATATCTGCTAGTTGGAGAGGGGGTCGATTTTCGTGGTTACCACCTGCCTTTAGGTCGCATTGGATTTGTGTGCACTAGACAAAGCTGCCACCCGCGGGTAACTAGCACCGAAAGTTTCAAGATGCAAGTTTCAGGTTTCAGGTGGGGGACTGCCACAGGCTTCGCCTTCGCTGGATGACATGTTGCACAACCCTTGAGGGTCGCTTGGAGAACGGGGTAAACACTTCTTGCGGGGCTTCAGCCTCGCTCCGAGCGACCTTGAAAGGTCGCGCTACATGTTTCCCTTGCTGTCACTGCGAGATCTTCCGCCGAAGGGCGTGGCAGTCTCCCTTGTTGAGGACAGGCTATGGGATTGCTTCGTCATCCCGACTACATCGGGATTCCTCGCAATGACAGGAGGGGGAGATTGCTTCGCTTCGCTCGCAATGACTACGGACTGGAGACTACGGACTGGAGACTGCCGACTGCTGACTGCCGATTATTGACTAGCGACTGCTGACTAGCGACTATCGACTTACGTCCCTTCCAGGCGGTGGGAGACGCGGGATTCGGTGATGCCCAGGCGGGCGGCGATGGCCTTGTTGTCCAGCCCCTCATCCTTTAACTTGAAGATGTCCCTGGTCTGCTTGCCCTTTTCCCGCTTGCGGGCGGCAAGCTCCTCTATTGTGGCAAGGTTCTCCAAGGGCATGGTCTCTATCAGCCCTTCTTTTTCCATATCGGCGATAATCGCCTCGCCCTGGGCAGTCCTGGCGACCACGGTTGACCATCCCTCCGGGGAACCGTCGCTGCCTACGGCGATGTCTGCCAGCTCGCTGCTGTAGTCCTGGCAGGTCAGGCAATGCCTGGGGACGCAGCTCTTGACCTCGGTTATGGGAAAGGATAGCTTCTTGCCGCCGGTGTAGATGTTGAAATCGTCGGTGACGTTGAACTTGTCCACCTGGCTGCTGTCCAGACCTTTCTCCTTAAGCTTCTCCGATATGGCATGGACATAGTAGTTCTCGCGGCAGAAGACGCCTATGGTTAGTTTCACCGGCGAAGCGATGGGCAGGCTGCGGTGCTTGAGGTACCTGATGGCCTGGATGTGGCAGGGGGAGCCGACAACGCAGATATTGCTCAGTCCATGGTCAACGATGGCAGCGCGTAGCTCCTTGAGCACTGGGACTACGCCGTACTTGGTGCCCGAGGCTAGCAGAACATCGTCTCTTGTTTTGGCGGTGGCGGCTACTGGCATCCAGCCGTCCCTGCCTACTACCAGCGCTCCGTCTATGAGTCCTTTGTTCAGCGCATAGAGAAGCATGGCAGTGACAATGCCGCCGTCCTGGCAGACCTTGGCTATGTTCTGGTCCTTAACTTTGGCGGCCAGGATACGCCGATGTATCCCGATTCCCCCTTTTTCTAACCTGCCAAGTATCTCGCCCTCTATTTCCTCGGCTATGCCTGGCCTGAGCACGTAGCAGGCGTCATAACATATATTGCAGCTCACGCAATCCAGTGTCTTCTTGGGTCTCTTGGGCTTGCCTTCGAGGAACTTAATATGCGAGTTGGGGCATGCTAGAATGCACGCCCCACAAACCGTACACGAACCCGTATTGATTACTTTGGCTTCCAGCTCGTCGTAATTAGGCATCTCTCCATTTTCTTTCTACTGTGATATTTGGTAACTCAAACTGTCATTGCATGTTCGTTTGTCACTGCGAGCCGCAGGCGTGGCAGTCTCATAGTTGAGAGTGGGCGATGAGATTGCTTCGTCATCCCGACTACATCGGGATTCCTCGCAATGACAGTAGTAATGCTAAACGCTTTTACGCTAACTCGCCTCTGGCTTTCATCTTGGCTACCTCCTCCTCCCGTAATTTCCTCTTGAACAGTTTCAGGGTGACGGTGAGAGGCAGCTCTTCTCTAAATTCCACGAACCTGGGCACTGCATAGGGCGGTAGCTTTGCCTTGCAGTGGTTTATTATATCTTCTTCGGTAACCTTACCCTGGTACTCTTTCTTGAGTCTGATAAAGGCTTTTATCCTCTCGCTGCCGGGGCGTTCCGGGTCGGGGATACCGATGGCTACTCCATCTCCCACGGCGGGATGTTCGTATAGTATGTCATCTACCAGCCTGGTATATACCTTGAGTCCGGATATGTTAGCCATATCCTTAACGCGGTCGGTGATATAGAAATATCCGTCATCATCCATTTTCACCACGTCTCCCGTTGGCAGCCAGCCGTCCACCAGTCCCTTTCCTACTTCAGGCCAGTACCCGATCATTACCTGTGGGCCCTTGACGTATAGCTCCCCTTCCTTGCCGGGCTCAGCGTCTTTGCCCGTCTCCAGGTCAATGATTCTGACATCGGTATCGGGGATAGGTATGCCTATGGAGCCGAACTTCTCCGCTTGCATGAAGCCGGTAATCTTGGAGAAGGAGGAGAGATTCATGTGCGTGCCGCCGCCGGTTTCGGTTAAACCATAGGCTTCGGTTATGGGCACACCGGTCTCCTGCCTGAATTTCTGAGCGATTTCCGGAGCTAGTGCGGCAGTGGTGGACATGAACATGGTGCTTATTCGCCCAAGCCCCTTTGCCACCAGCCTGGAATACTGTGTGGGCACACATCCGCAGAAAAACGGGCGGTATTTCGTCAGCATTTGAACCAGTGTATCCATATCTCTGGGGTCTGGTATCAGGTATGCCTTCAATCCCCAGTAGGTTCCAAAGTGCAACATTAAATGACCGTACTGGTGGAACAGGGGAATGGGCAACATGCCAGAAGTCTTCCCTCTAATGCCAACCTTCAACGGCTCGTAGGACCAGGCGGTCTGGATTACCGCTGCCACACGGTTATAATGGGTTAACATAACACCCTTGGGCAGTCCCGTGGCACCGCCGGTAAAGGGCAGAACGGCAAGGTCCTTCTTTGGATCAATATCGACTTCAGGAGCTTTCGGCTCATGACCGGCTATCAGATCCCTCAACTGGTATGTGCCCGGTATCTTCTTCAGAGCCGGCTCTTCCGCTGAATAATCGGCAACCGATGTGACCACGATGTTCTTCAGCTTGGTTTTATCTTTTATGGAGTTAACCACTTCCAGGGACATCTCGGAGCACACTACCGTCTCGGCGCCCGAGTCTCCGATTTCGTATATCAGGTCATCGGCTTTGTGCATTATGCTGCAGGGTACATGAGCAGCGCCGGCCTTCATGGTGCCGAAATCGCTGATAATATACTGCGGGCTATTTGGCAAAATTGTGGCTACTTTATCTCCCTTCTTAACTCCCATGTCGGCGAGGGCGTTGGCAAAACTATCGGTAAGCTGCTTCATCTGGCTATAGGTTATCTCGTTTCCCAGGTAGTAACAGCATGCCTTATCCGGAAATTCAGCCGCAGAGGAATCTAACAGGCTGTGGACGGTTATCTGGGGATAGGGCTCCTTGGTATGCGGGAGCTTGTATGGCCCCATTTTGTACTGTTTGAGCCAGGGTTTTTCAGAAAGGGGAACAGCCATGGTCACACCTCCTATATCTTGCCGATTACGAAGTCCAGCCCCAGCTCCTTTAGCTTTTCGGGCGTGGGCTTGGCCGTCTTCTTGTCCCAGCCCCGGAACTCGTAGTAGGCATCAAGCATCTCGTCCATCTTTTCCACTTTGTGGCCTTCAGCCGCTCCCTCTGGCAACGGGTCTTCGTACAGCCGTTTTGGCAGAGAGTCATCAGCCCGGGTGCATCCTTCCCTAACGCTGAATGCCCTGGCAAGATTGTAAATTCGCTCTCCGGTTTTCCTGAAGTCATTCACGGTGTAATCCCAGCCAACGCAATTTCCTATCATGTCAGCCCAATCTTGTGCAGCCAGCGCCATGCCCATGAATTTGCAGGTGCCCATGGCATCGAACATGGTGTTGGCATCCTCAAGGTCTTTCACTACCTTTGTCTCCTTGGGGTTTTCCACCATGGCGTCTTCGATTTTGCTGTCTTCAACGCAGAGGAAGGGGATATCTATGAAGGCGGGACCCTCGACATAGGCAGTGATGTGGTCGCCGCCGCGGTTGGCGGTTGCGAATGCCAGGCCGCATATCTTGGCTGCCCGGGGGTCGTAGGCAGGCATTTCCAGACCTTTGACGTGCATGGCGAATTTCTCAGTCCCCTTGCCCAGCTTCTTAGCCACTCTCATGGTCCCTTCAGCCAGCAGGTCTCCGATGCCTTCCCTGTTGGCTATCTTGGGTATCAACCTGGCTACTACGTCAGGGTCTCCGAATTTCAGCTCCAGTCCATCGGTTTGTGCCTTGGTCAGGATTCCCTTTTCATAGCATTCCATGGCAAAGGCGATGGTGCTGCCTGCGGAGATGACATCGAGTCCATATTCGTCGCACAGATTGTGTGCGTAAGTAACTGCCTCCAGGCTTTCCAGAGCACACATGGCGCCGAAGGCGCCGATGGTTTCAAACTCTGGCCCTTCACCCTTGCAGGCATAGGGGCCGCTCTTGACCACGCTAACTCTGCCGCAGCTAATGGGGCAGGCGTAGCAGTGTTTTCGGTCGGTGAGCAGGGTCTCGGTCAGCGTGATGCCGCTGATTTTCTCGATGTCTGGGAAGACGCCGGTTTGCCAGTTTCGGGTGGGGAAGCCGCCTCTGACGTTGATTAAGTCTGTGGCCATGGCGGTGCCGTATGTCTCCAGTGTGATTTTCAGCATGCTTTCGTTGACCAGGTCGTAGTTGGTCTTGGAAACCTCGCTGAATTTTTCCTTGTTGGCCACCTTGATTTCCTTGGAGCCTCTGACGGCGATGGCCTTGAGTTTCTTGGAACCCATTACGGCTCCCACACCGCATCTGCCGGCGGCGCGGTGAAGGTCATTGATTATGCAGGCGTATTTGACCAGGTTTTCGCCGCCGACGCCGATGCAGGCTACCTCAAAGTCTTCGCCCAGCTCTTGCTTAATCAGGTTGTTGGTCTCGATGACGCTCTTGCCCCAGAGCTTGGAGGCGTCTTTCAGCTCGGCTTTACCTTCGTCTATCACCAGGTAGACTGGTTTGGGCGAAGCGCCCTTGAAGATAATGCCATCGAAACCGGTACACTTGAAATGCACTCCCCAGTTGCCACCGGAGTTAGCTTCCCCCCAGAAGCCGGTTAAGGGCGACTTGGTGACCACGCAGTATCTTCCGGCGCTGGGGGACTCAGTGCCGGTCAACGGGCCGGTCATGAAGATGAGAGCGTTGTCCGGGCCCAGCGGGTCAGCACCCTTGGGAACCTCATCCCATAGATATTTGGTCGCCAAGCCACTGCCGCCCAGGAACATTTTGCAGTCTTGTTCTTTGAGGGGTTCCTCAGCTATCTTGGAGTTTGATAAGTCAACCCTGAGAATTTTGCCCATAAAGCCGAACATGGTCATACCTCCTTTGTGTTGTACCTCTTAAAAGTCTATTGATTTTCCTTCGTAAGCGTAGTTGAAGAGCTTTACAGTCTCTTCTTCATTGGGCACCCTGGCAGAAACGATGAGGGAGCCGTCCGCCTGGACGTTGTCCATCAGCTTGGGCATGGCGGCATTCAGCTTGTCTTGCGGGATGCCCAGCTCCTTGAGGCTGGTAGGCTCATTGATTTCCTTAGCCAGTCCGCGTATAGCCTGGGCCAGGACTGCTGATGCCTTCTTACCTTTGGGGATATCGATGCCCAGAAAGCGGACTATGTCAGCCCATTGTTCTTCACGGGCATCACCCATGAACTCGATGGTATAGGGTAGAAATAGTCCTACGGCTCTGCCGTGGGGCGTATGGAAGACACCTCCCAGAGAGTGGCCCATGGCGTGTGCCAGAGCTGCCAGCGAATTGACGAAGCCGATGCCTGCAATGGTGGCTGCATTAGCCATCTTTTCCCTGGCTTCCATGTCCTTGCCATCTTTGACTGCTTTGGGCAGGTATTGGAAAACAAGCTGGATAGCTTTTAGGCAGAGGCCATCGGTGAAGTCGTTCTTCCAGTTGCAGGTGAATCCTTCTACTGCATGTGTAAGGGCGTCCATGCCGGTATTTGAGGTGATGCCGGGTGGCATGGAGGCGGCACAGACCGGGTCGACAATAGCAATGTCAGGGACTATCTCGCGGTTTATCAGGCTTAGCTTACGCTGGTCGGCGGTATCGGTCAGCACTACGGCAAAAGTGACTTCGGCCCCTGTTCCTGACGTGGTAGGGACGCAGGCGATTTTGCATTTTTTGCCCAATCCCAAATCCGTGATGAAGGGGTTTATCTCATCTGCCTTTATATCGGGCCTTTCGTATTCCACGCGCATGGCTTTGGCAGCGTCCATAACCGAGCCTCCGCCCACTGCCACCACCCAGTCCGGCTTGTACTGCTGCATCAATGCGATGCCTTTCTTTACCGTCTGCAATGACGGGTCAGGCTCTACTTCATCGAAAACCTGGCAATGCATCCCTGCCTGTGCCAGATGTTCCTTTACTTTGTCTATCAATCCCAGCCCGTTGATTATTTTATCGGTGACGATGAAGGCCGATTTTCCGGATAATTCAGCCAGCTTCGATAGTGCATCTTCACCAAAAACTACCTGCGGAGCTGTAAAATACCACATGACTACCTCCTCGTCAGATTTCGAAAATGAGCTGAGTTGCGCTAGAAACTGGCGCAACTCCATCAAGTATTCTGTTTAGATATTAGTCAGGGAAGACGGTCTCAAACACGGTCATGCAGTTGACCAGCTCCACGGCGGCGCGGGGCATCCTCATAATCTGT